>ERZ827363.101-NODE-101-length-85148-cov-7.555909_pt1 | contig 85148 bp, 74 predicted proteins | sample MGYA00519776_ERZ827363 | MGnify/ENA primary metagenome ERZ827363 (study PRJEB31778, sample SAMEA3449288) | human gut metagenome | biome: human gut; feature: human-associated habitat; material: faeces | place: United Kingdom | collected 2010/2012 ... | reverse complement strand
CGTCAACTTCTGCAATAACACTGTTTTTATCATTGTAATTGGCAAGTGTGTATGTACCGTCAGCATTTATTGTTTTGATAACATTTCCGTTAGTATCACGCTCATACTTTGTTGTATTTCCCATGATATCAACGCTTTCGGACATTTCATCATACTTATTCTTGCCATCAACCATATTATAAGTGATCTTATCTACTTCATAGGTTTGGCCATCGGTTTCCACAGTATTTGTCTTTACTGCATACTTTTCATCATAGTTATAGGTGAATGTTTTGACAAGAGTTTCTTTATCATACTCTTTTAAGCCGGTTTGCTTTTGCAATTTGTTATATGTGTAGACTTGCTTCAATCCAGATGCATTTGTAAGACAGTCTACTTGCCCATGTTCCAAATAAGAAATTTGATCTGTGACTTCATCATAACAGTTTGTGATTTTGCAAAGTTTTCCTTTTTTATCATACTCATATGTTTCTGTTCCGCCAGATACGCTTGTTGCAGATACCAACTGAAAATCTCCGTTATATGCATAAGTAACCACACGATCTGCGGTAGTATCTTTAATACTGGTAATCCGAGAATGTTCTTTATTGCCATTATAGGTGATTGTATAAGTTCTGCCAGTAGAATCTGTCACAATACGCTGGTTATTTGTCATAGAAGAGATGGTTAAAACATTACCTTCTGCATCTTTGACCCAATCCAATTCGCCATTTGTATTAAAGTGATATTTTGACTGTGATGCATTTGTAATAGTGTATTCGTTTCCAGACTTTGTCATAGTGCTATGAGTATTTAGACACTCAAATCCACCTTTTCCATTATCCTTAAATGTAGTGTTCGAACCATCAGGCAAAACAACCTGATAATACCCAGCAGTTGGCTTTACAATCTTGCTGACATCAATATTAAAATCCCAGCCAATACCAAAAGAGCTTTCCTCAGTACTAATGGAATTATATGTGCGAACAAAGTCAGAAGTTACACCAGGAGATTCAATACTTAAGTCGGTAAAGGATTTTGTATAATTTCCAGTTGCGATGTGTACACCTTCACCAATTTCCCAGCCTTTACGATAAAGGGTATAGTCTGGCTCATAAGGAGCGTCATCTTCTGGAAACCATGGACGAATGTGATAACGATCAGGAGAGTACCCTAACGGAAAATACAATCCAGACATGTCATATTCTTCATCATAATAATCAAAATTTAAATGCCGTTTTGTTGTAGGATTTCCATTTTCATCATAAATATAAGTGTAACGATTATCCCATAAAATTGTCTGTACACCTTCTGGATAATAAAGGCTAATCACATGATCTCCAGTAGAGTAAACAGACTTTTCACCAGATTTTTCATTTACTTCCCATGTTGGCCCCTCAAAATAAATGGTTCCTGCTGTCCATTTACCTTCCATGTCAGTCAATGTGTTATAATTCCAATTACCATAAATATCAACTTCTCCACCAGGGACAGTCATTAACATTGTATCATAGCAATTTGCCTGACCAAAATTGAAATCGCCGCCAATAATGACTAATCCTCCATTAATATTCAGTAATTGGCCTGCATTTCCACCCCAACCATCTGGAGAAGCGGTACGAAATACTAAGTTATTGGAAACTTCCAAATAACCATTGCTAATATTCAGTGTTGCTCCTTGATTGCCAGACCAAAATTTCGGAATATCAGTTGTAAAGGACATACAGTCGCCTACATACAGGGAACAGCCATTCAGGTTCAAATCCGTATCATGCAAATTTAAGCTGCCCTGAAAAGCGCCGCTTTCCTGCATGATCAGTGTTCTTTTAAAGGCATGATCCCAATCCAAATCGCCAGAAGCCTTGTATGCGGCAGAAAACCATGCAACATCTGCATTATCAATTGTGCCGCTGTCGTCTTTGTCCATGTATGCGTAGTAATTATCAGATGGACCTCTTAATTTTGCAGCCGCTTCCAAAAATTCCGCATCATTCTCGTCAATTACACCATTATGGTTTAAATCAAGATTATACCAGTAAACATCCATGGATTGATATATAATTGAAATATATGAATTTAGATCTTCCTCATCAATTACACCATTTCCATTGAAGTCAAGGTCGGAAATTTCAGAAGAATCGTAACCAATAAGACTTTCCATTATCTGCATATCCAGATGATTGATGTAAGCATCTCCATTTAAATCATAAATATATGCAGCATTTGCATCCTGTTGTGATTCACTGGCAGAATTAATAACATCTTGTGCTTGGAGCAATTCTTCCTGATCAATTATTCCATTACCATTTAAGTCTATAGAAAAATTAAATGCATCATCACCACGATATGCTCCTAAGCAACTCTGTACATACGCCAAGTCTTTTCCATTGATGACATCGTCGCTCCACTCGTTGTCGTGTTCTTCATTCCAAGTGGTATCACCTGGAACTAATGTCACCGTGTTGCGAGAATCACCAGATCCAACAGTATAGGTACCAGTACCAAAATCCTTCAAGTAAAACGGCAAATAACCATCACTTTCATACTTGACATGATAAATGCCACTACCACTGCTTGCTGTTACAGAATAACTGTCACCACTTCGGAGTTCCTGGTATTCAATTTCATTCCAGTTCTCATCAAAAATACGCACATAAATTGGCGTTTTGTCATCAATTCCGTTGATAACACCTTGTTTAACAATACCAGTTACTGTTAATTCACCTGCTGGAGCATCGCCATCCGAAGCAGTCGTAATAGCTGCAGTATGATCTTGCACTGCTTCGTCTGATTCGGATTGAACAGAAATATCGTCTTCTGCAATCTCCTCATTATTAGCAGTTTCATTTTTGTCTTCAGCAACATCAAAATAATCTACTTTTCCAAGATCTTTTGTTGCTTCTTCAAATTCCTTGGCAAGCTGGTCTTTGTTCTTTGCTCCTTCAATCGCTTCTGCAGCAGATGCAATTGTATCAGCATGTAAAAGACCTTGGGCACTGCCGTCGCCAAAAATCATGACCTGTCCCATGAACATCAGGGACATGACTCCAGCAAGTGTTCTTGTCAGTTTTTTATTCATGCACTTCCTCCTTTTTTATTTTCAAAAACATTCTTTCCTTTTCCAAGCAGCAACATCACTGCAAGAGAGCACCATGCAATCTCCAATACCAAAACAAATTGTGTGAAATGTAAAGCAAACAACAGCATCGCCACAATCATTTCTATTGTCATCACAACAATTGCTCGAATATGATAAACATGATGTTCTTTTTCATCCAATCTCTTATTTCGATCTTCCACCGGCGACAGCAAAAAAACAACGATGCAGGCTATCAACGACAATGTTGTAATCACCCAAAAATACGTTTGGGGCGTGTATTTTACGATACACAGTACAATCCATAACATTATCGCAGAAAATGCCCAGCATCGCTGCGGTGTAGAAGCATGATAGCCTCCGGCATATACTCTTAATGGGATATATGCGATTGTGTAAACCATCGCCGGCACAGCAAGTCCCATTATAAATCCAATCAGGAGCATTGTTAGAATGTTCAGAATTGTTGCAAACATCTGACGCAGGCCATATTCATACAATGTTCTATTGGATTTTGAGATAATGCCACAGTGTTCTAGCCTATCTGCAATCTTACAAGATAATTTAACAAACATCAGAACTTGCGAAGTTTTTTAGCTGTATCAGGCAATTCTTCCTGATAAGTCATCCAAGTACAGGTTGAATTTACTGTCAGTGTTGTAAAAACCATTGCTAAAGCAGCAAGCATACCGCCATATTTCAAAATAATCTTTTTCATATTTATCACTCCAATCTTTTTATTTTGCCTGCAAAACAAATTATAACAAAAAAAGAGCCGCAAAAGCGACTCTTGTAAAAAACGACCCATGTTAATGTCAAAATTCGACTATTTTCTCACTCTGTTTCATGATGAAAACTCGTATTGCAGAGCATGACATCTGTAATAAAATATATATCATTATAATCGTATATAATGTCTCCATCATATTTTTCCAATATGCTGGAAACGCTTTTCAGTCCTAATCCATGTAATTGCTTTTCCTCCTTTGTTGTCATCAATGTTTCTTTCTCTTTTATGATATTTCCATCATAGGTATTTTCTATATGGATAAAAAGAATGTTTTTCTCAAAATAAATATTGATAAAGAAGTATTTCCTTTCCGCTTTTTCGATAGCTTCTATTGCATTGTTTAATAAATTTCCAAGTATGATGTTGAGGTCAAACACATTAATTTTCAAGTCCTTTGGTATCGTTATAGAATACTTTAAATGGACGTTTTTGTTTTTCATCTCCTGCAACTTGTAATTAAGAATACTATCAATCTCGGAATTTCCGGTGTCAACAAATTGCTGATGAAGCGAGAGAAAACCCAAACCCTCTTCAATATAATGAATCAGTCCTTGATTATCCGCTTTTTTTGCATAATTTACAATAGAGATTAAATGATTCTTGAAATCGTGTTGTAAGTATCGAATTCTATTCTGGGATTCTTGTAATAATTCTAATTCACTATGTTGTGCTTTCACCGCTTGCTCCAAAAGCTTTTTCTCATAGATGACTTCATAATTCTTCTGGAGGCTATCATACATATAAAAAATGAGTAAATTAAAACTAATTAAAATAAAAGCTACAGTGATTGTTTTTATGCTGTACTGATACATAGTTAAAATACCAACCAAAATGCTCCCAATTGGCACAGTCAAAATTGTTGCTAAATACAGTTTATCAATTTCATGATAAGCCCGTTTTTTCCAAATATATTCAAAAATCAATTCTATTAAAAAGGTAATCAGTACTGTGGCAATTCCACTACTCATTATAATGGAATCCACTTTTGTTATGAGAATAATGGTATATACAATACCGTCTGCAAGCATATTAACTACATAAAATGCTAATGCTACAAATAATTTACTTGTTACTTTCGACTCATACAAAAATGAGAGAGCAATCAATGGAATTATATTTGTTAAGATATTTAAAGTGAAATTTCCAAATAAGATAGCACCAAAACTATTGATTAAAAAATAGAATGTAAATCCTATTATAATCCAGATTTGTTTCACTTTTGCAGTACCAAACATAGTATTTAAAAGCTTAAAATAAATATAGATACGAAAAGCATTTCCTATTAAATATACGAGCTGTTCCTGCATATTATCACTCCTCTCTAAATCGATCTGCACTATACTTCAAAATTGCTCTGCGAACTTCTTTTCTATTTGGTTTGCTAATAGGCAACTCTCTACAATCATCAATTGTCAGTGAATCATAACTATATGATGAAATATGAGCAATGTTAATATAGAAAGATTTATGGATCATAAGGAAATTTTTTAGAATTTTCATTTCTGACAAATCACTCAATTTTCCATAAAATTCATGTGATTCATTTGAACAATAGACAGTAATCTTTCTTCCATTGCTTTCAAAATATTGTATCTGCTCTATTGGTATTCGCTTTTTTACATTTTTGTTTGTTAGTTCAAAAAAATCTTTCTTGGAATATAATCGAAGATATTCACCCAGGCAAGAAAATAATGTTTCTCTTTGTATGGGTTTCATCAAAAAGTGAAATGGATGCACCTGAAATAATTCCATGGCATATCCCATTTTAGAAGAGATATAAATAATTTGACACAAGTAATCTTGGTTTATCTCACGTATATGTCTACCGACCTCTACACCATTAATCTTAGCTAACTCAATATCCAATAGAATTAAATCAAAATGTATATCATCTTCCAGATCAGCCAAAAGATTTTCTCCATTGTAATAGATTGAAATATCAAAAATCATTTTGAATTTCATTTCGTATTCTTTCAGAAAAAATAGTAGTTCATCACATACTGCTTTTTCGTCATCCACTACTGCTATGCAAATCACGCAATATGCCCCTTTCTTAGCTTTCTCTCTCTATTTCCATAATACCATAAAATATCCCAAAAAGCAAGAAGAATAGATGGTTTATCACTGGAGATACTAAAAGGAAAGAAGCATTTTTGTTTCGTAAAATCCGCCCATTTATTTGCAGAAATTTCAGACAAAACAACATCGAATCTGCTATCATTATAGCAGATTTTCAGAAAAAGTAAAGTATATATTTCTGAAAATTCATGAATAAATCATAAGAATCGGAGAAAAAGCAGGCGTTTTCTTGCTTTGAACAGTCCGAAAACTTGTCAGGAGGAATTTCAAATGCCGAGAAGAGGCAGCAACATTTACAAGAGAAAAGACGGTCGGTTTGAGGGACGTGTCCCGATCGGTCATAAGGAAGATGGGTCGCTGAAATACAAATTTGTATATGCCAGAACGCTTTCCGAGGTAAAGGAAAAGATGGCACAATTTCAAGCTGTTTTGCAGAACCAGCCAGTTTCTGCTTTGAAATTAACCGTGGCAGAGGCATCTCGTCAATGGCTTTCTGCGGCAAAACTGCGTGTGAAACCGTCCAGTTATGCGCACTACGAAAACATCATTCGCAATCATATTCTTCCGGATCTCGGAACAAAGTATCTCACGGATATGACAACACATCAGCTGAATGATTTTGTCTTTGAGAAACTGCAAAGCGGCCGATTGTGCGGAACTGGCGGACTTTCCGCTCGGTTTGTACAAGACATTATGCGGGTTTACCACAGCATAGAACAGTATGCGGTGCAGGAATATCACATTCGTGGAACACATTTTACTATGCCGAAAGCAGAGAAAAAGCAGCTGGATGTGCTGTCTTCTGAGGAGCGAAAGAAGTTGGAACAGTATCTTCTTCAGACAGGGTTGACCATTGATTTGGCGATTCTGCTATGCTTGTTCACCGGTTTGCGTGTAGGTGAATTATGCGGCTTACGGTGGAGCGATATTGACTTTGAAAACGGAACACTTTCTGTAAAACGAACGGTGCAGAGAATCTATCGAAATGGCTGCTCTGAGGTATTGATCGGCTCTCCCAAAAGCAGAACTTCTGTGCGGACAATTCCGATTCCGTCCTTCTTATTGACATTGCTGGAAAAGAAAAAACGACAAGATTTTCTGTACTTGATTACTGGGAAAAGCAAACCGGCAGAACCGAGAACGATGCAGTATCGGTTTCAGAAAATCCTGAAACTCTGTGGTATCCGGAAGGTTCCATTTCATCTGCTTCGACACACTTATGCCACAGATTGTATTGCCCATGGGTTTGATGCAAAGACGCTGAGTGAATTGCTGGGACACGCTGATGCCAGTATTACGCTGAATCGATATGTGCATTCTTCTATGCAGATGAAGCAGGAATATGTAAAGCGGTTGAAATTGACGGGATGATGTTTCGCCGTCAAAAAATCGTATGAGAAATGCAAAAAACATTGGAAACAGCGTGATTTTTTAGGATTGAATGGTCAATGGGCGGATTTTACGAAGAAATCTACATTTTATAGAAACAAAATGCCATGCTGAGAAGATGTGCTTTCCCAGCATGGCATTTTTTATGGTTCTGGATTTGTTCCCTGATACGCTCTTGGCTTGTATGCGTTGTGTCAATTTTGATTCCGTGTATTCCTGGTCTTATTTCGATTTGTTTCCGCATACAGAAAAGCAGCATATTGAGGGCCTCTCAAATATCCTCTAAAAATAAAAAAGTGCCGAAAAATCAGCACTTTTTCACCCATCATCCTTACTTTCTTGACATCAATACTACGCACTCAACGTGCCCCGTCCCAGGAAACAAATCCACCGGCTGCACCCGTTCTGCCGCATACCCCATCCGGCTCAGCATTGCACAGTCTCTGGCTGCCGTTGTGGCGTTGCAGGAAATCATCACGATTCGCTCCGGCTGCATCTGCACCATCGCCCAGAGCGCTGCCTCATCGCATCCCTTTCTGGGCGGATCGACGACGATCACATCCGGCGCAGTCCCCTGTTCCGCCAGCTTTCCGGCAATGCTGCCTGCATCGCCGCAGAAAAACGCCGCATTTTTCACGCCAGCTCTCGCAGCATTTTCCTTTGCATTCTCCACAGCCTCTGGAACAATTTCCACGCCAACCAATTCCAACACCGCATCTGCCATAGACAGCCCGATCGTTCCGGCGCCGCAGTACAAATCCAACAGCCGTTCTTTCCCCGTCAGCTGTGCAAATTCTTTTGCCGCACCATAAAGCCGCTCTGCCTGTATGGTATTCACCTGGTAAAACGACTCCGGCGAAAGATCAACAGCATTGCCGCACATGGTGTCCGTAATGGTATCTTTTCCCCACAGCGTTTCCGTGGAATCTCCCAGAATCACATTGGTTTTCTTCGGGTTGCAGTTCATGCTGATACTCTTGATCTGCGGATACTGCTCGGTCAAAATCTCAACTAACGGCATCAGCTTTTTCCGAATTGGCTTGCGCACGATAAAGCAAACCATCACCTCTCCGGAATGCTGTCCGCACCGCAGATACAAGTGCCGCATATCCCCTTTTCCGCTGGATTCATTGTATACTGAAATCGAATTGCGCCGCACAAACTCCAGCACTGTACCGGCAATTTTCCCAAACAATTCCGGCTGCAGCAAACAGTCCTTCACCGAAATCACCCGATGACTTCTCCGGGCAAAAAAGCCCAGAATCGGCTGTCCTGTTTTGTCCAAAGCGAACGGATACTGCGCCTTGTTGCGGTATCTGGTACGGGACTCAGCGCCCAGAATCGGCAAAAATTCCGGAGAAAGCTTTCCCAGTCTAATAAAAGCATCCTGCACCGCCTTTTCTTTCACACGCAGTTCTGCATCATACGTGATATGCTGAAACAGACAGCCGCCGCACTGGGATAAACCGCAGGCAGGCACAATGCGGTCTGCCGAAGGCTCCAGCAGTTCTTCCACGATCCCAAAGGCATAGCTCTTCAGTACTTTTACGATGCGCACCCGAATCCGGTCACCCACTGCGGTGTGCGGCACAAACACTGCCATATTGTCCACCCGACAGACACCGCTGCCTTCCGTGGTCATATCCATGATTTCTGTTTCAAAAATGTCGTTCTTTTTCAAATTTCCATCGCCTCGTATTGAAAAACCTGTTCTGCATTTTCACATACCCTTGCACAGAACAGGTTTTTGATTGATTTGCAGCGCACCGGCGGCTATAGTACATCTCGCACCGGCACAGCATTCTTGTTTCCCATCAGAAATTCGAGCTGTTCCAGCCCCAATTCTCTGTACACATATAGCTTACATAAATTCTGTCTGTTGGAATTTTTAGTGTATCCAGCAGAATTCCGGTAATGTTGCTGGTCAGCGTATTCAGCGCATTGGACGATGCTTTTCCGTACAGCTGAACCTCTACCATTGCTGCCGGCGCATCTGTTCCCTGAAAGAAAAGCTGCTTGTCGCCCTCTGTCTCCACCATCAGCCAGTTCTCCGTTTTTCCGGGAACTGCTGTAATTGCAAGTCCAAGATGTGTCTTAATATTTTTTGCCTGTTCGTCTGTGATTGCTGTATTTGTCTGAACATGAATAAATGGCATATCTGTACTCCTTTTTACTCCGTTTCCTGTTCCCGAATCCGCTCGCAGATCTCCCGTACCTGCTCTTTCTTCTGCATCAGCTGGTCAAACTGACGGATATACTCATAGGGAAACTTATAGTTATGGATTCGTGTGATTCTGCCGCAGGGTTCTACCAGCTTTGTGGACGCACCGCATCCAGCGCCAAAAATGGACTGACTCTCATCCATAATAAGGATGTTGTACAGCGATTCCTTTCCTGCACGGGCATATCCCACGTTTTCCTGGTTGTCAATGGTGTTCTTCTGCCGGTACATATAATAGGGCGCATAGCCGTGTTCCGGCAGACGGCGCATACTCTCCTGCACCATCTGTTCCACCGGGTTATGTACCTGACTCTCTCCCTCAGCAAAAAGATTTGCCGCCCGTTTCAGCGTCAGCGCATGAACAGTAATGCTGTCCGGGTCTAACGCCAGGATCTTCTCCAGGGTATCATGAAAGCCCTCCGGTGTATCCCCTGGCAGTCCGGCAATGAGGTCCATATTGATATTGTCGAATCCTGCCGCACGAGCCATCCGGAATGCCTCCACCGTCTGCGCCGTAGTATGCTTTCTTCCAATAGTTTCCAGTACGCTGTCCTGCATAGTCTGCGGATTGACAGAAATACGATCAACCCCGAACCGTTTCAGTGTTTTCAGCTTTTCCGGGGTAATGGTATCCGGTCTGCCAGCCTCAACGCAGTATTCCCGCAGATGCGAAAGGTCAAAATTGTCCTGCACAGCCGTCAGTACCTGTTCCAGCTGTTCCGCCGTCAGCGAAGTTGGCGTACCGCCGCCGAAATAGACCGTATCCACCAGAAGTTCCTGTTCCCGTACCAGCTGCCCCCAGATCACCAGCTCTTCGCACAGCTTTTCCAGATATCCCGGAATCAGCTTGTGCGCCTGTTCTATGGAATGGGATACAAAGGAACAATAGCTGCAGCGTGTGGGACAAAACGGAATCGACAAATACAAACTGATGCCACGCTTTGGCGTTTTCTCCAAAAGCGGCTGCTGTACGATCGCCGTATCGTAGACCAAAGACAGCTTTTCCGGGGAAATCCAGAACTTCTCATGGAGTTTCTCACAGACCTCTGCCTTGGTATACCCTTTGCCCAGATAAGGCTGCACCTTTTTTACCGGACGAATCCCCGTCAGCAAGCCCCACGCCGGATGCAGATCTGTGATCTGTTCCAGCAGCCGGAACAGCATGGCACTGAACCGGTATTCGCACAGCTGCTTGTCTGTTTCCGGCGAACAGGCCGGGAAAAACTGCTCCTGCTCCAGCGTCTTTCCCAGGTACTGCACCCGGACAAAAAAGCGGCTCTGACTGCCCTGCTGTTCCAGCGTGAGAACAGCACCCTCTTCTGCATCCTCCGGCAGCTGCGCCGTATCATAGAGAAACGTAAACTTTCGAATCGGCAGGAAAATCTTGCAGATACATTCGATTTCATATTTCAGCGTGTGTCCCGAAAAGACAACGGGAAACGGCTTTGTCAGATTGGTTTCAACATTTGGCATGAATTATAGTCCTCGCATCGTTGGATTGTGTTCCTTTTCAAAAGAAAGTGTCGATTCTTCATTATGCCCCGGCAATACCCGAAAATCGCCGTCCAGCGCTTTCAGTTTCCGGAAAGATTCCAGCATCTGTGCATCGCTGCCGCCTGGAAAATCCGTTCTGCCACGGGACATCCGGAACAGTGTGTCTCCGGTGTACAGCACATCGCCGCTTTGCAGGCAAACGCTGCCCGGTGTATGCCCCGGTGTATGAATCACCGTGAACGTATTGTCCCCGAATTGGAGCGTGTCACCGTCCTCCACCGTTTTCCATTCCTGAACAGGCTGAAACGGCTGGGTAGACAGCCAGTCGCCCAGATTGGCACGGCTGTCAGTCAGCATATTTGCATCAAGAGAATGCACATAGACCGGAATCTGATACTTTTCCCGTACCTGCTCCACACCGGCAATGTGATCGTAATGCCCGTGCGTCAGCAGAATTGCCAGGGGTTCCAGCTGCATCATTTCCAGACGGCGGAACACGATAGGCGCATCACCGCCGATGTCCACGATGACACACTTCTTGTTGCCCACTTCCTGGATATAACAGTTCGATGCCAGTTCTCCCAGCATCAGCGTTGTAATTTTCATTGCAGCCACCTCACTTTTTTGCACGTTCCACAGAGATCACGCCCCGGATCTTCCGCAGCTTATCCATGATTGCCTGGAGCTGATCTGTTCCGGCAACCTGGACGCTCGCCTCAAAAATCGCATTGCCGTTGCGCAGATTCCGGGATGACGAATGCACGATCAGAATATGCGATTCCGAGAGAATCTTCGTAATATCAAACACCAGCCCCACACGGTCTGACGCAATCACTTCGATGCCGGTAGGAATCAGCGCAGAAGTGTTGTTCGTCCACTGCACCGGCAGCCAGCGTGCCATTTCCTCCGGGTTGTTCCGTTTCAGCGCCGCCTGGTAGTTGACGCAGTTTTTCGTATGCACGGAAATGCCGTGTCCCCGTGTGATAAAGCCCACGATATCATCGCCCGGCAGCGGATTGCAGCACTGCGCAAACTTGAATACGCAGTCGTCGATCCGATCCAGGACAATACAGTCCTTACCGGATGGTGTCTCCGTCTGCATCACCGGTGCAACCGGATTTGTCTCTTCTTCCTCTGCGCCGTGCGATTTCACATACAGTTCTTTCAGTCTCGGCATGATCTTGGACAGCATAACGCCGCCGTATCCGATCGAGGCGTAGAAGTCCTCCAGCGTGTCGCAGTTGTGCCGTTTCAGATCATCTGCCAGGAATGCGCCCCATTCCGTTTCCGGCAGATTGATGTGACAGCGCTTGAACTCCTGCTCCAGATTCGCCTTGCCGGTAGCAATGTTCTCTTCTCGGCACTCTTTCTTGAACCAGGAACGAATCTTGGACTTTGCCTCGTTGGTCTTGACAATACCCAGCCATGCACGATTGGGTCCCTTGTTGGGGTCTTTGCTGGTCAAGACTTCGCAGATCTGTCCCGTCTGGAGCGGATAATCCAGCGGAACCATCTTGCCGTCCACCTTGCCGCCGATGGTCTTGTGTCCGATTTCCGTGTGGATGCGGTATGCAAAGTCGATCACCGTTGACCCAACCGGCAGAGAGATGGAATCGCCACGGGGCGTCATTACCACAATATCCTCCGGAGACAGGTCGTTCTTGATGGCACGGACAATTTCTTCCACGTCGTCCGAGGTCTGCTGCGCCTCAATTACCTTGCGCACCCATGCCAGGCGCTCTTCCATCTTATCCTTGCCCTGGATTCCCTCTTTGTACTTCCAGTGGGCAGCGATGCCGTATTCCGCAGAGACGTGCATATCCCAGGTGCGAATCTGAATCTCAAAAGGAATGCTCTCCCGTCCCAGAACAGTAGTGTGCAGGGACTGATACATATTGGACTTCGGCGTAGAGATATAGTCCTTGAACCGGTTCGGCAAGGGTCGGAACATATCATGTACAATACCCAGCACCATATAGCACTCTGCAACCGTAGAGACAATGACACGGACAGCATACTTGTCATAGATCTCATCCATGCCCTTGTGGTTGACATAGACCTTCTTGTAAATGCCGTAGATGCTCTTGACACGTCCCTCAATGATCGGTTCTTTCGCAAAGTGTTCCTGTGCCAGGCGTTTCCGGATACGTTCCTTAATGGATTCGATGAACTTTTCCCGTTCATCCTTTTTGATCTCCATAATATGTTCGATTTCCGAATACGCATAGGAGTCCAGGTAATAGAACGCCAGGTCTTCCAGCTCGTCCTTTACAGTACGGATTCCCAGACGGTGTGCGATCGGCGCATAGACATTCATGGTTTCCAGCGCAATGCGGCGCTGTTTTTCCGGCGGCAGGAATTTCAGTGTACGCATATTGTGAATACGGTCTGCCAGCTTGATAATCATGACCCGGATGTCATGGGACATGGCAAGCAGAATCTTCCGGACATTCTCCGCCTGCTGCTGTTCCTTGTCGAAAATCGGAATGCGGTTCAGCTTGGTGACGCCGTCCACCAGCATCGCCACATCCTGTCCGAACTTCTTCCGGATATCATCCAGCGTATATTCCGTATCCTCTACCACATCGTGGAGCAGACCCACGCAGATCGTATCCGTATCCATTCCCAGATCCAGCAGAATATCTGCCACCGCCAGCGGATGGATAATATACGGTTCTCCGGAAGAGCGTTTCTGCCCGGCGTGTGCCTTTTCTGCCAGCTGATACGCAGACAGGATCTTGCTCAGATCGTACTGTTTATCCGTCGCAAGAATCTTCTTCGCCAGATCCGAGATCGTGACCTCATTCTGAGGGATCTGCGGTTTATCCTGTGCAGCCAAACGCACATCTCCGCTTGTGTTTTCCTGTGTCATACAACATCCGCTCCTTTTTTCTGTAATCCCTGCAGCAGGACGGAACTTTGCAGATTCACCTTTTCCTTTACCGGATTCCGGCGTACCCGCTGTGTCCAGAGATCCTGCTGCACCAATCCCAATTCCGAAAAAATATCCAACGCCAGCCGAAGTTTGCAGTAGTTCATCTGCGGCAGATCCTGCACGCTCCCGAACAGCCCATCCAACGCAATATCCGTCTGTGGAATTCGCTGATAGATCTGCACCAGCACATCTCTTGCCGGTGTAATTGCCGGATAAAAGTTCTGCTGCAATGCCTCGCCGCGGCAAAATTGTTCATATGTACTCTGTGCGGCAAAATATTTCGCCTGTTTCAGACCGCTTTTCCGATAGTCCTTGACGATCACAGAAAGCTGCGGTCTGCCCTGAAAACTGCCCACCTCTATGTTGACCAGAAAATCGCAGATATCGCCGTTTTTCAGCGTCACATCCTCCGGTTTCGTCCGGAACAGCAGCAGATCCATTGCCATGCCGCCGTAAGTAATTTTAAGCTTGGAATGCGTTCCGCCGGACAGCGGCTGGATGCCCTGCATCACCGCATGACAAAGCGCAAACACCGGCGTAGGATTTCCCTCACCGAAAGGCGCAAGCACCGACAGGCTGGTAATATTCTCCATGGTGATCTCCTGGGGCATCAGCAGCCGGTCTGCCTCTAAGGTCAGCACCGGCATGGTGGGATGTGCCTCTTTTGCATAGTGCTGCACTGCCTTTCGGAACAGTTCCACGTGGTCTGCCGGCAGAGAAAAACCGCCTGCGCCGGGGTGACCGCCGTACCGGGACAGCAGATCACTGCAGGCATGGAGACAGCGAAATGCAGAGAATTCGCCGAACGACCGCATTGACCCTCTCGCCTGATCGCCTTCTATGGTAATCAGAATGGTCGGCTTGCCGAACTGCTCTTCCAGACGGGATGCCGCAATGCCGATAACGCCGTGATGCCAGTTTTCTCCGGCAAATACCAGTACACGTTCTTTCAGCAGCTGCGGCTGTTCTGCCGCCTGCAAAGCAATCTCTTCCAGGATTCTGGATTCCTCCGCTTTTCTCGCCTGGTTGCGCCGTTCCAGCTCTTCCGCCAGTTCTGCCGCCTCATCCGGATCTTCACATAACAGCAGTTCCACCGCCGTTTTCGGAGAGCCGAACCGTCCGGCGGCGTTGATTCTCGGTGCAATGCCGAATGCAATGGAAGTAGAAGTAAACGCCTTTCCCGTCAGTCCGCTTTTGTCCAGGAGTGCCAGCAGTCCGGGACGCTCTGTGTTCGCCAAAAGCCGCAGTCCCAGCTGCACCAGATAGCGGTTTTCGCCGGAAAGCGTTACCACATCTGCCACAGTTGCGATTGCCGCCAGTTCCCCGAATTGCTCCAGCGCCATTGCCGTATCGCCGCCGTCCAGCGCCGCCACCAGTTTCAGCGCCACGCCCGCACCGCAGAGGTCGTGAAACGGCGAAGTATCATCTGCCCGGTGTGCGTCCACGATCGCTGCCGCTCTCGGCAGCGTTTCCAGCGGCTGGTGGTGGTCTGTGATGACCAGCGTCATGCCCAGCTCTGCAATCAGTTCCGCCTCTTCCAGCGCAGTGATGCCGTTGTCCACCGTAACGATCAGTTCCACGCCGTCCTCGTGCATTTCCCGGACTGCATTGGTATTCAGCCCGTATCCCTCATCCCGTTCCGGAATGCGATAGGTTACATCTGCGCCCAGTTCCAGTAGATAAGAGTACAGGATCACCGTGGCTGTTACACCATCACAGTCGTAGTCTCCGTAAATGCAGATGCGGCTGCCGCTGTACATTGCCTGGTTGATGTAATCTGCCGCCGTTTCCATATCTGCGGTGAGAAACGGATCTGCCAGACCGTCACACTGTAAAAATGCCGCCGCTTCCTGCACATTGTGCATTCCACGGGATGCCAGAACCTGTGCACACAGCATGGACAGATCGCTGCCGCTCCGGATCTGTTTTGCCGCCTCTTCCGGCGGCTGGTGAATCAGCCACTTCTTCATGCTCTTTCCTCCTGCTGACATAGTGTCTTACTTTATATTATACCCGAAAAAGTGACAAATTGCAATACCGGGAAGAAAAAAATCGTTTTTCCGTCCTGTTCTCTGCATTTCGAAGAACACTGCGTAAAGCTTGTGCCTCAGATATGCCTTATCCAGCGTTTCTTTAACACACTGGACACAAAAAGAACCAGTAAAACCGAAGAAGTTGTGCTATACTAAAAAGAAAGTCTTTCTGTGTCCACGGAAACAAAAAGGCAGTTTCCGGAAACACATCCGAGAAAAGGAGTCCGTATTATGGAAATCACACCGTATACCCGCATGGTATTTTACCATGAGACAGACCGCATGGACATCGTGAACCACTCCAACTACATCCACATGGCAGAAGAGGCAAGAGTTGATTTCATGGACAAGATCGGCGTCGGCTATAACCAGATGGAAGAAGAAGGCATTATGCTGCCGGTGCTGGGCGTCACCTGTGAATACAAGCACTCCCTGCACTTCGGTGAGCATCTGGCAGTTTACTCCTACATCACCAAATACAACGGTTTCAAGCTGGAACTGCGGTATGATATCCTCTGCGTGGAAACCGGGCAGCTTTGTGCAGTTGCCACCTCTTCCCACTGCTTTACCAACACAAAGATCAAGCCCATGCGCATCCGGGACAAATTCCCGGAGATGCACGCCTTTTTCCAGAAGGCAATGGAAGTCACTTATCCGGAACACTAAAACTTTGACTTACAGAATACAGCAAAAGGCAGCCATGAACGCATTTCAGCGTTTTCACGGCTGCCTTTTTTCAATGTGTGCTTATTTCTTCCAGCAGATGCAGAAGTACGTGATACCCGTACATTTTCTTAGATAGAAATACCTTTTTGTTTTGGAAATACACCTTTGTGCCACGTTTCCTCTGCCGAACCCAAGTGACACTTGTCACCGGTATTGCCTGGATAAAGGCATATGCAGTTTTTCCGTTTAATATATCCTCCAAAGCCCCGGAATCATTCAAAACGTTCAGCGATGCGTCCTGCAATTTCAGCGAACTGGAAATCCGTCTGGAAGAACCGCTTGCTCTGACATTTGAGGCACTCGCAGACACAAAATACAGTTTGCCGCCTTTTTTCACCCACCGCACAAACTGTCCTCTCACTCGCCGGGACAGCACAACCCCTGCAACCGATAAATAGACAGCTGCCAAGACAAACACAGCGAAAACAATAATCGCCCACAATTCCGTCTCCGGAGACGTGACTTTATGCAGCGCATCCCGGTTCTTTCGGGAATCTCCAGCCATGGAATAAAACAACCCAGCCATGGAAACCGCCAATGCTGCAAAAGCCGCAAAAACATGAAACAGCATTTTATAGGCAGTCTCTTCCCGTGTGATCCGGGGCGGCTGAAAAACCTCAATCATTGATGTTCCTCTTCCCTCACAAGATTCTGATACAATTCCGTATAAAACGGCAGTTTCACATCCCGGCAGGTGGGAAACGCACGCCGGAATTGTTCCGTGTCGTTCTCCACAGTCACAAATGCCAGTTCCGGTGCATCACCGCAGACACAGCACAAATTTCCCTCCGGGTCTGCCAGACAGCTCTGCCCGTCAAAGGTGTAGGACTGCTGCTTTCCGACGCAGTTGACACCCAGCACATATACCTGGTTTTCGATAGCTCTCGCCCGGAGCAGCAGCAGCCAGTGTTCCGTGCGCTGGTGCAGCCAGTTCGCCGGGACAACGATCAGCCGGCTGGTCTGTGCTGCCGCCCGGAACAGTTCCGGAAAACGCAAATCATAGCAGATCAGCGTGCTGACCGGAAAGTCTTCCAGTACCGTGTGAACAATTTCCGTGCCGCTGTCGTAAAACCGCTCTTCCCCGCCGTAGGAAAAGGGATGTATCTTCACATAATCCGACAGCACTTCCCCGGATTTTCCGAGAATCGTGTAGTGATTTTCCCCTTTACCGCCGGGCTTGCAGGAAGTCCAGCCGTATCCTATAGCTATATGTTCCTGCGCTGCCAGCCGGCACATTGCCTGCCGGATCGGGTTCGCATACGCTGCCACTTTTTCCACGTGCATGGAAAACCCGGTAAAGCTCATCTCTGGAAAAAATATTGCGTCTGCACCCTCCTGTGACGCCTGTTCGATCCAGCTTTCAGCAGTCCGCAAATTCTTTTCCGGTTCTTCAAAGCAGATCTCTGTCTGCGCAATGGCGATCTTCATAACAGCATCCCCTTTATCTTCGGTTTGCGCCTGTCAGCTCTTTTTCCTTTTCTTCTGCATTTTTCTGTGCATCCGGATCGTGTTCCGTTCTGGACTCCGGACCATGGTAGAATACTGTGTCAGAGCGTTTCCAGTTCCGCTGCGGACGGTCGTGGAATTCCGTTGCGTGAGGCACCAGGTGAATCGGATCTTCCGGTGTGACATTTTTCTTTGCCCGATAGGAGGCATAGATACACAGCGCAATGTACAGTGCTGACAGAACAGCACCGGCGACGATTCCCACCGTAAACCACGGCGAGTTCGGGAAATTCTCCAGCGCATAGGCGTTGAACTTGGTGAACGACCGATCTACATCAGAAACCGCCACCAGCGGCACTTCTGCGATCACTTCCCCGGAGAACTTCAGTTCCATTGTCCCCAGCTTGTCGCCTTTTTTCACAGGTGCCATGACGTTTTGATCCAGGTGTATCACCTTCTGCACCGCAGAAACGTCCACATCCTTGCACCAGAGCAGGATGCAGTCCTCCTTCGGATGCACCAGCACGTAGGAATTGCCGTCCGAGTTCATCACTTCCACCTCTGCCGTTTCCTCGTCATCCTCCAGCAGTGTGGTATAGGCAAACGACTGGAACGCCCAGTTCAGCAGTGTTGTGGCATCCTCAATGTGATAATATTGCAGCTTGCCGTCCGAATCCTCAAACGGCGCATTCATTGCAATTACAAGATATGTATTTTCATCCTGCGTTGCCTCCGTAATGATGCTTCTTCCGGATTTGCTCAGATTACCTGTTTTGATGCCCTTTGCCCCTTCATAGTAGTAGGAGCTGTCCTCCAGCGCCATGGAATTTGCCTGCGTCCAGTTCCAGGCAGACGCATCCGGATGATTCATCGGATTCGCCGTTTTCGGCGTAAATGAAGTCGCCGTTGCGATCTCTTCGAACCCATCCAGAGAAAGGGCATAGTTGGTGATGGTCAGCATATCCCGTGCTGTCGTTTGCTGCCGGTTGTCGCACAATCCGGTTGGATTCGTAAAGGTAGTCGCCGTACAGCCGATCTCCGCAGCGGTATCGTTCATTTTCGTCACAAATGCGTCAACGCTGCCGTCCCCGAACTGGTTCGCCAGAATCAGCGATGCCTCGCAGGAAGAGGTCAGCATCATGGCATAGAGATATTCCCGTACAGTCAGCGTGTCTCCGTCGTCAATGTCCGCATAGCGCAGGTCATCCGGTTCGTCGTAATTGTACAGTGTCTTATACAGCGCATCATCTGCCGTAATGGTCGTACCGTCCAGGTCGGAACAATTCTGCATGACCACGATCGCCGTCATGATCTGTGCCAGGTGTCCCGGCATCTGAGGCTGATCCGGATTTTTCTCGTATAGTACCTGCTCGGTATCCCGGTTGTACAGAATCGCCGCCTGGCTGTGCAAGGTTTTGTCCGGCGTAAAGGTATATGCCTGTGCCGAAAGGAAATTGCCGCACAAAATCACAGTGCTTACAATACAGGTCACTGCGGCGGCGCTCATACGTTTTATCAAATGGAACAAGTGCATAAGATGCAATCCTCCCGAAAATTCTTTATTCGTGAAAGTTTTCAAACTCCACTTTCTTATTATAGCAAAAAAAATCCGATTCGAAAAGACTTTTTTCGAAAATTTATTTACCTTTCACGGAAAATATGATAAAATAATATAAGCAGCGAAAAAATGCAAAAAAACAAAGGCAGCACTCCATAAAAATTGCCCCATCGGACACACCGCAATCATTTTTCAGTGCCGCCATGCAAATAAATCATAACCGCCTGCCATTGACATTCGAAAAAGCAGCAGCAAAAGGCAGGGCGCAAGGAGGTTTTCCTTTTGGTATACATTACAGGAGATATGCACGGAGATCTGTCACGATTCAAAAATCCCATTTTCAAAAAACTGAAAGCCGGCGATGTTCTCATTGTCTGCGGTGACTTCGGTTTTATCTGGGACGGTTCCCGCCAGGAAAAACAAAATCTGAAAAAACTGTGTGAAATGCCGTTCACCATCGCTTTCGTAGACGGCTGCCACGAAAATTTCGACATCCTGGAACAAAGTTTCCGCACAGTCAGATGGCGTGGCGGCAGGGCGCATCTGATCGCACCGAATATTTTTCACATGATGCGTGGCGAGATCTTCACCATTGACGACCGCACCTTTTTCGCATTCGGCGGCGGCCACAGCCAGGACTTTGAATTCCGGCAGGGTCGGAACTGGTGGCAGCGGGAACAGCCCACACACGCTGAAATCCGCCGTGCCATCCATAATCTGAACGAACACAACGCCCAGGTGGACTACATCATCACCCACGAACCGCCGGCATCTCTGAAGGACTGCCTGGGGGTAGATGTCCAGCAGCGTCTGGAGATCCACACCTTTTTCGAGGATATCATCAAACAGTGCCAGTACCGGAAATGGTTCTTCGGCAAGTGCCACATGGACCGTTTCATCCCCATGAAGTTCTACGCCATGTTCGAGGACGTGCTGCCGGTAGAATCCGAAAGCCGCAGACGCAGCCGAAAGCAGGCACCTCCGGAAGAATAAATCCAGCAAATGTAAAAAAACAGCCCGATGCTTTCTCACTTTGAGAGTATCGGGCTGTTTTAGCTTATTTGGATTTTTTCTCTTTGGCTTTTTTGGATGGCAGCCGAATCCACTTTCCCTGGGATTTTTCCCGTGAGAAGTGCTGCTTTACGTACTGATCCAGCATTTCCCGCACCGGCACGCCGCCGTGCATAGGGAAAAAGAACCGGCGCACATTTTTCTTTTGCAGCGCCTGGTGAATGTCCTCACGCAGTTCCTCTACACGTACCACGATATTGGTCTCCGCTGCAAACGCACGAATCTTTACCATCAAATGGGTAGAATATCCTACGTCAATTAAGAAGATACCGTAGAAGAATCCGATGCAGAACGAAAATGCCAGATTTTCTGCCAGCCAGTGCAGCGCCGACAAAATATGCGGATGGATGAGGAAATAGTATACAGCACTCAGCACCAGCCAGAAAAACGTAAACAGCGGACAAATAATGCCCTTGACATTTCCCCAGCGGTCGGAATAATCCCACAGCTTGATTTTCATGCCGTGAATAAAGATCATCCCTGCCACATATTCCAGTGCCGTGATTGCCAGCGCCATTACCACAAAAAGCAGTATCTTTTTCAGCCAGGGACTGTCACCCGGCATGAGCGGTTCCAGCATCGCCAGCAGATACAGCACGCAAAGACTGGAGCCGTACAGCGGCAGGTAGGGACCGACCAGAAAGCCCGGATTCACCCAGTGGTGCGCCGAGAAAAAGCGGCGGAATATGACCTCCAAGCCCCATCCCAGCACGCTGCCAATGCAAAATAAAAATGCCAGCGTTAAAAAGAGATTCATCACATTCTCCTTTCCGTTTCAGCCTGTCAGGCGATGTGCGTTCCCAGGTCGTACAGCGACTGCTCACCCAGTGCCTGTTCAATGGTGTCATAGTGTTCCCGGACAGCATCCAAGCCCATCCTTAGATCACCGATGAGAAAGCTCTTATAGAACCGCTCATGGATGCTCGCCTGCACCTTTCGCAGTTCCTCCGTACCGTCCGACAAGATCAAGTTGATCTGCGCCGAACAGATGCCCCAGATCCCCTGCGTCACGCACTCCATCAGCCGGTTTCCGGATGCTCTTATCAGCCAGCGGTGCATCTCCTCATCTGCCCGGATGCTGTCCAGACCGTTTCCATAGCGGAATTCATCCAGCAGATTTTTCAGTTCGTCCAGATCCAGATGATCCCGGCGTGCATATGCCATCGGAAAGGCAGAAAGTTCCATAGAACGGCGCATCTGACACACCTCAAACGGCGAGATGTTCTGCACCAGAAACATCACGTGCATCAGTTCACGCATACTGTCCGACATTTCTTTCGCCAGCGTATATGTACCATCCCGGCTGCCGGACAAAATCCCTGCAATCTCCAGATTTTTCAGCAGCGGACGCACTTCCCTTTTGCTCAGCGAAAGCGCTTTCGCCAGTTCTGCCTCTGACGGAATTGCACTGCCCGACTGCAACTCGCCGTCCTGCAGCCGCTTTCGCAGTTCCTCCACCAGGCACAAATATTGATACTGTTGATTTTTCACCTTGTTTCAGCTCCTATCACAAACTTTTCAGGGCTTACTGACGCTCCTACATACGTTTTTAGTATACCATTATAATTATAACGATTTCCACTGTTTTTATTGTTGAGATGTAAATTGTTTTGTACACATTTTCAGCTATCCGAACTTCTGCTGTATTATGTTGTTTTTCCAACGACTTTTTTTGTGAGATGATGCTGTATGACTTGCTTTTTTGTAAGAAATATGTTAAAATAGTAGGGACACTTCAAAATGACTGCTGTGAGCCTGTCCGGAAACGCTGCGGTACAGACTCTTGGATTGATTTTCAGAACCTGGACTTCTCAAAAATGCCGGGAACTACAAGTACAAGAAAAGGAGCGCCAAACAAATGCACAATATCACACTGATCGGAATGCCGGGATCCGGAAAAACTACGCTGGGAAAAACGCTGGCAGAGGGACTGTCCTACCACTTTATCGACACAGACGATGTCATCATCGAGACCTACGGACAGCCGCTGATGGAACTGATCGACAAGCACGGCACAGAGGGTTTCATCACACTGGAGGGAAAGATCCTGCAATCCATCCACACCAACCGTGCAGTGATCTCCACCGGCGGCAGCGCTGTCTACAGTGACGGCGCCATGCAGTACTTAAAGTCCACCGGCATCGTTGTCTATCTGCACCACCAGCTGGACGTTCTGGCACAGCGTGTGGGGAATCTTGTCACACGTGGCGTTGTCTGCCACAGCGGCTGCAACACCCTGGAAGACCTCTATGAAGAGCGCTGCCCCTTGTATGAAAAATACGCAGATCTGATGGTGGATTTCACGGGCTGTACTGTGGAGCAGTGCCATGAAAAGCTGCTGAAAACGGTAAAAGCTTACCTCAGCGAACACTCGGACTGCTGAATATTTGCAAAGAAAAGCGGAATGCCGACTGTAACTGGTCGGCATTCCGCTTTTTTGGTTTCTGAAAACTTTATGCAATTTTATACAAACTGATTGCGTTCCGGCTGATAGACAAAGCCTACTGTTTCCAGCTTTGCTCTGATCTCCGTCTCGTCCAGGCACATGGACTTGCAAAGTTCCTCCAGGGACGGGTAATTGTCCCGGAGCTGTGTATTCAGATAGCTCATCAGCATGATCGGGTCGTTGGGAAGATTCATCTTGTTTCACCACCTTCCGGAGACTGTTCCAGCATATGCGCTGTGTGTGCAATATACAGTGCCTGCACAGCCGGGTATGCGCCCAGTCCCTGCAACTGCGGCGTCACGATATAGCCGTACCGTTCCAGCACCGACTTCCAGGAATCTGAATCATCCCCAGCCATGTCGTTCTGCGCATGGTCACCTGCCACCAGCATCATCGGCACCAGTACAACCTCTCGATAATGATGCTCTTTCAGCAGTTCCAGCAGCGTTTCCAGCGTCGGATAGCCTTCCACCGTTCCGACAAATACATTGTCAAAACCGCTGCGTTTCAGCCAGTAATCGAATGCCGGATACGCCTGGTTGATGATATGCGGCGTGCCGTGTCCCATCAGCAGATATGCCTTTTCCGCAGATTTCCGGATAACGCCGTCCTGCTCCATTGCCTGTACCAGCGCCGGATAATCTGCTGTCTCTGTCAGCAGCGGTTTTCCAATGCGCATTACCGCAAATGCACCGGTATACGCCGCCGCATCTGCACAGAGTCGGTCGTATTCCTCGCCGGGAATCACGTGGGTGGGCTGTAGGTATACGTGGGTATAGCCCTGCTGTTTCAGCTTTTCCAGCGCCTCCCGAACCGTATCGACTGCGTTTCCCTGCCGCCGCATTTTCCGGATAATCATGCCGCTGGTAAACGCCCGGAAAACATCCATCTCCGGAAACGCCACCTGCACTGCACGCTCTACAGCACCGATGGTATGCTCCCGGGTGTCTGCATAGCTTGTCCCAAAGCTGACCATCAGAATCGCTTTCTTGACAGCCGGCATTTCACCATCTGCCAGCGAAGAGGCATACGCCAGATAAGCGCCCTTTCCCTTTTCCTGGAACAGTTCCAGCGCCTTTGGCTCGGTCAGCATCCGGAGCAGCTGCATCCGGTGAAAATCGTCCGGTATGGTCTCTTTCCACGTCCGCCGCAGAATGCCCAGGCAGGTACAGATCTCACTGTACGATGCCAGTTTCGGTTCCAGTTCCCGGCAGATTGCACCGGCAAGCGCCGGCGCATCGCCCTCAGTTGCCACCGAGATCGTCACATCCCCGTGGCGGCGGTGTGCCGGGACGGCAAAATCCGGTGTGCTGTCCGGACTGACGGTTGCAGAGGAGACAAGCTTTCCTGCCGCCTGGGCATCCCGGACGATGCGTGCATTTTCCGCACTGTCATCCGTTGCCGCAAACACCAGGAACTGCTCTTCCAGCAGCTCCGGTGCATAGGCTTGTTCCAGATAAGTCAGACGTGCCGTTTCCCAGCACGCCGGCATTTTCTCCGGTGCAGCGACAGTCACTTCTGCGCCGGCATCCAGCAGACCCCAGACACGGCGCTGCGCCACCTTTCCTGCCCCGAAAACAATACACTTTTTCCCTTGTAAATTCAGTGAGATCGGATACATTTTTTACACCTCTTCTTTGCATATACATTGTATCATTCCGTCAATATCCGCCTGTGCCGCAATATGCGTTACCGAAATCTCAGCTACTGCGGCAGCTTTCGCCGTGGCGTCTCCGATTGCAACGACTTCTGCGGAATATGAGATCTCTCCCGTCATTTCCGCAAACGCTCTTGCCGCAGATGCACTGGCAAGGAACACATAGTCTGTGCGTTCCAGTTCCTGGCGCAGCAGTTCCTGCTTTCGCCGGTCGGTTTTCACCGTGTACAGCGGCACATTGTCGAACGCCTTTCCTGCCTGTTCCAGCAGCTGCGGCAGCAGAACAGAACCGTTTTCTGCACGCAGCAGCAAAACCCTGTCATTTTCCGTCAGTTCCGGAATCAGCGCCTCTGCCAGGCTGCGGCTGTCGAAATGCTCCGGCACGCAGTCCACGAAAATGCCGTGGTCTGCCAGCGCCTGTGCTGTGCCTTTTCCGATAGCGGCGAACCGCAGGTGCAAAAGACTGCGCAGATCCACCCCAGCCTGCCGCATGGCGGCAAAGAGCATCTCCACGCCGTTGGCGCTGGTCATCACCGCCCAGGTATAGCTTTCCCAGGACAGCTGTTTCAGTTTGTCCGGATGCAGCAGTGACGGATAGATCAGACTGATCTCCGCAGATGCCGCACCATACTGCCGCAGGCGTTCTGCGGCTTTTCGGTTGTATTCCGGCGTTCCGGTCAGCAGAACGCTTTTCCCGGATAAGATACTGTTTCCATACCATTGCAGCTGTTCCCGCAGACCGACCACATCGCCGATCACCGTCATTGCCGGTGTATGGATGCCCTGCCGTCTGACCTCTTCCGCAATGTTTTCCAGAGATGCAGTCACGACACGCTGGTGCGCTGTCGTTCCCTCCTGGATCACTGCCGCAGGGGTCTCCGATGGCTTTCCGTTCTGTATCAACGCTGCGGCGATCTGCGGCAGGTTGCTGAGACTCATCAGAAATATCAGTGTCCCGTCCAGCTTTGCCAGCGTGGCATAGTCCAGTTCAGCGTGCTGTTCCGTCTTGCGGTGTCCCGTGATAACATGAAATGCAGGCGCATACGCCCGGTGCGTCACAGGGATGCCGGCATATGCCGGTACGCTGTAGCAGGAGGACACACCCGGCACAATGGAAAACGGAATGCCGTTTTCCTGCAATACCTGCGCCTCTTCTCCGCCACGTCCAAAGACAAACGGATCACCGCCTTTGAGCCGCACCACCTGCTTTCCCTGCTCTGCAAGTTCCACCAGCAGCCGGTTTGTCTCACTCTGCTTTTTGTAGTGATTCCCAGCCATTTTTCCGGCAAAAATCAGCGAACAGTCCGGCTTTGTCAGATTCAGCACAGACGAACACGCCAGTGCATCATAGACTACGGCATCCGCCTGCTCCAGGCATTTTCTTCCCTGTTCCGTCAGCAGCGCTGGGTCTCCCGGACCGGCGCCCACCAGAAATACACGTCCTGTTTTCATGGATAGTTCTCCTCAGTTTGCTGCGTGATGCAGCAGTTCTTTTCTTGCGCCGGAAATGGTAGATACCGAAGCATCCACATCCCAGCCGTCCTCTTTTTGCAGAATCTCCAGCAAATGTGAAATTCTCGGCAGCCGCAGATGATGCGACCGGAGCAGTTCCGGCTGTGCAAAGATCTCTTCCGGCGTGCCGTGTGCGATCACATGACCCTGATCCATCACGTCGATCACATCTGCATAGATCGGCACAACATCAATGTCGTGGGTGGATAAGATGATTGTTGTGTTCTGCTGCCGACAGACGTCCTGCAGCAGGTGCATCAGCTCGCTGACCCCCACCGGATCCAGCCCGGCAGTGGGTTCGTCCAGAATAATCACTTCCGGCTGCATTACCATAATGCCGGCGAATGCCACACGCTTTTTCTGCCCAAAACTGAGGGAATGAGTGGGACGGTCTTTCAGATAAGTGATTCCAATTTGTTCCATCACCGCATTCACACGCCGATGCACTTCCTCTGACGGCAGCCCCATGTTCACTGCACCAAAGGAAATATCCTGGTACACGGACGCCGAAAAAAGCTGGTCATCCGGGTTCTGGAACACGATTCCCACTTTGGAACGCAACTGCCGCAGCCCTGCTTTCTTATAGGAGATCGGCTGCCCACGAAAGCGCACCTCGCCGTGTTCCGGCTGCAAAATGCCGTTCAGATGCAGAAACAGCGTAGATTTTCCGGCGCCGTTTGCACCCAGGATCGCTGTTGTCTTACCCTCTTCAAATGCAATGGACAGGTCTTCAATGGCATGACGCTTTTCCTCATAGCCGTATGTCAGATGCTCTGCCTCTAAAATAATCCCCATCTGCTGCCTCCTATTCTGCAAATCAGCACTGCCGCCGTCAGCAATACGCTGTACCCGACGGCAAGTCCTTTCTGCCAGCCCTTTGTCTCATATGCCAGTCCCAGTGTCCGCACTTCGTCTGTATACCCTCTGGATTCCATGGCGGTATATGTCCGGTCTGCCTGCCGGTATGCCCGGAGAAACAGATTGGAGATCAGCTGCCCGGTGGAATAGAATCCGGTTTTCAGCGTAGCATATCCCAGACGGCACTCCTGTGCATTTCGTATCTGAGATGCCGCCTCCAGCAGCACGAAAATATACCGATAGACCAGTTCCATCATCTCCACCAGAAATCCCGGAATGTGCATCCGGCGCAGCGCCGTAAACAGCTCCGTCATCGGGGTGGAGGTTGACAGAAAGTACAGACAGCTCACCGCCGCCAGACACTGGAGAAATACCTGCCCGAACTGATGCACGCTCTCTGCCGTCACGCCGAAATACCAGCTGCCGACGGGAATCGCCAGCAGCATTTTCTCGCCGTGGTGTGAGACCTGTAACAGGATCATGATACATCCCAGTATCACAAACGCCAGCGGAATCTGCATCAAGCGGATAATATGATGCCACCGGGTTTTCCCGATGGCAGTCATAGCGATAAGCATGGCGCATAAGATCAGCACGCTTATCACCCAGGTATGTGAGAACAGGCACAGAAACAGACTATACAGGGACACAAAAATTTTCCACATCGGAGAAACCTGGCGCAGTGCCGAGGCATATGCGATCTCATCGATCAGAATGCGTTCTCCGTGGGTATGGCTGTGTGTGTGTCGTTTCATCTTGTGCCTCCTGTGTTAGTCAGAAGTTTCGGATGGTTCAGAATCTGTCGGTGCAGATACCGTTTCCGCCTTTGGCTTTCGGCTGATGCGTCCCAATACAAAGCCGCAGATACCTGCGCCGATCGCCGACTGTACACAGAACAGCAGAGATTCGATCTCACCCGAAGGCGGTTCCCAGAAGGATTCAAACCACGGGGTATAGCCGCCGTTGATCTCTTCTACCACAGTAGAGCCTGCATCATCCGAGCCGCCGAATTCACTGTTGCCCAGCAGCATCAGCGGAATGGTCACCAGCAGGACAACGCCAAATGCCAGAACCAGATTTCTTGCCCACAGCTTGCCACGTCCGGGGTTGGAAACTGTAATGCCGGACAGTTCCTTCAACTCCTTTGCGCAGTTCTTCTGGATGACATTGTACACAATGACAGTCAGAATGCCTTCTGCAATGGCAATCGGGACTTGAGTCGGTGCAAAGACAGCGATAAACTTTCCGAAGGATGCCCAGAAGTTATCGCCGGGATATGCTGCCGCCAGCTGTACCGAAGTCAGGCAATAGGTTGCCATGTCTCCGATGGTTGCCGACAGGAATACTGCCAGACCCATAGGCGCTTTGCACTTTTTCAGCAGCCGGAACAGCCCGTAGGAAACGAACGGTCCGAAAATCGCCATGGAAAAAGTATTTGCGCCCAGTGTGGTCAGACCGCCGTGTGCCAGCAGGATCGCCTGGAACAGCAGCACGATAATGCCCAGCACGGACATGATGGACGGTCCGAACAGAATTGCACCCAGTCCGGTACCGGTGGCATGAGAACAGCTACCGGTAACCGACGGGATCTTCAAGGAAGAAATGATAAAGACGAAAGCTGCGCACAGGGCGATCAGCAACTTCACTCTTCCCTGATAAGCGATCTTCCGTTTCAGGCTGACTGCACCAGCCACCAGGAACGGAATACAGAGTGCACCCCACGCAATACACCATCCGGCAGGCAGATAGCCCTCCATGATGTGCATTGCGGATGCACCGAATTTGCCGCTTGCTGCCATATCAGACAGCAGCAGACAGACTGCCAGGGCAGACACCAGCACACGACATCCCGTCATGCCTCCGGTGCTGCGGTTCTGCAAAGCAGAGCCATTTTGTTTGTTCATATGAAAACCTCTCCTCTCGGAACCCCTCTCCGTTGGCTCCCGGCTGAGAACAGAAAGAGGTTCTCAGTTTCCGCTGTGTGCAGCGAAAAATTCGTCTGCATCTCCCAGCGTTTTATCTATCTCACGCAGCGTATGTGCGTTCGATACAAAAATTGCCTCAAACTGGCTGGGACCAAAATAATTGCCCCGATCCAGCATGAAGTGAAAGTACTCCCGGAACTTTGCGGTGTCTGCCTTTTTGGCATCCGCATAGTTCCGCACCTTTTCCGGTGTAAAGTACAGGCAGGACAGCGAACCGATCCCGTTTACAGTACACGGCGCATGGTGCCGGCGGATGATATCCTCCAGACCGCTGCGTAGCCGGTGAGACAAAAATCCCACCTGGTGATATACCTCCGGGTGTGCCTGCAAATAGCGCAGCTGTGTCAGTCCGGCACGCATTGCCACCGGATTGCCGCTGAGCGTACCTGCCTGGTACACAGACCCCAGCGGTGCCACCAGCTGCATGATCTCCCGTCTGCCGCCGTAAGCGCCAACAGGCATACCGCCGCCGATGATCTTGCCGTAGGTCACCATATCCGGCGTAATGCCAAAGTGACCCACAGCGCCGTCCAGCTGTAACCGGAAACCGGTAATGACTTCATCAAAAATCAGAAGTGCGCCGTACTGGTCACACAGCTGCCGCAGTCCCTGCAAAAAGCCCTTTTCCGGTGCGACAACACCCATATTGGCTGCCACCGGTTCTACGATCACGCAGGCGATCTCCTGCGGATACTGCCGGAACAACCGTTCCACGCTGTCCAAGTCATTGTACACCGCAGACAGCGTGTCCTGGGTGCAGCCCTTCGGCACGCCGCTGGAATCGGGGATTCCGGCAGTCATGACCCCGGAACCGGCTTTCACCAGCATGGCGTCTGCATGACCGTGATAGCAGCCCTCGAACTTGACGATCTTGTCCCGTCCGGTAAAGCCCCGTGCAGCACGAACCGCACTCATCACTGCCTCAGTACCGGAATTTACCATGCGCATCATTTCCACACAGGGAACGATCTCGTGAATGAGTTCTGCCATTTCCACTTCCAGCGCTGTAGCAGCGCCGTAGCTGAGACCGTTTTCCAGCTGGCTGCGTACTGCCTCCAGCACCACGTCCGGGTTATGCCCCAGGATCATCGGACCCCAGGAACCAATATAATCAATATAAGCGTTGCCGTCCTCGTCGTAGAGGTACTGATCTTTGGCACGCTGGATAAATCTCGGCGTTCCGCCCACGGACTGAAATGCACGTACCGGCGAATTGACGCCGCCGGGCATCAGTTCTTTGGCACGGGAGTAGAGTTCCTCAGAATGTGTGATCTGCATCTGTTCCATTATCCGATTCTCCCTTCCCGAATATACTGCGCCAGTTCCATAGCAAAATAGGTGATGAGCAGGTCTGCGCCGGCACGGTACATACAAACAGCCGACTCACAGATCACAGCCTCCCGGTCGATATAGCCGGCAGCCGCTGCCGCCTGGATCATGGCATACTCACCACTGACGCTGTACAGCGCCACGGGCTGGTGAAACTTTTCCTTCAGCGACCGCAGCACATCCAGATACGCCATGCCCGGCTTTACCATCAAAATATCTGCGCCCTCCTGCACGTCCAGTTCTGCCTCCAGCAGCGCCTCCCGTGCATTGTGGGGATCCATCTGATAGCTTTTCCGATCGCCGAACGCCGGCGCAGAACCTGCCGCATCCCGGAACGGGCCATAGAATGCCGAGGCATACTTGACGGAATAGGACATGATGGGCGTGTTCACATAGCCGTTTTCGTCCAGCACCTGCCGGATGCGTGCCACTCTGCCGTCCATCATATCGGACGGTGCAACCATATCCGCTCCTGCCTGTACATGGGACAGCGCCGTTTTCGCCAGAACCTCCAGCGTCTTGTCGTTATCCACATCGTGACCGCAGAGAATGCCGCAGTGTCCGTGAGAGGTATACTCACACATACAAACATCAGTAATGACATACAGCTGCGGATATGCCGCCTTGATATGATGCACTGCACGCTGTACAATGCCGTCCGGCTGCCATGCGCTGCTGCCGATTTCATCCTTTTCCGCAGGGATTCCGAAGAGTAGAACGCTCTTTACCCCGGAATCCGTCACCTGCTGCAAAAGCTCATCCACACGATCCAGACTCCAGCGATACTGTCCGGGCATAGACGGGATCTCTTCCCGGATATTCTCCCCGTCCTGTACAAACATGGGATAGATCAGCGTATCCGCAGAAATACGGGTTTCCCGCACCATGCTGCGCAGCAGTGCGCCGTTTCGCAGCCGGCGTGGACGATTGATCAAATTCATATGGACACCTTCTTACTCAACTGCGCCGCCAACGCCTGTACCAGCGCCTCGGCGTCCTCTCGTTTGCCTTGTACTTTATCGAATCTCGGCGTTCCGTCAATGCCGGAAAAGCCATAGAGCGTGAAATCGTCCCCGTGCAGCTTTGCATAGCACCCCACCGGTGCAGAACAGTCACCGCCCAGCAGTCCGGACAAGCGCCGTTCCGTTCCGGCACAGAATGCAGCATCTTCATGGTTCAGCTGCCGCAGCAGCCCGGCATATTCCCCTGCACGGGTCTGGATCGCCATGATGCCCTGTCCGGCAGCCGGCACCATTTCATTCGGTGAAAAGCGATAGGAGATCCGCTCTGCCAGTCCCAGCCGGATCAGACCAGCCTCCGCCAGCAGCAGCGCTCCATATTCGCCACGATCCAGTTTTTCCAGCCGTGTCAGAACATTGCCACGCACCGGCTTTATGACCGCATCCGGGAACAGTTTCTGAAACTGCATGGCACGCCTTGCCCCGGCACATCCCACAGGCAGCGCCGGATCCCGCCGGTTCTGTCCTTTCGGAAGTACCAGCACATCCGCCGGCGCTTCCCGTCCGGAATACGCTCCGATGGGCAGCAGCGGATTTTCCTGCGCCGGCACATCTTTCAGACTATGGACACAAATGTCCACCTGTTTTTCCAGAAGTGCGGCATCCAGTTCCTTTAAGAAAAGTCCCTTTCCGCCGATCTTGTCCAGGGTCTTGTTCAGAATTTTGTCACCGGTGGTTTTCATGGTCACCAGTTCCAGCTTTGCCGCCGGCTGAATGCGCCGGATCTCTGCCATCACCAGTTCACTTTGTATGACCGCCAGACGGCTGGCACGGCTGCCGATACGAATCGTCTCTTCCATGGCTTTCAAAATCTTCCTCTGTCTCTGATCTTCGCACAGCTCTGCTGTAACAGCTCCGGCGTGATCTCTGATTTCATGCTGCCCATCAGCATATCCACCGTCTTTTCCGTCACGAGCCGGACGATCTCTTCCAGCTGCGGCAGCTCCGCATAGGGTGCAGCGGTAGTGCTGTGCAGGATACGCTGTGTGGTCAGTTCTTTCAGCTGCTGCATATACGGGACAGAATCCCGGTAATTGCGCCACATCTGAAAATTGTCCGCATACTGTTCTGCGATTTGGTGCAGCGCTGCCAGAGCGGCAGCGTCCGGCGCAGCATCACTGTGCAGGTCATCCAGATCCCACAGGGTCACGCCGTCTGTCTCGCCGCAGGTCGGCTCAATGTCTCTGGGCATTGCCAGATCCAGCAGAAACCGTGGCTTTCGGGAAAGCGCTTTCAGCTGATCGCTGAAAATGGTATAATGCGGACTGCGTGTTGCACTAATGACGATTTCCGAGTTTTCCATCTGTGCAAAACGCTGTTCATAGGGAATCGGTTTCACCCCGAAAGGTATCACTGTTTCCCCGTGGTGATAGGAACGCAGTGTCATAAACACCCGGCAGCCACGCTGTACCAGCAGTGATGCCGCCAATCGTCCCATGCTGCCGTTTCCGATCACAAGGCAGCTTTTTCCATCCAGTTTTCCGATGCACTGTTCCAGCTGCTGCACTGCCCCGTAAGAGACAGAGAGCGGCACCTGTGAGACCGACACCTGGTTCTGTGCGTCCTTTCCGGCAGAAACTGCCGTCCGGAACAGCGTGTCCAGCACACTGTCTGTGGTATGGCATTCTCTTGCCAGTTCCACCGCACGTCCCACCTGCGTTACGATCTGTTCCTCATGCAGGATCTGGGAATGCAGACCGCAGGCAACCTCCATGAGGTGCTGCGCTGCGTCCAGTTCTGTTCGCACCAGGATGTGCGGCGGTTCTGCCGAAGAACCGGCATAGTGCTGCAGGAGCTGCGCCGGGGAAATCTGCTCTGCCGGCTGACGTTCTGCTGCATTGTTTTCCGTCCGTTCCCGGTCAGACTGTACGGAGAGATACAGTTCTGTTCGGTTACAGGTTGCCAGCAATACTGCGCCGCTGATGCCGTCTTTCTGCACCAGTTCCTGCAAGATATGCCGCACCTGCTCTTCCGAAAATGCAAAGCGTTCTCTTTCTGAAACGTCTGCGGAATGCACGTCCACGCCTGCCATATAGATACACATTTCTTTTCTCAGCTCCTTTCCGTCAGCTGCTGCCGCAACCGCAGTGGTTCTGTACCAGTCACAGTACAGAGGATCGGTTCACAGTGTCCTGCCTGCCACGAAAAGTACGGCTTTTGCTGTTCTTCCAGTGCAGAAAGCACAGCCATGATCGTACCGCCGTGTACCACTGCGGCAACTGTCTGATGCTGCTGCCGCTGCAAAGCCTGTTCCAATGCCTGACAGCATCGCTGCAAAAATGCCGCTCTGGATTCTCCGCTGGGAAAAGCCAGCGTTCCGCCGCTGTCGATCCATGCCTGATACGCCGGATCTCCGGACAGTTCTGCATAGTTCTTCCCTTCAAAGTCTCCGAAGTCGCACTCCTGCAAACCATATACTATTTCTCTCGGCGTGTCCGGAAAAAGGATCTCCGCCGTCTGGACACAGCGCCGCATGGGACTGGTCAGAACCACTTCCGGCATGGGAAATGTCTGACGAATTTCCGCCGTTTTCTGCTGTGCCAGAGAAATGCCCGCCTCACAGAGCGGCTCATCTGTCCGGCAGCCGATATAGCGCCGTTCCAGATTGCCGGCAGTCATGCTGTGCCGGATAAATACGATCTGCATCACACGCCTCCGATCCGCAAACATCAAAAAACCCGTGATTCCAGAAGAACACGGGAAACAGCATATGGGTACACAAAGCCTTGCCTTTGCAGTATAGCCGCAAAGCGCAGGAAACCGGATGCACCAACAATTTCTTCTATTCTCGTAGATAGGATTTTATTCCAAAACAGCAGACCGGTATCCCGGCTTCGGTTCACCGTATTCCATGCGCCTTCCCGGAATCATAGAATTCCAGTGGCATCTGCATGGCACTCCCCGACACGGTAGCGGAACTGTGCAGGATTCTCACCTGCTTCCCTGACATCTGCTGCCAATTGTTCGTAAAACAGAGTCCCCGAAAGAACTCCTTTGTCACTGTACAGCACCAGGATGATGCCGTACCATTCTACTATACCATATTTTCTGTCAATTGGCAAGCCTTTTTGCAAAAAAGCAGCCCTTTCCAGGACTGCTTTACAAAACCGATTCAATTTATATGTTTTGTTCAAATTTACCGGTACAGCTGATACAGCAATGCGTTGCAGATCGCCGCCGCCACATTGCTGCCGCCTTTCCTGCCCTTTGCCACAATATAGGGTACCTGCTCCTGCGCCAGAATCAGCTCCTTTGCCTCAACCACATTCACAAATCCCACCGGCACGCCGATAATCAGTTTCGGCAAAAGCTTTCCTGCCCGGATCAGTTCATCCAGCTGTATCAGCGCCGTGGGTGCGTTCCCCACCGCAAAGATCAGATCGCCGTCCAGACTGCACGCCTTTTCCATGGAAACCATCGCCCGTGTCACGCCGCGTGCTTTCGCCGCAGCAGCAACATCCGGGTCGGACATAAAGCAGTGCGCCTGGCATCCCAGCTGATGCAGAGAGCGCTTGTTGATGCCGGAAAGCGCCATATTGGTATCGGTCACAATATGCGCCCCGTTTTGCAGTGCCTTTTTCGCCGAAGATACCGCATCCCTGGAAAAGCACAGATTCTCCACATAGTCAAAATCCGCCGTGGTATGGATCACCCGCTTGAGGATGCTCCGCTCCGGCTCCGGAATCTCCACGCCCGTGAGATTCTCCTCAATGATCGCCATGCTCCGGGATTCGATCTCCATCGGCTTATGATACAGTGTCTCCATCTGTTTCTCCTTTCCGGTATCTGTCTAAGGATTCCAGCACCTGTGAAATGGCGTGGACTTCCTCTTCCGGCGCACCCAGCAGCACTACCGGAATGTCCATTTGTTTTGCCGCATCCATTTTTTCTGCCACACCGCCACGCCTGCCGCTGTCCTTGGAGACCAGCACCGCAATGTGATATTTTTCCAACAGTTCCAGCGTATCCTCTTTGGAAAACGGCGGCATTGCAAAAATGAGATGCGCTTTGGAGTCTGCCGCCGCCCGCCGGGAATCCGGCGTATCCAGGATTCTCGCCCAGCCACGGGTGCTGAAATCCGGAATCGCTTTCTCATAAAAGGAAAGCGTATTCACCCCGGTAGTCAGCAGGATATTTCCGGGAATTGCCGCAAGACAAGCCGCTGCCTGTTCCTTGCTTTCCACCCGGATGACCCGACTGTAATCGTAGGTCATCTTCTGCCGTCCCAGCCGGAAATACGGCAGTTCCAGTTCTGCGCAGACCTGCCGCACCGTTTCCGTAACCACCTGTGCAAAGGGATGGGACGCATCTATTACCGCATCCATCCCACGCAGTGCAAAGCGAAAGCCATCCGCATCCAGCCGTCCCACACGCACCGTGCAGTGCTGCCCTTCCAGAATCGTTTTCCCGTATTCCGTTGCTGCAAAGGCGGTGACGCAGTCCTGCTCCGGCAAGACGGCAATGAGATCGGTCGCCTCACTCGTCCCGGCAATTACCGCAAGCCGCAGCCCTTTCACGCCTGTGTCTCCGGGTGGATGCAGTAGCCACGGGGTGTAATCATTTTCCCGTTCTGCACGTATGTCTGGGAGTTGCCGATCAGCACCACACAGAACATATCCACCGGTTCTTCCGGCAGCTTTTTCAACGTGGTGATCCACGCCTTTTCCTCGGCACGTCCGGCATTCCGCACAATGCCCACCGGTGTGTCCGGCGAGCGGTGCTGTCCGATCAGCACCGCCGCCTGCGCCAGATACTCCGTCCGGGAACGGGACTTCGGATTGTACAGGCAGATCACGAAATCTGCCTCTGCCGCCAGGGACACACGCCGCCAGATCAGTTCCAGCGGCGTCATGCAGTCGCTGAGACTGATTACCGCAAAATCGTGCATCAGCGGTGCGCCCAGGACTGCCGCCGCCGCACTTGCCGCCGTAACGCCCGGCACGGCAATGATTTCCACATCCGCCTGCATCTCCGCCGCAATTTCCAGAAGTACGCCTGCCATGCCATAAATGCCGCTGTCACCGCTGGAGACAAGCGCCACGGTTTTCCCGGTCAGCGCAGCCTCGACTGCCGCCCGGCAGCGGTCGGTCTCTTTCCGCATGGGCGTAGCATAATAGCGCAGTTCCGGGAACTGCTCCTCCAGCAGCCGGATATATGTGGTATATCCCACGACCAGATCTGCCTGTGTCACAGCGTCGATCGCCTGCTGTGTCATATACGGACGGTCTCCGGGTCCAAAGCCCACAACATAAATCAAAGGTTTCATGAAGTTTCCCCTTTCCATCGCAGTGCCGGCAGTTTCTTCCGGCAGGCGGCAAATGTCACGCCGCTGTATTTCACCTTTCCGGTCAGCACTTCGCCGCAGCCGGATGCCAGATACGCCGATGCCTCCGAAACAGACGGCAACCCCGTGACCTGCTGCACAAACGGCGATGCGGCAAAGGGATAATTGCATCCCAGAATCGCATCATCCAAGACGATTTCCAGCGGAATCCGGTATTTCTCACACAGTGCCAGAATCGCCGGCTCGTTTTGTTTCAGCGCAACTGTAGCAATCTTCGCCACAGACAGCCGGCTCAGCCGATGCTCTTCCAGAAACCGCAAAAAGCACTGTTCCAGATGCTCCGGCGCAATGTTCTTTTTGCATCCCACACCCAGCACCAGACTTTTCGGCCGCAGATACAGCGTATGCTCTGCCCGGCAGTCCCGGAGCTGGTCCGAAATCACCACGGCACAGGGCTGTACAGGATGGGTTTCCGGCACGATATTCTCCGAAAAGGCATCTGGTTCTACGGGCAGATCTGTCAGAAGTGTAATCTTTTCCTCTGCCACCAGAGCGCTGCTGATGTGCTTCAGCTCGTGCAGATTCTCGATCACAAGGTCATTTTGTTTGGCAAACAGATCGAACGCCGGAACACCCGCCACATCCGTTGCCGTGGTAATGACAGCCTCACCGCCCAGATAGGCGGCAAAGCGCCGGGCAGCGGCATTGGCGCCGCCCAGGTGTCCGGACAGCAGACTGATCACATATTTTCCCTGCTGGTCGAGAACCAGCACTGCCGGGTCGAATGCTTTCGACTGCACCAGCGGTGCAATCTTCCGCACGGCAATGCCCGATGCCATAATGAATACCAGCAAGTCACAGGCGGCGAAATCACGCCGCACTGCCGCATCGAATGCAGCCTTGGGTTCTACTGTGCCGCCAAATGCTTTTTGCAGCCGCAGCGCCAGCTGTTCTCCCTGGGGCGTCAGCCAGAAATATGCCGTTTTCATGCGTTTTTCCCCTGCCGGTACTCGTGGGTAAATGCTTTATCATACAGCTTGGACAATGCGTAGCTGTCCCCCAGGAAATCGCCTACTGTCACCAGCGCCGTCTTGGTAATGCCGGCTGCCTGCACCTTTTCCACAATATCTGCCAGCGTTCCGGTGACGATAGTTTCAACCGGCCAGCTCGCCTTATAGACCACAGCCACCGGCGTTGTCTCCGGATAGGCGGTTTTCAGCCGTTCTGCCAGCTCCGCAATCCGTCCCACAGAGAGGAATATCACCATGGTTGTGCGATGCTTTGCCAACTCCTCGATACGTTCCCGTTCCGGCACAGGCGTTCTGCCTTCCATCCGTGTCAGTATCACAGTCTGGGTCACCTCCGGCAGGGTGTATTCTTTCTGCATGGCAGCCGCAGCCGCCAGAAAAGAACTGACGCCCGGTACAACTTCATGAGCGATTCCCAACTCGTCCAGTGCATCCAGCTGTTCCCGTATCGCCCCGTAAATGGACGCATCTCCGGTATGAACACGCACCGTTGTGCCGCCTGCCTGCTCGGTCTCTTTCATGACCGCAAGCACCTCTTCCAGCGTCATCCCGGCGCTGTCGTACACCTTAGAGGACGGCTTTCGCCCAGCCAGAACCTCCGGATTCACCAGCGAACCGGCATAGATCAAGGTGTCCGCATGGTCGATGAGCCGTTTTCCTTTGAGCGTCAGCAGTTCCGGGTCTCCGGCGCCTGCACCAACAAAATATACCATGTCATTCTCCTCTCTGCCGAATCAGCAGGGTCGTAAAATAGGAATACGGTTCTGCCTGGGGACTGCCCACATATTCCGATGCCATGCCCACATCCCGGAGCATTGTGGTGTGTTCCAGAAGTCCCCGTTCTTCCAGCAGCGGCAACAGCCAGGACAGCGCCCTTCCGGCTTTCATAATCACCAGATTGTCGAATTCATCGAACGCCTGTTCCAGGACTTCCCGGGATGCCACGCCGGGCAAGATTCCCAGCGTCTCCCCGTTTTCGCAAAGGCTCTGCTTTGCCTTGGCTGCGCCGGCACAAAAGGACGGCACACCGGCGGCGACCCGGGTCTCGTATCCCTTTTCCTCCAAAAGCTGCCGCACATAGGATGCCGTGCTGTACACGGAGACATCCCCCAGCGTTACCATCGCCACCAGCTTTCCCTCGTCCAATGCCGCACAGACCGGCTGCAAAATGCCGGAGCGCAGGCGTTCCCGATAATCCGTATGTGCTTTCATGGGAAACAGCATTTCCAGGATCTGCGCACGGGACAAGTCTGCCGCCTGCGCCGCTATGGTGTATGCCGCAGATGCGCTGCCCTGTTTGGTGACCGGAGCGACCACCACATCTGCCTGTTCCAGCACCTGCTTGGCACGCAGCGTCATATCCAGCGGGTCTCCTGCCCCGACGCTCACGGCGTAAAATATTCCTTTTCCCATCGCTTACTCCTTTGTCATACATGAAAATAACAGCACCGAATGATTGCTTTCCAGAATGTGATAATTCCCCACCGGTCTGCCGCAGCTGACTGCCAGCTGTATCACCTCAAACTGCGGCAGCTTTTGCAGCAGCGGAAACAGTTCCGCCTGGGTTTCCAGGGTCACTGCGCTTGCCACAAGACGCACCGGCTGTTTCAATTGGCACAGATGCTCTATCAGTTCCGGTGCTGCGCCGTCACTGCCGCCCAGAAAGACACAGTCCGGCACAGGCAGACTGCCGATCTGCTCTTCCGCTCTGCCGGGAATGATCTGCAAATTTTCCGTCTGAAGGAATGCTTTGTTCTTTTCCAGGATTTCCAGCGCCGCCGGCTTATATTCCACGGCATACACCGTCCCAAAGGGACACATCCGGGCGCATTCGATGGATACACTCCCCGTTCCGGCACCCAGATCCCAGACCACCGCATCCGGTTTCAGCCGCAGCTTGGACAGCACCACCGCCCGGACTTCCTCTTTGGTCATCGGCGAACGATTCCGCAGAAACGCACTGTCCGGGAGCAGTCCCAGGCGTGCCGTCGGTTTCGGGTGCGGATTGCGCACCGCCGCCACACAGAGTTTCGGATTCGGACGCTGTGCCGCCTGTTCCGGCGTGCCGTGCCAGAGCTGCTGGGTGGGATAGGTCAGATCGGCGCCGACAAAGATCTCCGTATCCGCCAGCCCATATGCCAAAAGCGACTGGGCAATTTCCCGTGGCCCCTGCGTCCCGGAACAGAAGAAAAATGTCTCAGCGTGTTCCGACACGGCATAAGCAATCGTCCCCGGACTGCATTCCCGTCCGTGGATGCTGCGAATCTCTGCCTGCTCCATGGTCAGCCCGAACGCCGCACCCAGCAGCTGTAATGAACCAACGCCTGGAATCACCTGCATTTCCAGTTCCGGATATCGGTTTTGAATCGTGCGGCACAGACTGTACAGCAGCGGATCACCGGACACCACAATGCCGATGCGTTCGGTTTCCAGCAGTTCGGGGAGTTCCTGCAGCAGCCGGGAAATGTTTCCCATCGGTCTCGCCTTTTTGACTTCCAGCAGTGACAGAAACCGCTCCGATGCAATTACACAGTCCGCCGACTCCAGCGCTTTTTTTGCCGCCGGCAGCAGATAATCCGCTGTGCCGCTGCCGCCGCCTGCCAAGATCAGTTCATGCTGCACGCCAACCACTCCTTTCGTATTTGCGCCGCCCGGCTGCTCTCTGCCAGGATACGGTCGGAATCATCCAGAAGGATCAGTCCCACCTGCACCCTGCCATGTGTGCGCCGCATACAGTTTTCACAGACGCTTTCCGCCACGGACTGCCACACCTGTTCGCCGAATGGGAACTGCCGCAGCAGTTCTGTCATTTCCCGTGTGGTGTTGCACTGATACAGCTGCCGCACCTGCATCTGGTCTGCTCCGGCAAGCGCCGCATGGGTGCAAAGCACCTCACGCTGTCCGCCGGCGGTGTGGCTGTGCAGGTACATGATATCTGCCGCCGGTTTTACCAGCTTGCCCGGTCTGCCTGCCAGCAGCACGCCGGTAAAGCCCATTTTCTCGGCACAGTCCAGCAGAAAGCCCAGATAATTGCTGCAAAGGACGATCGGTCCGGCATCCGGATACTGCCGCCTCAGCCAAGATTCTCCGGCGTATCCCGTCACAAAGGCACACACCTTTCCATACTCTGCCCGGCACATGGAAAGTTCCAGCGACAGCGACTCCCGGACAGCCTCTTCGCTCATAGGGCGCACAATGCCGGTTGTCCCCAGAATGGAGATACCGCCTTCGATGCCCAGCCGTCCGTTAAACGTTTTTTGTGCAATGCGTTCTCCGTCCGGTACGGAAACCGTCACCACCGCACCCTTTGCGCCGATCACAGAGCGCACAGCCTTTTCGATCATCTCTCTCGGCACAGGATTGATCGCCGGCTCACCCGGCGGAAGTTTCAGCCCTTTTCGGGTCACAACGCCCACGCCGTCTCCGGCACGGAACTGCACAGCGCCGTCCTCCGGCAGAATCTGCACAGCGGCATTTACCAGACAGCCGTTGGTCTCATCCGGGTCATCGCCGCCGTCTTTTCTCACGCCGCAGGTGTACGCCGCACCGGGCTGTATCGCCAGACGCAGTTTTTTTCCGGCAGGCACTACCAGTTCCACCCATTCCGGACAGCTGCCCGTGGCCTGCCACAGCACAGATGCCAGGCTTGCGCCGGCAGCACAGGCGCCTGTGGTGTATCCTTCCCGCAGCCGTTTCATTCCGGTTTTCCCCATTGTTCCAGGATGGCGTAGATTTGCTCCATGTCCAGGTTTTTTCGGAGCAGATCTGCCAGCTTGTCGTACTCCTGCTCTTTCCGGGCAGCAAAGTCCAGCTGCGGAACAGCTGTCCCGGAGATGCCCTTTTTCTCCAACAGCAGCTGCACCAGCTTTGCCGAAAATTCCGGCGCATCAAAAATGCCGTGGAGGTATGTGCCGCAGACTGTCCCGTCCGCACTGACACAGCCGTCAGCTCTGCCGTCCTGCAAATGCACAAAAGGCACACCGTTTCCGGTGCAGACTGTTTCGCCCATGTGGATCTCATAGCCGGTGACCGGACAACCGGAAAGGGATTCCAGCATTCCGGAAACGCCGGAAATCACGCCGGCTGTCTGGCTGCGCTGTTTCTGAGACCGAAAGACCGTTTCGGTCTCCAGCAAGCCCATGCCACGCAGTGTGCCGCCATCTTCGGCGTGTTCCGGGTCAGAAAGCGTCTGCCCCAGCATCTGAAATCCACCGCAGATGCCCATGAGAAAGATGCCTTTTTCATGACACTTGAGAATTGCCGCCTCCAGACCGCTCTGCCGCAGCCACCGGAGATCTGCCATGGTGCTTTTGGTTCCCGGAAGCAGGATCACATCCGGCATTCCCAGTTCGCTGCGCTTTGGCACATAGCGAACCGAAACGCCGTCCACCTGTTCCAGCGCCTCAAAATCGGTGAAGTTCGAGATACGGGGCAGACGAATCACAGCCACATCCAAAAGTGCGCTTTCGTCTGCTTTTTTCTGCATCAGCCGTTCTGAAAGGCTGTCCTCATCATCCAGTTCCAGCGGCAGATACGGTACAACGCCGAGAACCGGGATGCCAGTCAGATCTTCCAGCATCTTCAGCCCCGGTTTCAGAATCTCCACATCACCACGAAACTTGTTGATAACAACGCCACGGATGCGGCGGCGCTCCGCCTCGTCCAGGAGCATAATCGTTCCGTAGAGCGCCGCAAACACGCCGCCACGGTCAATGTCTCCCACCAGAATTGCCGGAGAATCGGAAAACTCCGCCATGCCCAGATTCACGATATCCACCGATTTCAAATTGATCTCCGCCGGACTTCCTGCGCCCTCCAGCACAATAATATCATTTTCTTCTGCAAGTGAGCGGTAGGCACGCAGGATATGCGGAACGAGTTCCTGCTTTTTCGTGTAGTACTCCTGCGCACGCATCGTTCCGTAAATTTCTCCGTTGACAATGACTTGTGAGCCGCTGTCGCTGGTGGGTTTCAGCAGAATGGGATTCATCCGGGCATCCGGCTGAACGCCTGCCGCCTCTGCCTGCATGACCTGCGCCCGTCCCATCTCCTTGCCGTCCTGTGTGATGTACGAATTGAGTGCCATGTTCTGGGACTTAAACGGCACGGTTTTCCAGCCGTCCTGCCGAAAGATGCGGCACAGCCCGGCAGTGATAAAGCTTTTTCCGGCAGAGGACATGGTCCCCAGCACCATCAGCGATTTTGCCACCACAATAAAACCTCCTCCATAACCTGCCGCAGACAACGCAGCAGATACGCATTTTCTTCCGGCAGGCGAACTGCCGCACGGTAATCGTCGACGCCCAGTCCTACATAGTTATCACAGTGCCGCAGCAAAATGCCGTACGGTATCAGCCGCTCGTCCAGATCGGGGCATCCCTCTGCCCGGAAAAAGACAAAGTTGGCGCTGGGTTTCCATACCCGAAATCCCAGCTTTCCCAGTTCATCGTACAGCCGCCAGCGCTCGTCCTGCAAAAACGAAAGCGATTTTTCCCGGTATTCTTCTGCGTGCAGTGCTGCGATTCCAGCCTCTTCCGCCAACGTATTTACCGGCCAGGGCTGCCCGGTCTGCCGGATCTTTTCCACAAGCTCTGTATCCGCACAGAGTCCGTAGCCCAGACGCAGTCCCGGAATGGCATACAGCTTTGTCAGCGATTTCAGCACCAAAACGTGCGGATACTGTTCCAGACAGGGCAGCATGGAACGGATTCCCGGCTCTGTTTCTGCCATATCGCAAAAGCATTCGTCCAGCAGCACAAAGATGTGTTTTTCTGCGGCAAGGCACAGAATGCGTTCCAGCAGTTCCGGTGCAATTCCCGTTCCCGTGGGATTGTTGGGATTGCAGAGCGCCAGAAAATCATAAGAGCCGCATTCCAGCGCTTTCAGAATCGTCTCGTCAAGCTGATACGGAAACGGCATTTTCCAGTAGGTAACACGGCATCCGATTTCAGCAAGCGCCGCCGCATATTCCGAAAATGCCGGCACGGGAATCAGTGCGTGGCTCGGCGACACAGCACGAACCGTGCGGAAGATCACATCTGCGCCGCCGTTTCCGCAGACGATCTGTTCCGGGGTTTTGCCGTGAAATTCTGCCAGAGCCTGCCGCAGTCTGCGCTGTGCCGGGTCTGGATAATGCACCAGGAAATCCACCGCATTCACGATCGCACTGCGCACCACATCCGGCACGCCAAGCGGGTTAATATTGGCAGAAAAATCCAGCAACGGTTTCTCCTGCTTTTGAAAGCTGTAAATATCACCGCCATGCCGGGGCATAGGCACACCTCCTCATCGAAACAGCAGCACTGCGGCAAACCGCAGCAGACCAAATCCCAAAAGCGACAAACCAGACGCCGCAAACATCATCCCATTGGTGCGGCGAATGTCCTCTGGTTCTGCCAAACGAACCGCATCGCCGATGGTGGGCTTTTCCACCACGTCGCCGAAATAGATATGCGTTCCGCCCAGCTGGATTCCCAGCGCACCGGCTGCGGCGGATTCTGTCTGCGCAGAGTTGGGAGACAGATGGTTTCTCCGGTCACGGCGAAATATACGCCAGGCGTTTTTCCCGTCCAGGCGCAGCAAAAAGGCAGAAACCGTCAGCAGCAGTCCGCAGATACGGGACGGCAGCCAGTTCGCCGCATCATCCAGCTTTGCAGATGCCCTGCCCAAGTGAAGATATTTTGCATTGCGGTAACCCACCATAGAATCCAGCGTGTTGATTGCCTTATAGCAAAATCCCAGCGGCACACCGCCGATCATCAGATACAGCAGCGGCGCAGTCACGCCGTCAGATGTGTTTTCCGCTACAGTCTCCACACAGGCCTTTGCGACCTCTTCCGCCGTCAGCTGAGTGGTATCACGTCCCACCAGGTAGGAAAGCTGCACTCTTGCACCGGGCAGATCGCCATCCGCAAGAAGGCGGTACACCTTGTCGCTTTCCCGTTCCAGACAGCGTGCCGCAAGAATCTGATACGCCCAGAATGTGTGCAGCACAAACCAGAGCCAGAACGAAATGCGGTACGCCAAAAGCAGAATGCCCAGAGAGAGCAACAGACTTCCCAGCGGAATGGCTGCCGCCAGAATCACCCCGGCACGGCGTTCCCCTTCCGGAGTCTGGGGAAACTTCCGGCGCAGAAACCGTTCCAGGCGAGAAATGCTTTTTCCGATCAGCACGACCGGATGCGGCAGCCACCGGGGATCTCCGAAACAGAGATCCAGCAAAAATCCCAGCGCTGTACTGCACAAGATCCACACAGACTTTTTCCTCCTACTTCAATCGCATTTCCAAGCCGCAGCAGACACGCTCCACAGTCTCCGCAGATTCTGCCAGCAGACAGTTCAAACGTCCCACTGCCTCACGAAACCGGCGCTGTTCCGGTTCGACCGGCACAAGTCCGCAGCCCACTTCCTGGCTGATGACCACAGCGTCTTTCCATTTTTCCAGCCAGGGCTGAATTTCCTCTCCCGGATCTTTTTCCTCGGTCAGCCAGCGTGCCGCCAAAGATTCCACGTGCAGAATCAGCCGCTGTCCCTGCCAGTCTATCAAGGGCTGCTGCGACGCATCAAAGCAGTCCTGCGCCGTCAGCTGATACTTTTGCATGGCATAGGCTGTCCTGCCGTTGGCATAGCCGCCCAGGATCAGTCTCATGCCAGGACACCTCCCAGCAGTGCCGCACCCAGCAGGCAGACCGTCTCACACAGCACCAGGAAAAAGCCTGCCAGATCGCCGGTAATGCCGCCGAACTGTTTCTTCGCCATATGCGAACAGCCGAAGAAAGCGAACAGCCCGATCCACGCCAGAACGACCGCCAGCCAATCCCAGAACAGAACAGTCAGCAGTCCCACAACGCCGTACACAATGACGAGAATAACACGCACGTGTTTTCCGGCGCTTTCGCCAAAGGTTTTCGCCAGTGAGCTGGACTGCGCAATGGGCAGTGCCGTAACGGACAAGCCGCTGAGACAACGTGACAAGACAAATACCCCTGTCAGCAGCCAGACAAAACTGCGGTTCTGGGTCTGGTAGATCTGCACATATGCGCCAAAGCTGACCAGCAGTGCCAGAACTACGCTGAACACGGCAAACGGTCCGCAGTTGGGGTCTTTCAGAATGCGCAGTTTTTCTTCCTGGGGCCGTCTGGAATACAGCGCATCCGCCGTATCACAGAATCCGTCCAGATGAATGCCGCCGGTAATCAGCACGCCGCTCAGCACTGCCAGAACGCCGAACAGCACTGCGCCCACGTGCAGCAGTTCACAGACCGTCCATACCACAAACAAACCCACACCGCACAGCAATCCCACCAGCGGAAAAAACACCATGGCATTGCGCAGGTTCTTTTCCGTCCAGTTCAGACACTTCACCGGAAGTGCGCTATACATGGAAAGTGCGATCAGCAGGGATTCCATCCAGGATTTTATCATATTGTTCTTCTCCTTTCCAAATCAGCGGACAACCGGCACAGCATTCGATCACAACATCCGCCTGTGCTGCGATCCTGCAGTTGATGCGTCCCAGATATTGCAGATACTGCCGCATGGACGCATCTTCCGGCGTACCATCGGAAAATACTTCGTTCGTGACGATCACCAGGTGCTGCACCTTTTGATACAGTGCAGCAATGCCGTCCAGAACAGTCTGCGCCGGGTCATCTGCACCCTCGCCAAACTGTTCGTTGGCAAGCAGATTGCTGAGACATTCCAGCAGTGCCGTACCGCCGGGAGAAAGCGTTTCCGCCTGTTCTGCCAGGTGGGACGGAATCTCCAGCGTCCGGAATCCTTTTCCGGCACGCTGCTGCCGATGTTTGGCAACTCTTGCCCTGCACTCTGCATCCCAGATCTGCATGGTGGCGATATAGCGAAACGGCTCTTGTTTCAGTGCCATGCTGAGACGCTCGGCAAACTGAGACTTTCCGCTGCCTGCGCCGCCGGTAACCAAAATCAGCATGACAACCGCTCCTTTCGGTACGCCTTACAGGCATCTGCAAAATGCTGCGGCACTTCCGGATTTGACGGAAAATACAGGTGCGGAAATCCGGCGATGATCTGCGCCTTTGTCTGCACTGCCTGCCAGGTTCTTCCGTTCGGGCGCTGTGCCAGAAATGCACTGCCGTTTTCCGTACTGTCCGCATAGTGGAATTCATGCGCCCGGATTTTCGTTCCTGCCTTGCCCAGGATCGTGTCCTGCTGTGCCGTCAGCGTTACATAACCAAAACGGCAAAGGCGTTCGCCCAGACGGGATGTTCCCGGCAGAAGTCCGGCCAGCGGATAGGACTTGCCGTCTTTTCCGGTCATAGACCGCTGCAGGTACAGGAATCCGCCGCACTCTCCCAGAATCGGGATACCAGTGCCGGCGAGCCGCCGCAGGCTCTCCAAAAAGGCAGTATTGCCGCTGAGCCTGGGCAGGTACAGTTCCGGATAGCCGCCGCAGAAATACAAACCGTCCAGGTTTTCCGGCAGCTTTGCGCCTGTCAGCGGTGAGAAATATACCAGTTCTGCGCCGCATTGTTCCAGCAGTTCCAGATTTTCCGCATAGGTAAAGCAGAACGCCTTATCCTGTGCCACGCCAAGCCGAAACAGCTTTGGTTTCGTCGTATACGGCGGCACATCCGGCAGCGGCGGCGCTGTTTTCGCCAGTTCCATGATACGGGAAAGTTCCAGGGTCTCTGCGGCGGTTTCTCCCAGCAGGCGTATCTTTTCGTCCAGCTGTTCCACTTCCCCGGCCGTCATCAGTCCCAGATGACGGCTTTCCAGCTGCACTTCCGGCAGATGAGGCAGATAGCCCAGCACAGGGAGTCCGGTCTCCCGTTCCAGCAGTTCCCGGTAATAATTGTACATTCCGCTGCGGATATCGTTGAGCAGAATGCCGCAGATGGAATTCGGTGTGCGGAATGTCTGAAACCCGTGACAAAGCGCCGCTGCAGAACAGCCCATTCCCTTGGGATTCACCACCAGCAGCACCGGGATTTTCAGCCACTGGGAAACGGTATAGGCGCTCGCCTGGTCGGTCTGTCCGATGCCGTCATAAAAACCCATTGCGCCCTCAAAGACGGCACAGTCCGCATCGGCACTCACCCGGGAGACCAGCTCCGCCATCGGCTGTTCTGACAGAAAAAAAGGATCGGCGTGATACGCCGGTCTGCCGGTGATATGACTGTGAAACATGGGATCAATATAGTCGGGACCACACTTCCAGCCCTGCACCTGCAGCCCACGGGAACAGAGGGCAGACAGCAGTGCCGCAGTCATTGTGGTTTTTCCAGCACCGCTCCCTGCGGCGCTGAGCATAATGCGTGGAACAGGCTGTGGCATGGCAAGGTCTCCTTTCCGGATCAATTTTGAATATATTTGAATGTATTTTATATTATACCACATCCGGACGTTTTGTTCAAGCCATCCGGACACACATTTTATGTGGATTTATTTTTGCGTCAAAACGATATCAACAGTTCCGCCGAATTCTTTTCCTTGACAATGGAATCCAAAGGACTTATAATAGGGACATCATCAAAATCGTACAAATTATGCACGATTTTGAAAACGATACCACAGTTTCTGCAAGCAGGTTTGATTTCTATATAGTTTTGTACGATTGTTATAGTGATTCCTATGAATGTTATAGAAATAGCGATTTCTTTATCTTATAATATCATTCGGCATCAGGATAAAATAAACGTCCTGAAATATAAAAATAGATAAGGAGACTATCACTATGGCAACACAAAACACTCGTGCGGAATTCCGCAAAAAGCTGCTGCACCTCATGATCCCGATTTCCCTGCAGCAGCTGATGATGGCGCTTGTCAATGCGTCAGACGCATTTATGCTGGGCTTTGTCAACCAGGATGCCCTCTCGGCAGTATCCCTGGCAGGACAGGTGCAATTCGTATATTCCCTGTTTTTGTTTGCCATTACTGCCGGCGTTTCGATCTTTGCCGCTCAGTACTGGGGCATTCAGAACAAAAAGGCAGTGGAAAAGACGCTGGGCATCGGTCTGGCATTTTCCGTGCTGCTCTCCCTTCCCTTTACCATCGGCGCAACATTTTTCCCGGAACTGCTGATGCGTGCATTCGCCTCTGATCCGGTTCTCATCCAGGACGGCGCTGTTTATCTTCGGGTAGTCGGCGTGTCCTATCTGCTGCTCAGCATTTCGCAGATCTACCTGTGCATTCTGAAAAACTGCGGAAAAGCCGTACTGAGCGCTGTCATCAGTTCCGTTTCCGTCATCATCAACATCATTCTGAATGCCGCTTTCATCTTCGGCATCGGTTTCTTTCCGGAAATGGGCATCGCCGGCGCTGCCGTTGCAACGGTTATCGCAAAGGTGATCGAACTGGCATGGGCGCTTGCAGTGATGCTGAAAAAGGACAGCATCAAGATCCGCCTTGGCTGGACCATCCACCCGGACAAGGTACTGCTCCGTGACTTCTGGAAGTACACCGCTCCGATCCTGGGCGATGAGCTGATGTGGGGACTGGGCTTTACCATGTACTCCGTCATCATGGGACACATGGGCAGCGACGCCGCAGCCGCAAACTCCATTGCAAACATCGTCAAGAACCTGGTAATCTGCTTCTGCACCGGCATCGCTACCGCAAGCGGCATTATGGTGGGCAGTCTCCTGGGACAGGGCGAACTGGAAAAGGCAAAGGAATACGGCAGAAAGCTTTCCAAGACTTCCATTTTTGCAGGCGCAGTTGCCGGCGTGATTATTCTGGGCGTTATCCCCTTTACCCCTATGTTCTCCACGCTGACCGACACTGCAAAAGAATACCTCCGTGTCATGCTGGTGGTATGCTCCTATTATGTAGTCGGCAAATCCATTAACATGACGGTGATTTCCGGTATCTTCGCAGCCGGCGGTGACTCGAAATTCGGCTTTATCTGCGACGGCATCACCATGTGGTGCGTTACCGTTCCCATCGGTCTGATCGCTGCATTTGTGCTGAAACTCCCGGTACTGACCGTATACATTCTTATCAACGTCGATGAGATCATCAAGCTCCCGGCAGTCCTCAAGAACTACCGGAAATACCGCTGGGTCAAGAATCTGACCCGACAGGAAACTGCACCTGTTGAACCAGAAACCATGGCACAGACAGCCGCATAACACAAAGAAAAGGAGTCCTCTATGTATACCCTGGAACTGACAGACAACAAGTCTGAGATCATCCAATACAACGTACCCGATCTGCCCATCAAGGCATCCCGTTCCTCTCAGGAGGACTATCCCTCGCTTTCCATCGTCAACCACTGGCACACCGAGTTTGAGTTTATCTATGTGAAAAATGCACCCATGTGGTACAGCGTCAACGGCGAACAGTGCAAGCTGATGCCGGGACAGATGATTTTTGTCAACTCCGGGCAGATGCACTACGGTTTCTGGGAAAAACCCAGCGATTCCGTCTATGACTGCACCCTGTTTCCACCGTCCCTTGCCACCAATCCCACGACCAAAGATTTGCTGGAGGACATCATCCACCATGCGCCGCCGTATCTCATTCTCCACCCGGAGATCGCCGCAGAAAAAACAGTTATCACGCTGGTGAGTGAGATGTTCCAGTGTGCCAGCAATCAGCAGAACGGCTATCCGCTCCAGCTTTTCGGCTGCATCTACCGAATCTGCCACGCCCTGTGGAACTTAATGCAGAATAACGCTGAGCCGTGGGAGCCGAACGACAGCAAGCGCCTGGAGGCAATGCACAAGATGGTGGGATTCATCCAGCAGAAGTACAGCAGCAAGATTGCTTTGCAGGACATTGCCGCTGCCGGATACGTCTGCCGCAGCAGCTGCTGTTCCATCTTCAAGGAATACCTCAACCAGACACCCAACGCTTATCTGACGGAATACCGGATCTCCAAGAGCGTGGAACTTCTCGCAAACCCGGATCTGAGCGTGACGGAGATTGCCATGCAGTGCGGATTCAGCGGTTCCAGCTACTTTACAGAGACCTTCCGCAAAGCCATCGGCTGCACGCCGTCGGATTACCGGATGCGCAAGCAGCAGCGGCGGTAAACTTAAGGCAACACCGCACAGAGTTTGTGCGTAAGATGCGCAGTCGGATTCTTCGGCAGATTGCACAGAAATTTCGCAGGCATACTGTCGGTCGCAATCAATCCTAGTGCGACACTCCTTTGTTCTCGGGCAGAATCCTGCCTCGAACGCAGTCGTATGTCAAGAAATTTCTGTGCGGTATGACGGAAAATCAGCAAGCAGATTGCGTGAAAAGCCGTTAGGCGGGCTTTGTGCGGTGTTGCCTTATATTCTTTCAAACAAAAAAGCAATATTGCGCCGGAGTTTTCCGGTTGCAATATTGCTTTTCTTTTTTCTCAAATTTCAGGCGATTATTCTACGTTCTTCAGCGCATCGCTCATGGGAATCTTCTTGACCTTGTGGTTCAGCAGGAAGGTTACCACAGCATAGCAGATCACGCCGGCAGCAATGATTTTCGCATATGTCACCGCCGGAACATAGTAAACGATCCAGCCGGAGTATTCAAAGAATACGATCTTCATGACCTCTGCCATTACCCAGTTGCAAAGCGGTACAGTCAGCAGAATGCAGATCAGTACCACAATGGTGGTGGAGTGCAGGTAGATACGATTGATTTCCCGGTTGCTGTAGCCCAGAATCTTTACCATGGAAATGGACTGTGCATTCTTCTCAATGATGATCTTCGACAGCAGATACAGTATCAGAATGAACATCAGCGAGCCGAATACCAGGAACAGACTCATCATGCTGCCCATAGAGCGAATCAGCTGACGAGATGTCTTTGTCAGATCATCCACAGTGATTTCCGTGGCAATCGCTGCATCATCAATGTCTGTGATCTCCTCATCCGAGAAGTACGCATTGAAGTAGGTATCATCTTTGTCAAACGTCTCATTATAAAGGCTGCGATCCATGAACACGGCAATGGTGGATGGATAATCATAGATACCGCCGACCTTGAACTTGTACTTGTCGCTGCCGTACGGGTCTTTCAGGGTAATGGTATCGCCCTTTTCTACGCCGTACTTTTCAGAATATGCGCTGGAAATTTCCACCTCATCGTCCGAAACATCCAGTTTCACATATTTGCTGTCCGGCTCTACGCCATACAGGGAAACACCCTCACTGCTGCGTTCCTCGCCTAGCGTGTCCAGACTGCTGAGGCAGAACTTTTCTGCGCCATCTTCCGCTGTTTCCACCGGTGCTTTCAGCACATACTGGTAGGTGGACAGCGCATTGTCTGTGACCATATCCTGGAAATGTGTCAGCATCGGATGCAGAATCATACCGAACATGAGAATAAAGTTTGCGAAAAAGATACCGAAAAAGATCATGATATGATTCGGCAGGTTCTGGAAAATCACACGCAGCTGAAAACGGCGCATGATCGGGATACGGGTGTTCAGACGGAACGCCTTTTTCTTCTTCCGCTTTGTCAGATCACGCCGGATGAATTTCAGCGGCGAAATGCGCATTTTTAAGGTCAGCATGACAAAGTTGATGAGGAACAGCAGTACCAGCGGAATCACCGTGGTCAGCAGGAATGCCTCCGGATTCAGCAGCACCTCATACGTCGGCAGGCTGTAGCTGCCCAGATACTGGTCAGCAAATACCTGTTCCAACAGGGTGTATCCCAGAATATTGCCGACGATCGCCGCCACAAGCAGAACCAGCATTGGCATAATAATGTAGTGCCGCACCATTTCTCCACGGGAGTAACCGGAGGCACGCAGCGTACCGATGACATTCGCCTCTTTGGTGATGTTGTTGGAAATCGTGATGGAAAAGACAAACGCCAGAATCACAACAACAATATAGAGGAATGCCATAATCATGGACTTATCGCCGCCCATGTCGTCACCAGTAAAGATGATCGCCTGGTTCAGATATTCCGGCAGGAAGTTAGTCAGCACACCGTTTTGTCCCAGAATCGGCATCAGATCTTCTGCCATATCCTTTGCCTCAGCATCATCTTCCGGCGAATCATCATAGAACCAACTGTAGCTGTAGTGGATGTGATTGTCCCGCAGCGCATCAAAGCCGTCATCGGTCATAACGCCGACACCGAATTTATCGTTGTCAAACATCATATCCGATGTGTTCTGAAACAGCGCAGAATAATCCGAGAGGGCTACGATACCGGTGATATGCAGCGTTGTATCTGCCACACGGAAATCATCGCCGATCTCCAGCTCATGGTTTTTCGCATACAGACGATCGATTGCTACGTCCTGCTCTGCCTCGGGCATATCGCCGTCCAGCAGGCAGACCTTATCGATATCCTTTCGCTCTGCGAATACCCGGAATGTACTTTCGAAATCATCCGTCTTTTCTTCTTTATAAAAGTTCGGGTACACCTTGACGCTGCCGTCTTTCTCGATGTTGGCAAGTGCCTCATCTGTGGCAGACTCCGCAAATTCAAAGTTGCCGTCCTCGATGTTGTACTTATCAAAGCTTTCATGATAGGAAGCGATCAGACTGTTGTCTGCCACCAGAAATCCGGAGACAAGGGAGATGGACATGACAAAAAACAAAAAGATAACCAGATATTTTCCCAGCTCGCCTTTCAATTCCCGGGGCAGACGCTTGTTCAGTGGATTCTTTGTTCTCTTCGCCATGGCTTACCACTCCAATTCTGCTGCCGGAATCTTTGTCTCGTTGACAAAATTCTTTCGGATCTTTCCGTCACGCAGCTTTACCACACGGTCTGCCATATTCTGCAAAGCGTCATTATGGGTTACCATCACAACGGTATTTCCATACTTGCGGCTGACATCCTCGATCAGTTTCAGAATATCCTTGGACGTGCTATAGTCCAGCGCACCGGTCGGCTCATCGCAAAGCAGGATGTCCGGATTCTTGACGATGGCTCTGCCGATGGCCGTTCTCTGCTGCTGACCGCCGGAAAGCTGGTTCGGCAGCTTATGCCGGTGTTCGTACAGCCCCAGGGTTTTCAGAAGATCGTCCACATCCAGCGGTGAATCGCTGAGGTATGCGCCGACCTCGATGTTTTCCTTAATATTCAGGTTTGGGATCAGATTGTACATCTGGAAAATATAGCCCAGATGTTTCCGCCGATACAGCGTCAGACTCTTCTCATTCATGTCCCCGATGGTCTCGCCGTGAATGGTAATGCTGCCGCTGTCGGGCGTTTCAATGCCGCCGATGATGTTCAGCAGCGTGGATTTACCGGAACCGGACGGACCAAGCAGAACGCAGATCTCGCCTTTCTCGATCCCGATGTCGATTCCCTTCAGCACCTCCACACGGCTTTCTCCCTCGCCGAAGTGTTTTTTGATTTATTGAATCTCTAAAAACATATCACACCGTCCTCATTATGTAAATCTAACGTGAAAAAAAGTTAGAAAGTCCTAACCCTAGTTAGTATACCATAACTGGAACAAGTTGTCAAGGAAGATGATTGGAAATACAGAAAAATTGCAAACAATTTTCGGAAACATTCCGCACGAAAAGTTGTGCAAAAATGCAAATGCTCTCCCGTGCCAGATTCCACGGGAGAGCATTCTGTGATAAATGATTAAGCGTACTGACAGGTGATGTGACTGCCGTTTTCGCCCTTCTGGACTTGCAGCTGTGCATCGAACCGCTCTGTCAGCTCTGAAACGTGAGAGATAATGCCGATCAGACGCTGGTGGTCGGAAAGCTGCTGCAATACCTGTACCGCATTGTCCAGGGCAGTGCTGTCCAGCGAGCCGAAGCCCTCATCAATGAACATAGCATCCATCCGGATGCTGCCGCTCTGCTGCTGCACGGTGTCTGAAAGTCCAAGTGCCAGTGCAAGCGATGCCAGGAATGTTTCGCCGCCAGAAAGCGTTTCTACAAAACGAGTCTTTCCGGTGTACTGATCCAGCACGTCCAGATTCAGACCAGATGCGATTCTGCCGTCTGTTTCCTCCTGCCGCCGCCGGAACTGGTATCTGCCGCCGGAAAGCTGGTACAATTTCAGATTGGCGTTTTGCAGCACCCGACTGAAATAATACGCCTGCACATAGCGCTCAAAGGAGATCTTTTCCCGTTTCCCCTGCTGACCGCCCAGCATTTTGTCCAGCTGTTCCATCATCAGACACTGTTCTGAGTCTTTTTGCAGCGTGCTATGCGCTTTCCGCACTGCCTTTGCCGTCTGGCTGCACTGCTGTTGCTGCTGTTGTTCCAGCTGAAACGCCTTTTCCGTCTGCGCCTTTTCACTGCGCATGGCTGCCAGCCGCTGTTCTGCTGCGGCAACGTCATAGCCGGGAACATCCTGCGCCGTTTCCTGCAAATGCTGCACGATCTTTTGCTGGGACGCCACGGTTTCTTTCTGCTTTTGCAGGGCATCCGCCGCAGTCTGATACGCCGTTTCCAGACGGGCAATGTTGTTTTGCAACAACTTCCACTGCTTTTCCGCCTCAGACAGCGACGCATACAACAGACCGCTCTGGCACTGTTTTCGCTCCGCCGCACAGCCGGCGTATTCCTGTTCCAGCTGTTCTAGTGCAGCACGGCTGTTTTCGTATGCCGTCTGCAATCCGGGCAGACGTTCCTGCTGCTGTTTCAGCACAGCCCTTTTCCGCTTTTCCTCGTTCAGCCGATTTTCCAGCGCAGCCAGTTTCTGCTGATTTTCCCGAATCGACATTTGCAGCTGTTCCAGCAGCTGACGGACTTCTTCTGCATCCGCCGTCGCTGCCATGCCGCACTGTTCCAGCTGCTTTTGCCGCTGAGATTCCAGCATCCGGCAATGTTCCTCCCGGCGTGCCGTTTCGTGTTTCTGGGTCTCCAGGTTTTGCAGCGCACGCTGCTGGGATTCCCTCGCTTTTTGGAACTGCTCTTCTGTGACCGTATCTTCTGTGCAGGCTGCCGGATGGGGATGCTCCAATGCGCCGCACACCGGACAGGGCTTTTGTGGTTCCAGACGGCGTGCCAAATTGCCTGCCATGCTCTGAAAGAACTGCCGTTCTATCTGGTCGTACGCCGGCTTTTCCCGGGTGAAATAGCGTTCTTCCGCCTGCTGTGCCTGCTGTTTCTGCTTGTCCCGAACCGCCTGTGCCGCCGCATACTCCGCAAACATCTGCTGTAAGGTCAGCACTGCGTTCTGCCGATTGGTATCATTTTCGATCTGATGGGTCAGTCTGGTATGGTCTACCGCTGTGTCGGCATAGGTTTCCAGTTCCAGAGAAAGATGCTTGCAGCTGGTGTCGGTCTGTTCCCATTCCAGCTTTGCTTTTGCGCAGAGCTGCTTTTGCAGGGCTGTCTTTTTTTGCAGGGCAGATTCCTGTGCGGAAAGCTGTGCCGCCTTTTCATATGCTGGGAGACTATGCTGGAGCAGTGTCGCTTTTTCCTGCAATTCCGGCAGCTTTTCTGCGTTTTGCGCCGCCGTACGAGCCGCTGTGTCGCACATTTTTAAGCGTGCCTGCTCCTGCGCCAAAAGCTGCACTGCCTGCTGCAAATGCTGCAAAACGGCATTGTGCTGTTTTCCCTGTTCCAGTTCCAAAAGCAGCTGTTCCAATGCCTTTTGCTGCACCTGGAGCTGTTTCTCTCTGGCATCCGCACGCTCCCGAAGTTCTGCCGCAGCCGTTTCCAGCATTTCGCAGAGATTTTCCGCAGCGCCTGCGCCGGAGCGTTCCAGACGCTCTGCATACAGCGACTGCTGAAACGCATCCGCCGGCTTTGCCTGGTGCAGCAGCGTGAGAATCCGTGTCTCCTGCTCTGTCACACGCTGTTTCTGCGCCGCAAGCCGGAGTTTCAGGATCTTCTGGATTTTTTCGCAGTTCTGTGTATGGAACAGCTGGCGCAGAATCTCCCCTTTTTTCTTGGAATCCTCCAGCAGGAACTTCTGAAACTCGCCCTGTGCGATCATGACGATCTGGCGGAACTGGTCGCCGTCAATCCCGGTCAGTGAGATGATCTCCCGGTTGACCCGTTCTGCACCCTCGCAGACCAGCACGTTGTCCTGTTCCTCGCCGGGACACAGCCACAGAAAGGCGCTCTCATTGTCCAGGTTCTTTTTCATTTCGCCGTTGCTTTTGTAACCCTGCTGTCTCGGCGTACGCTGCACCAGATATGTCTTTTCGCCGCAGGAAAACCGCAGCTGTACCGCAGTCTGCTGAGTGGGTTTGGCATATTCGCTGCGGAACATTCCCGGCTTTCGCTTTTCACCGCTGGCAGTTCCGTAGAGGGCAAAACATATCGCATCGAAAATGGTTGTCTTTCCGGCGCCAGTTTCTCCTGTGATAAGGAAAATCCCCGACTTTTCAAAAGGTTTGAAATCAATCCTGCACATTCCGGCAAATGTGCCGAACGCCTGCATGGTCAGTTCTAAAGGTTTCATTCTGTCTGTTCCGCCTCCTTACAGATTGACTGCATCAGCGCCTGCGCTGTCTCATGCTCTGAAAGCTCATACTGATAGACACTGCTGCAAAAACTATCCACCAGTTCCAGCAGGGACTTCTCCGGCACTGCCTCAGCCTCTGTGGTACCGGCAGCGATGCGCTCCGACTGCGAAAGAAATTCCAGTTCCAGCACGTTGGGATACACAGCACGCAGCCGCTCCATGGCATAGGGCACCAGAGTTTCATCCGTCAGTTCTGCCCGAATCCAGTCGGCGCTGGGCTGTGCATATGTCAGAAGATCTTCCAGCTTGCCACGAATGATACGCATATCCGTTTCCGGACAGAGCGGAATGGCGGTTACTGTCAAGTTATCCTTTTCCTTCCAGTCCAGCAGGGTCAGCGACTTCTTTTGCAGCGTCTCGGAAAAGGAATACTTCATCAGCGAACCGCTGTAGCGTATCTTTCCCGAACGCACCCACTGGGGCTTATGGATATGCCCCAGTGCCACGTAATCGAACGCATCAAATACAGATGCGTCTACCAGCTGTGTGCCGCCCAGCTGCAATTCGGAGTCGGATTCCTCCGGCGGCGTGCCGTCATGCAGCACAAAACCGTGGTACATCAGCAGATTCCGATCCTTTTCCGAAAGCGCCGTCTGCCCGATCACATGGGCAATGCCGTCGGACAGGCTGCGGAAATTCTCTTTCGGATACAGCGACGACAGCGCCGCCTGTTTCACAAAGGGCAGCAGGCAGAGATGCACTTTTCCGTATTCATCTTCCAGATCGTAACTCTGCATCTCACCGGAAAACGTCCCGGCAATATACACGCCCTGGTGTTCCAGCAGCTGGCTGGCGAATTGCAGCCGCTCTGCGGAATCGTGGTTGCCGCTGATGAGAAATACTGCGATCTTTTTCTCAGACAGCGCCGTCAGAAAGCTGTCCAGCACGGTCACTGCCTCTGCCGCAGGGACATTTTTGTCATAGACATCCCCGACGATCAGAACCGCCTGCACAGACTGTTCCACTGCGATTTTTACAACTTGTTCCAGCATTTTTTCCTGCTGCGGAAGAAACGAATGGTGATAGAGCCGCCGTCCCAGATGCAGGTCGCTGAGATGCAGTATTTTCATGTTTTTGACCCCTTTCCGTTTTTGCTGTGTCGTATTATACCACAGCAGTTTTTCAGATTCAGCAGAACTAGACTTCGTTTACAAATCATTTACATTAGGGCTTGTTTGAAAAATCCGTACATTTTTCAAACAACCCCTAGTTGCTGCAAAAGTCGGTCGATCTCTTCCCGTTTCGCCAGTCCCTCCGAGAATGTTGTCGCTCCGCCGGCAGCCGTCCCCAGTTTCAGCGCATATGCCGCATCGCCCTGCTCCAGTCCGGCAAGGAATCCGGCAAGCATGGAATCCCCTGCGCCCACGGAGTTTTTCACTGTGCCGCTGCACACGCCGCAGTTGTGGCAGGTTCCGTTTTCCTCCAGCAGCAGTGCGCCGTCCTCTGCCATAGAGACCAGCACATTCCGTGCGCCCATCTCCTGCAATTTTCCGGCATACGCTGCAATCTCCTCCCGGCTGTGCAGTGTAACGCCGAACAATTCTCCCAGTTCAAAGTTGTTGGGTTTAATCAGAAACGGCTTGTATTTCAGCACATTCTTCAGCAGATCATTGGTAGCGTCCACTACCGTCCGAATCTGTCTGCCGTCCAGATATGCCAGAATCTTTTCATAGATATCGGACGGCATGGTATTGGGAATACTGCCTGCCAGAATGATCGTATCCCCGTCCTGCAAATCGTCCAGTTTCCAGAACAGTGCCTTTACCGCCGCATCGTCAATCACCGGTCCCTGTCCGTTCAGTTCTGTTTCTTCCCCGGATTTGATCTTCACATTGATTCGGGAAAATCCGCTTTCCAGATGCACAAAATCTGTGGCAATTCCCATCTCCTGTACGCCTTTTTCGATGGCTGCCCCGGTAAAGCCAGCCACAAAGCCAAGCGCACGGGATGGGATTCCCAGTTCTTTCAGAATCACGGAAACATTGATGCCCTTTCCGCCGTAATAGATCTTTTCTCCGTGAGAACGGTTCACCATTCCCACCTGCATGGCATCGGTATGAACGACATAGTCGATCGCCGGGTTAAATGTCACTGTATAAATCATAATTTTTATCTCCTCTCGTCTGTGAAATTTTGCTGCTTTTCTATTGTACCACGTCTTTTTTCAATTTGCAAGAAAAGTTTTTGGGCAATACGACAGAAAGCATGGTAGCATCTTTTTTGGATTCACAATTGATTCAAATTGTCTTGCGGAAATCTTTTCAAACCGTACTTGACAGCATTTCAAAAGCGTGCTATACTATTTTTGTCGTTTGTTAGATAATACTAACTACCAGAAAAAGGCGCTCCGATGCGGCGCTCTCTTCGGAAAGGTTCTATTGCTGATGAAAAAAGGGTATCTTTTAGCTGCCGGACTCGCCGGGCTGTTTTGTCTGACCGGATGTACGAGCAGTGTCTCTACAGAACAATCTTCGAGTGCTGCTGCGCCGGAAAGTGCAGCGGCAGAAAACAGCGCATCGGATGCCGTCTATGAGGATACCCAGGAATTCATGGGGACTTACATCATGGTTCGTGCCTACGGAGAACACGCCCAGGACGGCGTGGAGGCGGCGTTTGCCCGTGCCAAGGAACTGGAACAGGTGTTTTCCAACACCATTGCAGATTCCGAGGTCAACCAGGTGAACACTGCGGCAAAGGCGGCAGTCGGCACGGATATTCTCATCTCTGCGGATATGGCAAACGTATTGCGTGCTGCGCTGGAGTACGGCGAAAAAAGCGGCGGTATGCTGGACTGCACCATAGGCGACCTGATCGACCTGTGGGGCATCGGCACCGACCATGCTGCCATTCCGGCGGAGGACAAGATCCAGGCACTGCTGCGGCAGGACGGCTGGAAGGATGTCAGCTATCATGCGGACAACCAGTCCCTTTCCTTTGCCAACGACGCAGTTACGCTGAACTTCGGCGCTGTGGCAAAGGGGTATATTTCCGATGAGATGAAAAAGACGCTGGAAGAAGAGGGCGTCACTTCTGCGCTGATGAGCCTGGGCGGAAACGTAATGACCATCGGCGCAAAGCCGGACGGCAGCCAGTGGACGGTGGCGATCACGGATCCGTTTTCGCCGGAAAGCATTACGGCATCTGTCACTGTTACAGACAAAGCGGTCATCACCTCCGGCAACTATGAGAAATACTTCGAAGAAAACGGAAAGCGCTATCATCACATTCTCGACCCGTATACCGGCGCTCCGTCGGAATCGGATGTAGTCAGCACGACCATCATTGCCGACAGCGGTACGGACTGCGACGCCCTTTCAACGGCAACATTTCTCCTGGGCGCAGAGGACGGCATGGCGCTTATCAATTCTCTGGACGGCGTGGAGGCTGTCTTTATCCAGTCAGATGGGACAATGGTCTCCTCCGACCACATAGATTCCTATAATCTACAGGTAATTGGTTCATGAAAAAAACACTGATTTTTGTTTGCATCGCTGTACTGCTTTTAGGCGGCGGCATTTTCGGCAGCTGGTATGTGCTGACACACAAGCAGTCCGAAAGAATCGCCCGCATTTATCAGCAGGACAAGCTTTTATATGAGATCGACCTTTCTACGGTGCAGAAGGCATACACCATTACGATCGACGGCGAAAACGGTGCGGAAAACGTAGTCCTGGTAGAACCGGGACAGATTTCCATGCAGTCCGCAAGCTGCCCCGATCATCTGTGCGTCAAGCAAGGGACGATCTCTGACGGCATCCTGCCCATCGTCTGCCTGCCGAATCACATCCGCATTTCCATTGCATCTGACGAGGAGGGTTCTTTCGATGTCCAAGTCCGTTAAGCATCTGGTCATGCTTGCCATGTTTACTACCATGGCGCTGACGATCTTCGTGGTTGAGGCACAGATTCCCATTCCCGTCCCCATTTACGGCGTTAAGCTGGGACTTGCCAATGTCATCACGCTGATCGTTCTGGTGGTCTACCGCCCGAGGGATGCGTTCGCCGTACTGGTCATGCGCATTCTGCTGGGGTCGCTGTTCACCGGAACACTGGTTTCCATGATCTATTCCCTCAGCGGCGGTATCCTCTGCTTTCTGGGAATGGCACTGCTGTGCAGGCTGCTGCACCGGAAACATCTCTGGTTCATCAGCATGATCGGCGCTGTGCTGCACAATGTGGGACAGATTGCTGCGGCAATTGTAGTGATGCAGTCGGTGCAGGTCATTGTCTATTTCCCGTTTCTGCTGGTTTCCGGCTGTATCACGGGTATTTTCACCGGCATCGCTGCAGATCGTGTGGTTCACTTTCTGCCCCGGTCGATTTTTCCGAAAGAAAATCTGCCCGAAAAGAAAAACGAGCAGTCCAAATAAACCGTGCAAATTTAACTGGAATGATGTTCCAGTTATTTCTTAGATATTAAGTTAGTCTAAACTAATTAGTTTTAACTAATTGACAAATCAAATTTGGTAGTATATCCCGGAAAAGCAATGGGATTGACTATATTCGAGCGTGTTCCCGTAAAAAGTTTTTGATGAAAATGTGCATTACATTTTTTATGGAAACACACTCCAAAAGCTGCTGCACCTCGCAATGCAGCAAAATCAAAAATTTTTAGGAGGTCATTATGCGAGAGATTCACTGGAAAAAGCTGATCGGCGCAGCATCTGCCGCTGTGCTTGCAGCTACACAAGTCGCTCCGACCATTTCGGCATTTGCGGAAGAGGCAAGCACAGGCGATTATGTCTACTGCTATGCAACCATGACATGGGCGGAATACTGGAAGAATGAGGGCGTTTATCTGGACAGTGCCGCAAACGGCAACTGGGAGGCATCCTCCGCAGAGAGCGACGCACACAACGAAACAGATATGGGTGCGTTTGATGCGGTTACACGTGCAACCAGCAACCACGGTCTGCACAGAGGCAGCTATCAGTGCGCTGTTAAGGTATTCGATACCGACGGCAACAGCTACGACTACACCGGCAAGGGTCAGGGTGAATCCGTTGATGTTGTCAAGAATAAGGAGACCGGCACAGCAGACATTACGGTTGATGGAACAGTTGTTGGTACATACGACCATTCTGTTATCAGTGGTCCGAAGTATGTTCCGGTTGCTGTTCCGGCAGCGGATTACGAGGACTTCAAGAAAGCTTATACCGTTTACGAAAACGGCACAGAACTCACCGGCGGCTACTCTGAGGGCAATCTTGTCAACATTGATGAGACTGTGAAGGTTGACGCCAACACATCCGGCATCAAGACCGCAGAAAAGCAGGAGGACGGCACATTCCAGTTCTCCAAGCGTGAAACAGCTGCAACTGCTGACGGCAAGGTGGTAGACACCAGTGCGGTTGAGATCGGCGAAGTACAGCACGATTCCGGCTACGGTGATTTCATCCGTGTAGACATCAACGGTGATTACGGCGACCTGGGTGCGCATATGTATGCCGTTCGCTGGGATTACTATGGTGACGGTGATACTGTTCTGGCTACCTACGGCACCAAGTTTGCCGCAGACAACTGGATGCACAAGGCAATGGGCATCCAGCTGGGTCTGACCAAGAGCGACCGCTGCCAGCTGCCGGAAGGCACAGACGGCTACGGCAGATGGGATGTTACCATCTACGCTACCGGATATCAGGACTTCACATTCACAGTAGACAATGAGCCGGAAAAATATGTATACGGTACCATGAACATCCCGTATGCGGACTACTATTACGGTGAACTGGGCAACAGCACAGATACCACCGACGGCGAAATTTCTTATGACGCTGACCTTGCCGGAGATGCTGGTATGCGCGCAGAGGGAAACTATGACGCAGTCACTTCTGCAACAGAAAAAAAATGGAACAGCATGTTTGCAGACACCACATATGTTTCTGAGCCGAACGAAAACGGCGGCGGCAAGATTCTGGGTGTTTCCGGCGTAGAAGTTGCCATCGAGCAGAGCCTGTACGATCAACTGACTGCTGACGCAAAGGACGGCAAGACATCCGGCGTTCTGGGCAGCCTGTTCAGTACATTTACCCCGAACAAAGACCAGGAAACAGTTCCGGCAGCATACAAGCAGCTGTTTGCAGACGGTACCCTGTCCGCAACCATTACCGCAGAGCCGGAGGTCGACCTGACCAACGTAACACCGACGCTCAAAACCGACAGCAAGTACGGTGACTACCAGCTGAACATGAACGGTCTGAATCTGGGAGAAGGCAATCTGGTTTACGGCGTGATCGTCAAGACAAAGACCGGCAACTATGGTATGCTCCAGCTGGAAAACATCTGGAAGGGCGGCACTGAGCTGGCATGGTCCGCTGGCTTCAAGACTACAGAAGCACACGGAAACAGCCTGCGGTCTGCTCCGTATACTGCAACCTCTGGTGATACCATTGTAGAGATCAGCTATCTGACCAGCAATGGCGAATACAGCGTACATCTGGCAGATGGTCTGTACCTGCCGAAAAAGCACACTGGTACGGTTGCCGCAGAGAGTGTTGCAGTGACCGCCGGCGAAATTCCGGTAACACTGACCGATCTGCCGGAGGACTTTGAGGCAGTTGTATCCGCTGATGCACTGACCGATGCAGCTTATGCAGACGGCAAGCTGAGCTACGATGCAGCAAGCGCACAGCCGGGCAGCTACACCATTACCGTATCGGACAGCACAGGCGTATATGCACCGGTTTCTGCCAGTGTAATTCTGACCACCGATGCAATGCCGGCAGCTTATGACAAGGACAAGAACGCAGTTGTTGCTGCAAAGGATGTCACGGAAGAAGAGCTTGCAGCTTATCTGAAGAACATTTCTAAGGTAACCATCGGCGACCAGGAATATGCTGCAACCGGCAAGCGTGGCGTGAAGATCATTGACCCCACCACTGGTGAGATCAACACCGCTGCTGAAACACGTGACGGCGCTGTCTTTGCAAAGTCTGGCACATACAAGCTGACCGTAGAGGCAACCGGTTACACCACACTGCTGACCTTCGAGATTACCATTGCCATAGCAGACAACAGAGGCGACATTGACCTGAACGGCAAGGTTGACTCCACCGATATGTTCTACATCATGCTGTACTGCGCAAACATTTCTGCCAGCAACAAGGACTTCGCACTGAGCGAAGATGCTGCTGAAAACAAAAGAATGATCGCTGCAACAGACGTAGACGGAAACGGCAAGGTTGACTCCACCGACCTGTTCTATGAGATGTACTACATCGCAAACAGAGGCGCAGGCAATGACGTGACCTGGGAAGATATCATCAAGTAAGCAAATTTCGATAATCCTCTGAACCATAAATGCAGAAAACCCCGGGCAGTAATGTCCGGGGTTTTCTGTGGTTGATATGCTTTTTCACTGTTTGAAACTATGGGTGCAAGGAATCGTGTGCAATTCTGAAAGGCATCCCTTGACACCGGCAAAAAAATCCCCTGCACTGCTCTTTTTACGGAGCGGTGCAGGGGATTTTCTTATAATATGTTTCGTTCTTTTAGATTCCTGCCAGGATCAATACCGCAGCCAGGACAACTGCACGCAGCAGGGTGAACCAGATCTCGTTGCCACGGAAGTTCCGGATGCTGCTCTTCGCATTTTTCTTCGGACAGATCTCCAGGCACTTCTGACACTGGAAACAGTCGCCGCTTACATTCCAGCTGCCGTCCTCCGGCAGGGACAGATCCGACGGGCATACCTTTTCACAGGCAGTACAGCCTTTGGCGCATTTTTCCCTTTTGCGCCGCACCGAGAAAAACGGCAGAATGGGCAGCAGGGAGAAAACAGCACCCATAGGACACAGGAAACGGCAAAAGAAACGCTCACAGAATACCATTCCCACCAGGATCAGCACCAGCAGAATGCAGCCCAGCCAATATGCGCCCACTTTGAAGTTTCCGGAGCGCAGCATGGAGAACACATCCCAGGGACTCCAGCCCGTAAGATCTCCGTAAACGCCCAGAAAGCACAGCAGAACCACTGCAAGCAGGACTGCGTATTTCACATAGGAAAGCGGCTTTTTCCAGCTCTTTTTCAGCAGGAGCGGTTTCTTTTTGCACTTTTTACAGAGGAACAGATACAAGCTATGCACCGCATCCCCCAGCGTTCCGAACGCACAGGCATAACCGCAGAAAAAACGTCCAAACACAATCGTATAGGCACACAGCGCCAGCAGCACTGTCAGAAACGAACTCCATGCAATGGGATTTCCTGCGCCGATCTGCGTCAGAACCGACTTGATGCCGGAAAAAGCAGTAGTAAATGCCGAGGGCAGAAACAGGAAGAAAACCAGCTGTATGGCTGCCCGCAGGTAGGCATGGATTTTTTTGGGGGTAAAGTATTTTTTATTCATGCTGCGCCGCCTTTCCCAAAGCATCCTCGACTGCGCCGAGAATGCCGTTTGAACTAAAGGTTGCGCCGCTGACTACGTCTACATCGGTAGACTGCATCTCCAGGATCTCATCAATGACACCCTGTGCAGCCTCAAAGTATGCCGCATCTTCCTTTTCGGCGGAAACCACTGTACAGTCCGTGATCTGACCGTCTGCAATGGTAACTTCCATCTTTACCGGGCCGCCGAAACCTTTCGCCTCTCCGGTGTAAACACCGTCTGCATAGGGCGACTCCGTTTCTGTCTCGCTCTCCTGCATCGCCGCCTGCTGTTCCGCAAGCTGCTTTTTGGCGGCCGCCTCGTCTGCTTTGCGGTCACTGACAACGGCATGATAAGCAGATACCAGCGAGATCACCAGCACCACGTTAAGTGCCTTTACTGCAAATGTATGCACCGCCGATCACGCTCCTTTCCGTGCCTGTGCCAGTGCATCATCCACGGCACGGACAATTGCGTCTGACGAACAGGTTGCACCGGAGACAGCATCAATGCCGTCTGTATGCTGCTTTTCCAGAATCTGTGCAATGGTACCTGTGATTTTGCCGGTACCTTTTGCCGCACGGGAAATATAGCGGTCGTTCAGCTTATCGTAGGAATCCCCTGCACCGCTGGCATCTGAAATGCTGACGATCTGGTCGTTCTCGATCTTCACCTTGACGGACAGCACATATTCTACAAAGTCCTCGTCCTCATCCGGGTAACAATCCGCTGTTCCCACATAAGTGCCGTCGTCGTAAATCTTCTCGACCGGCTCTGTTGTTGTCTCCGTGCTGGTCGTGCCGGTGACGGGTGCAGCTGTGGTATTTTCCGGCGGTGCAATGGTAGTGACAGTTGTTGTAGTAGTCACCGCAGGCTGTGCCGCATTTTTGGCAGCATCCAACGCCTCGTTGATTGCCTCCAGAATGCCCTCTGAGCTGAATGTCGCACCGGATACTACATCCACATCGGTGGACTGCCGCTGGATCACCAGGGAAATCAGTGTTTCCGCACGTTTGAAGAAGGATTCGTCATCCTCGTTGGATACCACATGAATCTTTTCGATCGTGCCGTCTTTCAGCGTAAGTTCAATTTTGGTGATGCCGCCGTAGCCCTCGCCGCTGCCGGTGTATACCCCGTCCGGATACGGAAATGCGCCTTTTTTCCCCGGTTTTGCCGGAGCAGTGGTCTGTTCCGGTTTCTTTTCGGTTACAGCAGCCGGCGTAGTCTCTGCGCTGCCTGTTGCCGCATTTGCCAGCGCATTCCGCACCGCCTCGATCAATCCGGCAGAACTAAAGGTTGCACCGGAAACTGCATCCACATTGGTGCTTTGCGCCGCAATGATGTTTTGCAGCAGCGCTGAGGCATTTTGCAGATAAGGGCTGTCATCCTTGGAAGAGAGAATCTGGATATCTGTGATCCTGCCGCCCGATACAGTGACCTGCACAGTCATCTCGCCGCCAAATCCGGTTCCTGTTCCGGTGTAAACGCCGTCCCGGTATGCCGCAGGCTCTTCCACGGTCTCTACAGTCGGCGGCTCTTCATTGCTCTGGCTTTTTGCCGCCGCCAGTGTAGGCAAAGCGCTGTCAGATGCGCTGCTGCCGCCGGCCTTTTGCAGTGCATCCCGTACTGCCGAGATCAGTCCCACGGAGCTGTAGGTTGCGCCGGAAACGGTATCGACATTGGTGCTTTGCAGTGCAACGATCTGTTTCAGCAGCGCCGAGGCGTTTTGCAGATAGGGCGAATCGTCTGTGGCACTGAGGATTGTAATGTCCTTGATCTTGCCGTCCTCGATCACAACCTGCACTGTGATAGGACCGGAAAAGCCTGTTCCTGTTCCGGTATATGTTCCGTCTTTATAAGTGCCGGACTCCGACAGTTTCTCTACCGCCGGCGCAGGCGCTTTTGTGGTAACAGCGGCAGTTTTCCGCTCCCTGCGCTTTTCCGTTGTACTGGTTTCCGTTGATTTCTCTGCGCTCTCGCCTACTGCATCCAGCGACAGAACCGGTGCTGTGTAATCACCCAGCGAAACAGCGATACATACCGCCAGGACTGCCGTAGGCAAAAAGCCCAGCGCCGGAAGATATTTCTTGGGATTTCCCCGAAATTTCATGAAATTTCAACCTCCTGTGAATAGTTAGTTTTCTCTAATTAGTCTAACATAACCAGGAGAAAAAATCAAGAAAAAATCTGTGTACAATCTTTCGAACATTCCGTTAACCCCGAAAAAATGGCATAAAAAAACGGTTTGTGATACACATTCACAAACCGTTTTGCACAAAGGATACGACGTTTATGCCGTTTCCTCTTCTGTTTCATTTTCCTTGTTGTCCGAAGGCTTTTTCAGAACAGGCGTCATGCTTTTTGCACAAATTGCCATAGTAGAGGCATTGTGCAGGAATGCTGACGTTGTCGGAGCAATCACGCCAAACAAGCCCAGCAGCAGCAGGGACGAGTTAAAGGCGATGATAAACCGATAGTTCCGGTGAATCCGTGCCATCAGCTTTTCGCTCAGTGTACGGAGCGTTGCCAGTTCTGTCAGATCTGTGCCACGGAGCGTGATATCTGCTGCCTCTCTCGCAATATCCGAGGCATCGCTCATGGCTACGGAAACATTTGCCGCCGCCAGTGCAGGAGCATCGTTGATGCCGTCGCCCACCATGATAACACGGTGACCGTCTGCTTTCAGCTGTTCGACATAGCGGTGCTTGTCCTCCGGGAGAACCTGTGCAAAGCACTGGGTGATGCCCAGTTTCTCTGCGGTCACCTCTGCCGCCTTCTGGCTGTCGCCGGTCAGCATGACAATATTGGAAATCCCAGCCCGTTTCAGCAGCTGGATTGCCTGCTTTGCCTCTTTTCTCGGCGGGTCTGAAATACACAGCACGCCGGAAAGTTCGCCGCCGATCGCCAGATATACCACAGAGCAGCCGCCGGATTTTTCTTCAATTTCCGCCTGCTGTTCCGGTGTGATGGCAACGTGTTCATCTTCTGAAACGAAGTGATGGCTGCCGATCACAGCACGCTTTCCGTGGAGTGTGGTCGCAATGCCATGCGCCACAATATACTGCACCTCTGCGTGTTCCTCCTGGTGATTGAGGTTTCGATCTGCCGCACCCTTTACAATGGCACGAGCCACGCTGTGCGGGAAATGCTCCTCAATGCAGGCAGCGATCTTCAAGATCTCATCCTCCGAATAGTGACTGAACGAGATCACACGCTCCAGCACCGGTTCTGCATTGGTGAGCGTACCGGTCTTGTCAAAGACAATGCTGTCTGCCTCGGCAAATGCCTCCAGATATTTTCCGCCCTTGACGGTGATATCATGGTCTGCCGCCTCACGAATCGCAGAAATCACGGAAATCGGCGTAGACAGCTTGATAGCACAGGAATAATCCACCATCAAAATAGAGATAGCCTTTGTGATATTGCGGGTCAGCAGCAGTGTCAGACCAAAGCCCAGGAAACTAAACGGCACAATACGATCTGCCAGGTTTTCTGCACGGCTCTGGACACCTGCCTTGAGGTTTTCCGAATTGTCGATCAGCTGGATGATCTTTTGAATCTTGGTGTTTCCGCTGAGCGCACGAACCTGCACTGCAATCGTACCCTCATCCACAACCGTGCCGGCGAAAACAGTAGAACCCTCTGCCTTACGGACACTGAGCGGTTCGCCTGTCATAGACGCCTCGTTGATATTCGCCTCGCCGGAGACAACGGTGCCGTCTACCGGAATTACGCTGCCGGTGCGGACACGAATCACATCGCCGACCTGGAGATCTGCCATAGGAATCAGCACATCGGTGTCATCCTGTACCAGCCATACCTTATCGGTCTTGATCGCCAAGCTATCCGTTAACGCTGCCTTTGTCTTTGCTCTGGTGTAATCCTCCAACAGCGAAGAGATCGACAGCATGAACATGATGGTTCCGGCAGTCTTGAAGTTCCGCTGCAGCAGGCAGGCGCTGACAGATGCACCGTCCAGCACATCCACATTCAGCTGTCCATTCAGCAGTGTCTTGACGGCACGCCACGCATAGCGCAGTCCCTTCCAGAGAATAACCGCATTGGCAATGGGGGCAGGCAAGATTGCATTTTGGATGTAGCGCTTTGCGACCAGCTTGACCAGATCGGTTTTGAAGTCCGAGTCGATTCGCTCCGAACTTTCCTCCGGTCCAAGCGGAATGAGCATTCTGGTATCCAGTGCAGAAACTGCACGGATCACCTTATTTCTTGCGCCTTCTTCATAATAGACCAGAATACCGCCGTTTTCGGCATGAGCCTCTGCTTTCCTGACTGCCGGATGTTCCAGCATCTGTTTCTGCACAGCGGTTTCCAGTTCCTTATCGAAGGCATATGCGCCGCAGCGAAAGCGGATTCGCCCCGGCTTATCGTAGACGATCTGAAATTTCATTACGCATCCACTTCTTCGTCAACTTCGTTGTCGATGCCTGCCTTTTCCTTTGCATCGCAGCAGATATCCTGTGCCTCGTCCTTCATATTCTGGAATGTAGCCTTTGCATCGTTCTGCAGCTTCATGCCCTTTGCCAGACCAGATACAGCCAGTTCGCGGGTCTTCTTTGCAGTTATGATCTTCTTGCCGATTACCATCGCAGCAGCACCGCCGACAGCATACCACAGTTTCTCATTCTTAAAGCATTTCAACATAGTAAAGACTCCTTTTTCATTTTAATATTTGCCGCTGCAAGCCATTGGAGCTTGCCGGCTTTTCGCATCTGAAACAGCAGTTTTGTGCTTTTCAGACTATAAACCTAGTATACACCCAGAATTAACAATTGTCAACGGGTTTGCAGGAAACATTTTGTAAGAAAAACCAACTGCTTTTTTGTGACGTCTGTGTATAATATATGAACATTGGATAGTTCAGGCGAACTAACTGTTTTGAATTTATAGACAACTAACCGCAACATCAACAACAAGTTTCTTCTGTTTCAGTCGCATTTTGAGAATTTGCAATAAGAATTGCGTGACATACACAGCCACCGGCTTGACAAACAGCAGATTTTATATTACAATAAAAGCAATCGAAATCACAGCACAGCAGCAGGAGGTAATATGGCATGAAACAATGTATGGACGCTGACAATCTGCACCGCAGACTGAAAAAAATTATCGGACAAGTACAGGCAATTGACCGCATGATCGACGAGGATGTCCCCTGCGAAGATATTTTGTCGCAGATCAATGCCGCAAAATCCGCCCTGCACGGCTGCGGAAAGGTTGTTCTGGAGGGACACATCAAGCACTGTGTCCGGGACGGCATCGAACACGGCGATGCAGACAAAACCATTGAAAACTTCACCAAAGCGGTAGAGCGTTTCTCGAACATGGGCTAATCGCATTCTTTTTTTCAACATTTCAAAGCAATTCTAAAGCAGTCTGACGAAAATCAGACTGCTTTTTCTTTTGTGCTTGACAAACCCATACCCCCATAGCGTATACTATACATATACCCCATATGGTATAGAAAGAAGGCATCTGCGGCGAAGTGGCGTTTATCATGCAGCTGGGCGCACTGCTGGAAGATCTGACGTTGGCAAAAGCCCGTGCCGGCATTGAAAAGCTGGTGCATCTGACACCGCAGACAGCAAGACGCATCCAGAACGGCGGTGAGGAGATCATCCCGGCAGAGGAAGTGCAGACCGGCGACATTCTTCGGGTGCTGCCCGGCGAAACAATTCCGGTAGACGGCGTGATTCTCTCCGGTGAAACCGCTGTCAACCAGGCAGTCATGACCGGTGAATCCCTGCCGGTGGACAAAAAACCGGGAGACGATGTGGCAAGCGGCACTGTCAATCAGTTCGGCGCATTCGATATGAAAGCCACTAAAGTCGGCGCAGACAGTTCCATCCAGCGAATGATTCGTCTGGTGCAGTCCGCAGATGCCGGAAAGGCAAAGATCGTGGGGCTGGCGGACCGCTGGGCAACGTGGATCGTCGTTACAGCGTTGACTGCATCCATTCTGATCGGATTCATCACCAAGGATCTGATTCGTGCAGTTACCATTCTGGTTGTATTCTGTCCCTGCGCTCTGGTACTTGCCACACCGACTGCCATTATGGCTGCCATCGGCAACGCCACCAAGCACGGCTTTTTGGTGCGTGAGGGCGATGCGCTGGAACGTCTCGCCAAGGTGAATACCATTGCATTCGACAAAACGGGAACGCTGACCTACGGCACGCCAAAGGTCATTCATGTGGAGTGCTGCGGCGAGTTGAGTGAACCGGAACTGTTCCAGATGGCAGCGACCGCAAAAATTTTCTCGGAACACCCTCTGGGAAAAGCGGTAACTGCAAGCTATCAGAAAAAATACGGGACGGCAATTCCAAAGCCGGACAAGTTCACCATGCAGATCGGCAAGGGCGTTCTGGTGGAACAAGGCGGGAAAACGGTGCTTGCCGGAAACGAAAAGCTGTTGACAGACCACAAGATCACTGTCCCGGACACTGCGGCAGATGCTGCCAAAAGTTATCTGGAACAGGGCTGCACGGTGATCTGGCTGGCTGACCAGTCTTGTCAGGGATTTCTGGTGCTGTCCGATACCATCCGCCCGGAAAGCCGTTCTATGATTCACGCATTATCGGAACAGAACATTACGCCGGTTCTTTTGACCGGCGACAACGCCAACGCTGCACAGGCGATTGCCGGACAGCTGGGCATCACACAGGTGCGTTCTGGCTGTCTGCCGGAGGATAAGCTGCAATTCATCCGCACTGCCCAGGAACAGCAGCAGCCGGTCTGCATGATCGGCGACGGCATCAACGATGCCCCGGCGCTGAAAACGGCTCACGTCGGCATTGCAATGGGCGGTGTGGGAAGTGACATCGCCATCGATGCCGCAGATATTGCATTGGTTGACGATGAGGTCAAGGAACTGCCGCACCTGTTCCGTCTGTCAAAGCGGATGATGCGCACCATCAAGTGCAACCTCAGTTTTTCCATGGGACTGAACTTTCTCGCCATTATTCTTGCGATCACAGGCGTTCTCGGTCCTGTCTCCGGCGCTCTGGTACATAACGCCGGTTCTGTTCTTGTCATTCTGAATTCCGCACTGCTTTTGAAATGGAGGAAAAAATCATGATTTTTAACATAGTTGGAATACTCATCGGCGCACTGATTGCCGGAGGCGCAGGCTTTTATCTGGTAAAGGGTGAAAAAGATGCCGAATCGAAAAAGATCAATACTATCGGCTTAATTGCCGGACTCGCTATCCTGGCATTCGCCGTTGTTCGGACGGTATTCTTCTCTTAAAGCGTTCCGCAGCTGCGCATATCGGAATTCCCTTCTGCATATACTGTATATGAGGTGATTCTTGTGGCATTTCCCAATTTACAGTCGCTCCTGCGGCAAAGCAGCTCTTCCCGGCAGTTCCTGCTTTCCCTGCCGGTGGCAGTCCAGCTGCGGCTGCACGAACGAAACAAATTTATCCACACCCAGGAGCAGCTGCGGCAGCACGCAGCATTTCTGCTGCACACGCTCTAAAACAACACCAACTCTACAAAAAACGGACACAGCTTAACCAGGAGCTGTGTCCGTTTTTCGTTCTATTTTTGCTGATATATTAGGTACAGTGACGGAAATTCTTGTCGGTGCAGAGTCTTGCGGCAACCAGTCCCATGGGAAGTGCCATTACAATCAGGATTGCCTTTGTCAGCCAGAGCGCACCATCTTCAATGTTGTTCAAACCGATGTAGTAAATGCCACGATACATGAACAGTCCGGGAACCATGATAACGATTGCCGGAACAGTCAGAGAAATTCTCGGATAACCGATCTTTTTCTTGACAACGGAGGCAACACAGCCGGTGAAAAATGCACCGATAAATGCGGCAACGCCTACCGGGAAATTTGCCAGGTCGATCAGTTCCAGCCGGAGCGTATTGGAGAACATTCCGATCAAGCCGGCTGTTATTGCCATCTTTCGGGGGCTGTTGAACATCAGCGAGAATCCGTATACGCCAAAGAAACTGGTGATGATACGCAGAATGATCGTCATGCCCGTGTCAATTTCCAGTGCCGGAAAATCTGCCGGCTGAAAGCGACAGACAAGCGCTGTGACCCATCCGGTCATTGTTGCGGTCAGAATAATCAGCAGTGCATAAGTGATGCGCTCCAAACCGGAACGAATGTCCAGCTTTGCCAGGTCGATACCGCCGGTAATCAGTGGGAAACCAGGAATGACAAACAGCATTGCACAGATATAACCTGCCTGGTGTACTTCAGACACCCCAAAGATCGCCTGCGCCAGCAGGATGGTCAGCACATAGGTCACACAGGATGCGGCAACGCTGACTGCCACATTTCCCAGCAGGGAAATTTTCTTTTGCAGCATCAGCTTACGCACAAAGTTGCCCATGCCTGCGCCAAAGAAAGCACAGATCATTTCCATGGGGCCGCCGCCCAGCAGAAATGTAAATGCACAGCAGGCAATTGCCGCTGCAAGTCCCAGATTCCATGCCTTATAGTTCGCCGGTTTTTTCTGGATCTCATCCAGCACCAGGTGAATCTGCTTGACGGAAAAATGCGCTGCCTTTTCCGGGAACTCTCGCATGAACTGTTCCAGTTCTGTCAGTTTATCCGTATTTACGCCTGTGGTGGGCAGCGAGATCGAATGAGTATATGTTCCGTTCTCCTCATAGCAGGTATACTCAATGGACAGCAGACCGATATCTGCGGTACACGAGATTCCCAGTGTCCGGGCAACCTCATTCATCGAATTGCGGACACGCCATGCCCCTGTTCCGACAGACAGCATCATCAGTCCCACACGACCCACCAGCGTCGCCTTTTCTTTTAAGGTCGCCTCGGTTGATGGCACACTGTCATCGTCCTTGACAATGTGTTTCCAGTGAATCGTCATATGCTGTTTGTTGATACTCCCCATGTGTTTCATTCCTCCTATTCTTTTCAGACAGTTCCAAAACCTTTCTCGAAAACCGTCCATGAAAACAGCCGCCCCTGCGTCCGTCGGGCGGCTGTTTGACATCACATAGAATACCTTACTTATTATAGTGGACTGATTTGGATGTGTCAAGCTTTATTTCGTGAACAGGTAAAAGATTACGCCGAATTTTTTGCACTGTTTCTGTTGGGGTTTGTGCATTTTTTGAGTGATGGTGGGTTTGGGAAACACGTGATGTGTGTTTGCACTTTACACGATCTGAAAAAGGTGTCCCCCTGCTGTTGATTTCACCTGTTAAGAAAATTTACGCTTATTTTGAGAAAATAGATTGCATTTGTTTGAAAAGTAGGGTATAATGTAGATATATGGCAGCAAGTATATATGACCAGTACAGTTCATATATTTACTCTTGTTTTTGTTTTGATTATACTATTCAAGTCTTTGAATACGTTTTTAGGAGATACTATTATGAGAAACAACATTGAGTTGAACAAAGAAGAATACAACGCACTACTCGAGCAGTTTTACACTTATTTTGAGGATGGATACAAGTTTGAGGAATTCCTAAAAATCTACTTAGAAAAGATAGGACTGGAAGAGGTGTATGTTACAAAAAGGTCAGGAGACGGTGGCATTGATTTGACCGCTATCAGAAAAGGAATTGGTGGATTATCCAACGCCGTTGATGAGCCGGTCTATGTCCAGGCAAAACGATATGCTCCGTCAATTACAGCATTGGCATCTGGATGGATCCCTCATTTTTATTTTCCTCACTTCCCAGATCTTTATAAACTGTTCAAAATTCAAGTTAAATATACATATATACTTTGCAATTTACTAAAACATTTTTTTGAATACAATAAAGCAACTATGTTATAGCAGCATTTGCTTTATAAATTCTATATATTGCTATAGTTATTCGAACTTGTTAATTAGTGGTATTAGTGCAATTCACCAATACTAGAATTATCTCATAGTTAACTTTATCAATTTTCATCATCTGTAATTTTCGTGATAACATACTGCTTACCGCCTGATGCCATGACATATTCCTGCGATGACAAAATTTTATTTAACGATACAATAATCAGTTCATCATTAAAAGTCGTATCTCTCTTCGGAATAATTGTTTCTACATCAGAAATCAAATCATTGATTTGATTGGTTCGAACTGTAATATCATCAAAATCGCAAATATCCATATGCAGCATCATCGTAATGGATTTCCCCGTTCTTGGAAGTAATACGCCATTTACATTCTTTTGCTCCAGAAGCGTCGGATTCTTTCTTGCTATCACATCTGCCTGTTGTACAGACATTGCGCACACACCTTCACTTCGCTGATAAGCCATCCATCGTTCATGCTCTGCTACATCATACGCATACAACGCCGTTTCTTTCAGATTTACAGCAGAATCTCTGTCTGAAACAAGTCCCTGGATGTATTTTTCAAATGCACAATTGTCCGGCGTCCCGTCTCCATGATACTCAGAAATCTCAAATCCCATATCCCAAAGTTTATATTTTATACTAAGTGCCATCGACAGATTCGATTTTCTGTCACGTTCAAATTTGTAGTATGAACAAAGATTATCCATCGCCTGCTCTGCAGAATCTGCAGCACAGTATACAAAATGCACACGTTTTGCAATTGCCTCAATTTCCGGATCAATCATCTCGTTATAATTATAAATGAGGCTGTCATAGCCAAACGGATTAAGTTTATAATCTGATTTTTCCAGTATTTTTGCAGTCTCATCTTTTTGAATCCGTACTGCGATGTGGGGCATATTACAAAAGTTGTTTTCATAAGTAAGAAAAAACTTTCTCAATTCAATGGAAAGTTGAATATTAGAAATATCATCCTCACCACACAGAGCGATATACGTGGTGTCCATGCAATTTTCTTGTATCACCTTAAACAGTGAAGAACTATGTATATTTGCTTCAAAAAAGTGAATACTGTAACCGCTGTTCAAAAGCTCCGGGCATGAGAAATCCGTTTCACTTTTTGCATTTGCACAATTTTCAGTGATGATATTGATTTTGATTTTATGATTTACAAGCTGTCCGCAGCATAATGCTGCACTGAGAAGTTCTTTTGCCATGTTATTATAATCAAGTATCAGAAGAGAAATATTCTTCTCATCCGGCTTTATATTAGAAAAAAGCGGCTTATCATTCAGCAGTTTATAAACCTGCAAACGTTCAGGATAAACAACCCGCAAATCCATAGACGTTTCAATAGAATCAATAAGTTTTTCGTCGGTCAGTGCATAATTGGAAAACACAGTTATGTGAATATTGTTCTTGTTCAGTGTGCTTTTCTTTTCGCACAAGTCGCTGTAATATTTTTCCAAACGCAAACCAAGTTCAGTATTCTCATTGCCGTCATTCAAAATAAAGAAGAAAACCTCACATTTACTGCTGTTGAACTTCGGAAGTTTATTTTCTGCAACATCCAACTTCATTTTATGGCTTATGTGAGAAATCTTATTAAACCCAAGTTTTCGATCAAGTTCATTGTTAATCTTATCTGTCTCATAGAAAATGACAGTAATTCTATCGTTATCCCGGCATGTGATATCCTCAACAATTTTCTCTGCTCTTTCATTGTAGGTTGAGAAAATAAAAATCTTTCTTTTATTAAAAATAACAAATCCAGATTTGATTTTCTCAAACTTGATTTTCAAAAACCGATATATTGCAGTTACACCGAGAATCGGGCTAAAAATATGAACACATGCACGCACAATCAGCGCTATATTAAACAAAAAAGTATTTGAAACCTCAGGCTGATACGATTCATATGAGTTTGAATTTATCGTTACGATCTGAAACAGATTTACAACATCGCAAACGATAGCATTGATAGGCGAATAATTTTGCAGATAATGCGGCAGGTATGCAAAAAATCCTGCAAACATCAGAAACATAAACGTGAACTCGATCATCGTTTTCCGAGCATTTGCAATATAATAAAAAGACAGCAACAACATTATCACAGCTATTATTAAGCAGGTACTCCAAATAATCATGTCAAAATTCCTTCCGAAATATATATTTGCATCAGTCCATAATCGCTGCTGTCAGTGTGCTTACCTTCTACTAAATAAAAATCACAATCATTTAGTTCCCAGATAGTATAACCGTCAGATTCTGTATAATCCCCATATGAATTGCTCGCTGCATTTCTAATACTATTAAAGCTATAGTCATTTGTTATTGTATAATTTACAAGGTACAATTTATCATGAACAAATACAAAGTAAAGAGAAGATCCATCTTCAAAATCTATCTCTGATTGTGTAGCACCTTCCACAACCTCAGATGCGTCTTCCAACGGCGGCAGATCTTTATCCAGTTTTTTCCCCAGTTCATCATAGGTCAATCCTATAATCTGCGTATCCACCATAAAGAAATTATCAACATTAAATTCTATATAATCAGACCAACACATAACATCATCCGAACTTCCAGATTCGATCTGTGTCTGAGAATATCCATCATCGAAAATTTCATATACCCAATCATACAGTGTTGTGATGCCCCATGCACCAAACAGGATAAAAAGTACAATGAACACTCCGCCAATAAAATACGGATAAATTGGTTTATTAACATGATAATTCTCAATCAGTTCTTTTGTTCGACTGTCCCAGAATTCTTTATAATGCGGCGGCTTTTTCTTTTGCAGAAATGGCATGACATCTATGACATTGACATTTCCCAATTCAAGTTGGAGAAAAGAATTAGGTTCAACATCTTCGACTTTCCAAATAATCACATCTTTGTTTAGCTTAATTGCCTGATTCAACTCATCAATACAATTGTTTGAATCCTGCGATTTCTTAGAAAGTAAAAATAAAACCGCTGCAGAATTACCAATGGTTTTACTAATGCTCTTATCATAGTCCTGAGAAAGAGAAATATGTTCGTTGCTCATCCAATAGTTTATTCTGTGTTTTTTCAGAATTTTGCAAATTTTTCTTGTTTTCTCAATATCCTCTGTTTTATGACTAATAAAAATTCTTTTACCCATCCTGCTTTAACCCTCCATAATTTTTCTTTGCAAATAAGGAATTAACTGGTAGCAACATTCCAATATGTTATTTTGATATGTAATTACTGGATATGGTCTTGCTCTGAATTCTGCAGAAAGTACATCATTTTTATTTAACAATACGACTGTATCGACCCCTTTTTCAAATGTTTTTCTGATTTTAATATTACATCGCCGATCCTCTGTGATATCAGGAGAATACAAGATGACAAATGTACTGCATCCAAAAAGTTCCCTTAGAATTCGGTCCTCACTGCCTCGTGTAACCATAGGTTCTATAAAGCATATCACATTCTGCATTCGAAGTGTATTTCCCAGTAAAATCGCCAGATTCCTGTTCTTTTCTTCAAAGCAGAGGAATACCTTTTTCCCGTTTCGAGGGAAAATAAAACTTGGCGTTTTTTGTACTGGAGGTGCAACCGGTCTCTGTGAAGATGCAGAAATATTAGCTTGTACATTGTTCGATTGCGGCGCAATTCTCATATTTTTGGCAGATGAATTGGCTGTTTGCACTGCTCCTTTAACTGATGTCAACATATCCAAAGTTAAAGTACTGAAATCACAACCGGAAAAGAAATTTATCATCTCAATAATGCCATTTGATATCAAAATAGCATTTTTATTTTTGAATCCCACCTCACCCCATAGTTCATGTTCATTATCAAATATATCTTTGGCAATTAGTTTCACAGAATCTTTGTTTATTTTCAAGCTAATCTCAGAGATATTTTGATACTCTATTTTTTTCGGACTCTCTAAAATATCTTTTGACACCACAAGTTCGGGATAAAAAACAGCTCCCTCTTTTGCGGAACCAAATACGGTGGAATCATAAATCAAAATAATGTCATCATTTCTATTCGGCAAAACAGGTGCTTTTCGCAGCTTTTTCGAAAATTTTAGATTATCTTGACAAAACAACGTATCCGTAACATGATTTGCATTAAAAACCATTTTCCTAACATAATTACTTTGCATCTGGGTTAACATACTTATTTTTTCTCCCTATATAAAATATGAATTTATGAGACACAAAATACAGTTATAAATTTGCCCTTTCCTTTTCTTCTGTATCTTGAAAAACAAATTTTACCCTTATCACATAGAACACTTTGCTCGCTTTGTGTCGCTCTATTTTTTATTATAGCACATTTTCCGATTTTATGCAAATTATTTTGTAGCTTGTCTGCACATGTTAAATGTGTGTAGTATACAAAAAAGCACACAAGGCTATTTTGAAATGCCTCGTGTGCTTTTGCAGCTTTGATATTATTTCTTATCTCTTTTCATTTGCAATCCTTCATGGATTTCAATCGTTGACTGAGTTAACGAATTCGCTTGCGTTCTTCTTTGCCTTATTGATTTCAGAATAATTGATTTGATTCAATTGTTTGCCAGAAGTTTTTAGAACAAGCTGTACCTTGCACATTTGATAAAGGACACCCACAGCAAGCACAAGATTTTCAACGCACAACTTTTCTTCTGGCGTAAAATCATTCCAGTTTACCTTATGCTTTTCGATTTCTTCCAATTTTTCCAAGTGACTTCTATAAATCCGTTCTACGCTTTTTAGACTCGAATAAAATCCGTTTGCTGCACTCGAAAGCTTGTTAAGATAATCAACGACCTTGTTAATTTCTTTTTCATTTTCCTGCATTTGCTCCCAAGCCTTATCCGCTTTGTTGGAAAGTTTTCTGCCTGTAAAATTAAAAATGATACCGCCAACCAAAAGACCAATTCCAAGTGTAGCCCCACCAAGTACCGCCGTACCAAGTGCCATGCCACCACCTCCGGCTGCAACGGCTCCGCCGCCCAAAGCTGCCAAAGTAGCGTTGGTAGCTGCTGCACCAGACAAAGAGGCGATTGCAGTGCCGGTAGAGGCTGTTCCTAACGCCATGACGGCAGCTGTTGTTGCCCCTGCTGCGGCAAACCCGCCGGCTGTACCAACTGCCGCACCACCAAGACCACCTAACAAAACTGCTGCTCCAACGTGTGCATTTTTGATATCCTCCGGATTGTATTGGGGAATGGTAACATTGTTTCGGTGAATTTGTTTGAAATCCGGTCTGTTTTGGATTCTTTCAATCAGATCCTGAAATTTCTCGAAACTCTTTAAGATTTCAAGCTCCTTGCGTCCCACTCTGTCCATTGTAGAAGTGGCTTCATTTTGCTTTCTTTCCATTCTGGCAACGTTATTTTTGTCTCGTTCTGTTGCTTCTTTCACCTTGTCATTGGCTTTCTTCATTTTTACACCGCCACTGATGCCGGCTCCGACTCCGCTAGCTCCTGCAATGGCAGCACCAACTGCTAAAATGATTGGTAATGGCATGCAAATCACTTCTCCTTTTGTTTTTTTAATAAGTTACACATATCTCTGTTCAGTTTCTCGTACTCTTCTCGTGTCATGATTGACTGAAAGTAGACATGATAGCTTTCATCGACCCTGCATTTTAGAGGCCTTTTTTCATAAATGCTGCAAAGATTTCCTTGTAGATATTTACAAGTTCCATCTCCTCTGTCAAGATCAGCGTAAATTTCTGACAGATTTAGATTTCGACAGCACAAACCACATTTATCACATAGAAACATCATTCAAACACCAGACGATTCTTTTTGTTGCTCATAAAAGTGTCAAAGTCACCTTTCCAAGGAAGCGGAATGTTCAATTGCTCAAATGTTTTATATAGCACCGCATTTAATTCGGTCTCCGATTTTGCTTGATTCAACGCACTTGCAATTGCATTATACCGTTCCGTTTCTTTTCGGAAAGCTTCTATGTCAATTTTTTCTAATTCTTGCATGTATGCAGTTACTGCTTCATAGGTTCGTTTCAAAGCATCCAGCGGTGTTTCAATCCCACAACGAATCATGACTTCTTTCAGAACCAGTATGATAAGACGTATCCAAGCAATCAAATTTAGTCTTGTAAAGAACAGAACCCAGTTTCCTCCAGAGCGAATCGCTGCATCTACGCCATCGAACAAGCAAAGTACACCATTGCTGACAATCAGCATCACTCGCAGATCATCGTGTTTTTTTGTTGGCAAGCACTCTTGAATTGGCTTGTGATATTGAAAGTGGTGTCGAATCGCCCAAACAAGACGTGTTAAAAGATCGCTGATTAAAACGGGAATTGCCATTGTCAAAGCGAATCTAGCATCGTAACCAGATTCAAATGCTTTTGTAGCGATTGTGGCAAGATCATTCAAAACTGGTTTTTGTGGATTACTGCTCGCATTGAATTTTCCAAAATGGCACAAACCGAACAACTCGTAAAACGGCATCACAATTCCGCTTCCTCGACCGCTTGCACCAGAAGATCCTGCAATGTCTGACATAAGGTGTCCAAACCAATTTACTACACCAGAGAAAATTTTTGCGATAAAATTTCCGCCTTGCAGTTCCATGGTTTCCGAGGATATCGTAATCAATTTGCCATTTGCCAGAAAAGCAGATATTCCCGTGAATTGGCTAAGAATCGAGAAGAACAAGCCTATAACATCCGGAGAGTGTGCCAGAGATTTCATATGATGATTTTTGGCACTCATGGAAAAAGCTCTGCCAACATCGCCGCTGTGCCGCTGATCATAATTTACAGAAAACTTTTTTTCAAGAAATCCAATTGCACTGGATGTACTATTTTCTTTTCCGGCTCTTGGACTCCAGCCACTTGTTTTAGCAAATGCTTTTACACAGTTATCTACCTGTGCATCAGTCCATTTTCCTAGCTTGCTGTCCGTCGGAGAACCTACAAACATAATATCTACGATTCCTGCAATTGCTCCTGTTCCAATCGCAATTAAGTAATCATATTTATCGCATTTATCACGATATCTTATAACAGAGGTGTCTGTTTGCTTGTTTATCAGTCCTTCCAAAAGATATCCCATCCTCTCTTATGAATTCAACCATTTGGTAAATACTATGTATCTATAAGTATACCACACAATCTCTTTTTTGTCAATTTTTTATTATAATATTTATAAAAAAACGCCGAAAGCAGAAATCTTATGATTTTATTTAAGTTCGTCAGACTTCTCATTTTATCTTTGACTTCATTATACTCATACTGTAAGACATACGTCTGTCTGTTCTAAAAAAATTTACAAGAAAAAGCACACAAAGCTATTTTGAAATGCCCTGTGTGCTTTTGTAGTTTTGATTGGATTTGTATACTACAATTTTAAACAACATATGCAGAAAATTCTCTTAAAGCTCCAGATTCGCAATTTCCTGGTTCAGTTCCAGCTGTCTCTGATGGAACATCAATTCCTTATCGTGGACAAAATATGCATCGACCTTGTGTTCTCCCAGGAATCTTGCGCTATACGGGTTCGCCGTCAGTTCTGTCACCAGGATCAGCTGCTCCTGTCCATCGGGAAAGACCGTATCACAAAACGCAAACATATGCCGCACCTGTTCCGACAGTGTGTCGCTTCGCTTTTGGAATGCCTTCAACCGATTATCGAAATCCTTTTTCACCAGTGCAAAAGCTGCCTGCTCCGGATCAGACTGCACCAGTTTGCTCTGCTCCTCCAGAATCCGCATCACTTGCAGCTTTTGTTTCTGCTGTGCCTCAGAAAGACTTTTGGCCCGAATGCCGGCGTTCAGTTCTTTTCGGTTGTTCCGGATGTATTTTTTCAGCAGCGCTGCGCCGTCCTCGGTCTTGGATTCCCGCTTGAACACACGCAGCGTCTTGACCAATTCTTCCAATACGTCCTCTTCTTCCGTAGACTCCCGCATGGCACCCATCACAGCATCCAGCAGCAGTCCCACCAGAGAAAAACGCTCATCAAACTTTGCTCTTTTGGCACGCTCCTGAATATCGGTGCTTGCTGTACCTGCCAGAATGTCTTTGATCTGATAGTCGCTTTTGTACTTGTTGTACAAGTCATAGTAAATGGCGAAATCCTGTGCAATTTCCGGATTCTGAATGTATTGTTCCACCAGTTTCTGATCGACGGGAATCTTGTGCTGTTCATACAGGTGGATCATCTGACTCAAATCATCCCAACCTCTGGCGGTCACAAAACGCTTGCCGTCCACCGTAGTTTCCACCTTATAGAAATTTCCCTTTTTGATTTCCAGATAGGTCAGAATCGAGGAATGCACCCCATTCAGATATGCGAACTCCTTCCACACCGCAAAATCCGGTTCCACATCTACTCGTTTCAGTCTGTCCCATGTGGCAATGTCAAACTCCCGGACAGAGCGGTTATATTCCGGTGGATTTCCGGCAGTGACAACGATCCAGCCAGCCGGGACTTCGTGTCTGCCGAACACTTTATACTGCAGGAATTGCAGCATGATCGGAGTCAGTGTCTCCGAAACGCAGTTGATCTCGTCGAGAAACAGAATACCGTTTTGAATGCCGGTGTTTTCCATCAGTTCATAGACGGAAGAGATGATCTCACTCATGGTATATTCGGAAACATCGTACTCGCTCCCTGATAGTTCACATGCTTGATGAGCGGCAGTCCCAATGCGGACTGTCTGGTGTGATGCGTCATGGAATAGGACAGCAAACCGATGCCCAATTCCGAGGCGACCTGTTCCATAATGGCAGTTTTTCCCACACCGGGAGGCCCCATGAGAAAGATCGGACGCTGTTTCTGCGGCGGAATCACATAGCGTCCCAGATCATCCTTTGTCAGATAAGCAGTCACTGCGTTTTTGATTTGCTCTTTCGCTTCATGAATATTCATGGTTATACTTCCCTTTCTGCTCTATTACAGCCGGAACTTCTTGGAAATATCTGTATACGCCCCGATCTCGTCCTTATAGTGAATCAAGGTCAGATAGATCTCCTGCTGCTTGGTGTCAATGGCGTACTGGATAAATTTATCAATGTTCTTCTTGGTAACAAAGTCGGTCTTTTCCAGAAGCACCTGAATCAGCTCCAGATTGCCGCTGTCGATTAGTGCTTTCATGCCTCTTATCAGAAACAGCAATTTTAATACTTTTACAATTAGAAAATGCTTCCCTGCCAATCCGGGTTACACAATTTGAAATTGTGATGTCGGTCAAGCTTTCGCAATAAAGAAATGCGTATTCTTCGATATTGGTCACACTGTTCGGAAGTGTGAGAGCAGTCAGATTTCTACAACAGCGAAATGCACTATTTCCAATGCTGGTCACTCCATCCGGAATGGTGATGCTGGTCAGGCTTGTACAGTCAGAGAATACCTCATATTCAATGCTGGTCACGCTGTTCGGAATTGGTGTTATACTAAAAAAGTAGACAAGGGAAAAGAAAAGTAGTATAATAAAAGAAAACACGAAAGAAGAAAAACCAAGGAGGAAAAAATGACAAACAAACAGCTGCAATACGATGAAACTTTTAAAAAGAACATCGTGGCATTACACCAGAACGGAAAAACCCAAACTGAGCTTTCCAAGGAATACGGAATATCGGTAAGTGCGATCTCAAGATGGATAAAGCTTTATTCGGAAGTCAGGGTCGACGACAATACTGTTATGACAGCAA
>ERZ827363.97-NODE-97-length-86199-cov-4.545656_pt1 | contig 86199 bp, 79 predicted proteins | sample MGYA00519776_ERZ827363 | MGnify/ENA primary metagenome ERZ827363 (study PRJEB31778, sample SAMEA3449288) | human gut metagenome | biome: human gut; feature: human-associated habitat; material: faeces | place: United Kingdom | collected 2010/2012 ... | reverse complement strand
ACAGGGGCATCTGATATGCAATCTGAACTTCCCCCTTATCCCTTGTCATCATACAAAGGGCAGCACATCGTAACAGTCCTCGACTGCTGCAGGGTATGGCTTTACAAAAGACAGCCGGTAACCTGGTGAAAGAACCGTTGCACCATACTTTTTCACCAGATCCACTGCGCGGGACATATGTACCATTTCTTTCATACCTGTCACATAACCGCCACCATGTATCCATAAGATTCCAGGTGCGTTTAAGGTTCTCTTTTTGGGGGAAACAAGCAACGCCGGTATGATTTTTCCATCTCTTCTTGGTATCTGAATCTTCTTGCAGTTTATTTCTTTATCAGGGGTTAAGTTGTACATATGCTGCTCCTATCAATTATTTCAAGATGTTTTAACGCACAAAGCACCGATTAATTTATTTTTATGCTTCATCTATCTGTTCCTATCAAAATATCGTTTTGCAAGTTATCAAGACGCATTCTTCTTTAATTCAAGGATTTTCTTCCTGATTTCTTCTATAACTAATTTAAACGCCTCATCGCTTTTTCCCGTTGGATCTTCCAGTCCCAAGTTATCGTCAAAAGGCCTGTCAATAAACGGACACCCTACATTGCATCCCATGGAAATCACGATATCAGGAGTTGGAATATCGCGAATCAGTTTGCTGTACTGACCATCTGCTTCCATATCTATTCCATATGACGTTTTCATAATCCGGACTGCATCCTGATTGATCTGCGGTTTTGTCTCTGTACCAGCCGAATAGCTTTCAAATACATCTGATGCCAGATGCTTTCCGAATGCTTCTGCTATCTGGCTGCGGCATGAATTATGGACACAGATAAAAGCTACCTTTTTCTTACTCATAGAAGAGTCCCCTTTCTCTTATATCTTACTCCTTTTCCATAATTTTACAGTTCCTCCTGGTGCTCGTTTCATTTTCTGCTCCAGCTTCTTTCCATAATTTTCCTTCTTTGTAGTGCTTCCGGCAAAGCGCCACATAGCTTTCATTGGAGCCAAGCATGATTTGCGCACCCTCCCGTACAATTTTTCCATTTGCATACCGGGTATTACACTGTGCACGTTTTCCACACCAGCAGACAGTCGGTACTTCCTCAATGACATCTGCAATCTCCATCAGACGTCTGGAGCCAGGAAATAAGCGGTTGCGGAAATCGGTGCGCAGTCCATAGCAGATCACTGGAATATTATAGAAATCCACAATGTCGGACAAAATGTCTATTTCCTCTTCCGAAAGGAACTGTGCTTCATCTACCAGAACTGCATCCACTTTCTTTCCCTGAAACCTGTATTCTGTATTTTCTTTTTTCCAGATCGTAGAGATCTCTTTTAAAAATTCATCCACGTATTCTGCTGAAGCAGATAATCCCATACGAGACTGGATCTTGCGTTCTCCATCCCGGCTGTCTGTTCTTGGTTTTAACAAAACGGCATACTGACCGCGCTCTTCGTAGTTATAACGGACCATTAGTATGTTTGCTGATTTCGAGCTTCCCATTGCTCCGTAGCGGAAATATAATTTTGCCATTTTCAGACTCTCCTTATGCTCAGTGTTCTTTCAAAAGCTTTTCCATATAGCTTTTCCTTCTATCAATCAAATTTCAGAACCAGTTGTCCGTCGATCCAGCTTTTCTGATCCGCCTGATGTATTTTATCATCCGCTTTTAAATTTCCAATCAAAAACGGGGATTTCGGATCATGCAAAGCATAATTCTGACGAACCGTTTTGGTATCGTAATTAGCATAACAATATTTACATCCATGAAGACAGGTATTATATGCTCCAATATCATTTCCCATAAAACAGGCACATTCTTTCCGTAGTGGCTGCTTTTTCGGTATATCCAGCGTGGTATGGAGGGCTTTTTCGTATGTTTCCTGTGTCATACAGCCATTGCAATCTGCCCCATAACAGGCTAATTCTGTTCCTTCTCCACAGGGATATACTTTCATTCCATGTGCCGCGGCTATCTGTATCATGGTTTTCCCAAGTGACAGACGTTTTTCTTTTGGTACAGCTTGGGCTTCCGGAAAATTTCTTCTCACTTTCTGGTACAGGTCGATGAAACTGATCACGCAGGTATGGGTATAGCCCTCAAGGGCCTGTGCGATCTGTGTAAACTTTTGGATATGGACCTCTGGCGTATAAGTCTCATTCAGGAATATAGGGTCATAACGCCATCCCATGGAATCCGGTCCTGTAATCTCAGCCAGTTGCCGAAATGTATCTATTACCGCTTCTACATCTGGAACCAGAGGCTCTATTTCTTTTCCATAAGGGGTAATGGTAACGAACCAGTACATTCCATATGTTTTCAGTAAATCCATGTGTGAAAGCATAGGCGCCGGATTTTTCGAGCAGAACGCAATCAGATCTACCACAGAAGGCGAAAAGGTATATCTTGTTACCTGCTGCGGCTGATATGGATTCCGAACCATCACGTAGCCCTCTTTTATCCGGTTACACAGCCATTCCGAATAAAACGCCGGGATATCCGTCCGCATACCGGTCTGAATAATCATAAATGTGTTCCCTTCTTTTTTATGTCAGCAAACTCTCTTACACATTATTTCTCATTTACAAGCTTCCCTGTCATATGCTCAATTCTGATTGCAAATAGCTGGACACGACTTCTTGCAGAACCATTCATTTCTTTTTCTACTTCTTCTACTGTAGGGTAATATTTTTCTGCCAGTTTTTGAAGACGGTCTTCTATAATCTTGGTATCTGTGATAAGTTCTGCTTTTCCAAACACAACAACACTTGTGGCATTCCACTCCCAGTGCCCTTCTTTTTTGAAACCCTGGTTCCAGGTTGTCAGACACACTTTATTACATTTCTGGATTGCATCCATCTTGTGGCCTTCTCTGGCTCCATGAAAATAAATCGTATGATCAGCCTCTTCATAGTAAAAATTAATTGGAATGGTATAGGGATACCCTTCATCACCAATTACAGAAAAAGCAGCTCTTTTTTCATCTTTTAATATTTTTTTTACATTCATCTTGTGAAACCTGTTGCTTAAATCTTCTCATCTCGCGAAACATAAGATATCCTCCTGCCAATTATTTTGCTTTTCAATGGAATCTCATTTTTTAGATTACATTTTGATTAAGGCAAACTCCATTTTTCATCTATATAGATTACCAGACAATTCAATTGGAAAGAATCACATTCAGAGCAGTTCCAGTTTTTCTCAGAATTGCTCTTTTTGTTTGCTCTGAATCTGATACTTTCCTAATGAATTGTACCATATGCAAATAGAATTTACAAACATTTGTTCTACTTATTTTCAAAAAATAGTGCGCCTAGCTCATCACTGAAGTAACGAGAATGCGACGCACAGGTTTTCAAATGAATTAATTTAATTTCCTCTCCCCAAATAAGACCTGGTTAATTTCAATTCTTTTTGAAATTTTTTGAATTTTTTCAATTTTTCTGTTGACAAGCCAGTACATTCTATGTATAATATCACTTGCAGTTGACGAAGTGTGGCTCAGTTTGGTAGAGCGCTGCGTTCGGGACGCAGAGGTCGTGGGTTCGAATCCCGTCACTTCGACTACTTGGCAGGGGCGCCGAAATTCTTGAGAAATCAAGGGTTTCGGTGTTTTTTTATGCTTGAAAAGGGGAGGCGGAAAATGTCCTGTAAAACAGCTGGTCACGATTTTTTCTCTATCGAGAATAAAGACGCCTTGTTTTTCCAGGTTTTACAAGAGTTTCCGCCTCAAACTATTTTACGATTTTTTTACGAATCCGCTTATTTTTCTTACAGTGTTAAATCTTCCACATTTACTCCTAATGATGATAATTTTGCAACAGTTCCTCGTATCTGATAATCCAGTTCTTTATTTTCGGTTCCTTTGTTATCTTTCTTAATTCTCTGAAGGTTCATGTAGTATTCAATTGTCATTGCAATCAATTCTTTTTCTGTCATTTTTTCCTCCATTACATTCACCATCCTTTTATGATTATTAGTATAATCATTGTATCGGATACAGTAACAAATGTAAACCATAATTAACAGTTTCATACTTATAAATTGTATGGAATAGTACTTCGAATTGAAGCGTGTCCGTGAAAGCTTACAGGACTAAAGAGAAAGCATAGTGACTCCGCAAAAAGTCATTATGCTTTTTCTTATTTTTTTTGCCTATTTTAAGGATAGAAATCTCTCTTTTTTGTGCTAAAATAACTTTATCGGGCAGAGGTGATTTTCCTTTCCCAGCACAAAAGCAAAATACCATAAAAATACCAGGAGGATGAACATGAAGAGAAAAAGAAATTTGTATCATTTATGGATTTGTTTTGCCATGCTTTTGTTTCTGGCGGTTCCTTTTAACGTAAAGGCGGCAACTGCCACAACGCCAGTAAGCATTTCTGTACAATATGGACAGACCGAAGCGCGGACGATTCTGGATATGATCAATGAAATGCGTACAAGCAGCACAGATGCATGGTATTGGAAGCAAGACGATACAACCAAAACATATTGCACAAATCTGCAGCCATTGCAGTATGATTACGATCTGGAAAAAACAGCTATGCAAAGGGCCGCTGAAATTGCAATTATTTATTCCCATACACGTCCAAATAACAAAGACACCTTCTCCGCATTTTATGAAAATTCAGTATATTATACTTATGCAGGCGAAAATATAGCTGCGGGATATGGAACTGCTGACAGTGTCAACGACGGCTGGAGGGAAGATAACGAGCTTTACGCCGGTCAGGGACACAGGCGAAATATGCTTAATTCTAAATTCAACTGTGTCGGAATCGGTCATGTATACTACAATGGCTTTCACTATTGGGTGGAAAATTTTGCATACAGAGATGAAGTTAATACCACCCCTATAAGTGCAGACAACACAGAAACTACCCTTACAATTCCAGTTGCAACATCAAAAATTTCTAATTTTAATATTACTTTTGACAAAGATGAGTATTCTTTAAAAACAGGTGAAAGCACTTCCATTTCCGTATCAGATCCAGCGATTTCCGTTTTCGGACACTGGGGTTCCAGATTTGTTTTTGTGACTGATACCCCGAATTTAACAATTGCTGATTCGACAGTCGCTACCCTTTCGGGTACCATAACTGGAATTTCTGAAGGCGATACTACAATTAGTGCTTCTCTTTACGGTCTGACCGCGCACCAGACAGCTGCTGTCAAAGTACATAATTGTGAAAATCACTGGGACAATGAAAAAATAACCACACCCCCCACCTGCACTAAAACTGGCGTAAAACAATACACCTGCACCATCTGCAGCGAAACTAAAACAGAAGAAATTCCTGCATTAGGTCACGATTACAGTTCCGACTGGACTATTGATACCGCTGCTGCCTGCGAAACAGTCGGCAGCAAGAGCCATCACTGCACACGATGTGACAGCAAAAAAGATGTAACTGAAATTCCTGCTTCCGGCAAGCACACCTGGAATAACGGTGTAATCACCAAACCTGCAACAATTGCAGAAGAAGGCATAAAAACATACACCTGTACTGTTTGTGGTGTAACGAGAACTGAGACAATTGCCAAGCTTTCAATGCCAACCGCGACTCCGGTTCCAACAGCCACACCAACACCGGCAATCACTTCTGCCCCAACTGTAACACCGACTCCATCCGTTTCAGTTGGAACAAAAATTGTAGATAAAAAGACTGGAAGCATATACAAAATTACAAGCAGCAGTTCCTCCAGCCGCACAGTTACATTTGTCGGAAATAAAGTAAAAGCCAGTGTCACCATCCCAACCTCAATTAAGATAAAAGGTGTCACCTACAAAGTAACTGAAATTTCCGCCAGCGCTTTCAAAAATAACCGTAAGCTAAAAAAAGTGGTAATTGGTCAGAATATTGTAAAAATAGGCAAAAATGCATTCTACGGCTGCAAAAACCTTACTTCCATTACCATCAAACCCAGCCAGCTTACATTAAAGAACATTGGCAAAAACGCATTCAAAAATACAAGTCCAAAAGCTACTGTAAAAGTTCCGAAAAAGCAGAAAGCTCTTTATAACCAGATCCTTAAGAAACGGGGACTTAATAAAAAAGCTAAAGTCAAATAAATAATCTTTAAAAACACAAAGAACCGGATTCCGCAAAGTACTGGATATCCGGTTCTCTGTATTTTTTCACGAGAGCTGCTTTATTTACTCCACCGGCTCGGCTGTTCCTGGCAGATCCGGTTCCACTGGCAGTCACCGCAGATTTTCGTTCTTTTTCCCGTTTCAATAATTTTTTGCTGTACTGCTTCGGTAAATTCCGGGAATGCAAGCTTCTGACCTTCTTTTAAGCCACATTCTGCCAGCACTGCATTGTCATATCTTTTCACCTTCTCGGCTGCCTCGCAGATTCCCTGGCTATTGTTTGGACAGGCTGAGCAGATTTCGTCAGTTTTTACTGTGAGACAAACATCTGCCCCTTTTGTAAAAAGCTCCAGCATTTCCTGCATATGGGCTGTAAATCCAGTGCTGTAGCCATTTCCGATAAAAAACGCCAGGCACATCCCGTGATGAGGGCGAATGGGATATGTCTGACGTTCTTTTTTACTGCATTGGTACAAGCTTGCGTACCCTTCTGGACAAAACAAATGCCAGAGCGATCTTTACAAGATCAGGAATAATAAATGGAATTACGCACCAGCCCAGTACGGTTCCAAGTCCGACAGCTCCGGAGGTTCTTGTATATACAACCATGAACCAGATAGTTCCCATTGCGTAGCAGACGATCAGACCGACTACCATGGAAAGAATCTGAATAACAGGCTTTTTGCCCCAGAGAGATTCCATAGCCCACATTACCAGGGCGGAGAAAAGAAATCCGATGATGTAACCGCCGGTATTGTTAAGAAGAATACCAAGTCCTCCTGAAAATCCTGCAAATACAGGAACACCAATAGCTCCAAGTAAAATGTAAACCAGTACAGCCAGGCTGCCTCTCTTTCCGCCAAGCACACCAACAGCCATAAATACACCAAATGTCTGTAATGTAAACGGCACTGTCATTGGAATGGAAATCCAGGAACAGATTGCGATCAGTACGGCGAAAATAGCTATGTATGCCAGGTCGTATGTTTTTGTCTTTGTTGCGGTTACGGTACTCATATTCTCCTCCTCGAGTAGATATTATTTTTGTCAGATACAATCTAACACAGTTTAGCGCAGATTGTCAACCTGTTATTTGTTTTTGGTTTACAATTCTCTTTATGAAGAATCTGGACATGTTTCCTGCATACGTGCTATACTGCTGTAAAGTGGAGGATAAAAAATTTGTGTCAAACATATAAAATTGCAATTTGTGATGACTTTGCCGCAGACAGAAAATATCTTTCTTCTCTGTGTGAAAGATGGAGCAGGCATAACTGTTATCGTATACAGATTTCAGAATTTACATCAGCCGAAAATTTTTTATTTTATTATGCCGAGAAAAAAGATTTTGACATTCTTCTCCTTGATATAGAAATGGGCGCTATGGATGGTGTTACCATGGCAAGGAAGCTGCGGCAGGATAATCAGACCGTACAAATTATATTTATTACCGGATACGCAGACTATATTTCTGACGGATATGAAGTAGATGCCCTTCACTATCTGATGAAGCCCATACAAGAAGAGAAGCTATTTGCAGTTCTTGACCGTGCAGTCACAAAGCTTATCAAAAATGAGAAGGTTCTTAACATAATCAGTCAGGGTGAGATGATTCGTCTGCCCATCTGTCAAATCAATTATGCAGAGGTAAACAGCAATTATATTACGATTCACAGTCAACAGACTATCACCCTGAAAATGACCTTAAGCGAGTTGGAAAAAAAGCTGGATTCTCATTTTTTCAGAGCGGGACGTTCTGCTTTGGTAAATCTAAAAAAAATCAGCCGGGTTACAAAAAAAGAGATTTATTTGCAGGATGGAAGTATAATCCCCCTTCCACGCGGTGCTTATGAAAAGGTTAATCGGGCAATCATTAATATGGACTGATTTGGGAGATTAAAATGCATTTATTTTCGAAAAAAGCTGATAAAAAAATGGCTGCATATCAGAAGGAACTGATTGAAACTCACTATCAGGAGGTTGATAATATGTACCGCCAGATGCGAGGCTGGCGCCATGATTATCGCAATCATATCCAAACAATGAAGGCTTATGCAGCCACAGAAAACTGGGACGCAATCAGACATTATCTCGATCTTCTCGACAAGGATCTTACCACAGTAGATACTGTGGTAAAAACCGGAAATGCCATGACAGATGCTATTTTAAATTCTAAAATATCATTGGCACGATCCAAAGATATTCAGGTAATTGCAGATGCTGATATTCCTGTTAAGCTGAATTCCTCTGAGATTGATCTTTGCTGTATTATCGGAAATTTATTTGACAATGCCATAGAAGCCAGCCTGCAGCTTCCCAGAGAAAAACGGCTGATCCGCATTTATATGGACATGAAAAACACGCAGTTATACATTTCTTTTACTAATTTTACAGCGGGAAAGAAGCTGAAAAAACAGGGAAATCTTTTTAAAAGTACAAAAGGTGATGGTCATGGTTTGGGACTGATCCGTATTGATGATATAGTAAAGCGTTCTGATGGATATATCAGCCGAAACAGCGAAGATGGCGCCTTTACCACCGAAATTTTGCTTCCCCAGTTATGATTCATCCCCCAAAACATGCAATTCATCCCCGGTTTAATCCGGGGATATTTTTTCTGGTAAAATCCGTATCAAAAGGAGGGGCAAAAAACCTTTTGACCCCAACATCTTTTAATTCCGGAATCACCCAAAATAAGAAAGAAGGGAAAATCATGTTTCCAAAAAAGCCTGTATCAAAATACAGTACTTTTCAAAATATATGGTTCATGATTAAACTTGCCTGCACTTCTCAGGAGAAGAAAGTTCTGGTGATCAGCTTTTTTATCACACTGTTAACCATTATACAGAACCTTCTTAACCTTTATGTTTCTCCTGTCATATTAAGTGCAATAGAAAATCATGTTTCCATTCAGGAACTGCTTTTTACAATTGTAATTTTTGTGCTTATGATGATGCTGGTATCAGCTGCATTGGCTTATGCAAATCAAAACGTAATTTACGGACGGATCAGTGTCCGTTGTGAGATTGTAAACCTTTTAAACAAAAAAGCATCCACAACATCTTATCCCAATATAGACGATATGAAATTCAAAAAATTACTGACCAAATCGGACGAATATACGGACAATAACGATCAGGCCACTGAAGCAATCTGGAATACACTAACTGTACTTTTGATCAATATTGTCTGTTTTTTTATTTACGCCGGTCTTCTTACACAAATTCATCCAATTCTGATTTTGGTCATTCTGTCAACTGCCGGAATCAGTTATTTTATCTCTCAAAGATTAGATGAATATAAGTATCAACATCGGGAGGAAGAAGCTGAATATATACATCAAATGGCATATTTATTAAACCGTGCAGCTGACTTTGGTGCAGCAAAAGATATCCGCATTTTCGGTCTTCGTTCCTGGCTGGAAGAGTTATACAGCAAAGCAGACAGGGAGTTTACAGCATTCCATAGAAAAGCAGAAAGTGTTTGCATCTGGGCTGGAATTGCAGATTTGACTTTTACTTTTCTGCGCAATGGAGCGGTCTACGCATATTTAATTTATTTGGTATTATACCGCAGTCTTGATGTGCCTGCTTTTTTGCTTTATTTTACCGCAGCGAACAATTTTTCAGGCTGGATTACAGGAATTCTGGAAGGACTTGGCACATTGCACCGACAATCTCTTGATATTTCCACGGTCCGGGAATGTCTGGATTATCCGGAATTATTCCGTTTCAAAGATGGACTTACCTTAAATCAGGATACCAAAAATAATTATGAAATTGTTTTGGAAAATGTTTCATTTCGCTATCCTGGAGCTGAAACAGATACTTTAAAAAATATAAATCTTACCTTACATCCAGGAGAAAATCTGGCAGTCGTAGGTCTTAATGGTGCTGGAAAAACTACGTTAATCAAAATAATCTGTGGGTTTCTTGATCCTACAAAAGGACAGGTAAAATTAAATGGAACAGATATCCGAAACTATAACAGAAAAGACTATTATAAGCTGTTCTCGGCAGTGTTTCAGGATTTTTCATTGTTAGCGGGAACCATTGCAGAAAATGTGGCGCAAACAGAAAATTTCGACCTGAAACAGGTAAAAAATTGTATCAAAAAAGCTGGCTTACTTTCAAAAATAGATTCTCTTCCAGATAAGTATCAAACTTTTCTGAATCGTGAGGTTTACAAAAATGCAATTATGCTTTCAGGTGGAGAAACACAACGTCTTATGCTCGCCCGCGCATTATATAAAGATGCCCCTTTTATTATATTGGACGAACCAACTGCCGCACTTGATTCCATTGCTGAAGCAGACATTTATCAGAAATATGACGAAATGACAAAGGGAAAATCCTCAGTTTATATCTCCCATCGGCTCGCTTCTACCAGATTCTGCAGCAGAATCTTAATGCTGGAGCAGGGAGAAATACAGGAAGAAGGAACTCACGAAGAGCTGTTAAGGCAAAGTGGAAAATACGCTGCTCTCTATGAGGTTCAAAGCAAATATTACAGGGAAGGAGATGGGGAAAATGAAGACAAATGAGAAAAACATATCGTTAAAAGAAGCACTGCAGCTTAATCACAGAGCATATAAGCTTTTTTACCGATATTATCCAAAATTAATTCTTTCCCAAATCAGTCTGACCATCTGGAAAGCACTGACTCCCTATATAATCATATATTTATCTGCACTTGTTATTGAAGAACTTGCAGGCGACCGAAGCCCTGACCGCATTCGTTTTCTGGTAACGATTACTTTATTATCCGGAGCAGGAATCAGCTTGATATCTGCATTTCTTAAAAAATGGAAAAGGACTTGGAGCGCAGGTCTTGGAATGAAAATCAAGCGAATTTTGTGCGAAAAACTTTTTGATATGGATTACTGTGATTTAGATGATAGCAAAACTATGGAGTTATATTCTTCCATTATTCAAAATCTCAATGGACCTGGATGGGGACTATACAATGTTCTGTTAAATTATGAATCTCTGTGTTCAGAAGGAATCTCGATCATTTGTGGCTTTGCCATGACCATTTCCCTTTTCACCAGTCAGGTTCCAAAAACAGCAGAAAAACTTGTTTTTCTTAACAATCCGGTATGTGTAACAGCCATAATTTCTGTTATGGTACTGATTACCTGGTTTTCGCCTGTACTCGCTGGAAAGGCAGGAAAATACTGGGCCAGAGTTGCAGATCTGCATACCTTTTCCAATCGGTTATTTGCATATTACGGACGTCTGGGTTATGACAGCAAAAAGGCAGCGGATATGCGGATTTACCAACAGGAAAAAATATGCGAAAAGCATAATCTGAGCAAAGAAAATCCTTTCGGTTCCAAGGGATTATTTGCCAGATATGGAAAGGGACCTGTTGGATTTTACATGGCGGCTTCTTCCGCAGTATCTGTAATTTTCACAGGGATTGCCTATGTTTTTGTATGCTTAAAAGCCTGGGCAGGTGCCTTTGGAATCGGAGCGGTTACAAAATATATTTCCTCTATTACGAAAGTATATTCAAGTGTATCCGGCTGTATTTCCACCATTGAAGATATGCAAAACAATGCTGTTTTTCTGAAACAGACATTTGAATTTCTGGACATTCCCAATAACATGTATCAGGGAAGCCTGACTACCGAAAAACGCAGTGACCGAAAGTATGAAATAGAATTTCGAAATGTTTCTTTCCGATATCCAGGATGTGAACAATATGCCCTCCGAAATATTAATTTGAAATTTAAAATCGGTCAGAAGATGGCTGTCGTTGGTATGAATGGAAGTGGAAAGACTACGTTTATCAAGCTCCTGTGTCGTCTTTACGATCCTACAGAAGGAAACATTCTTCTTAACGGAATCGATATCCGAAAATATAATTACAAAGAATATATGACGATTTTTTCCGTGGTATTTCAGGACTTCAAACTCTTTTCCCTGACTCTTGGGGAAAATGTAGCCGCCGAAATCAATTATAACGAAGAAGAAGTAAAAAGCGCTCTGAAGAAATCCGGTTTTCACAACCGGCTTTCCACAATGCCAGAAGGTCTGAATACTTATCTCTACAAGGATTTTAATAAAAAGGGAATTATCATTTCCGGCGGAGAGGCTCAGAAAATAGCTATTGCAAGAGCTATTTATAAGAATGCCCCTTTTATTATATTGGACGAACCGACTGCAGCTCTTGATCCCATTGCGGAAGCTGAAATATATGAAAAATTCAATGAAATAACAGGCGATAAAACTGCCATTTATATCAGTCATCGTCTGTCTTCCTGCAAATTTTGCGATAAAATAATTGTATTTCATGAAGGATCTGTAATTCAGACTGGAACTCACCAGGAGCTTGCTGCCGATAAAAGTGGAAAATATTTCCAACTATGGACGGCGCAGGCGCAATATTATAGATAAACAGCTTTTCAATTTCCCTTAATCATGTTAAACTAAGGAAAAGTAATGCTACGGAGGTTTTTTCCATGGACGTACACAGTATCAGTACCAAATGCGCCCGCACTGAATTTGTGGGAACTGCTGTTCTGGATACCATCGGACTTGTAATTTCAGGAGTAGACGATACTCTTTTAAATGAAATGAATATAGGAACACGCTATCACACCCTGGGACTTTTCAGTTCCCGTACAGGTGCAGCAGGTCAGATTACTGCTGTTGATGATGCAGTGAAGGCTACAGGCACAGAGGTTCTTTCTATCGAATTCCCACGTGATACCAAGGGCTGGGGTGGTCACGGCAATTATATCGTGATTGGTGGAAATGATGTTTCTGATGTGCGCCACGCCATTTCTCTTGCATTGGAATTAACCAATAAATATGCGGGAGAGTTATATATCAGCGAATCCGGTCATCTGGAATTTGCATTTTCAGCAAATGCAGGCGGCGCTCTTGCCATGGCCTTTCACGCAGTTCCAGGGGAAGCTTTCGGATTCATGGCAGGTTCTCCGGCGGCTATCGGACTTGTAATGGCAGACACTGCAATGAAGGCTTCTGCAGTTCATATTACACGCTATATGACACCGAGTATTGGTACAAGCCATTCCAATGAGGTTATCCTTGCCATCTCCGGAGATGCCAGTGCTGTGAAAGAGGCTGTACTCCAGGCAAGACAGATCGGACTGGAACTGCTGATCGGAATGGGAAGCTATCCGGAAATTCCGGGAGAGCCGTATTTATAACAATTCTCCACCCTATATATTATTGCAGACAAATGCCCTGACAGGCAGAAGATTTTAATGATCTTAATCCTGTCAGGGCGTATTCTTTTTCCTTAATTCAGTCTGTAAACCTCCGCACTCTGAAGTCCAAATGCAAGTGCCTCTGAATGGCTGTTAAAATAAATATCCACATGTCCGTAAGGTGTTCCAAGATCCTCCACTGTATACACATTTCCATTGATCAGGAGCTGAGTTCCGAATGGCACACCAGCCATGGCAACGGTTCTTCCCGCTGTAGGAACAGTTCCGCTGGCTGTCAGGTTTCCTGCTATTCCGCAGCACTGTGCACAGTTGCAGTATGCGGTGAGAGTAAAGGTTCCAAGGTAAGTTCCCTGTGAAGATGAACTGCTGCTCTCGGAAGAACTGTCGGAGCTTTCACTGCTGTCGGATGACTCGGTATAAGAATCATCATAGGAACTGCTGTTATCTGTGTCCTGATTGGAATCACTTTCAGACTCGCTGTAGTCATCGTAGGATTCCTCTGTGCCATAGTTTCCCCCGTCACTTGGTGACTGGGCGGCAGCCTCAGCTTCCTGGGCTACCTGCGCCTCCTGGGCTGCTTTCTCTGCCTCTGCAGCCTGCAAAAGGCTGTAAATACTGCTGTCTGCATTACTGATCTGTGTATTTAAAGCACTGATTTCATCCTGGCTGGCACTGATCTGATAAATATAGGACTGAATGTTCTCATTTGTGCTTGCAGTAAGTGCCTGTACCTCTTGCTGTTTGGCAGATTTCTCTGCCAGAAGTTCATTAATATTCTGAGCTTCCTCTTCCGCCTGCTCTTCCTGGGTCTTGATATCTGCCTGAAGGGCTTTATATTTAGCAAGCATGTCTCTGTCATACTGGGAAATCTGGGCTATATTCTCTGCACGGTTCAGAAACTGAGCCAGATCTTCTGAGGACAAAAGCAGCTCCAGCATGGAAGCACTTCCATTCTCATACATGTATACAATACGCTTCTTCATATCCTGGTACTGCTTGTCCGCTGTGGTCTTGGCTTCCTCAAGCTGGGTATTCAGGGTTTTCAGCTCTTCTTCTTTCTCCGCTGCCTGAATGCCAAGCTCAGATACACTGTTGGTAAGGTCTGTATACTGGGCATTCAGCTCTTCCAGATAGCTTTCAAGCTCCTGCTTCTTGCTCTCCAGAGATGCTATGTCGGACTGCTGCTGTGCCAGTTCTGCCTGCGCAGCTTCTTTCTGTGCCTGTACATCAGCGATCTGTTCCTCCGTAGAAGAAGCAAATACTGCCCCGTGCATAGAAACAATCATGATTCCAGTTAACAACATTGCAAAAATCTTTTTAAATCTCATCTATGTAAACACCTCGTTATTTTTTTCGTAGGTCAAGTATAACATATTCCGTAATTTTTTCAACACTTTTATTTAACTTTTGTAACATTTACGTAATATTTCACGATTTTCCAGAATCTAGAAAGATAATAAATACATGGTTATAGAACAAATTCAGGCACAGTATACCGTGAAATAGTTTGGGCAAATCACAGGAATGTTTTTGCAAAAAAACACCCCGCATTTCATGAAACTCTCCATAAAATGCGGGGTTGTAAAAACCTCTTTACTTCTTATACCGCAGCTTCTTCCTCTGCTACAGCTTCCTGGTATTTCTCGAGAATGATCGTCTGGATCTTATCACGAGTGGAAGAATTGATAGGATGTGCGATATCCCGATATTCTCCATCGGTTGCTTTGCGGCTTGGCATTGCGATGAAAAGACCTTTCTCTCCTTCGATCACCTTGATGTCATGTACTACAAATTCTTCATCAATGGTAATGGAGACTACGGCTTTCATCTTCCCCTCCTTTGCAACCTTTCTCACCCGTACGTCTGTAATGTTCATTTTTGCTGCCCCTTTCCTCTTAATCGCATTAACTGCGCTTTAAGTCTTATTATATTACAAGCTATATCTATCATTTTTCTCCACAACGATCTCTACTTCTCCATCCCCGCTGTAGTAAGAATTTGCCCGGATGGTTCCCCGGCTTTCAACGATACAATTCTCGATATGTGTATTATCCCCCAGATATACATCATTCAAAATTACGGAATTTTTAATTACGCAATTATTTCCAACATAAACATCTTTAAACAGGACAGAGTTCTCAACCACTCCGTTTACAATACATCCACTGGAAATCAGAGAATTCTTAACATCTGCACCAGGATTGTATTTAGCCGGTGGAAGATCATCAATCTTGGTCTTAACTGCCGGCTCCTGTTTGAAGAAGTAGTTACGGATCTCCGGTTTCAGGAAATCCATGTTGGTCTTATAGTAAGATTCAACAGTGGAGATATTGCTCCAGTAGCTGTCGATCTTATATCCATAGATTCTCTTCAGATTCTTATAACGGATCAGAATATCTTTTACGAAGTCATTTCGACCTTCCTGTGCAGCCTTCTCAATCAGTTCGATCAGCTGTCTTCTTCGGATCACATAAATGCCTGTAGAAATAGTATTATATGGGGAAACCATTGGTTTCTCCTCAAATTCTTCAATCCTGCAATCCTCATTCATACGAAGGACACCGAAACGCTCAACCTCGGAAGGATCCGGACATGTAGTGCATACAACGGTAATGTCAGCGCGTTTCGCAATGTGATATTCCAGAACCTTGTTATAGTCCATCTTGTACACGCAGTCACCGGATGCGATGACAACATATGGCTCATGACTGTTCTTCAGGAAATTGAGATTCTGATAAATAGCATCTGCAGTTCCCTGATACCAGAAACCGTTTTCTTTGGTGATAGTAGGAGTAAATACGAAAAGACCGCCCTGCTTTCTTCCGAAATCCCACCATTTGGAGGAGCTTAAATGCTCATTCAGGGAACGTGCATTGTACTGAGTCAGTACAGCTACTTTCTGAATGCGGGAGTTCGCCATATTACTCAGGGCAAAATCTATGCTTCTGTAGCTTCCGGCAATAGGCATTGCTGCAATTGCCCTTTTGTCTGATAATTCTCTCATGCGGTTATTGTTACCGCCGGCTAAAATAATTCCGATTGCTCTCATGCTTTGTCACCGTCCTTTGTTGCAATTACCTGTCCGCTTTCCAGAATGCCATCCGGATAATCTGCCGGAGTGGTCACACCGGAAATCGCCGTGTTCTTTCCAATCTTAACATTATCCGGAATCACGGAGCCTTCTCCTATGGTCGCAATGCCAAATGCATATACCGCAGGTTTCTTTATATTAGGTGCTTCCTCGCCGCAGCCAAGAACCACGTCATTTCCTATGGTTACGTCCTCTGCCACAATTGCCTTTTCCATGTCTATATTCTCACCGATGATTGTATTCCGCATGATAATAGAATCCCGGATCACACTGCCTTTTCCGATCACAACATTCGGTCCGATTACAGAATTATGTACTTCGCCATAGATTTCAGAGCCTTCACCGATGAGACATCTGTCCAGAACGGCCTCCTCTGAAATATACTGTGGCTGGATGATATCGCCCTTGGTGTAAATCTTCCAGAATTCCTCATAAAGATTAAACTCAGGAATAATATCAATCAGTTCCATATTTGCTTCCCAGTAGGAACCAAGAGTTCCAACATCTTTCCAGTAGCCATTGTATTCATAGGCAAAAAGGCGCTGTCCTTTATCCTTGCAATATGGAAGAATATGTTTACCAAAGTCACAGCTCTGCTGATCCTTCAGTGCGTAAAGCGCTTCCTTCAGAACCGGCCAGCTGAAAATATAAATTCCCATAGACGCCAGATTGCTGCTTGGATGCTCTGGTTTCTCCTCAAATTCAGTTACTCGGAAAGTCTCATCCGTTACCATGATACCGAAACGGCTAGCTTCCTCAATAGGTACAGGCATACAGGCAATGGTCACATCCGCCTTATTTGCCTTGTGGAAGTCAAGCATAACCTCATAATCCATCTTATATATATGATCTCCTGAAAGGATAAGCACATAATCGGGATTGTACTGCTCCATATACGCCATATTCTGGAAAATGGCATTGGCTGTTCCTGTGTACCACTCGCTGTTTGTGCTCTTCTCATAAGGTGGAAGTACGGTTACACCGCCTTCAGTTCTGTCCAGGTCCCACGGAACACCGATACCGATATGGGTATTCAGTCTCAGAGGCTGATACTGTGTCAGGACTCCAACTGTATCAATTCCTGAATTAATACAGTTACTTAACGGAAAATCAATGATACGGTACTTACCTCCAAAAGCTACTGCTGGTTTGGCCACTTTTTCTGTCAGTACCCCAAGTCTGCTGCCTTGGCCGCCGGCTAAGAGCATGGCAATCATTTCTTTTTTAATCATGCTATCACCTCTTGTTGTAGTTATGATTTATCATTATACCATACTTCCCATATTTAATAAACATATTTTACAATTTATTTGTTGATATTTTACTTTTTTTATCGTTATTGTACATGTTTTTTCGACACAAATGAAACTCCGACCACCATTTTTTATTCATTTTGCACAGTAATGTCACTATCCTTTGGAGACTGTCTGAAAAAGGTATTCTGCATGATATGCATCGCAAAGCGTATTACCGGTCACAGAGTGAACCATACTGGTAATCTTATATTGGTTACCGACTATCCAAAGAAATACTTTGCAATTTTCACAGTTCGGGGTATAATAAATGAAAGTAATTGTAAAAATTCATAACGATTCAGGAGGCTTTTCCTTCAATGAATATTGAATCGCTTCAAAAATGATTAGCATAAGGAGATTAACATGTATCAGATAGACTTCCATAAACCGCTTCATATCCATTTTATCGGTATTGGCGGAATCAGCATGAGCGGACTTGCTGAGATTCTTCTCGGCGAGGACTTCAAGGTTTCCGGCTCTGATTCCAAAGAAAGCCCGCTTACGGATTCCCTTACCAGGAAAGGTGCACGCATCTTTTACGGACAGCGCGCTTCCAATATTGCAGACGATGTAGAACTTGTAGTTTACACTGCAGCCATTCATCCGGATAACCCGGAATATGCCAGTGCAGTGGAAAAAGGCATTCCAATGCTGACCAGAGCCCAGCTTCTTGGTCAGATCATGCGCAACTACGATACCCCAATCGCAGTTTCCGGAACCCATGGCAAGACCACCACTACTTCCATGATCTCCCAGATCCTTCTGGAAGCAGATGCGGATCCGACCATCAGTGTTGGCGGCATTCTTCCTTCTATCGGGGGAAATATCCGAGTAGGTCAGTCCGAAACATTTGTCACAGAAGCCTGTGAGTATACCAACAGCTTTTTAAGCTTTTTCCCGAAGATCAGTGTGATCCTGAACATTGATGCTGACCATCTGGACTTTTTTAAGGATATTGATGATATCCGTCATTCCTTCCGCAGATTTGCCCAGCTGCTTCCCGCAGACGGAGCCCTGATCATCAATGCGGATACGCCGCATTATCAGGATATTATCAAAGACCTTTCATGTAAAATTATTACATATGGTCTGGAGCATGAAGCTCAGTATCAGGCCACAGATATCACTTATGACAAATATGGACATGCATCCTTTACCGTTCTGAAGGATGGCAGAAAGGCCGGCAGTTTCTATCTGAAAGTTCCGGGCAGCCACAATGTTTCCAATGCCCTGGCAGCAATTGCTCTGGCTCGGCTTCTTCAGATTCCGGATGATGTCATTGTCAAAGGACTTGGCAGTTTCACAGGAACAGATCGCCGTTTCCAGTATAAAGGCGAAGTAGCAGGCGTTACCATTGTTGATGATTATGCGCATCATCCAACAGAAATCCAGGCTACTTTAAACGCTGCACACAATTATCCACACAAGAAGCTGTGGTGCGTATTCCAGCCTCATACTTACACACGTACCAAGGCTCTTCTTCCGGAATTTGCACAGGCTCTTAAGCTTGCCGATCATGTGGTTCTGGCGGATATTTATGCAGCAAGAGAAACAGATAATCTTGGAATCTCTTCCCAGGATCTGCAGGCACGGATTCTGGAGCTTGGTACTCCATGCGAATATTTCCCAACCTTTGATGAGATCGAGAACTTCCTGCTGAACAATTGTGAAGCCGGAGATCTGTTGATCACAATGGGTGCCGGAGATGTTGTAAAAATCGGAGAACAGTTACTGGGAAAATAATTGATTGCAATTTCAGCGGTTGTCATGTCTTTTTAAGACCTGGCATCCGCTGTTTTATTTTACCATTTTTATTATCTCTGATCTGTTTTTCCTGGCAAAACGTGCATACCTTCTCATATCCACGGTCACAAGCTATTTTTGCCAAAAATAATTATCCACATTGAAAAAAGCTTGGAAATTCAAGCAATTTAATAGTTATCCACATTATCCACAGGCTTATGCACATTTTTGCACTGGTCTGCATGTGGATTCTTATGTGTATAAAGTGCTTAACATAATACTACGACATAACTCGACAAAAATCACAGTTTTTCTTTAATTTTCCGCATTTTTCGGGTTTCCCATAAACATTATGTGCAACTTGGTTTCCACATTATCCACATTGTAATCCACACACATTTTGTAAAAATCCCGGCAAAAAATCTCCTATTCTCATTTAAAAAGGGGTGTGCTATAATGCAAACACAATGAACAGTGATGATTCATATTCCCAGATAAGGAGTGTTTCCATGATCAGGTTACATAGTACAGGGCTTAATGATGCCACCATTTTATCCAATATTTTTATTGACCGTTTTATGCCAAAGGCAAATGGAGAATTTGTAAAGGTTTATATTTATCTGCTCCGTATGCTTGGCCGCCCGGAGGAAGCTTTCGGGCTTTCCCAGATGGCAGACTCCCTGTTCTGTACAGAAGGAGATATCCTCCGTGCGCTGAAATACTGGGAGTCTGAGAAACTGGTTACCCTCTTATACGAAGAAGCTGAATTGACAGGAATTACCTTACAGGCACCGTGGAATGAAGCAGATATGCTGGCTACGGTGACTCCTTCTGGTACCTGTAACGCTGGTTCGCTCGGAGATGTGCCTGATGCTTATCACATTTCTGCCCCAGAACCCCCAGCCGGCATCCCTAATGCCCCCACTGATAAATCGTTGCAGACTGATCAGCTTTCCTACCGCAGCACAGATCTGCCTGTCCCTCCGCCTTCCTCCAAACCACTTTCCGAGACGAAAGCGCTTACCCCAGATCGCGTGAAGGAGCTGAAACAGAATGAAGATATTATCCAGCTTCTTTACATTGCCGAGCAATACCTCGGCAAAACGCTCACCCCCACAGAGACACGCAAGATCCTGTTTTTCTACGACGAGCTGCACATGTCTGTAGATTTGATCGATTATCTGATCGAATACTGTGTGGGACGTGACCACCGCAGCATCCGTTATATCGAGACGGTTGCCATGGCATGGAAGGAGGAAGGAATTACCACAGTTGAAATGGCAAAAGATTCCACCTCCCGCTACAGCAAAGAATATTTTTCTGTTCTGAAAGCGATGGGAATTACCAACCGCAATCCTTCAGACGCGGAAATTTCGCTGATCAATACCTGGACCAGGGACTATGGTTTTGCCATGGAATTGATTCAGGAAGCCTGCTCACGGACAATTCTGCAGACTGGACAGCCAAGTTTTCCATATGCAGACAAAATTCTGCAGCGCTGGAAGGATAAGAATATCCGCACTTTAGGGGACGTCCGTCTTCAGGATGCCCAGCACCAGAAGCGCAAGCTGGAAAAAGCAGTGTCGAAAGCAGACAAGCCGAAATCTGCAGCTCCAAACCGCTTTAACAATTTCCATCAGCGTGACTACGATTTTGCTGAATATGAGAAGAAACTGCTTAATAAACCAAATTAAATCCTGGAAACAGATTTTTATTTAAAACACATACTAGTATAGTATCCATCTAGTAATAATAGTTTACAGTTACTTGCTTTTTTGCTATACTCCATTCAAAAAACAGTTCTGGAGGATACGCAATGCCACGTTATCATGTTACACTTACTGATACAGAAATACAGGAACTCAAATCTCTCATCCAAAAGGGTGGAAAGGGCTATCGTATAAAGCATGCTCAAATCTTACTAAAGCTGGATCAAAAGCCTGAAAATAGTTCCTGGACGTATGACCGTATCAAAGAAGCATATGGTGCTTCCCATAGTACAATAGCTGGAATTGCCCAGCGTTTTGTAACAGAAGGTATGGAATCTGCCCTTGGAAGAAAAGAGCAAAAAAACCGACACCGAAAAGTTACAGGTGATGTAGAAGCAAGGATTTGTGCAATTGCCTGTTCGACACCTCCGGAAGGGGCTTCCCGTTGGACCATGCAGGCTATCGCGGAGGAACTGATACGGCTGGAAGTTGTTGATTACATCACCGATAGTACGGTCTGTAACGTTATGAAAAAAACGAAATTAAACCGTGGCTTGTAAAAGAATGGTGCATCCCCCAGGCTGATGCAGAATTCGTAGCAAAAATGGAGGATGTTCTGGATGTATATCAAAGATCATATGATCCGTCCAGACCGGTAGTTTGTATTGATGAAACGAATAAACAGCTAATCATAGAAAAACGGGTTCCCTGTAAGCCAGGGGAACCAGAAAAATTGGATTCTGTTTATGTCCGGAATGGAGTTGCAGATATCTTTATGATATCTGAGCCGTTGGCAGGAAAACGGGAAACTGTTGTAAAACAAACCCGGACAGCAATTGATTTTGCTGAAATTCTTCGCTATACGGCAGATGAATTATATCCAAAAGCGGAAAAAATCATATTGGTCACCGATAACTTAAATATCCATGCGCCATCTTCTTTGTACAAGGCATTTTCAGCACAAGAAGCCAACCGTTTAACCAAACGTTTTGAATGGCATTACACGCCAAAACATGGAAGCTGGTTGGATATGGCAGAAATAGAAATAGGGGTTATGAGCCGCCAGGCACTTGCAAAACCATTTCCAGATCTCGAAAGTTTTGAAAAACAGGTTCGTAGCTGGACAGTGAATCGAAATGCAAAATGTGTAAAAATAAACTGGCAGTTCACGACAGCTGATGCCAGAATTAAACTGGCAAAGCTATATCCAACAACACTTTAAAAACTAGATGGATGTAGTACTAGTATAGAATAAATTAAATTTCTGCTATATATTTTTGAGATGATGTATGGTAAAATAGTGTTATCAAAGAAAGGATGAACGCTATGAGAAAAACATATCTTCCTCTGTCAGTCTGAACTTCCAGTAAAATTAACTCTCGTTATGCTTAAATAGTGCATTATTCATCGTCCCATTCATCCTCATCCCAGTCTGGATACTGTTGAATATTTCCTTTTGATTTGATTATACGAGATTCCATTTTTTCTGGAATTTCGTTGATTTTTGACACTGTAATTGTGAACATCCAGTCATCTCCAAAATCATAATGAAGTGAAAATTTCTGTCCCTTGCTAAGTCCAAGTTCATCAAGCGTTATGTCTGTCGAAGGCTCATCCCCTTCCGGATCAGACTGATAACTATATTCACTATACATACGATTATCCATACAAAATTCATACAGATGCTCGTCTATAAAATCAAACGCTTCAAGAATAATCTGACATAACTGGTTCAATGTATTATCACCGCAGATCTCGATATTTCTATAAACTTCACGTCCTCTGCCAGCAGGATATACTTTCATCAAATACTGTTTATTCATCATTCTCCTCTTTCCCAGCAAGAAATCTCATTACCTCTTCAAAAGACCGCTCGCTGTTAGTAAATGCATCCATCAGTTCCTTGCTGCGGAGCTCATCTCGCTTCCGCATTAATTTCTCCAGCTTAGCCAGCTCCGCTTCATATCTGTCCTTCGTTTTCGAAACCTGTTCTTTCTGTATTTCAATCTTTTCTTCTATTGGGATGCTTCTTCTTGCCATACTTTTTATCCTTCTTTCTCTATTTTCATAAGGTCTTCATTGATCACTGCCGCCTGCGTCCTGACATTTGCTGCCGTCATATTAAATGCTTTCAGGATTTCCTTTTGTACAGCTGTAACTGCATAATCCATCCGGTATCCACGGTCACTCTGCCGGATCAGTTCTATCTTTTCCAGTTCCCTGATCGCTGCCGGAACTGTCATATAGTTTTTCTTCCCGCTTTTTTGCATCTGTTCTTTCAGGCAGATGTAAAACCTGTTGCGGATGATCAATGCAACAAACTCTATAAATATCTTTGCATGTACCGATTCATTTGCATGTACACAAAAGCTCTTATTTCCAAGATATGACTTATCCCCACGGAACAGTTTTTCCGATACATCCCTGCTTTTATAATGCTCAAGTGCCTGTGCTGCTGTCATTTTTTCTGACGTTATGATAACAAAGTATCCGCATAGACGTATCTCCTCATTGATCACATCATGGCGTTCCCGTCCATACATGAATTTTTCGTCCTTTTTCCCTTTATGGTAATAGATCAGATCAAAGTATCTGGCAAAGCCTCCTGTAACTTCGTATTTTGTTCCTTCATGCTTGTGGAGACATTCCGCCATCCGGCCAATCTTTGCTTCAATTGCCTCATGTTCGCTGCTTTTCTTTCTGTCATTGTAAAACACATGGAAATACCGTTCTTTTTCATCCGATGGATAAAGCTGCCTTTTTACTGTAATTCCGCTTACTCTGTAATCCCTGATGCTATATCTGCGGTCTTCTTCAAAAGTACCCTTCACTTCAAGGACAAGACTTTTCACAAGTTCTTTCATTCCCTTCATCATAATGACAAAGTCATAGCCGCATTTGTCCATGTAATGTATATTTTCTTTGCTGAAATATCCCCTGTCCAGGATAAATCCAACATTTTTATAGCCATAACCACCGGCCTTTTCCAGTGTATACTGTAGTTGGGATACATCTACAATACTGCCTGGATAGTCTTCATAATACAATGGTTTTGCATTGTTTTCATCATAGCCAACCGAATAATTAATGACTGGTGCTCCTGTATCTTCTTTTGGATGGCCGTATTCTACAAAGTCTATATCACCTGCCTGACAGTTCTTATTTGTTGAATCATAAGAAATATAAATTTTCTGTTTATGATCCTGTTTTGCATTCCATCCGTCTAAAAATGCAAGACTATGGTCTCTTGTAATGCTGTTAATAAACTCAGAAACCTTTGAATCACTGTATATCTTCATCTGCTCCGTAAATAATGGATGATTAAATGCATACTCAGGATAATACTGTCCGGCATTATTTTCAGCAATGACCGAATACACAGCCAGATCCAGAAACAGACCGCTGTCCTTTCCGATTATGTTCCCGATCATCTCATCCAGATGATACTCTGAAATGATCCTGCGTAAGACTAGATATGTCCCTACCCTGAGACATCCGCTTCTATAGGCTTCCGCTTTCGTCTCAGGTAATTCCTCCGAGGGAAAGAATTTCAGAAAATTTGTATTCGGATACATCATTTCCGGATCATCCTCCGTACACTTCCCAATGGATGTATTCCGGGGAATCGTATATCTTTTTTCAGGATTGTAATTATGTTCATACGCATAATAAATATATGTGATCCCTTTAATTTTCTTGCGGGTAATTCCCGCTGCATCATACGGTATTTTCACTTTAAAATCAAGGTACATGATAGCCTTCTTTCGAGAGTTAATTACTTCTCTTTCATTCTACCATATTCACCACTTTTTTCAAGAAAAATTGCTTGGTTTTTGCTGAAATCATGCGGTTTTTAGCACTTTCTACCTTCTTCATGAACATACGAGAGTTAATTTTTCAGGAAGTTCACAGTCAGATGAAGACAGGAATTACCTTAAATCATTATCAAAAAAGAGAACGATTCAGGCTCAAGTTGTGGATCGTGCCAGAATCCTTTTATATAAAGCCGATGGAATGACATTCCAACAAATTGCTGATAAACTTGCAATCAGCACTGCCACGGTACGCCTATGTGTTTCGAAGTTTCATAAAGGCGGTTTGGATGCTGCACTGTTTGATGTTCAGCGTTCTGGACGTCCATCCGAAATCACCGACGATGCGAAAGCATGGATGATCAGTATTGCGTGTCAGAGACCGGCAGAACTCGGTTATGCGCAGAAACTGTGGACATTGGCTTCTCTCCATAAATACATTCAGAAACATGCAGAGGAGGCGGGATATCCAAGACTTTCAACCGTTACGAAACCTTATATCCAGAAATTCCTCAGGGAACAGGATATGAAACCCTTTAAAATCAAATATTACTGTGAAAAGCGGGATCCTGATTTTGAAACAAAAATGCATGAAGTCCTGCTGGTTTACAAACAGATTGAAATGCAGTTTGATGAAAATGGTGATCTCATTGTTCCAGACGATTATAAATTGACGATTACGGTGTCCTATGATGAGAAACCGGGTATTCAGGCAATCTCCAATACTGCACCAGATTTACGCCCGACACCAGAACACGGAGAGGTATATCGTGATGCAGAATACAAACGTCTTGGAACGCTCTCTTTGCTGGCAGGCATTGATCTGCTTACAGGAGAAGCCATCCCGTTAGTAAGTGAAACCCATAAGAGTTCTGATTTTATTGAGTTTTTAAAGATACTGGATAAAAAATATCCATCACAGGATACCATTCGGATTATTCTGGATAATCATTCAGCACATACTTCTAAAGAAACACGGTGCTTTCTGGATACTATGCCAAAGGGACGTTTTAAATTTGTATTTACACCAAAACATGGCTCATGGTTAAATATGATTGAAAGCTTCTTCAGTAAGATGACCAGACAGATGCTTCATGGAATTCGTGTTAATAGCAAACAGGAATTGGAAGAACGAATTTACAAGTATTTTGACGAAATAAACCGTGAGCCTGTAGTTTATCACTGGAAGTATAAAATGGATGAAATCAGTGAAGAGGAAGCGGCATCGGTTTAATATAGCAATTATTTATTATTCGCTGTACTAGTATAAACGTAAACGCAAAATAGCGAGTACCTTGACATTTTTAGGTGGCTGCTTTGCAGCCACCAGTATTTAAACTTTGCGGATCTCTGCTGGGAGTTTTTCTGACCAGGGCAGAAGATCTTCCAAAAAGGAACAGTCCCTGTCATCCATGTGTTTCAGGATTTCTTCCAAGAGATACTGCACATAATCATAAGGCTTCAAATTATTCGCTTTTGCAGTTTCCACAATACTGTAAATGATTGCGGAAGATTTGGCTCCATTGATCGTATCGATCATCTGCCAATTCTTCTTATGCGTTATAGAACATAAGAAGAAGAACTGGCTGTTCAGTGCCAGTCCGAAAGGAGCTACACAAAATATGCTTGATGATATAGCCGAGAAATACAACAGACCGCACCGTAAAACCAGCGCTTTGCTCTCAGGACTGATTTACTGTCCATTCTGCGGTAAACGGCTCAGAGTCGTTTCCGAATCAAACCGCTGGACAAACGGCAAACCGAGATTTAAGTATGTCTGCCCCGGCTACCGTGAAAACGAATGTACTTTCCAATCCGTTGACGGTGTACTGCTTGATGAATTTGTAGTACTGCAGTTATCTAATCTTTCCGATGAGGACAGCGAATATTTTACCAAACTTCTCAACCAACGAGCTTCAGATATTTTTAAGAATTCGCACAACGAACAGGAATTGACCGAACTGAAGAAAAAGAAAGCACAGCTTGAAACGGCAATTTCCAATCAGGTTAAAAATATGCGTGATGCAAGCGATGACCTGAAACGCTTTATTCAGGAAGATATACAAGAGCTATCCAATGAACTACGAGAGGTTGGTATCCTACTTGAAAAGTTAGAGGATAGCAAGCAAAATCAAATGTACGCTGTCCGAAATATTGAAGAAATAAAAGAAAGGCTGTTGTCCTTCGGTAAATACGCAAAGGGTGCACAGCCGGATGTGTTAGTAACGCTGATACAATCCTTTGTGGAACGTATCTATATCGTCGATGAAAACGACGAGCGTTACTGTCATATCTTTATTAAAGGTTGCACGAAAGAGGACTATGACGAGTTCTTCCGGGCAACCGGTTACATATTTGGTTCAGGAGAAAACGGAAACATCACATCTAAATTGCCTTTGTGTGATTCAGATGAGTGTAGCAAATACAATATGATACTTACAATTCCATTTTGTATGTGATAAACTATTACTATCCATTTGGATAACCTCCTTTGTCCTTTAATTAATGCAGTTGGCGAACCAACATTATTGTAACACAGGAGATTTTTTACTGTAAGCTGAAGCATTCCTAACTCACCTGCATAGCAGGTGGTTTATTTGTTTCCCAAAGTTTCGTTTTCGGATCAGCTAAAAACTACACAATGGCAAACAGGGCTTTGCCCTAACAAAAAGAAGTTCCAAAGAACGACATGTTTTTATATCAATTCTTCGGAACTATGGAGCATACCAATATTATCTTAATGACATTAGTCACTAGCTATCTTTTTCTTTTTTAGGAAATTTCAGGGGAGGAATAAAGTCTTCGGATACTTATTACCCTTGGAAAAAATGAATCTTCCAGTAGTCTTCAGAGATATACTTACTAAAGTTTAACCTTTACATTTAGACTGTTTTTGTAATAATTTCCAAAATTAATGTTACAATACAAACAAAAGCAATCAACCCTATCATCACTCCAAATTCAAACTCAAATATTTTAGCAATTATTATCAGAAAGCCCACAATACCAATTGCTCCTGCTTCTAATCGAACATGACAAGTTATATTTTTTACACCTTGATATTTTCCTGCTAAAGGTATCTTATTAGTAACTATACAATATATACTTAAACTTATAAACAAAACCCCAATAATATAATTAATGATTGTTATCACCGTCCTTCCTAATTTATTAAAATAATTGAAATGTAAGTTGATTAAAAATATACTCTATTTCTTATATATACTACTCTCAATTATACCAAAAGTCAATAGTTCCTCTATTAATAGATACAATATATACGTTGAATAAGGATAAAAAATATTACTTTTTATAATTCGCCATACCTATTTTTTCTAATTTTGCTAACACTTCACAAAACAAATTATGAACTGTAGTAAACTCATATTCAGAGCATTTACTCTTCACTATTTCTTCAATTCTTTTATTTCCGTTACATTCACTGATACATTCCGCAATTATATTTGGTATTGTTCCTATGTTCTTTCTGTTAGCAGATAATAAGCAATCAAAAGAACCTTTTTTTATTTCAACAGCACCATCTATGATTGGTATTACATTATCATTCCAATGAGAATAGTTTCGTATGACCTGAATTTTATTTTTGCTCTTGGTTTTACTTATTTTGATTAGCAATAAATAATATGAATCAGCATCATACATATTAAACAATTCTAAGAATAGCTCTTTATATTTTTTTGAATCTTTAGGATAGTTTAATGTATTAGTTATTAAACTATAAATACGATCAATAAAAAACATAGCAGGTTTTCTTGTCTGCAAAAAAACTTCACATTTAAAATTATTTGATAGATTTTTTCTAAGTACATCACACACTTTTGGTTCATTAGCGTTTCCCAAACCCTCTGCAGATATTATGGCAACTCCATTATCTGTCAAATGTCTTTCTATTCCTTTTATTATCCCTCTTATAATGTCTAATCCATCATTACCACCATTTCCCTGAATTGGAAATGGCACGTTATCTGGAATTGGGAAAAACGGTGGATTTGCTGTAATTAAATCAAATTTCTCATCTTTTCCAAAACAAGTAAAAAGATCACTCTCAATAAATTGTGTTTTATTGTCAATCTCATTTAAAATAGCATTAAATTTTGCTACTAAAATAGCATTTTTATTAATATCAACACCATATGATTTATTCTTAACAAAATGTGATTCCATTATAGCTTGTATACCTGAACCAGTACATAAGTCCAGATGACTATTTATAATTTTATTAGGTAATGCTGCAATAAGTCTGTAGGAATCTATTCCCATATAGATCTCTTGACTAACAATATCCCTTTTGTAATCTGGCAAAGTACTAACAACCAAGAATCTATTAAAATACGAAATTATAGAGTATCCTTCACTCCAAATATAATTATTATCACATTTTAAAAATCCTACATTTATAAATGATTTTACAACCTCTAAATCCAATTCCCCGAATTCAGATAACTCTAATCTTTCTCCCAAAAGCAATAATTTGAATTGATTTTGAATACTTTCATCATAATCTCTTAAATTATATATTATTTCCTTATACGATGCCCAAGGATTAATAAAATAATTTAAAGATCCATTAATTCTTTGATAAAGAAAATCATAGTTTGTTTCTAAAAGATATTTTCTAATTCTCATAATATCTGAATGTAATAATTTTAACATATCTATCTCCAGTACATATAATACAAACTCTAAAAATATTAAAATACTAATACGGCAGCTTGGCAAAATAGATTATTTTATATGATTATGTATTTATATGTTTCATAATAATCTGGTTAACAATCAATCGCAAGCTATAACTCCAGCATTTACATATACTATTCCATTTAAATAACCTGCCCAATTCACTGCACCAACTGCATCCCAAGCGACAACGGCTGCATATACCCCACCGACTACAGCTGTATTACAACACATTGGTTGTATTAAATCTCCACCACCTTCTCCATCATCATATTCTAATATAGGACCTTCATATTTTTCCATATTATCTCTCCTTTCAAGGAAAAATCTATTGCCTAGCTGCCACACTAATAAATAGTGCCTAAATCATATCAACTTTTTTTTCAAACAACTCAGCAGACTTACCCTTATATTCTTTCTTTAATATATTTTGGTGGTATAATCCTATTTTTTTTATTATAGTTTTATTTAGTTCTGATTGTTCGTTCAACAATAAGTAATAATAAATAGTTTTATCTGGGAATACTAAGTTTACTTCATTATGAACCCAAATAGTTACCCATCTAAAAAACTTATCAATATTTTGTTTGCTAATATAGTCTATCATTTCAGCATTAATATATAAATATTGAATATTTATATATGTACAATTAAAAAATGGATATTCTATAAAATGTGGATTCACTCCAATAGTAATGCACCTATCACCATTATATTTTAATGAGAAAAAAACTATTGCATTAGCAATGAAAGAACTTACCAAAAACTTTTTATTAACCTCTATTAAATCAGTAGATTCAATATTACAGTAAAAAAAGTCCCTATTTCCCTGTAAAAAATCGTACAAATCTGCACTAGAATACTCTACAGTAAATTCGGTTTTTCTATCTTCTCCTGTTATCCTAAAATGTTTCTTAAATGGAATTATTCCGTTCTTAAACATTATCAATTTCAATTTCCATAATGGATATAAAAGATTAGCTATATCTTGATCTATTTTTTCTTCCGACACATCATATTTATTGCGTATTGTATTAGAAATAGATAACAAATTATTTTTACCGTTACAAAGCATTAAAATTTCATATGTTAAATTGTTCATTCTTATAGTTGATAATGTTTTAGGTGACGAAAGAATAAAGCCATTTTCTTTTTTTATTATTGTTACATTTTTGTTTCTAGAAAAAATAGGAATACATTTTCTTTTTATTTCTTCTGAAAATCCTTTATTATTCATATCTTACCTTCCTCATATTATAAAGTAGTAGTATTTAGAGTCCCTCTCCAAGGACTATATATTACACTGCTGAAGATATAGTGGAATAATTCTCTGCCTATTTCTTGATCTTTTCAGGAAAAATCAGTTACAATTTTTTATATAGTTGCTAATCAGTTAAATAACACATATTAATTCATTTAGAACAAAATTGCAATTTTCTAGAATTCGTTAGATACCTACATTCGCTTTTAAACAAAACCACTTCCGGAGTTTCGAAATATCCGCTTATCATGGTAATAAAAGAAATAGAATTCTATATGAATGCTCCTTCAGTGTACATGCGTCCAAACATAACTTGGCAGTGTTACAAAAAATTCTATTTTAGATCATATATGTGTTGTTCAAAACTAAATCAGATAATTACAATATATCTATGTATGATTCAAAATGTGTACAAAGGTAAACTTATTGCATTTACATGACCACAGGAGTTAATAAGATTCTATTTTTTACTGCTGAAGAGTAAAAATATCTTTCAATTCTTCCTATATCAGACTATTCACTATATTTTTCCTTTTAGGTAAGAATTAGCCTAGTATCCTTTTTTATACCTATTCTAACTTGTCCAAAATTATGGATATTTGTTAAAATTCAACTGCTAAATTTCCATTGAAGCTATAGATTTTAATAATCAGCCTTTAAAATCATTATTCAACCATATAGAAACAATCCGTTGTTAAAAGATCGTAAATAAACGAAATAAAGTCTTTTTTGTTCAAGTCTTTTTTCTCGATTAAATAGCTTTGATTCTGAATAATAATATTGATTACATTGTTCTGCCAGTTACAAAAATCAAATTCTGATGACACTAAATATTTTCCATTTCGATAGCAATTAATAAATTTAAGCCGTTTATTTTTCATATGTATATATGCAGATTCTTTTAAAATAATTCTTGCTTTACCTAAGGAAATATTTGACTCAATTAAATTTAAAATTTTCTCCTTATATTTTAAACATTTTCTTTCCATTTCATTATATTCATTGTTGGTAAGAAATTGGCATGGATTACATCTTGCTTTCCACCGACATTTTAAGCAACTCAAACTTCTTCTTTCTTGGTTAAGTTTATCTCGCTTTTGGTTAAATAACTCATTATCCTCTAAAAAATTATTAATTTCATCATGTCTTTCTATTAAAGAATTAGGAATACTTTTTATCTGTCCATTACTCATAAGAAATTCTGCTTTATTTTCGGAACAAGAGTAGAGTTTACCATTCATATCCATAGAAAATCCTCCATTATTTGATACGCAATCAGGAAAACAAACCATAGAATTCATATTATATTTAATATTAAAAAAAATATATGCAAGTGGTCTGAGTGAATGAACAAATAAAATATAAGATGGATTATTTAGCAAAGCATACCTATGATATATCTTGTCAACAAGCTCTTCATATTCATTATCATCAAGTTTTAAAAAGTCGTATTTTTGAGCTCTCCCTGCAACAGTGATCGAATTGATTATCACTTCATTAATATTTAATTTATCAAAATATTCTGCAAACTGCTTCCATTCGTTTTTGTTTTGACTATTTAGCGTCATTTTAATAATTATGGGTTTAAACAATTTTTTATTATGGATTTCCCTTTGTAATAACTGCAGCCCATTCATCGCAGAGCTAAAACTACCAGTTCCTCTAATATAATCATTACTTTTACTTGTTACTCCTTCTAAACTAATATTGACAACGTTAATTCCTGATTCAATAAGTTTACAAACAATATTATATGTTAATAGCGTACCATTAGTTATAATTTCTGTTTCTATTCCCTTTTCTTTACAAAAAGATATCAAATCAAATATGTTTTTATACATCAATGGTTCTTTAAGTATTATTACCACTTGCTTTAATCCAAATTTTGTTAACCCCAAAATTCTTTTTTTCATTAGATTTATATCAGCTTCTTTGTTTATTTCATTCAAGTTTTCAGCGACACAATGTTTACAACACAAATTACATCTCGAATTAACTTGAATAGAAATTATCTTTACATCCTTAAACACTATATCCTCCTCTGATACTATTATTTATAATGAACTATTTACAAAACCAGACAAATTCCATACCTACTTCACTATTATAAATATTTCCTTATTGTATATCGTATAATAAAATCATATAGAAATATAAATCATTATTCCCTAAATAAACAATTCCAGTGCTTAATACTATATGGAGAAAGTTTGTAAATCTTTAATCATTTACAGTATTTTTGAAAATGTAATTATATCTAAATTATCATTATTATCTTTTGACTTATATATACATTCCATTTCAAATCCAGAAGATAATAAAATTGAAATAACCTTATCATTCAATTGCTCTTTTAAAATAGTTATTTTTATTTTTTTTATTTCTTGTATTATTAATAAACTACATAATTTCTCTAAAGCAAAGTCCACAAAATTTGTATCTGAAATGGATAACAATTCTATCCTTGCTGTATTGTTATCTCTTTGTTTTTGATTAGTTTGGCACAATAAAATATTTTTTATATTCCTAGTTTTATCCATTTCCACAAATATTTGCATAAAATATGTAAATAAAGAATTTCTTATATCTAATTCACTAGTTTTTAAAATATCTACATCAGGTGCAAAAAGGAACTTTTCTTCGTCATATATATCTGATTCATATATATAATCTACAACATAGTGTGCATCTCCATACTCTAAAAATTTATACATGTCTTATTTCCTCCCTTTACCGAACTGTTACTGCTAAACTTCTACATAGCTCTTCTGTTTTCTGTCTGTAATCAGGACTAAGAATATCCAAGTCTATTGCCTCATCAATAAAAATTTCCGGCAATCCAAATTTTTGTAAGTCCATTTCACTTGTATCATTCATTCTGGCAGCAACCTCTTGGAGATATTTATTATTCCATATATCCAACAATCCACCTTCAATATATTCCCTTATAGAATGTTTCCTTATGTTTCCACATGTAATAGGTATATATGGAGAAATTAAAATATCTCCATAAGCGCTTATAGAAAAATAAGAAAGCATAGGTTGTTTTATTCTTCCTTTAGCTATATGTTCAAGTGGATCTCCCCATTCAACATACATTTTAGGATTCTCTTTTCTCTTTTTTGCTAGTATAAAGGACACTTTTTGGTAATCCTCATATGTAGGTATGAAACTTTGAAGGTTCTTTCTTGCCCTTCCTAGAAGCATTAATGGCTGACATCTAAAAAACTTTACACCTAACTTTTTAACAAACTCAAACAGCTCATCTATATCATCTATATTGAACTTGGTTGGTGCAAAAGATACTGCTACAGTGTGACCTGCATCAATTAAATATTTAATAGACTCAATGGCACGATCATAGCTTCCCTTCATATTACGCATTCTTTCATGGTTCTCTTTAAAACCGTCTAAACTTACTTGTACACTGCGGATATTAGGTAGCCTTAACTGAGATGCATACTCCTTAGTCATCAAATATCCATTAGTAACTAATGCTAAGTCAATCTTACTATTATTACCGGAAAGATAATCCGAGATTTGAAGTATCAATTCCTTTCGTAATAATGCTTCTCCACCACCTATACTTATTAGTCCCACACTATAATTATTAATATCATCGATAAATTGTAAAATTTCAGCATCTGATAACTCCTGCTTATTTAAAGAATGTTCACCACTAGAATTAAAACAATGTAAACATCTAAATGTACATTTATAAGTTAAATCAATTGCACATGTTCCTATATAAAAATTTCCATCCATAATCATATCAATTCCTTTCGTTCAAACATTAAATATAATAAAGGTAGCTTAATTTCAAACATTTGTATTGTAATAAAGTTAATAATTAGATATCTAAGAGCATATAATCTATATACCACTTTACAAAGTATAAATACACAACTTCTTTTTGGTAATAGTATATTTGGAGTTATCAATTCATAATAAGATGATGCCAGGTTCAAAAATCATAAACCACATTGTACTTGCACGTAAGTAGTTTTGTGACTTTATGACCCACTCCAATGTGAAGATAAAAGTAGGGCAGATGCCCCTCACTATCCGAATTTGGGACAGAATTGTAGGAGTGCATAGCACGAAACAATTTGTTAGGTATCGTTTGACACCCACATCATAAGATTATAAATAATTGCTCTTCTTCCCAGAGTTGATAAGTATTTAAGATATTTACAAACGAATTATCAAATCTCGTCATAGTCAACTTTATTAGATTTATACTTTGTTCAACTTTTTATTTCTTCTCTTATTTGATGGTCAAATTATTCATATGTCCTAAATATTTTTCTAAAATTCCATTCTCATCAAAGACTATTGTTGCATTAGGTAAACAAAGTATATTCTTTCCGTAAGTTTTAATTGGAATATAACCTATATTTTTTTCTTCTATAAATAAAACTTTTACATAATGTGTATTAAACACTTGTGGAAATAACTTATAAATAATCATTTCATACGGAATTAAATTTCCTTTATATATGATAGCTTCATTCGAGCCAGAAAATGAAATCTTATTTTTTTCTATAGTCATTTCGCTCTGCTTGATAATACCATTTTGATTTGAGTAAAACGATATAAAAGTGCTATTTTCAATCGTACTATAAATTATATTTTTTTTTACTGAATTCGTCTGAAATTCTAAATAAAATTCATCCAAATCTGATGTGCATCGACATTTTCCAACATCAAATCCTTTCCAATAAACTTTTAAATTCTTTTCTAACATTTCTTTTCCTCCCTCGTATAACACCCAAAATTAAAGTTCATATAAAACATCACATATAGAACATAAATTTTCATCGTGTGTCACAATGATAACAATACTTTGTTTTGCAATTTTACATATACAGTTTTTCAACAATTCTACACTACTATTGTCTAGTCCTGCTGAAGGTTCATCGAAAATGTATAATTTGGCCTTTTTTAACAACACACACAAAAATAAAATTTTCTGTTTTTCACCACCTGAAAAATCACAAATTCTTCGTTCCAGCAACTGATATATATTAAAATTTTCATTAAAATATAAAGGAGCTATATTATAATAATCTATTGTATACTCTATTTTTTTTACTATATTTTCTGAGTAACAACTAAATATTTCACGTAATCGCAAATTATAGAAATATATATTTTGCGGCAACATTGCAATATATTTGTTTCTCATTTCATACATATTGAATTGCTTTATATCAATCCCATCATATTCTATATTTCCAGACGTATTATCAGAAAATACACCTATTAACAATTTTAAAAGTGATGTTTTTCCTACTCCATTATCACCTATTAAACCGTATATCTTATTCTTTTCAAAAAAAACATTTGCTTTATTTTTCAAAAACAGATGCTCTAATCTGTTTACTTTTATACAAGAAATTTCATTTTTTATAATATATCCATTTGTTTCTTCTTGTAAATCAAGCAATTCTTTAATTCTAATATATGCAGCATATGCATCTTGATATCCTTTTCCAAGGTTAAGAAAATAGCGGATATTTTTTTGTATTAAATTTAAATACGCATTTATAATAGTAAACTCACCAATTGACATTGTTTTATTTATTATTGAAGTGCCTCCGACAATCAATGTCGTAACTGTATATAGTAACGACAAAATGCTATCAGCAGAAGAAAAAAGATATATAGTCTTGTTATATTTTAATACATCAGTAATATAATTTTTTACTAACGATATTAAATAATTATTCCAAAATGAAAAATTTGCATTTATTTTTATAAATTCGTTTATACTATACTGTTCATTTAAATTGCTATAAAAAATATTTCTTTGTTCTTTAAATTTAATTCCTATTTTAAATAAAGGATTTTTCATTAGCAAGAAAAGAACTATATATAAAGGAATAAAAATCAATATTAAAACAATTAATTTATTGTCTATCATTAAAAGGAATATTAGCGTAAGTAATATGCTTACACCATTCGCAAAAACACTAGCATAATTCTCTATAAAAAATTCAAATATACTACTTACATCACTGACAATTCTATTGTTTAAATACGTTGGATCGTATTTATCTATAGATCTAACAGGTACATTCCTTAAATGTAGTATTATGTTAAAAATGCACTTATATATTATAGTATTTTTTACTTTTGTCATACTCATACTATAAAAAAAATTAACTATACAACTTATAATTCCAAAAAGAAACAATACTAGAGCAAAGTTATATATAATTTTAATATCTGGCTTTTTTAAAATCACATCTAAAAAAACACCATTAAAATAAGGTAAAACCAATGAAAAAACACTTGAAAACATTGAAAAAAAGCCAAGTCCTATAATTATAGTTAAATTATTTCTAAAAGATGAAAACAAAAATTTTTTCATATAATTCTCCGTTCTAAGGAATTAACTACCAGCTCAACTGGAAGCTTTCCATTTCTTCAAAGTATCATCGTTGTTTCGAATTCTTAGTGGGAGTATCACAAACATTATTATAGTTCCTATAAAGCAATACTTTTGGAATTTTCTGCTTCATGCATAATATATTAATTATTTCCATATAAGACACTTCTATCTCAAACGCTTTGTTCTTGTTGCTTTGTAATTCTGACTATATATTATAAATCATCCGTACATTTGTCCTTTTAAATATCTTATAATTTCTAACATTCTCTTTTGTCTTTCCATACAGTAATTTCTTATTGTAAATACCTTAAAACTATATAATTTGATCTTTTCCGTTAAAGTAAGTAGCAAATATCTATTATTCATTTGACGCCATTATGATTAAAGTTTACTTGCAACACCAATTTCATTAATCACAAGGGTACTTATTGATATCTTCACCGTTCTCAGTTTTTTTTAGTTTCTCCGTATAACTGAACAATTAAACTTTTCATTCACAATATTTATCAAAACTTTATCATTTTTTCTCTCTTATAATTAAGTCATATCCAACTTCTGCATATGCTGCAATTATCTCATTAATCTCAATAATATCTTTTTTGGTCAACAGTGGATGGGACATTTCAAATATTCTTTCATCGTAATTCCACTCCACATTGTCAAATATATCAAACCCTATATCAGGATTCATTTTTCTTAAGGCATCAAATTCTGGTGATGGTAATGGTAACCACCATACAAGATTAACAATTATGTTATACTTCATAGCTATAAAACCAACTGTTTCAATAGTTTTAAAAATATCTTTTTTTGTTTCCCAGGGAAATCCAATAATAAATGAGAAAAAAATATTAGTATTTAATTGATACTTTAAAATTTTTTCCGCCACTTGAAATATTTGCTCTTTCTTTATTCCTTTTTTTATACGTTTCAATCCTTCGTCATATCCAGATTCAACACCTACTTGGACACTTATTCCAGGGAATTTTTTTATTGCGGATAATACATTATCATCTAAAAGTACTTTTAATTTAGCTTCAACTAAAAAAGAATACGATTTAATATTAGTAACTGATAATTTAGTTAATATTTCTATAGCTCTTACTTTATCTTCAAAGAAATGATCATCTGTAAAAATGATACTTTTTCTTAAAATTTTATCTCTCATATATTTTTCTATGCCTATAATTCTTTTTACCGCTTCATCACTATTAAAACCTCTCCAACATCTTTTATTTAAAATTGAACAAAAGGAACAATTCCCACTACACCCTCGTGAAGTTTCTATTGAAATAGTTTCATATATATTCTCTGGGATTAAATCATATGCGGAATACAATGTATTTTTATCAAAGGTCATTTTATCCATAAAAGAATTTATCATAATATCACCTTTATCATTTCTATATACAAGATTTGGTACTTCAGAAAGATTCTTTTTTCTCTCCAAAGTTTCTACTAATATAGGGAAGGATTTATCCCCTTCTCCTATTAAAATATAATCTATATCTGTTGTCTGCATTATATGATTGAATACTCTGCTAGGATGTATGCCTCCAACAACAATCGGATTCTTTATATTATTTACCTTAAGCGTCGATATACATTTTTTTACATATCCCCAAGTAAATGTATTAGATGAAAATGCAAACAAATCAAAATCCTTAAATTTCTCTATGATTACTGAAGCTAGACTTTCTCCCACCATACCATCAATATAATCATCTGGATTTATTATATGTATAGTGTGACCCTTATCTCGTAAAATTGCACCTAAATAATACATAGCTAATGTAACTGTTTTTCTACTATCATATCTTTTCCCAAAACTACTATTAATTAACAATATTTTCATTCTGTAACCACCCTTATCTTTAAAGGATAAAGAACCCCTTCTTTTATCAGTTGTAAAATAGTACTTATACATTCAAAATTTATTCGACTTTTATCCTGGTAACTCAAACCAATTATTTCAACAATCTCCTTAATACTCCTACGTCCATCTATACTTTCTATTAAAACAGCTGCAACTCTATTTAATTTTATTTTATTACTTGTTATTGAATCAATTAAATATATATTGGTTTTCCCATACCATAATTTCCAATTTTTTTTAATCTCAAGAACAGTTATATTATAAAATCCATATTTGAAAATCTCGTTTCTAATGGCCTTCAAATTATTAATATGTTCAACAGTTCCCAATCTTGTTTTATAGAATTGTATATCTTGATGAAAATATAATTTCAAATACCTATCTAATGCAACGTCAAACGAAATTTCATTAATATTTTCAAAATATGTAGGCAAGCAATTAAGAATTCCTACATATCCCTCATAATTTACGAATGCATTCTCAATAATACTTTTATTAACATATTTATTTATCTTTTTCATATCTGAAGTAATATTGATATTGGGAAAAATTTTTTTAATATCTACATATTTTTTTATGACAGTAAAAGCATTTTTGTACGAAAAGTCATTTTTTGCTGTTTGGGTAATGCTTAATTCTAAATTTTTTATCCCTGTTGAAAATACTTGATATATAATTTCTTCTAATTGAAAATAATTATTGTCATTAACTTCAATTATTACACTCATTTTATCTTTTTTCTTTTCATCAAGACTTTCTATATTATTTATAACTCCAATATCATTATTAATTACTACAATAATATTAGAAACCAATGAAAAAATATCATTATTCCAATTATTGAATGTTGAAACAATAACTGTTAAATTTAGTTTTTTTTTATGTATACTTTCAATCAATTCTCGTTGCTGATCAAGCAGCAAATCTGTTTCCATTGTATTTAATATTATTTCTTGTATGTCTGTAAATTTTATTATTTCCTCAATGGTAAGTTCAAAACATAAACTAGCATTTGATACTTCCCAATATATTCTTTTCAAATTATCTAAAATTGCTGTCATAGTCCACCTCTTTTCTTTATATCAACTGCACCTACTGGACAAACAAAACTACACGTTCCGCATTCTAAACATTTATCTAGCTCAATATAATACACCTCATCTTTCTTTTTAATTGCATTGCCAGGACATTCCTCTCTACACGATCCACATTTAATACATTTTTCTCCTATGTAATAGGCCATAACATACCCTCCACTTAATTTTTTAATATTTCGTTTGATAACTAATATTAGCACCCATTTCTTGAATCTATATTATCGTGTCAGATATTGTTACCTAAATGTAATAAATTGTATTTACCGATTTTATCTATTAATCCTTCCCACTACTAGGGTAAATTAGAAACTTTCACTCCTTAACAACGTGCACACACAACGCACTAAAAAATGCTGTTGTAGGTTTGCTTACCCATAACAACATTTTTTTATATTCTTATGATTCAAAATCACAAATCCAAAAATTGGGAAATCAGAGTTTTACATTCGGAAATTTTTTACGCTTATATATAACGCACATTAATACGATAAAAGGTGACTTTTTTATTGTAATTTGCAAAAAAATTTCACAAAAATGCCGCTACAGGTTTAGTATCACCCGTAACGGCATTTTCTCTTATCTTATTCAACCTTTTCTTCATTACCGGATTTTAAATATGTCATGACCTCTTCCACTGTTTTTCCGGAAGCAAGTAAGGCGCTAAAGATTTCATCTTTTTGTTTATCTTCAATCTTCTTCCTAAGTTCTTTTGCTTTCAAACGCAGTTCTTTTAATTCTGCCTCTGTTGTTTTAATCTCCTGTTCTGTCTTCATAAGCATTTCTTCAAGAGAAAGATTTTCTACTTTTTTACGTCTTGGCATACTGTTTCCTCCCATGCTGATATTTTCTTCATTCTACCATTATTGTTCCAAAAATACCAGTCTTTTTATGAATAGCTCCTATCTCCCTCTTCGCTGCTGTTTCTGGCTTTTGGCATATTCCATCTTTTTATTGTATTCGTCCATGATTGCACTTTCCAGATCTGCCTTAAATTCTGCATTGACTGCATGGGCAATGTCCTCCCGTTCTCCTTTTGCAGAATTTTTCTGGGGCATACCTACAAAGGTTTTTCCGTTCCATGCCTGAATCACATGAAGCTGCTGGATTGCCAATACGTCCTGCAGACGAATGGCAACATCTGCCTTAAATGTATCGCTTCCCTGTACCGGATTTACACTCAGATTGTAATACAGTTCTTCCTCTCCCCAACTGCCCTTACAGTCTGTTTTAGTTTCTGTCATATTCTCATAGGCTTCCCTTACAGTATCCAACACTTCCTTTTGAAATTCCTTATCGGTAAACCGAAAAAAAGGAACATACTCCCCTGTTTCGTAATCTCTGTAACGGGGCATATCGAGGTACAGATTTCCTTTCGAGGACTCTTTAATTGCAAGACTTTTCACACAGAAGGCCTCATCAAAGGTAATGGTAGCAAATCCTTTCAGATTATTGATCTTTCCTTCTTCCTGTTTCAATTCCGGTTTATATACTCTGATATTATATTCCATATTGTGATCTCCTTTTCTACTCTACTTTTCATTACCGAACTGCTGTCTGGCATGGAAGATTTTTGGTTTCCTCCTGCACTTCCACACACTCCTCCTGGTCCTTGATTTCCAGTTCTGCATCAATCTCCATCTGCCGGGTAATGTTTTCTTTTAAAAGCTCCTCATACGGGAAAGGCTTTTCATATTCCTGCTTTGCATTTTTTATCTCATTTTCACAGGTCTTAATTTCTTTTTGAACATCTTCTACTGCTTTATCAAGGACATTCAAGCGGTTTTCCATACGGACCATATTGCCGGAGTCACTGCTTTTTAACTCCACACTATATTCCTTCTCTCCCTGAAGGAACAATACCGGCCCCATCATATCCTTTTGGACAAATACCTGAAATCCCTTATACATACCGACTTCGTGCCTGGTAAAAGCTGTCACACCTTCTATAATCCCACGCAGGACTTCCCCTGCTTCTTTATGCTTCTCATAGACTTTTCCCTGCAGAGTGATTGCAAACTCCGGCTGTACTTCCATAGCCTGGTTCCTGCGCTCCAAATCCTTTTGAAGCGATTGCAGTTCTTTCTCCAGACTTTGTATCCTTTTCGGGTACTGGAACGTAACCGCATCCTGCAAGGCAAACCGTTTCCCTTCATGTGCAGTTTTCAGGATTCTCAGACGTGCCACTTCATTATCTACTTGTATTTTTTCCATAATCAGGGGATTTTCGGAAGCTACCGCTTTAATCTCTGCAAAGTTTAATACGGTTTCATCTATATCCTCACAGATCCTTGCCAGTTCCCGGCTGGTAAATACCTGGCTGATAAACCGCTGTTTTGTTTCTACAATGCCCCATAAATAAGCATCAAAAGAACCCTTTGTTACATAGCGATAAATATTGACTTCCTCATTTTCATTCCCCTGGCGGATAATACGCCCTTCCCGCTGTTCAATATCAGAGGGTTTCCAGGGGCAGTCGATATGATGTGCCGCCACCATTCTGGTCTGGATATTGGTTCCTACTCCCAGTTTTTCGGTACTTCCTATAATAATCCGTTTCCTTCCGGCTCTGACATCGGAAAACATACGGTCCCTCTGTTCATCTGTTTTTGCATCATGGATAAAGCAGATTTCTTCCTCTGGAACACCTCTGGTAATCAGTTCCTGTTTTAAATAATCATAGACAGTAAACGCTTTTCCCGGTCCGGGTGTCCCAATATCCGAAAAAACAATCTGGGTTCCTTTCTGTTCCTGGGACTGTACATATTCCTGGTAAATGTTTTCTACTGCTTTATTCAGTTTGGAATCCGAATCTACCGGAGCATAACTGTCCAAAAGCCGGGGATCTGTACCCAAAAGTCTTGCTTCCCCGGTAATCCGGAGCATATTGTCGTCCTTTGGATCTACCACACCTCTATGGATTGCTTCTGCCCTTTCCACCATTTCCTGCATACGTTCTTTGACATAATCAGAGGCTTCCGATACTACAACCTTATATTTTCCGTCCTTTAATTCTGGCCGCTTAATATCTAGCATATCAGGCAGAATAATGTCTGCTACTTCTTTAAACAGGTGTATCAGTTCCGGCAGATTGATAAACTTATTAAACCTGGTCCGCATCCGGTAACCAGTACCTTCCGGTGCCAGTTCCAAAGAGCTGGTAACTTCCCCAAACACAGAAGCCCATGCATCAAAATGGTAAATCCCCTTTTCGTGAAGCCGCCTTTCCTGCAGATATAACTGCATCACATAAAGTTCCACCATAGAATTCGACAGAGGGGTTCCCGTTGCCATAATGACGCCCCTTCCCTGATTTTTTTCGTTGATATACTGTATCTTCATACGCATATCCATAGCCCTCTGGGAACCGCTGGAACCCAGGCCCGCAACATTGTTCATTTTTGTAAAAACTTCCAAATTTTTGAACAGGTGCGCTTCGTCTACAAATAAGGCATCTACGCCTGTTTCTTCAAAGTACATCACATCATCTTTGATTTCTTCATTGTTCAGTTCTTCAATTTTCTCTAGCAGTTTTTTCTTTCTGCTTTCCATCTGCTTTATGGACCAGTTCTTTCCCTCTTCTTCCCTTGCCTGGTTAATGGCTTCTACCAGTTGCTCTGCCTGTTCTTCTATCATGGCTCTTTGCCGGTCAGGGGAAATGGCAATTCTCTGGAACTGAGTATGACCGATAATAATACAGTCATAATCCCCTGTTGCCATTCTGGCAATCATGCGTCTGCGGTTTTCCTTCTGAAAATCTTCTTTTCTGGTAATCAGGATTTTCGCATCTGGATAAGCCCGCAAAAATTCTGCCCCCATCTGGAAGGTCAGGTGGTTGGGAACCGTAAGAAGGGGTTTCGTTGCCAGCCCCAGCCTCCTCATCTCCATACAGATACAGATCATTTCCAGAGATTTACCAGCGCCTACCGTATGAGCAAGTAAGGTATTTCCTCCACACAGCAATGCCCTTGCCACAGCATTTTTCTGATAAGGACGCAGCTTTAACAGAGGGTTCAGTCCCGGCAGTTTTAAATAAGAGCCATCATAGCTTCGTTGTCTGTCGCAGTTAAAGGTTTCATTATAAAAATCCACATATTTTTTTCTGCGCTCCGGCTCCTTAAAAATCCAGTCCCGGAAGGCTTCTTTTATCTGCTCCGCCTTATCCCTGGCAAGCATGGTTTCCTTCCGATTGATCACATAACGTACTTTTTCCCCTTCCTGCACCCGGTCCCTGATAGTCACAATCCGGCTGTTTAACAGTTCCTCTATAATGCTGATCGCATCCATAAATCTTGTGCCATAGGTTTGTCTGGTACGAATGGTTCCTCCAAAAAAGTTTCCCCTGTCAATATGGTAAGACATATCTGCATCTAAGCGCTCAATCTTGAGGGCATGGCCACTATGAGCGCAATAGTTTCTCTGGTTGTTCTCCGGGATTTCCAAAAGCTCATAGATAAACTGTTCGTAATCCTCATTTTCAATCCAGGTTGTTCCCAATTTTACACTGATCTCAGGCGCTGTCAGGTCTTTTGGCTGTACCTTTTCCAGTGCTTCCACATTGTCTACAAACAGGGGATTGTTCTGCGCATAGATCCTGGCAGTACGGAGCTTCTGACGCACATTGCCGCTTAAATACTCATCTGCGGTTTCCCACCCTGCATTTGGATCTTCTTCCTTTGCCAGTACCGGGTTCTGGTAGATTAACCCTTTTAATTCCTGGAACATTTCTTTCCTGTTTCCCGGATAAAGGGAAAGCATATAGGGAATATCCACCCGGTTATATTCTGACAGACTGATATGCAGCGCTTCCTGGGCATTTTCCACTTTGTCTATCACATCTCTGGGGCGTATGGTCCTTTTATAAAAAATGTCGGCTTTGGTTACATTTTTGTCCTCATCAACTACTTCCAGGGAAGAAAGCAGGGGATAATCATTATCCTGCCGGAACGCCATTTTATTTGTCCGGTCACAGAAATATCCATGCGTTTTTACAAAGGCATCATACAAACGGTTTAACTGTTCCTGTGCCTTTTTCAATTCCTGGTCAGAACAATTTTCCTGCTGTATTTGTAAAATTTCACGCACCAGAAGGCGGATTTTATGCATGGCACGTATCCGGCGCTTCACACTTTCCTTTGCCTGGCTCCGGTATAAAGACTCCCCTTCCCGGTAATATACTTCGTCCTGTATCACCGTAAACGTATAATTAGGTATCTCTGGAGAAGCAGCTAAGACGTCCTGCTCTTCCTTCTTTTTTTCTGCTATGCTTTCTTCATAACAGTTTTTCGGAAGCTCTCCAACTGCGTCCAAAATTCCTTTTTCCAGGTCAAAGTCTTCCGCTTCATTGACCAGGGCTGTATATTTGGAATCTTTCCCGAAAAACTGTTCAAACCAGACCATTTTCCCAAGCATCATTTCCGGGTGTTCCAGATAATACTCATTCACCGGCACCATGTCTTCCGTAAGCCCTGTATAAGTCCAGATCGGCTCCCCAATCGAAGGCTCTGCTTTTTTCTGAAAAAACAAAAGGTCACTGGTAACTGCGGTATTGGCGCTCTTTCCAAAAGAATCTGCCGGAAGCCGGACTGCCCCTAAAAGGTCTGCCTGTTCTGCCAGATTTTTTCTCACAGCGCTGTCATTTTTATCCAACGTTCCTTTTGAAGTTACCACTGCCAAAATGCCTCCTGGCCGAAGGAGGTCCATGCTTTTCCGGATAAAATAATCATGGACTTTCAGCTTCATCTTTTTATATCGGGGATCGTACAAGCGGAAATCCCCAAAAGGCACGTTTCCCACAATTACATCAAAGCTGTTATCCTCAAATTCCGTTTTTTCAAATCCTTTGATCTGGATACTGGCTGAAGGGTGGAGCTTTTGTGCAATCCTTCCGCTTATGGCATCAATCTCCACACCATAAAGCTGGGATTTTTGCATATTTTCCGGAAGACCATGAAAAAAGTTTCCAATCCCCATAGCCGGTTCCAGAATTTTTCCCTTCTGGAATCCAAACTGCTCCAAGGCTTTATAAACACCCCGCACGACTTCCGGCGGCGTATAAAAAGAACTGTTGACACTGGCCCTTGCCTGGGCGTATTCTTCTGCGGTCAACAGTTCCTTCAATTCCTGATATTCTTTTTTCCACTCCGGGCGTTTACTGTTAAAAGCATTTGGCAGCCCGCCCCACCCTACATACCCCGCAAGAATTTCCTGTTCTTCTTTTGTGGCGTTTCTCTCTTCCTGCTCCAGTGTTTTTAAGATACGGATTGCCCGGATATTTTTCTGATACCGGCTTTTATCCCCACCGGTAAACTGCAGCCACCCTTCTGGGTAATAATAATCTCCGGCTTCTACCTTATCTTCTGTCTGGACAGAGGTTCTTCCTTCCTGCCAAAGCTCTTCCTTTTTAAGAATTTCACTATATTCTTCCCATAATGCCGGAAACCAGGGGAGCAGACGGTACATATTTTCCTGCTGCTCTAAGGTTTCTGCATCTTCGGTATAGGCAATCTGGTCTTCCTCTACCAGATGTGCAGTAAGCCCGCCAAACTGATCCCAGGAAAGTTCCTGCAGAAAATCCTGGCTTTCCGGCAGGGTGATCTTAATCCCATTTTCCTGAATACAAAGCTCATAATTTCCATGTTCTGTCCGCACCAGATAATAAGGCTGGCCTTCCGGTGCTTCCCGAAGCAAAAGCGTCTTCAAAAAATGGTCTTTTTCTTCCGGTAGCTGATTGGTCGTATAGACCAGACAGAGCATTTTCTTTAAAATATCCGCCTGGATATTCTGTTTATAAAAGGCTATGCCAATCTCTTCTAATGGGATTGGTTCCTTTTCCTCAATCACTTCCTGCGCCTTCTTTGGCTGTAAGGTTTCTTCCTCTATATCTTCCCCGTTTTCTAAGGCTTCCTCCGATACGGATAACAGAGGAAGATAGGTTCCTTTTTCAATCCGTTTTCCAATTTCCAAAGAAACCTCGTCCCAGTACCAGAACGCCTCCTTCATGGAAGTTCCCTCACTCCAAAGGATATACAAACCGCTGGAACCGCTTTCTGCAATCAGGATACCGTCTTTTATATGGGCTTCTCTTTTTACATCTCCATACAATTCATAAAGATAGGCTTCCCGTTCTGTTTCCTCTGGATTGTTCCGGTAAAACTCATAAATTTTATATGGTATCTCCTGCTCTGTCATTTCCAGAAGGATTTTCTCTTTCTGCCAGTTTTCCGGCTGTGCAGGTTCTATCTCCCCAGACAGAAAAGGAACCGCCGAAGCAGTTCCTTTCCCTGTATCCTTTTCTGTTTTTTCCTGTTTTATCCGATCCTGGGGTGAATGATCTCCTCCATAACCTGTTTCTGCGCTTCCATATCCGCCTGTATCCGAAGGTTGGTCATTTCCAACGTGTTGTAAGGGTCTATCCTGTCCTCTCTGGTCCAGGTCTTCAAAAGACTTTCTGCCAGTTTCTCGTGGTATTCCTCCGCTTCTGTCTGGATTTTCATAAGTTTCTCCATCAGTTTCCCGGACAGGAGCATCATTTCGTATTGTGCCTGGTCCGTTCTCTTCATTTCCTGTGCTGCGATCCTGCCGTAACGGTTCAGGGACGCCAGCATCTTCTCCTCGCTCATCACGCCCTCTAAGACTGGTATCTGTATGCCATTCATTTCCCTGTACTGGATTCCTGTGATCCCTTCCATAATACTGCCTCCTTTCAAGGTCTATGTTCTTCATGGTCCTTGCAATCTGTAACACAATCCGCCCAGATAAATGGGATACCAACCGCCCTGTCCGGTACAGAACCTCCTCATTCTCTGAAAAACCGCAGATAAAAGAAAAATCCAGGGTGTCATCTCGGATACCGCAGCGGCTTTCCACCGCATAACAGACACTATTTACAAGAAACTCTGTAATCTGGTTTTCTTTTACCTCCTGTCCCTCTCCGGTAAGGACAGCCAGCTTCTGCAAGGATTTTAAAATTTCATCTTCCTCTTCTATCATAAACCAAACATTTGTTCTTGTAAAGGCGTCTAAAGAATTTTTAAACTTTTTTTCCTGTTCGTAGATTTCCGGGAACAGCTCCCTTGCCAGCAGCCTGCGGTTTGTCCCATTCACCTGCCAGTTCCAGGGCCGGATTCCCTGTCCCTTTACATCTTGAATATCATAAACATGGGTAACTCCTTCCCCGAAAATTTTGGAAGGAAATACTGCAATTCCTTTACTTCCTCTGGCAACCGGCAAATCCATTTCCAGCCAGGCATCATATCCTGCAAGAACGGAAGCATCTGGGCGCTGGGCATATACCATACAGGTATTTAAGAAGTCCAACTGATACAGACGCCCCATGCAGGAAAGGAAATTTTTCCAGGAATCCTCCGACTCTGAAATCCAGTGTATGGTTTCCTCATACAGTTCCCGTACTTTTGTGATATGCTTCATCTGCTGTTCCTTCTTTCTTTTACAGGTACCAGTTCTTTTGCAGAAATATCACGATAGGAAAAATCATCTGCCCCCAGCACGATTTTTTCTGCATAGTAATCTGCTTCTGCTTTTGCAGTTGCCTCCAGTTCATTCCTGCCCCGGTATCTTACTTTTTTCTCCAGGACTTCTCTTATGGTCACTTCATATTCTTTTTCGTCCATGCTTCTCCTTTCTTACTGCAAGCGGCTGGGTCTTCCATACAGCCCAATGTTCGACGGATTGAACGGGTCATTCACTACCCCACGTCTGCTGTTGGCTGCATGTACCATTCTGCCATTACCAACATAAATTGCCACATGGGAAATATTGCGGAACTGCCCATTCTGCTCATAAGAATAAAAAATCAGATCTCCCGGCTCCAGTTCGCCTTCTGTAACTTCCAGCCCATGTGTTACCATAAATTCTCCCTGAGTAGAGGCAATCGCCGGAAGGGAAATGCCTACCTCCTGATACAGCCGCTGTACCAGGGAACTGCAATCATAATATCCTTCCTCATACCGGTGTTCCTGGCTGTATTTGCAGCCTACCTTCGTCAGTGCCAGATTTGCAACGTCACTTCCTACACCAAAGGAAGGGATCTCATTTCTAAATTCCTCACTCATGACTTCCCTTAACAGTTCTTCTTCTTTTTCTGTCAGCTTTCCAAGTGCAATATAGTCCTCATAATTCAGGTTCTTAACATAGCAGCCCTTCTTTGTTACCGTAATCTCATTTTCGTCCCCATCTGCCAGAAACGCTTCAAAAGTCTGATGTCCCCAGGCAGACGCAGTTGCATGGTCCGCACAGAAAACATCAAATTGTACTCCATACCGGTCAAATGCCCCGGTATCTTCTACGGTATATTCAATCCCGTTCATAATGATCCTGGTTCCCATAGGGACAAAGGGATTTTGTGCATCTACTGCAAGGGTATGGTCCGGTTTTGGCATGACACCGGAGGCTGTCGGTCCTCCTGCCCACTGCCCACAACAGATACTGCACTGGCAATAGCCGCTGGTTACAACATTTCCCAGACTTTCCCCTGCCTTTATGGTGGTGGTTATGGTCGTGTTTTCAAAACTGTTCATTTCATCAAAGATTTCCTTCAGCTTGTCCTTATGCCGCTGATCCATATCCACACCTATATCCCCGGTTCCATACTTCACCATATAAACCATTAAAGTATCATAATAATTACTCACATAATTTCCGTTTTTCTCATGGAGATAGGTAACTGCCCCATCTTCCCCATTTTGTCCAAGTTTTGTATTAAAGTCCATGTAGTAACCGCTTAAAACTTCCCGGACGGTAGGGTTCTCCTCAGACGGATTGGGCATGAACGCACCAAGTGGCGAACAGTATAAAAGGAAAAAGATAATCACCACAGGGATTGCCACCACAAGCAGAATACTGAACAGCGGAGCTAAAAGCGCCCCGGCAAACTGGACCACCTTCAGCATAAATACAGAGGCTTTCATCTTTACAATATCTTTTGCCACCTGTGCCAAACTGTCCTGCTGTCCATTTCCGGTGAGCTTATTGATCATATACTGGATTTTCCTCTGCCGGACTGCCTGCTTTTTCTGTTTCTCCATCTGTTTCTTTTTCACTGCTTTTGTTTCTTTGTAAAACTGCTTATTGGTAATCTTCCCATCAGCCTGTTTTACCTTTAATTCCTGCTCTGCCTTTCTATAGTTCCGGTCCTTCCACAGCTTTTCTGTCGGTTTTGCTGCTGTCCCCATGACATAAAGGGAATCATTGACTTCTTCCCCACCCTCTAACTGGGTCAGTATAGCAGCCTCTCCCCGGCGTACACCCTTTATGGCAGTCTGCTTCGCCAGGGAAGATTTTTTTGTTTCCGCCAGCTTTGCAGCCTGTTCCCTCCGGTACTGTTCCTTTGCCCGGAAACCAGCAGAGGGCTGGCTGTTTGGTGCTGCCCCCTGTTTCATCTGATCCGGCTGTAAGGTTCCCGGTACAGATACGGTACTTTTGGTCTTTCCATTTTGTTTTCTATCTTCTGCAGTTCCCCGGATTGCTGCCTCTTTCCCGGCCTGCTTTTTCTTTTCCTTTTGTTTTTCAAACAGCGCTTCTCTGCCCTGCCCCGGCTGTTTCCCTTTTTCTGCCCCTTCTTTTTTCTTTCTCTGCCCTAAAAGATCAGCCACCGGCTTAGAAGTAAAAGCAGCTTTCTTTTCCTTTGCAGATAAAATAGGATTTTTCTTATGCACCGTCACCTGGGCTTCTTTTTTTAATTTCAGCTCCGGCTCTTTTTCTTTTTTTACCTTAATCTCCAAAGCAGTCCCCCTCTCCGGGGTTTAATTCTTCTGCCTGATACCAGAGTGCCTGAAACAGATACCCCTGTTCCTTTTCTCTGGGTGGTGGTCCGTACTCCTTTTCCAATTCCTGAAAGGCTTCCATAAGGTTTCCGGAAAATTCCTGGTAATCATCTTCTGTCAGGATATATTTTTCACTGAACAATACCTGCTCCAATTCCCCCACTTCTACCAAATGGTCAATGTCTTCCGGGGAAAGTGGCGGTCCCAGTCTGTCATAAGTCTTTTCTTTCAGGTAGGAAAACTGGTAAAGATCCGTCTGCTGCGGTAAAATCTTCTCTTTACTGCCATCAAAGAGCAAAAAAATAGCTTCCGCTTTTAAGAAAACGGAAACCTCAGCCTGCTCACCATATTTTAGTGCCTGCCCCTTAGAAGAAAACTCCAGCCAATCCGGAATACGGATTTCCAGCATCCAGGCTTCATACTGCAGTCCAAAAGATAATTGATATTTTGCGATAATTCCTCCTCCCTTCCACTACAAATAGTCATAATAAATCTCATTGGTATCTTCATGAAAGGACAATTCATACTGTCCGGGGATACCAGGATCCTCCATCCACCAACGGAAAAAAGCATCTACATCTGACCATAAGCGGGAATTGCACTGCCTTCCTGCAGCTTTCCTTAACTCCAGCATTTTAGCAAAAGCCCGCCGGTAAGCCCTCTCATAGGTCGGGAAGATGCGGAACTCCCGGTATCTTTGTTTTCCTGCCATAGGACAGCCTACACAGCCAACCCAGTGAAATCCCATTTCGTAAAGAGGGTTCATGGGTATTTTCTCTGCCTGGATATACTCCCAGACCTGCTGGTCACTCCAGTCAACAATGGGATTGCATACGTGTTTGCCCCTTGACAGGCATGATTCAAAGAGTCGCCTGGTATCATCATTATCATTATTTAAAATAATGGCACGTTTTTTTCCATTTGGGACAAAGTTTTCATAAATCCCCCTGTTTTTCCTCCGCTTTCGGCTTTCTGCCCACCGGACACCTGTGGTGATAAAACGCCCAGCCCCACCATTTTCTTTTAGAACCTCACAACAATACCGGATAGTCCTGGTAGGAGGGATCATTTTCATGGGGATCAGGCTCCACATAGTTATCCGCTGCCCTTTATAGTAAGGTTTATTGATACTACAAGTTATACCGGCCTGTTCTGCCTTCTGAAACTGTTCCCTCACATAATAAATAGTCTGTGGGGCATCTGCAGTAGTCAGGTTGTGCATCAGTTCAAATGGCACGCCGGAACGCCGTACCAGTTCCCTGCATACGGCGCTGTCTTTTCCTCCACTGTCCGTCACTACCAAAGGAAGCCCATAATGTTGCAGGGACATCTGGCTGGCAGTGCGGATACGTTCTATTGCTGTTTTTTCTAAATCCAATTTTTTTCAGGAGGGAAGATATCTTTTACATGGCCAAAACTCCGCCTCCTTTCCTAATTTTATCTGCCGCCCCTTTTTGGCGGCTCATATCCATTTGCTGCATACGCTTCTACGGTCATACCGTATGACTCTGCTTCCTGTCGTATCTCTTCCATAACCTGTTCTTTGTATGATTTATCCGGACAGGCAGTTGCAAAATCCCGGATATCCGGCATACAAGGCAGCTCCTTCCCTGTATTTAATGCAATCCTGCTTTCCCGGATATAGGCAAGCATGGCTTCCTGATATGCTTTTCGTGATGCGTCCCCCTGCGTCAGTAAAGGGACTTTCTTTTCTATTTCCTGTTCTTCCAGAACCGCTGTTTCCAGTTTTTCCAGGTTGCAGAAATACTGAAGGGTAGGAAGCATCTCCTCCAGTACCCATCTCATTTGCTGTTGTTCATGTTCCCATTCTTCTGTTGTCCTGGCGGTCTGTTTCATAAGCTGCTGCCCTTCTTCTGTATGGAGATAATAATCTGCAAATGCTTTTACATGATCCAGCAGATTTCCTTCCCCGTCACCAAAATCCTGGCGCCCGGTATAAGACATGACTTCCCCCTCTGAGAGAAAACAGATTTCAAAATGTGTTTTGTAATAACCTGCCATATCTTTCTCTTCCACTGCCTGCCGATCCAGCTTTCCGAACAATTCTACCGCTTGATTTAATGGCATGGCTTCTTCCAATGGAATGTCCGGGTGTTCACTGATCCGCACATACACAAAGGGTTTCAAGTCCACCGGCGGAATAAGTTTTACCTGTTCCAGTGTTGTCTTTAGCTTGTCTGCCTGTTCTTTCAACTCTGATTTCTGCTCAAATATCTTGCTTCCCAGCCACCTGCTGTATTCCTCTTTTCCGTCTTGACATAAGGCTTTCCATATAATAGCTTCCTTATGTTCTGCTTCTTTCGGATAAAAGGTATGGTAAAAATCAGGGTCAAGATTTTTTTCCAGTTTAATCATTTCATCTGCAAAAACAGTAGCCTCCAAGGTTTTCTCTGTTAAAAGCCCTTTGGTATCAATGACTTTTGTTTCCGGAAGATAAGCACTCAGTTCCCTGGCAGCTATAAAAACCTCTGGGTATTGGTTTTGATCATAGATATCTCTCAAAAGATCCACATCCAACTCCCCGTTATAAACCAGGGAAAATTCCAATGGAATACCATCTTCTTCCTCCACATGAAGCCCAATTCCTTTTCCTGCATTCAACCTTTCAGAAGGAATACTCTGATAGATCTTTACTGCCTCTTCTGCACTGTGGATATCCTCCCTGTATTCTCCATAGCGGTTAAATTCCATACATTCTGCCACATAATACGTTGTCAAACGTCCGGTGGCATTCTCGCCCATCTCACCTTTTTCCACGTAGCAATACCTCCTTTTTATGCACAAAAAAAGCACTACCGTTTTTAGCGATAATGCTCTTTGTGTTACTTCTTATTTTCTTTTTAAATGATACAGCCATGCTCAATCAGCTTCTGCTGTCTGGTCGTTAAAATAGAATATTCAAGGCTTTCCCTGTCTTGATGCAAGTAAAAACAAACAGGTTCCCTTAATTTGCTCTTTTTCGGAACAAGCTCAAAGGCAAATTGCCCACTGTCAAACCGGGCACCATCAAAGTATCCCTGAATAAACCGTTCTTCCGTATTCCCACTATGTAGCAATTCATCAATCATTACTACACCGATATAGTGTTTTTCCCTTAGCGAAGCCTCAATCTCTGCAAGGTAATCAAAAGGAGGCTCGCTAGTCTTCATAACCACAAGAATATTTTCTTTTTCTTCACTTATCACAATCATATCAAAGTTATTCATCTAACTTACTCCTTTCTCCTAATTTCTAAATCACTTCATAATATTCATCAATAATCGCCAATGCTCTTTTAATCAAATCATGAGCACCTTTTATATCCAGCATCTTTGTAGTATCAATTGGTGCTGTAGGGTCATCCCAATGTTCTATTGGATGGCGATTGCTGTTATAAAACGTATAAATATTTCCAATATACTTTACCTGCTCAGGCTTTGCATTTCCATATCTCTCTGGTTTCAGCTTATATTTTACACCTATTTTATCAAACATATCAAAATGATTTTCTTTGATGTACTGCGCATTTGGTATAATACCACATTCTATTAATGCTATTTTTAATTGTGCTTCTACAACACGAATTGCCGGCTGAGCCAAATATGTTCCATCAAACATATCATCTGTGACCTTTAAATTATACACAGCCTGATGAAGAGATCTTTCCATTTTCTTAGACGGTAGCTTATCATAAGCATTTGGCATATAAAACTGAAATTCAGAGCGAACCTCGTCTTTATCTATGTTAAGATTATATGTGTCATTAAAAATTTTAGGAATTTCTTCTACTTCTATTAATTCAGTAATATATCCAATAATAGTAGAAAATAACACTTCTGGTCTTCCTTGCATTACTACTTTATTATGCTTTTGATAATGTGTCACAACTACTCTATCTTTACTTTTGTTACATTTTAAAGAAACTGCTTTTCCATGAGCAATCTTTTTTTCATCTATAATTAGATTGTCTTTTCCAATTTCATCAACAGCAAGTGCTATAACTGTTGACAAATCTTCATCTGAAATTCCCTCAACTGTAAACCAAAAATCGCCTCTTTTAACTTTAGGAATCCCATTACCTTCTGTTAAAGCAGCTTTGGCTAATTTATCTGCTTCTTCATTATAATGATCTCCAGAATGAGCTTTTACCTTTTGATAAGAAATTTTTAGAATATCTGATTTACTCTTCATAAAATTTGCATATTTCTGAGTAAGTGTATTCTTTGCCTTCCATTCTCCTTGAGCCCACTTTTCAATTCCTTCATAATCATAACGAAGTTCTAAGTTATGATAACCATTCTTAATTGCCCATTGTACTGCATACATAGCACCAAGCATTTCACCAGCAACATTTCTAATTGCTAAAGAGTCCGGTTCATTTCCATTTCCTGATTCTCTAATAGTTTCTCCTCTTGGTGTAAGAATAATACACCCAAAAGCATATTTTCCTATTTTCTCATCAAAACTACCATCTACATATACAACTAACTGGTTTGTTGTGTTCTCTTCTATATCTACTTTTTTAATTTCTTGTATCCTATTCTCTAAATAGTTTTTCGCTTCCTCTTCTGTTTCAAAACCTTTATACTCTGCTCCCGGATATCCACTTACCGACTCTTTACACTCATTCCATGAATAAAACAAACCGGTTTGCTTACCCTTTTTTACAGCATAAACTTTTTTCTTTGCCATGTATACTCCTTCAAGATTTGGGATTATAGCATAATACAACCTGTTCGTCAAGAATTTTATGTTTACACTTTGACGATATTTGTCTATTTAGCTACTTTTATTTTCTGTTTCTTATTTTATTATACATGTTCTGTCAAAACCAGTCAATGTATTTCACTGTTGCAATAATTAATGTACCTTCTCTTTCTCACTCTTTACATAAGGAAGAGATTGCTCTGCTGCTACTTCTTCCATTTGAAAGTATTCTGGCAGTATGTTTTCTTCCCTGAAACTAAAATACCGGTTCTCAGCCACCACGATATGATCCAACACCTCAATCCCCATAAGATTGCCGGCTTCTGCCAATCGCTTTGTCACTTCTATATCATGCCTGCTTGGTTCTGGATCACCGGAAGGGTGGTTATGTGCCAAAATGATACTGCTGGCATTGGATAAAATCGCAGATTTGAATACTTCTCTTGGGTGAACCAGTACACTATTTAACGTTCCCATACCTACTACGTTGACATTAATAACCTGGTTTTTTGTCCGAAGGTTTAAAATACAGAACATTTCCCGGTCACAATCTTTTAAAAAATCCTGAAAGAGTTCTGCCACATCACAGGGATTTTTTAATTCTTTACTACTGTATAGAGGAGGTTCTTCCACCAGGCGTATACTTACCACATCTATTTTATGTGTCTTCTCCATGTTCTTCCTTTCCAAAACAAATCTCCAGCATAATTCCCTCCGGCAGATTTTTTAAAAGTCTTTCCAACTGTTCTAAATTCATTTCTATTTGATATGTTTCAGCCATTCTGCCACCTTTCCCATGATATACAAAAAGAGTGCCTGATAAAAGAACTGCACTCTTTTTGTCCTATCCTTTTTCTACTTTACCGACTTATAATTTTTGCTGTTGCCTAATTTTTTCTCGTCTGTCATACCTTTTCCTTTACAGATAAAAGAAAAAGTTCCTTTCAGATTACATTACTCCTGCTTTGTCTGCAACGCCTTTTCGTGAAGGTTGGTATTGAAAAGCGCATACAGCGGATTGGCTTCTTTTTCCATACGGTTATCAAATGGAATACAGGTATTTCCATACTTAATGATTCCCGTACCGGAAGGAGAATTATCTACATATTTTAATTGTGCTTCTGGAATTCCTGCTGCAGTGGATAATTCCTGACTGTCTACATTGGACTGCTTTAACAGGGCAATAAACTCACTGTTCCCCAGCATGGTCATGGCTGTATAGTTCTGCAGCATATCAACCAAATTTTGGGTGATTCCTGTGCATAGTCCCCCTTGCTTCCTCACTTTTTTCCAGAGGCTGAACAAAAATTTCGCACTATACTCCCGGTCAAGAACCGTATGGAACTCATCTATATAAAGCCAGGTTGCCCTTCCTTTCTTTGCGTTTTCTGCAATCCTGGCACTGATATTTTCCAGCATGACCAGAGTGGAAATGGCTCCCAGCTCTTTCCCCAGGTCCCTGGTACCATAGACAATGAACCTTGCCTGTACATTCACATTGGTATGGTTATTGAAAATATTTAAAGAGCCATTTACAAACAGCTCCAACGATAAAGCAATGTCCTTTGCCTCTTCTTCTGGCTGCTCCAACAATAACTCATAAAATTCTGACATGGTAGGGATATGCTTTTCCCTTGCCTTTGCAATGTCGATATACAGCTTTCGTACACAACGGTCTATAATGGATTTATGGCGGCTGTTTAGATTATCCCCGTAACATTGTTCACACAGCCCCAGCATAAATTCCCCTTTATCTCGGATATATCCCTGGGAATCGTTTAAATCCAGCGCCCAGACATCCATCTCCAAAGGATTGATGTAATTCTTTGTATAGGTAGACAGGTTAATGATTGCCGCCTGGTTTCCCAGGGCTTCTGCAATATCAAAATATTCCAGTGTCGGATCGATACAGATAATATCATCATCTGTTCCTAAGAACACCTGCAGCATTTCCGACTTACTGAAATAGGATTTTCCGGAGCCGGGGACACCGAATACCATTCCATTTCCATTTGCCAGTTTTTTCCGGTTTCCAATGCAAAGGTTATGAGAAACCTGGTTAATGCCATAGCAGACGCCGGACTTTTCGTTTAATTCCTGTACATTAAAGGGAAGAAGGGCTGCAATATCCCTGGTGAGCATGGTCCGCATTGTGCTGATCTGCCGGTTTCCCACTGGAAGTATGGTATTCATAGCTTCCCTCTGCTGATAATAGTGGGTTTCAATCTGGCACATGCGTCCATTGCCGATATTTTTAATGGTTTCGGTTACACTGTCTAACTCCTTCTTGTCCTCTGCCATGATCAAGAAATTAACCCCTGTATAAAACAGGTTCTGGTCATTTTCCCGCACGTCGTCCATAAGATTTACAATCTTCTCCTTCTGGACTTTCTTGATATGAGAAATGTCACTGGAAAAGTCGTTATTTTTATTACGGACTCTCTGCTGCTTTAAAATATCATTTTCAATGCCCAGATATTTCTTCTGAAGAACCTTATTTGCCAGTTCTTTTGGTACTGGTACAATGCAGATTGTAGTGATGCTATGAACCGGAAGACTGGTAATCTCATTTAAAAAGGTATCCGATAAAGAAGACGGATATTTTTTAATGAATAATGCCCTGCATTTTTTCCGTTCCGTTTCAAAATAACCTGGGTAAAACTGCATATACCCTGGTGAAATATCATTTTTAGGATCACCGCCCTTTTTTAACGCCTGTCTGAAATCAAAGGAGAATTGTTCTTCTTCCCCTATACGGTAAAAATTGAAAAGTACCCGCAGCCGCTCTTCTGCATTTAATTCTTCAATGCAGGAACCAAGTTCTCCAAAGTTCTGTTTTAAGGTAGCTTCAAAAGTGGCAAAAAATGCTTTTGCCTGTTCGTAGGATTTCCGTTCTACACATACAGTCAGCAGTTTTTCCTGCTCAATCCCCTGCCTTCCATCTACAATGCGCTTTTCAATAATCTGATTATAACTTCCACGCAGCCAGTTAAAACCATCTCCTTTTTCCTGGAAAAGTACATGCTCCCGGAAATCCTGCATATTTTTATTCCGATTAAAAATGGTAATAAGAAAATATATATCAATGGCATTTACCGTCTTACAATACTGCTTTAAAATCCGCATCTGTTCTTCTGCACCTGCGGTTACATAGTTAATATCCAAAAAACGGTATGTCCTGGAATATATCCCCTTCCCTACTTCAAAAATGCCATTTTCTGCAATTCTCCCAATCCCCATGACTTCCTGAAGATATTTCGGGGATTTTACTGCTTTATCTGCTTTTTTTAACTGGTCAAACTTATCTGAAAAAATTGACAATCTCTAATTTCCTCCTTTCAGGCAGATGGGACCACAAACACAGCAGCTTCCATCTGCCGCTACATGTCTGTGTATCCCTCTCCTGAAATGGAGAGCAGGCGCTATTTCACGCCTTGATTGAATATTCTGGTCAACGGTACATCTTATACCACACCGCTGCTGCCGCACCAAGTACAATCATCACTACCGTTACAATTCCCATACGGATTGCCTTCTTTTTCACCACGTTGACATCACCACCTTTCTTCTCTTTTTTCTGTTCCTTTTTCCTTTGCTGTACTTCCCGTTCTTCTTCCTGACGGGTTTCCATATAAATCTGTTTCAGTTCCTGCACCGATTCCGTAGAGCCATACACCAAAGGGCGGTTAAAAAAGGAAAAATAAATCATCTTCCCTGCAAACTGCCAGAATGTCAGCCCATGATAGTTATAAAACCCAGTCAGTGCCAGAGGTACAACAAAAGGGGTTGCCACATAACAGCTCAAAGTAATCCCGATTTTTTCATACAAAAGCAGGACAATCCCAGTTCCTACGCCCAATGCCAATGCCGAAAACAAAAACTGTTTTGCTGTAAGTCCTAGAACCAGGGATTCTTTATAATGCTGTAGGTCCTCACTTAATTCAATCTCCATACATAACCTCCTGTATCTGTTTTTTATCTGCTCTGTCTTCGCTCTTCCTGCATGGTTTTCTGTAATCCATGTTGATTGCAAAAGGCGGCAACCCCAGCCTGGTCAAACTTACGCAGCTCCTCCAGATGAAATTTCACCACCGCGTACTGCCCCATACCGGATTGTGCCTTCCAGGGAAGCAAAGTTCCCAGTCCATGCTCCTGAATAAATTGGATATTTTCCTTACTAAAATCACCGCTGATACAGGCAGTTCCAGGTTCCAGGCAATATCCGGGAAGGTTTACGGTCAAATCTGAAAACGGTTCCCACTCCCCATCTTCCTTACTATACAGTTCCACATAAAGGTTCTGGTTCATTGCGTAATAATCTACCCGCAATGCCAGTTCTTCGGTTTCATACGCCCATTGAAAATCTGCTGTTTTGATTTCCTTTTGAAATTCTGGATTTTTTACTTCTCCCCGTTCCTGGTATGCCTGCTCATAGGCTGCATATCCCTCCGGGTCCAATTTCTTTAAAGTTTCTTCCTGAAATTCAAACAGTGGATATTCCATACAACCAGAACAGCAAATTTCTTCTTTTAACTGTCCAAGCCCGTTTTTTTTGATAAATTCTACGATCTGCTCCAGATCATAGCCTGGGAGCAAAAAGGTCTGGTTCTTTTCCAGCGGAATTCCCATATCTGTGGTCAATTCAAAAAGTTTCCATATCTCTTCCTCTTTTTCCGTAAACACACAAACTTTGATGTTTTTATCAGCCGGATAAGTTGCAACTTCCAGCCAGACCTCATAGATCTCCCCATTGCCAAAATCCAGGCTGAGTTTTTCTTCCTGTTCCATTTACATATCCTCCCTTCTTACCGGCTCCTGCTCTTTGCAGACAGAAGCCTTTCTTTTCCCTTTTCAAAATATTCTTCATTAATTTCAATGCAGATTGCATTCCGTTCATTTAAAAGTGCTGCTTCCCCCAGGGAAAACGAACCTGCAAACTGATCCAGTACCCACTCCTTTTCTTCTGTTACAAATCCAAGGATCTGCTGCAAAAGTTGCACTGGTTTTTCTGCCTGATGAATACGGGAGTTTTTCCCTGGCGGTTCAATGTCAAAGACCGTTGGAAGCATTCCCCTGGCGCCTGACATATAGTGGGATATTCCTGGCTCCGCCTTATCCTTTTTCGCATCTGGGCGTAAATTCCTGGCTTTTCCTTTCGTAAAAAATGCAATCTCTTCCGTATTTTTAGATTTTCTTCCCGTATTGGCAACGAAATTTCCTTTTTTCCAGGCGACTTTTGCATAATATTCAAGTCCTGCTTCTTTCGCCATTTTTTTCATCTGATAGAGGTATTCATAATTTTCCCCATTTTCTTCCGGCATGAACTCTACCAGAAAACACCCTTTTTTCAACACCCGGTATTTTTCATCAAAGTCTTCCTGCGTATATTGAAAACATTCATAGGCGGCAAAATCCCGGTTTCCCCCTTTCAGGCTTTTTTTCAGGTCATAAGCATGGTCTGTAATAATGGCATCTATACTGTTATCTTTTAAAAAGCTCAAATCCCTGCCATTTCCCTGAACCAGCATACAAGTTACCTCTTCTCCGTCCTGTTCTTTGGTAACCGTATAGACTCCTTTGGCTATCCTGGAAAAAAGCCCCTTTTCTATTCCCTCATAAATTCTTGCCCGGATACTGGGTTCTTTTACCTCTTTTACCTGTTCTACACAAGCCACTGCTTCTTTAAGGCTGAAGCATTCTGCGTCCTGAAAATATTCAAATAGTGTCATCTGTATCCCTTTTTCCTGCACAATCCTTTCCTCCTACAATCCCAGTGCCCTGGAAGTCAGGTTCTGCGCTCCTTTTACAGTGCCTACCGTCAGCGCAACCGTAAAGGTCATTTCCCCCAAATAAATCAGGGTTTTGGCCCAGTCCTCATAATCTCCGGTAAAGGTCGGAAGTCCGGAGGAAATAAACTGGTTACACAAAAGAATTGCCAGCGCCATTGTGACTGCCTCAAAAACGACACTGATAAAATATTTCATATAGGCTACAAAGGTATTGCTAAGCCCCCGGTTTCCAGCCAGGGTACTGCTGGCAATCGCCCCAAAAGGTACAATTACCATAATTTTCAAAAAGCGGAAATAAACATTGTACAGCAGGAAGAAACCACAGATAATAACGATTAAAGACAGGAAAACAGCAAGTATCAGGAACACGATACTGGTTCCAAATCCCAAATCTTTGATCACTTCTGCCTGCGCCGGGTCAATGGATAACTCCACACTCTGGTTTTGCCCCAAATGCCCCACCAGGTTTCCACAGGAAGTAAACAGGGCTTTCATAATGGTAATGTTATAAGATACCAGCCACTGTGCAATGGCAACCCGGATAAACATACGGAGGATTGCTTCAAACCGGATTTCTTCCCGGATATCTACCGACTCTGCACAAAACCCAATGACGAAAAAAAGGACTACCAGGGCAGAGCCTATCCCAACAAAAAGGGGTTCAATCCCTTCAATGATCCCCCAGGGCCCGCCTCCTTTGAACCCGGTAGGGGACTGTCCTAAAAGTTCAAATACGAGGCTGACCTGGTTATTCCAAAATCCAAACACGATTTCCAAAAGTGCAAGGATCGCCTCTCCTAAATTAAACATCACTTCACCTCTCTTCTTATCTGCTTATCTCAAAAAGAAGAATGGTTTTAGCTAATTCCCAGGAAAGTAAGAACGGAGGAAATGGCTGCCATAATAAGCCCTGCAACAATTCCTTTAATGGCACTGTTCATAGAAGAACTGTCCTGCTGTTGGTAAGCCTGTGCAAATTCCATCACGTTTTTTGCCAGGATAATCACACCCACCGCACCGATAATACTGATCACCAGTGTCTTTAAATTCATAAGCGGCTGTGTTACGTCACTTACCCCGGAAGCCATGACAGTCTGGGGGAACAGGGAAACAGTGGCAGCGCTTACTGCCAGGACTCCCAGTAGAGATTTTTTCAAGCGGTTCTGTTTCTTTCTGATAACCTCTTTGATCTTCATATCTTTTTACTCCTTTTCATGTGATTAATACCGCATTACGCAAAAAGACAGATTTTTGAAAACCTGCCCTGCGTAATGCAAAAACTACAGGTTTCCAAAAATCTGCCTTCTTTAATCCGAGGCTGTTTCTTTTGTAAATTTTTTACGGATTTCCTTCATCTTTTCAGCACTGTTTTTTGTATCTGCCATTTGAAGGATTTTATCATACGAAATTCCAGCACCAATGGCAAGCATGATTTCTCCCAACTGTTCCTCATTATAAACATGGCTTTCCAATAATTCAGAAAGTTTTTCTTCCTCTGTCTGTACCGGTTTTTCCGTTTTCTTCGGCGGCCTCACCTCCTCTACCGTTCTCTTCTTCTGGTTCTCTTTCAGCTCTTCCTCCGAAAAAATCTTCTTAGGAATAGGCTCATAAGAAAAAATTTCATCAAAAGACAGTTCCACAATCTGAACATCTTCTCCCTGTTCCTTTTTCTTCTTATAATAATCCAGGGATTCTTCACTTAAAATCTGTACCGCCTGTTTTTGGGCAGCCATTCTGTCATGGATATAAGGCGCAGCCCCGCCATCTTCTGTTTCCGAAAATCTGGAGTGTGCAAAAGTATTGTATTTCTTATCAATAATAGGATCACAACCCCTGATTAACAAAATACACTCTGAGTTATCCAGCTTTCGGGTTTCGTCCGGTGTCAAAAGCTCACGCCCCAGCACATCATAATTCCGGGAACTGCTCCCTTGCCGGCCTTTGGTTTCCCCACTGCTTTTTTTATCAATGGTTCCTTTTCCCAGGGACTCACTGATATACTTATGCGTGGACTGTTCATTCCCACCAAGATATACCAGAGAATCACAATTACCCGGTATGGTTTCCCAGGTTTTCTCAAACAAAGCCTTGATCTGGGCAAGGTTTTGGATAAAAATGGTACATGAAATATTCCTGGAACGCATGGTACTAAGGAGGCTGCAGTAGTCATCTGGCAATGGCACGTTGGCAAATTCGTCCAGCATAAAATTGACGTTAATGGGAAGTTTTCCATTGTAATGGAAGTCTGCCTGGTAATACAATTCCTGGAAAATCTGGGAATAAAGCATACCAATTAAAAAGGCATAACTCTTATCCGAATCCGGCGTTACACAAAAAAGTGCAGTCTTCCGGTTTCTGTCCCCGTCAACACCAAGCCCAATCTCCTCAATCTCCATTTCATCATGATCCAGAATCCGCAAAATTTGTGGGTTCTGTAACAATCCCAGCCTTGCATTTGCGGAAATGATGATACTCCTTACCGTATCTCCGGCACCCCGGACCACTTTATTATACTGGATTAAAGCAGGGTGATTGCTTCCCTTTTTTCTCTCCAGTCTGCGGAAACGCCGGTCTAAATCAGAAGGGGAACCGTCTGCATGGACTTCCGCCTCATTCAAAAGCTGCAGAACCATACGGAAATTCCTTTTCTCCATTTCACACTCCTGCCACACATAAAGAAAAATGGCCTGCAAGTACAAAGACTCGGCTTTCTCCCAGAATGGATCACTGGGCTGTGCGTTTTTCGGTGTGGTATTATTGATCAGGTTGGTAACCAGTTTTACAATATCTGTTTCAGAGCGGATATAGCGGAATGGATTATATCCGTTAGACTGCTCCATTTCCACCAGGTTCAGCACCCGTATCCGGTATCCATGCGCTTTCAGCATACCTCCGCAGCATCTTAAAATCTCCCCTTTGGGATCTGTAATGATCTGGGAAGCCCTGCTTAACTGAAGGAGATTGGGTTTCACCATGAACAAGGTTTTTCCAGCGCCGCTTCCTCCGATTACCAGGACATTTAGGTTTCTCCTGGTCTTTCTGGTATTCATGGACAGCCTGACATTCTGGGATAAGATCAGGTTATTGTGTTCATCTTTATCCGCAAACTGCTTTGCCACTTTTTTCGGATCTGCAAAAACAGCGGTACCAAATTCCTGTCCCGGCATATAGTTTTTCCGGCTGGTGACATACATGACCATACCAATCACATATACAAAAATCCCCAAAATGATTGCTTTTAAGGAAGTTTCGTTCCAATAATTGGCAAACGGGGCTACCATCACCTGATCCAGACGGTTTAAAAAATAATTGATATCCTTTCCGGGCTGATAACACACGTTCAAGAGATAACCTCCATAGCCGGAAGCTATGCCACCAATAAGATACATGCCCCAGGACTGTTTCTTCTTTTTCTGAATTGCTCCGGTTCTCTACCTCCTTTGCCCCTGTATGGTTCTTCTCCCTGCTTCCAGGTTCTGTTGTGCCTTCCTGTAATTCTGCTCCCTTCTTCTGCGTATCTTTTCCTGCTCCTGTCTGGCGCGTTCCCTGTGTACCGGGTCATAGCTTTCCCTATATAAATCTTCCCCCGAAGTTTTTCTAAGAAAACGGTCCTCCAGGTCTAAAATTGCATACTCCTTCTTCTTTTCCAATCCTGCAAAAATCGTCTTATGGTCATTAATCCAGCTAATTTCCGATTTATCCAGCCAGATAAATTCATTCTTACGGTACGGAATCCTGGTTTTGATATGATGCTCTGTTTCTTCATATACCAGCTTCTGGTCTATGGTAATGGCATTCACACCTGGATTGTTCCGTTTCTCCTTTTGGATACGCCGAATGACCTGCATCTTTTCTTCTGTTTCCTGGCTGCTTCCAGTGCTGCGTCTTTTGGCTTCCTCTTCCCCAAACAACTGTTTCCACTGCTGGGAATCTACCAATTCTTCAACCTGTTCCGGTGTCCTGGTCAGTGTCACCGTACCTTCCTTCCCTTTCTCCAAAATCCCCTGTTCTTCCATGTAGCAGATAATCGGCCAGATCTGAAGCCAGGTCATATTCAGACGGGAACGGACATCACTGATCTTCTCCACCTGGTTTTTCGCCAGCTCCCGCGCAACCAGTTCACACTCCTTCGACTCCGGCAGGGCAGGCTTTTTTACTTCTTCTACCAACTGCTCTACCTTATCCGGCTCTGCATTTTCATAGTATTCATCTAACGTCCCAATATTGGAATGTTCAATTTTTGCCATCATGGACTGAATACGGGGCGCTGCCTGGGAATGGAACAAAATTTCACTCATACCGTCCTTCTCATTTAAATCCGGCAAAATGGAATATAAAATCCCATACTTATTTGCCAGGGCTTTTACCCGCTCCAGGTCTTTTGTTTCAAAACGGAAAACCTGTAAATCGCCTCCCATTTTCAGGAGCTTTTGTACAGAAGTTTTCCCTGACAGTTTTTCCTGATCCAGAACTTTTTTAAATACCGCACAAATATCTTTTACAAACTGCCAGCCTGTATTTCCCATTTTCAGAATGATTTCTGCGCCTTCAAAGGAAACTTTAATAATCTGCGCCGCATCTTGTATTTCACTCATGCTCTCCCTCCTATCCCATTGCCCTGTCCTTTTTTACTGGAACAGCCGCCTTTATTTTTCCTTCTGTAAGCATGGCTTCCAGGTCATACTGGATATTTTCCTGTTTTAAGAGAGCCTCCAGCATGTGGTTTGCTTTTTCCTTTTCATAGGTCATATACTGAAGCTGAAAAATATAATTCTCAATCTGCAAAATATTTTCCGGAACCTGAAAAAACGGTTCAAGGTAATGATAAAGAATACGCTCTTTTTCTTCCTTTCCTGCATGAGGCGCCTGTAACTGCAAAATAATTTTTTCTACCTCTTCCATAGACTCCTTATGAAAAGCAATACGGTACAAATCCTGTTTCTGCTCCCTGGTAAGAAAGGGCTGTTCCTTTTCGGCAGTTTCCAAAAGGGAAAATGTTTTTACCACATGTTCAAGTTCTGCCATTTACACACCCGCCTTCCGTTTCCGCATCAAAAGGATAATTTCCCGCATTTTTTTCATTCTCTCTGGTGAAGGGCTGTTCTCCATCACCTGAAGAATTTCTGCATCTGCCAGCCCACTTTCTACGCACTGGCGGATTTCTTCCAACTGTTCTGCGGACAGGTTATATTCCAGAATTTTCTCCACAACACTTTTGGGTACTTTTTTCCCAAGCATGGCAATCCCAAGCAGCCGGTGCTTACTTTTTTGTAGCCCTTCCGCTGTTTGTATGCTTTTTTCTTCCAATACCACTTTTGTTTCCCTGGAAGCAGCTTCTGTTTTTTCCCTGTATTTTTCTGCTTCTTTTTTCAGATCCTGAATTTCCTGCTCTTTCTTTGCCAGCTTTTCTTTTAATTCCTGTATGTTTTTATCTTTATATTGCAGGTTCTCATACAGGTCTTTAATCTCCTGGTTTTTCTCTTCAACAACATGCTCCTTTACCAGAGAGGACAAGGCTGTAAAACGGTCATTGCTTTCCCGAAACTGCTGAATGGATTGTTCCATGATCCCCATAAGATTTTTCATATAAGAACGCATTTCTTCATCTTTCGGAACTTCTTTTTTTGCCTTTGACTCTTCCAGTTGTATCCGCATGGTCCGCATACGGCTGGCCGGCAGTTCATTTCCGGCATAGGTTTTCACCTCTTCCAGATCCAGCCCGTTTTTTAAGCCCTCTACGATTTCCCGTACCTGGAACTGGTTATAATTTCCTTCACATAAAAAGTCGATTTCCCCAATCCCTTCCATAAGCCCTATGATGATTGCTTTCATCACCGGGGCTTCCTGGTTACTCTTAACTACCTTCTGGATATCCGAAACAGGAAGACCAAAATCCAGCCCCATAGAAACTGCGTCCATCTGTTCTTCTTTTAAAACTTTCCGGCATTCTTCCAGATACCGTTGTCCTTCTACTGTCATTTACCCTCCTTTTCCTCTGCCCCTCGCAGACGGTTTCCTATTCTTTTCCTTCTGCTGTGCTTCCAACTTTTCTTTTTCTTCTGCTTTTTCATGCAGACGCTCTGCAATCCTTTTTTCTTTTAAGATTTTTTTCCGTTCAATCCGCAAACGCTCCTCTTTCTCAAAGAAATAAGCGTCTGTCTGTTCTGCCTCAGACAAGGAATATCCCATTTCTTTTAACTGCCCAAGAAGGTTTTGGTATGTCTGGTGGTCTTGAAAAAATTCCTGATACCCTTCCTGATAAAGTTTTGCTTCCATCTGTTTTTCCTGCAGCTTATTGAGAAGCAGAAGCATTTCCTCATAAGGAACCATTTCTTTTCGTAGCTGCTTTCTTGCCCTGCTGTTTTCCCAAAGCTGTTCCTTTGTTGCATCAGAAATGGCTTTCAACTGCGCCTTATCCTGTATGCGATAAGCTGCCAGAAAATCAAATTCCTCCTGCAATTTTTTCAATTCATGGATTGCTGCCCTGTATTTCCAGGTTTTAGAGTCTGCCATTGGTTTCCCCTGCCGGTACCTGCGAAGAAAACATTCCTTCTGGTATCTGGTCAAATGCCGCTCCCGGTATGGGATAAACACATACGTCCATTCTACCGGTATCTCCTCTCCGGTCATTTCCGGGACTGGAAGGCGTCCAAAACGCTGCCGAAGCCTTTCCTCTGTATATTCTTCCCCTAGCTGGTCAAGCCGCCTTGCCCTTCCTGCTCCGGGTTCCCGAACAGAAAGGCGCTTTCTCCCCCGCAACTCATATCCCATGCTGGAAAGATTTTCAAGAAATTCCTCATAAGAACCTGCGTCCCGTAATGCCTGGTCCACATCTCTTCTGATCCGCCTGTCCCGTTCAGAAAGAGATTTTTCTTCCTGTCCTTTTTGTTTGCGTTTTTCCTTTACTTCTTCCAGCTCCAGCACAGATAAACCATGCTCCCTGCATATCCGGTTGGTCAGAGGCTGGATACTGTTTTCCCAATCCCCGTTTTTATAATCGTATTTATATCCCGTAGTACAGCGTACTGAATTAAAAATAATGTGCCCATGAATATGGTCCGTATCATTATGGACTGCATAAACCGCTTCAAAATCCTTCCCAAGAAATTCTGCCACAAACTCTCCTACCACTTGGAAGGCTTCTTCTTCCGAAACCTCATCTTCCTCAAACGAAAGAATGAAATGGTAGCCCTGCCTTTTATCCAGCTTTCCAAAATGACGTTTAGTATCTACCATCTGGGATAATGCCTGTTCAGGAATACAGTTATGTCCACAGACATAGCGGCCATGTTCTGTTTTCTCCGGGTTCATAATATAGCGAAGACCGTTTGCCAGATGTTTTGCCGGATAACCCGTTTTTGCCTGTTTCATGTGCAGGCACTTTGTAATTGCCATAACCTACAGCCTTTCCTGCACCTGGCTTACCAGTGTTTTTATCTGCTTCAAAAACACATACAGACGGTGTTTATCTTCCCTGGAATAAAGGGCGCTGTTATTGTTATGGGTAATCTGGTTGATGTTTACACCAATCCGGTTGATTTCCTGGTTCATGCGTTCCAGTTCCTTGCGGATTTCCGGGTAATCCCTGGGGCGGTTGGTAATCAGCATACGAAGATACTGGGAATCAGAAAGCCCCATCTTTTCTGCCTGTTTTTGTAACTCTTCCAGCTCCCACCGATACAGCCGGATTTCTTTTCTACATTTCATTGTTTCTTTTTTCATGCTCCCCCTTTCCTTATCTTTATCACAGATTTCATCTACCGATTTCTACTTCAACGCTATCTGCTGTCAACTCCTAAGACCTGCTATCGGTCACTGTATAACTTCCCGGCGTCCGGACTGGCTATGCCAGTCCTCTGCAAGATACGGATTTTACCGTACAAAATCCCATCTTGTTAGGGGGCACCCCCTAATACCCCGGATAAAATAGATAGCAAAACGCAGATACTGATAGCAGACCTGCGTTCCATATAGGGAAAAACCGATAGCAGTTCTAAACATCTGCTATCGGTTTTTCTACTTCCTACTTCTATTTCTGCTAACAAACCCCCAGTTCTGTTAGCAAATCTGCCAGCCTCCTGTGTCTGATGTGACAGCAGTTCTTCCATTCTGCTATCAACGCTTTTGCACAGACTCCCTGCTGGCTGCTTCTTCTTCCGCAATTTCTCTCTTTCCAACAAGTATGGGAAGACTCTCTATGGACCATTTGCCGCTTTGGGTTTCTCTTATGAAATTATTGGTTTACCTGTTCTTCCAAACGCTCCAATGCCTTTTCAAAAGCTCCAATCCCACTGAAAAAGGAAGAAAGCCGGATATCCTCAAACAGATATGGCATGGCTTTGTATAGTTCCAGAAAAATATAGTACAGCACATCAACAACAATGGAATTTCCTGCCTGTTTGTAAAGCTGGCTGTTGCTTATGCCTGCTTCTTTTGCTTTCCAAAAATCCGCATCGGAAAAGCCCATAAGCCGGAAGCATTCTAAAGGTGTCAGCCTCCGGATACGGAACAAAGACTCTAAGCGGTGTATTCCATTTGATGTCGTAAGCGTAGGGCAGAGTTCCCCATGCTCCTGTACCCTTCCCCGTTTTTCCACAGACGGATAACTAAGATTTACAACACCATTTTCCAAACATTCCTCATAACCTTTCTGTGTCTTTTGACGTACCAGAATGATATTATCTTTTTGCACAGAAGTAAGGGTATGGCAGACTTCTTTTTCTCCCAGTTCCAAAGTCTGCACAATCCGGCCTTCCCGATCATACCTGCCCCGGATTGCTCCTGGACATTTTTCTACAATCTTTGGTTGGTCATGCCCTGCTAAAACCGCACCGCTGCTTCCTAAAGGGGAATAAATAACCCCGCTTGAACCATAGCCGGTATGAATATCTCCCACTTGAAGAATTTTGGGCTGCTGTCCGCCACCACCACAGGCAGTTACCGTAGGGCAGCACCCGTCTGGCAGATAAACCCGTCCAGTCTGTTCAAACACCCCTTTGATATTTCCGGCCCTCTTTACCCGGTTTTCCCGAAAAGCCTTCAGGCTTTTTTCGTCCGGCTCAAACAAAAGCGCTTTTCTCTCTTCCATATCTTCAATCAAGCGGCGTACTTTTTCCTGGGATAAGTAGTATTTTTCCTCTACCGTATCCTCCAGAATATCCATAAGGCACTGGAAGGACTCCAGCGGTTCCGGAAACTGGAATGTTCCATTATCCATTTCCTTCTGTATCAAAATCAGATATACCCGTTCCCTGTTCTGTGGTATTCCATAATGCTTTGCATTAAGAACACTCCAATAGGTGTGGTATCCGTATTCATGCAGTTCTTCTTCAAACAACCGGAATGTGGTATCCCGGAATTTTTTTCCTACAATATTTTTTACATTTTCGTAAATTCCCCATACTGGTTTGACACCCCGTATCATACGGAGCCACTCCACCAGAAGGGAAGAACGTGTTTTATCAATATCATGGGAACCACACATGCCGCAGGCGTCCCTTTTGGAATAATGTACCTGCAGAGGGTTATACTCATACCCGCAGCTTCGGCATTTCCAAACCGCGCCTGCCTGCTTGCCTGCCAGGGAAAAATCCTGACAGGGGCTTCCGCCACAGATCATGTTAAACGGTTCAATCTCCCTTTCGTCCACTTTTGTAATATCTCCCAGATTCAATGTTTCACTTGTACCATGAATCGCACAATAACTCTTTGCTGCATATTTATCAAACTCACAAAAATTCACCAAACTATATTTCATTCCTCATATTTCATGAGGTGTAGCTACACATTTTACCTAGGATTACTCACTTATTTCCTCCTGTCTCCTAAATTTTTTATAGTCTTCATGAGAAATCCACAGCTACAAACGAAATATCCATCTGGCATTACCTTACAATCATAGAATCACCCCTTCCCGTATCCAGAGTTTATCCTTCTGTCAAAAATTCTGTTGGTCTGCACCACCTCCTTTCCTAACACTCCCACTTTCGGATTGGTTATTTCTTTCTCACCGCTCTTCTTTCCTGATGTTTGCCAGCACCCTGGACACATACGCCTGCTTGGGTATCCCCATGCGGTATCCCTGCCGCTCATAGCTCTCTTCGATAAACGCAACCCGTACACGTCCATGCAGTTTCCTCTTTCCTATCCACTGCACTACTTTTTCCATCTCCGCTTCGCATTCGTCGATCTCCCATTTTTTGAAACATTCCTCATCATAGCTATTTTCCAAAAGAATACCCTCCTATCTTGCCTGTGCTATCTGGTATGATACTATGTTCCTGTGTCCTACCATTTTTTCTATCTTTTGTATGTTTGTCCCTTTTGTTTCAGTAAGAAGCGGCCTTTCCTTTTCTACCAGGCTGGAAAGCTCTTGGTTTTCCTTTTTATACTGCAAAAAAGCATTATAGTCTTTTCCCATAGGTGGAAGACGTACAAAAACCTCATACTCCATAAGGGTATATTTTCTTGCCAATTTTTTTGCCGCTTGTCTTCCCGGCAGGTCATTATCCAAACAGAACTGTATCTTCCTGATATGAGAATAATCTTTTAAGAACTTTTCCAAAGGACCATCGGAAAGCATTCCAAGTACCAGGATATTGTTCTGATAATCTTCCCGCAGTTCCATATCGGACATGGCATCAATGGTCGCCTCATATACATAGAGCGTATCACTGTTTTGGTCTACCAGATTAACCCCATAAGTTTTGTCATTCCCCGTAACATCTCCTTTAAAGGGTTTTCCATATTTATCCAGGGTTCCCCTCTGGCTGGCAAAACGTGGGATACCTTCCGTATCTTTTCCCACAAAAACCAGGTTATGGTACGTTCCGCTCTCATACAAAATCCCCTTTTTTACCCAAAAATCAATCATCTGCTTTGACAGCTTCCGCTGTTTTATCAGATAGCCATATAACCGGCGGCTGGTTTCTGATTTTGAAGGAAGTACAAAAGGTTCTTTCGGTATGTCTTTTCTCTGTTTTGTTTCTTCTATTTTTTCAGCCTGTCTTTCCGGTTGAAATTTTTGCATGGTTTCAGTACGGATATATCCGGCAAACTCCAGCAGATATTTGACTGCCTCCACAAAATCCATGTTTCTGAAATATTCCAGAAAGTCAATGGTGCTGCCACCTACCCCCTGGCTAAACCGGCACCAGGAAGACCGGTTGAAGATCATCACAGAGTCCATACCAACTGCCTGATAGAACCTGCCTTTCCTTTTCAATGGAATCCCTATCTGCTCCGCCAAATCCACTAAATCCACTGCCTTTGCAATCTGAATTTCTTCAGCCGTAAATTTTCCCATACTGCACCTCTTCATATTTCATATCCAGATAATGTGCCATTTCCGGGTGCAGAGCTTCAAAAGCAGTCAGGTAGCGGAAACAGGAACTATACTCTCCCTGTCCGGTACAAAATTCCCGCAGGCTCTTTTTTGAATACTGGGCGGGCTGGTTACACCAACGACTTAGATTGATATACATTCCCTTATAAACCTCCGGCGCCCGTTCCCATGCGGCATAGCGCATCAAATAAGCCAGGCACTTATACCGCATCAAAATCTCAATCCGTATGAAAACGTCCCGAATATCCTTTGCCCAAAAATCTGCTTTCCAGGTTCCTTCCCAGTCATAGCCGCACAGTACATACAGCTTAATTTTCTGGTAAGAAACTGGGATCACTTCCCGCAAAAGTTCCAATTTTCTTACAATAAGTTCCTGATCTTTGATATGGTCAAAGGCAAAAATCATACCGTTATCCAATTTTCCAGATGCCAGAAGTTCCATCTGCCTTTTCTGCATAATCCTCAGATCCAGCCCCTGCCGGAATTGAAACCGCCTGCCTGTTTCCAGGACACTGGAAAAGATTTTTTCCCACCCTGCACAGGCAAAAAAGTTATCGTCCAAAAAGCATAACTTCTTTCTGGACGGGTCATAAAATTCTTCCAATGGGCTTGCTGGTGCTGCACCGGTGCTGTTTTTGTTTACACAGAAACTGCACTTCCGAAAACACCCCCTGGTGAGGAAACCAATGGAATACTCCGTATAAAATTGGAACTCTTTCTTCTTTTTCTCTCCTTCGCTATGTTCTTTTACCATCTGGTCATACAAATGATAGTCCGGTGTATGGTGTTCAATCGCTTCTGGAAGTACCGGTGCTTTATCGTAAAAAAATCCAGTCCCTCCATAAACGGTTGTTTCCCTCGTCAAAATATGTTCCGGCACAAAGGTATCCGTAAACACTTTTGATACATAGAGCCGGTCATATTCCCCTGCCTGGCTATAATCCAAAAGAAGCTCTGTTTCAAATCCCTGCTCCTTCCAATAAGCGGAAAGTTTCATACATGCCAAGTTAGGAAACCGGTGTCTTTTCCGGTATAAAAGATCTGCATCTATAATCCCTATCCTCAACGCCTGCTCCTTTCCATACGGGTAGTTCCGGTTTTCTTCTCCCCTTTGACTGCCTCTTTTCTTTCTTCCTTTTCCTTGCATTCTGCCGGGCAATATGATTTTCCATTTGCTTCCATGATTTCTGCAAATTCACAAATATGGAACACCCTTGTTCCTACCTGTGTGTGGTATTCATCAATATAGGTACAAACCCGTTCTTCCCTTTTTCCATCTGGATATACAATCTCTATGGAGTCCCCGTCTGCTATGCTGAACAGGGTATGATAATGGCTGTCAATAAACCGTATTCTTTTTTTCTCTTCCATGCTTCTCACCTCATATTGCCAAAGAAAGGACAGCCGCAGCCGCCCTTTCCCAAGTTTAAAAACTGATTTTTATTTTCTATGCCTTTTTATGTCTTTTTCTGTAATAAAGTAGGCCTGCTACCATACCTGCACTTACACCAAGAGCCAGCAAAGGCAGGAACCAGTTTGTATCATCACCCGTTTTGGGTCCTGGTTTTACGGTACCTGGTGTTTCTGGTATTTTTTTATTCTGGATCTCTTTTACCACTTCAATGACTGGTGTTTTATCATTCTGATAGGTAAATACGATTTCCCACTCTTCTTCCGTCTTCTCATATCCCTTTAAGGTGGCAGTTTCTTTCAGCACATAGGTGATCGGTTCTTTGAAAACACCATTTTCATAAGTTCCAATTGGAAGTAGTTCTGAAACTGCTTTTCCATCTTTTCCAGTCTTCAAACGTCCTACTTCTTTTCCGGTTTCCTTTTCCAGCAGAACAAATTCTACTCCCTCTAAAGCTGCTTTACTGTCTGTATCAGTCTTTACAATAACCAGTTGTCCCATAGCACGCTCATCTTCCATCTTCACTTTCTGAATTTCTCCCGTTTCTTCTACTGTAAACTCCACGTCATTGGCCACAATATATCCGTCAACTGCCGCCTCTTCGTGCAGGGTATAAGTGCCTACCGGAAGATACTCAATCAGGTGTTCTTCTCCTGTGGTCCAGGACTCTACCACTTCCCCGTCCTGATCCAGGATCTGCAGCTTCGCCCCTTCAATCTCCTTACCATCTGTAATATCTGTTTTAGAGATAGAAACCTTTGTATGGTCGTCCTCCATTTTCACTTTTTGTACGTCCCCTGTTTCTTCCACAACAAATTTCACATCTTCTGCCCGGACATATCCCTGTTCCGTAGGCGCCTGCTCTTCATGCAGTATATATTCCCCTGGTGCCAGTGCGTAGACTACATGAGCTTCTTTTTTTGACACCCACTCTTCTACCACTTTTCCTTCCTGATCCAGGATCTGCATTTTGGCCCCTTCAATTTCCTGTCCACCGGTTAAATCTACTTTCGTAAACTCTGTAATGGTAGGCTGATTAGAAATTTCTTCTGAAAAAGCGAGCAGTTCAAGGGTCTGGTCTGTATAAGACGCATCAAAGGAATACACCTCATCATTTGGCAGGTATCCCGGCTTATGCTCTACTTCCTGAATATAGTATTTTCCATGAGGAAGATCTGCCTGAAATACCAGCTTGCCCTCTTCATCTGTTGTTCCCAGTTCAATCAAGGCATCTTTTTCTACAACTACTTCCCCGGCAGCATTCTTGATATCCTCCTGCGCATACAGCCCGAATACCACTCCTTCCAGCGGTTTTCCGGTTTCTGCGTCTTTCTTCAGAAGACTAAGGGAAACTTTCTGTCGCTGATTGGTAAGTTCCATTGTTACATAATCCACTGCTACTTCCTGTCCCTTATATGCAATTTCAAATTCTTTTGCTTCCGGGTCAAGCACGCAGTTCTGACCTGCTTTTTCTTCCACTACATAGTATTTTCCGATAGGAAGATTATTCAGGACTGCCTTTCCTTCTTTATCTGTCACCATACGGGCTACCAGGGCATCTTTTTCATATTTTACAATGCGGTTTCCTGCTTCGTCTTTCTGTCCGTCCGGGGTATAAATGGTTTCCTTTGCATGAATGGCAAATTCTGCACCTTCCATATTTCCCTCTTCATAGTCAAATTCATAACCTTTCTCTTTTTCCATGACCTCTTCCCCAGTGAAGAAACTGCTTACCTGATTTACGAAACCTGCTACACCGTTTTTCATCTTTGTCAGGAACTTTTCTTCTACTTTAGAAGCACCAGAAAGTTTTTCTCCTTTTTTATGGATTGTAAGGCTTCCTACTGCTTCATCATTATACTGTTCAATGACAACAATAAATTTACCGGTTTCCTCCTCTACCTGGTGTACGGTATCAGAATCTACGGTAATAGTGATCGGCGCTTTCTTTGCCTCCTGGTATATTCCTCCGTCTGCAACTTCATTCAGCGGAACTTCCTTCCCGTCTTTTAAGAGGGCATTTTCAAATCCTACCTGTACATAATTTTCCGGTGCTTCCACTTCTTCAATCCGGTAAGTGCCACATTTTAACTGCTCCGGTGTAATCAGGTATCCCTCTTCGTTGGTCCTGAACACAGATACCACTTCTTTTTTTGGATATCTTACGATCATTTCCACATATTTTTCTGCTTCCACATCATAAATCTTATAAGCTGCACTGTTATCCAGCACCGGCTTCTGCGTCTGGGCATCTTTTTTCACAATCTTGAAGTAATACTGCAAAGGACGGTCATCAAACACACGCCATACCTGGGGTTCCCGGCTGTCTTCCGAAATCTGTACAATAAATGGACGAATCCCTTTTAAATTTTCCGGAACCGTAGACTCAAACACCACATAGGTTCCATAAGGAAGTTCTGGACTCTTTAAATATCCTTTCTTATCCGTAAACAGCTCTGGTACCGTAATCTTTTTACCATTCTCCCAATAAGAAGCGGTTTCGTCTTTGCTGTAATCATAGGTGATAAAATCTTCCGGGGTATAATAAGAACCATTTCCCGGCTTCAAACTTCCGTCTTTTACACCAGACAGCTCACTGATGAGGAATACCTTAAATCCAGCTCCTTCTACCAGTTCTGTTTCTGTCTGCTCCCCGTCTTCTGAGATCTTGATAAGCTGAAAGGCCTGTTTCTTTACAGTTTCCTTTACAGTCACCTCCCGGTGTACAATCTGTACTTCCTGTCCCTCATACGAAACCTCTACGGGATACTCTGTTTCATCTAACAGATACCCTTCTGCCGGCTCTATTTCTTTTACGAAATAATTTCCAAGATACAGGTTTTTGAAATCTACGGTTCCTTCACTGGAAATCGTACCCTGCGCTACAAGTTCCCCTTTTTTATGGACAATCCCATCTTTCTTATTTGGGTGTTCAATATCTTCCGTAGCATATAACCCATATTTTGCCCCTACTAAGGTTGCGTCACCCTGAGAAATAAATCCCTGGGAATCCTGGTCAATCTTACTTACATGAACTTCTCCCCGTACTTCCTCATTTTTAAAATCATGGGAAAAAGTATATGTGTAGGTGCTGTCGTCTTTATATTCATAGAAGAAACGATACACCTCATCTGTCATATAATACTTATCTGGTGCCTGGATTTCCCTCACGCTGTAATGGAAATTCAAAGGAATATCTGCATGGAACACAGCCATTCCTTCCCTGTCGGAAACAGCACGTTCCACCAGGCTTCCTTTTTCTACAAGGACCTTTCCGTCTGCTGCCGTCAGGTCTTCTTCTACATACAAGCCAAACGTCGCACCTTCCAGGGTAACATCATCATGTTTCGATTTTTTCACTACATTTACGGAAATCTCCGGTCTTGCATTGGTAAAAACGGTTTCCCCCTGGGATAGCTCTACATTCTGTCCTGCATAGGACAAGGTTACAAACTGGGTACGTTCCTGTTCTGTTTTCCCAATCACCAGATTTTCCGGTGCTTTCTGTTCTACAACCTTATATTTTCCAAGATACAATTCTTTGGAAACAGCGCTTCCATCTTCCCCTGTTGTCAGACTTTCTACCAGATCCCCTGCTTTATGCACCTTCGTCACTTTATCCTGGCTGTAAATATCCTCTGCCGCATAAATGTTATATTCTGCCCCTGCAAAGTCCGCATTTCCATATACAAAAGTCAGGTTTCCCTCTTCTCCGGTTACTCCGGTCAGAACCTCACCTTTTTTACGGATTGTGATTTTTCCTTTCTGTTCCTCATTCGTCACTGCAACAGAAGTTGTTTTTCCTGTTTCCAGCTTCACGTTAAAAGACTCTGTATTCAGCTTATATCCTTCTGGAACAGAAATTTCTTTTAAATATACCGTATCCTGGGTTTTCGGAATTTCCACCTCAGAAGTACCGTTGCTGTCTGTGGCCGGCATCTGTACAAGAAGGTTTTTACATGCACTGTCTGAATAAATACCAAAAACAGCGCCGGACAGATTTACTTTACTGTTCTTATCTTTTTTTGTTACCTTTACCCTTGCCAGGTCCAGCCACTTCACCGTAAATTCCACAGAAGCACTTTCTTCTTCAAAAAATGCCCCATACCCAATATCCTGAGAACCAGAACCCGTAGACAATACTAAGGTCTTCCACTGAGTTCCCATTTGTCCTTTCAGCTTACCACTGTTCCATGTACCAGTTACAGTTTTGGGAGCACTGAAATAGAATGTGGTATTCCCATTGATCTTTACGGTTCCTGTCTGTTTTGTACTTCCACTGTGATAAGTCACATGCTCTGGCATTTTTAAAGTAATATAGTTTCTATGGTCACCTTTTAAAGTAAATTCTCCGGTACGCTGTTCCTTTCCACTTTCATAAGCCTTTGCTTCCTTTGGGGACAATGTGATTGCTGCTGTCGGAGGTGCTTCCAGGCTGTAAATATGCTGGATATATCCCCACACACCGCTTGCCTTAATATCTTCAAAGGTACAGCCATAAAAACCGTCCATGCCACAATAAGAATAAGCGGCAGCTAAATGCGTAAAAATATACTTTGTCTTCCAGTCAAAAGAGGGCATATACTCCCCAGTAATGTCCCCGGGACCGCCATATCCATAATAAAGGACTTTCTGTAATTCCGGGTTGCTTTCAAATTCATTGGCTACATAATCCGAGGTCGGCGGGGAAGCCTTCATAGACTCCAGACAATATGCCACATGGCCATTTACGGTGAAATAGGAAGTAGAATAGTTCCCCACGTTAGAAGGGTATGGGATTTTCTCTCCCTGTACCAGATGTACATTGCTTCCTTTTTGCTGCTCCATTGCTGCCGGAACAACCGATAAGAACATTCCCTTATCCTCTTTTGGTGTCAGATCAATCAACTCTGCCCCTGCATCTGGCATTTCCGGTTCTTCCGTCAGTACCTCCGGTATCTCCGGGTCAGGGTCCGCCTCACCGTCCTCACCGGAGCCATCTTCGGTATGCTGGCTTACTTCTCCCTGGGGTTCCTGTGTACTGTTTTCCCTTGCTTCTACCACAATTCTTCTCATAATCTGATAGGAAGGATTTCCGCTTAACGGATCAACACGATAAAATGCCTGGTAAGAACCTGGGGTATTGAAATCAAAAGAATTGCCGGAGTCCCCTTCTGCTTTCAGAAACGTTACCTTTACTTTTTCATCATTTTTCTGAAAACCCCTGTAATCTGTTTCCAAGTCAAAGGACTCTCCTGCTTTTATGGTAAGGTCCTCTGCATACACCAGTTCTTCTTCTGTTAGTTGCTCCTTTACCTCTTCCAACTCCGGTAATGTTTCTGAAGCAGCCTCCTCCTGTTTTACTTCCTGTATCTGTGCATGTTCCTCAGACTGTTCAGAAGCCAGTGCGGTGATCCCTGTATTGAGTAACGTAGAACAACTAAGAAGAAGTGCCAGCGTCCCAGCCAGCAGCCTTTTCTTTTTTCCTTTCATCATAGCTTTGCTCCTTTTCATTTTTTCGTCAAAAAAAGCAGGCCACACAAGCCTGCTTTCCATTTTCTATCTTCTTTTTTCTATCTTTTGTATACGGTCTGTCCCGTATCCAATGCACCTGTCAATCCCCTTTCTATTCCCTGCTTCCTGCATGGAACACTGCCAAAACAAGCTGCAGAACCAGCAGAAACAAACATATCACCAGTTTCCCTGTCAGATACAGCAGTTTCCCCACTGCAATGAAAATCCCTTTTACAACTTCCCATACACTTCTTCCTACTGCCATATCTTTTTCCTCCTTATTCTTCAAATGCCCCATAAAATTCCGCAAACCGTAAATCTTTTTCCATACAGGCTTCTTCCTTTTCCCTATTCTCTGCTATCGTTCCACCGTCAGAAAGTTCTCCCTGAACGGCCTTTTCCAGCACACCCTGCTTCTCAAAGGCTTCTTCCTGTGCCTTTGAAACCGCTTCTTTTACGATTTTACAAAATTCTTCTTTCTGGTTCTCCAGAAGAGTATTTAATAGTTTCATCTGCTGTACTTCTTCTTCCTGCTGTAGATACTTGGCAAAATAAACGATTGCTTCTGCTATGAAATCGTCTTTTGTCTTGAAAATATCTTTGTTATACTCCTTCAGATACCGATAAGCCTGATGATGTACCGGTCTGCTTTTATACAGCCGCAGTGAAGTTGTATATACTTTTTCTGTATCCATAAATTTTCACTTCCTATCATGCTGTCCGCATTTTCCTCTGTTTTGCCCGGATAATACTTTTCACTGCTTCTTCACAGCCCCTTGCATTGGCATGTATATCTGTTACAAACTGTACATCTTTTCCCTCATTGGCTCCAAAATGCTCCACAATGGAAGAACCACCGCCCATAAACACCATTTTGGTCAGATCCAGATTATAATGGTTTGCCTGTATGATACCATAAATTTCCTCTGCGTAGGACTTCAAACAATTTTTTATGACATCCTGATACTGCTTCGGGCAGTCATAGCTTCCTGTCCTCATAAATGCTTCTGTAATATATGCCGGTACCCCTGCCCCTGTTTTAGCAATGGCTTCCTCATTGACTTTTCCGATACAGTACAAAGCTGCCTTATCCGAAATCGAATACTTCCCGTCCGGCATTCCGTCAACAAACTCTACCAGGTCGGTAGTCCCTCCACCAATATCTACTAAAAGGCAATAACCGGGAACCGCTTCTAAAAGCGTATGGATCACCACATGCCCCTGCATAAAAACAAACACATTTTCCAAAGACACATGATAATGTACCCCTTCATAGCGAAAATGCAGTTCCTTTGTCTTTAACAAATATTTCTTAAAACTTTCTTTCTGCTGCTGAAATCTTCTGGGCGGAAGGGCAGCTCCCATTTTTACGGAAGCGTCTGTCAGGCTCCGGCAGCGCATTTCCTGCGCCAGTGCTGCAAGGGTAAGAAGATAATAATTTTCATTCTCTGTCTTATCCACACACTCCTTTTCCGGCACTTTCCCTCCCACATAATAAAACTGGTTCTGGTATTCCAGAATGTGCTCCAGGCTGTCCGGCCTTGCCTGCAAAGGCTGGATTGCTGCTGAAAATACCGTATTTGCAGTTTTCATGTTACGATTTCCATGATCAATTCCAATAATCATTTTAGTTTCCACGTTCTTATCCTCCCGAAAATTATAATTTGTATTTTATCTTGTCCTCTTTGGTTCTTGACCTGTTTCTTTCTTTTCTTTGTCTATCACAGGAAGTTTTTCAAACAGTTCCCCCATCACAGCTTCCATTTCCTGAAACTTCATTTCATCTGGCATACACAGAAAAACAATCACTGCATCAGTCAGACGTTCCCCATTCTCTTTCCGGTAAAGTTCCGTATAGGAACCCCAACAACCGTCCTCACCCGCATAAAACTTTTTTGTCTTCTCATTTACTTTTATGAGGTATTCCTCGGTATCAACAAAAATTTTCCGAATGGATACTTTTTGTAGGTCGTATTTCATGCTGTCCATATAAACCGGAAGGTGTTCCTCTGGTGCAAAATAGACATACATTGTGCAATAGGTATCTCCCTCCGTCCCCATCTCCTGTAAGACAATCCCGGCTTCAAACATTTCCGGTGGAGCATAATCTACTACAAAATCCGAATCCTTACCCTGTGGAGATTTTTCAAAACGCCCTGAATCTCCAACCAGAAAATGTTTGGGGCACTGAATACGAAACCTTTCTTCCCTCATTCTGTATATTCCTCCATAATCTCACTAATATCTTTTTGAAATAACCGCTGAAGTCGGACAACTACATAGACATTGGGCTTTTGCTGTCCGTATTCAATCCTCTGATACGTCCGAAGACTGATACCCAAGACAGCCGCAAGTTCTATCTGTGTATATCCATGAGCTGTCCTGAATTTTCTTAATTTTGTTACTTTCTATCACGCTCCTTACGTCTGAGGGATAGCTTCCTGATAAGCAAACAGATTGGATATATAGCTGTTTGCTGTCAATGTGGCATTGTATAAAGCGGTAAGCAGCACTGCCCGGATATTATTGGCTTTCCTTGTACACTGCTTAATTGAGTCTATCACATACTCTACGGTAAACTTATCCAGCTTTTTATACATTCCCTGTACAATGCCAAGAGGTCGTTCTTCCTGATTTACCCTTATGGTCTTTGCATTGGACGTCAAAACATCTACTGCAAGCCCTACAATCTCATTGAGCAGTTTTCTGTCAAAAGGTCTGTCTATCCATATCGCATCATAATCAATCTGATCTTTGAACTGTTCTTCTGCTGCCTGATAGGATAAGATAGGATTATCTCTATACCCATTCCCTATTTCTGTTGTATTCTTTTGGGTACTTTCTGCTGTAGTCTTTGTAGTAATCTCTGTATTTGTCTGCCCGCTATCAGTCTGAGGTACCTCTTTGGGTATCCAGGGCTCTGTTTCCCTGTCGGGGTATGCTCCCTCTTTGAATGGTGACACCCTCTCCCTTTGGAAAGGGACAGCCCTCTCTTCTACAAAATGTATCTCTTCCTCTATGGCTGTATGGGAACTGATTTTCTCTGCTTTGGATTTCTCTCTTCTTTTTTCAAAGGAAACCGGATCTGCTCCTGTTTCTTCTGGATAAGTCAATTCTTTTAACCGGTCTACGATCAATTCCAGATACAGAACATTATTTACAACAATCCCATTCATGGAAATGGTTCTAAATACCCGTTTTACCACACCCAGCTTCTCTAAAAATACCACTGCATTTGTCGCTTCTTTTTTGGAAATCCCAAACTGTTCGCTGATCTGCTGGTAACTTCTCTGAAGAAGGTCTGACTTAAATTTCTTTCTTACCCCAATGACCTGTCCGGTTCCTTCATCTCTGATTTCTGTAGGCTTATACCAGTACACAATATCTGCCAGTATAATAATAGCTGTTAGATTTGGCTTTCCACTTTCTCTGATGATTGTCCGATACCACACCTGCGGAATGATATTTCCAGATATATTCAGTTTTGCATTTTCATCTACAATTTCATTTCCAGTGCTATAAATACCTCCATTCATACGTTTATTCCTCACTCCCCTGCTTCTTTTCTTTTTCAAATAAAGCACTTATTTCTTCATCTGCTCTTTTGCCTGCCACCAGACACGCATACAACGAAACGAGGAAAAAAATTATTCCAACAATCATAATCACCTTTATCATTGCTCTGTCCTCCCAAGAAAAAAGGACTAAGCCAGCTAACAGAATCTTTTAACTAACCTAGTCCTTAACATATTTTTTTCAATATATTGTAACCGAATGGTTTTTCACAAACTTGACCGCCTGTGAGAATGGATATAATTTTGACAGGACCAGTAGCAATAGGTTTCTATCTTTAAGAGCCCCTGCCATTTGATTTTTACTATGAAAAATTCATTCCCGGTCTATGAATTTTCTACCTTTTATGGTATAATAGAAAAAAGACTAAATTGGCGTGAGCCCTTATTTTATAAGGAATCTGCTAACTTAGTCTTATTTTAACATAATCACCCGAACCGCTCTCTCCCATGATCGCCACAAATTCTCCTTCTTCGACGGAAAAATTCACATCCGAAAGTGCCTGCACCTGCGTGCCGCCGAATCTTGTGGTATATATTTTTTTCAAGTGTGAAACATTTAATAATTCCATTTCCAGTCCTCCTGCCATTTTTTACTGTGTCTTATCATACCTGCGGACCGCTTTGTATTTGATACTCCACCATCCACATGATCGTTTCAGGTTTTCATTCCTGACATCCGTTATTGTATGATGCCAGGGTCAAAAGGTCTAAATCCACATGAGCTTGCTCATAGGTGGATGAAAGACCTTGGGACCCGCCCCGATATGAGCATAAAAGTGGGATGATAATCCCACGATATGCGAATACTGGGGCGGATTGTGGGAGTGCAACGCACGGAACAATCCGTAGGCATCATAGTTGGGTGCAAAAGATGCCTCGGCAGGATTTTGCAATGAAAATATCAGAAATGTTTTCTGAATTGCAGGGAGGACTGAAATGTTCATAAAAACAAGGGAATACCAGGAGCTTTTTCTGGAGGCACTGCGTGCGGGGATCCGCGGGCAGCGGGTGGCCTGGAAGGAGCGTTCCGTGCAGGAGTGGTCAGGGGTTTTTGCCCTGGCGGACATGCATCATGTGCTGCCGCTGGTTTATGAGGCGGTGGCGGAGTGCCGGGCAGCGGCTTTGGCGGACCGTGTGATGTTTGCAAAAGTGCGGGAAAAGAGTCTGCGGCTGATGGCACTTCAGAGGACGATGACCGAAGAATTTCTGGAGTTGTACGCTCATTTGCAACAGATGAGTGTAAAGCCGCTGGCGGTAAAAGGAATCGTCTGCCGCAGTCTGTATCCGAATCCGGATGCGAGGCTTTCTGCTGATGAGGATCTGCTGATACCAAAAGAGCAGTTTGAGGCCTGCAAGGAAGCGATGCTTTTATATGGAATGCAGCAGTTAAATCCTGAGACAGGCACCGAGAACTATGAGACAGCTTATAAAAAAACAGGCGGCTTTCTGGTGATCGAGCTGCACCGGATGCTGTTTCCGGAAAATGAAAAATGGTGTATTGGATGGAATGGATTTTTTGATGAAATCCATAAACAGGCGATCGAAAGAGAGACAGAAGGTGTAAAAATCAATATGCCGCAGCCGACGGATCATCTGTTTTTTCAGTTCTGCCATGCCAGAAAACATCTGCTTGCTTCTGGAGTCGGGATACGGCAGATCTGCGATATTCTGCTGTTTGCCGAGCATTACGAGAAGGAGATCGACTGGGAGATTTTCTGGGATCGCATCCGGATGACGGATGGTATCCTGTTTGCAGAGGCGATTTTTCGCCTTGGTGTGCAGTATCTTGGTTTTAAAGAAAAACAGTTCTATTTTCCGGAAGGTGTGCATAGTATGAAACTGGATACGGAAAGACTGATGGAAGATATCCTGCACTCCGGCATTCATGGAAAAGGGACAAGGAGTCGCCTGCACAGTGGCACCCTTACGCTGCATGCGGCGGAAAAAAGAGGACTGTCAGGCATATTCCCCGGTCTGTTTTACATGGCATTTCCGCCTGCAAAGAATCTTCTGTGGCGTTTTCCGTACCTGAAAAAGCATCCATATCTTCTGCCGTTTGCCTGGGGGCAGAGGCTCTGTGGCTATCTCAGAGAAGGTCCGGTTTTAGGATCGGTAAAAGAAATCGTTAAGACTGGAAGAAAAAGGAAAGAGATTTTAAGAGAATATGGGATTTTCGGGGAAAAGAGAAGATGAATACAACAAGGGAAAGTGAGTGAAATATGGAGGCGAAGAGATTTGTATTGCGGAAAGTAGCAGGGGAAAACATCCTGGTGCCGGTGGGAAATACGGCGCTTACTTTTAACGGTCTGGTGACCTTGAATGAGAGCGGGGCGTTTCTGTGGAAACATATGGAAAAAAACAGGACGAGGGAAGAGCTGATACAGGAGGTTCTGCAAGAATATGAAGTGTCAGAAGAACAGGCACGTCTGGATATCGGTCAATTTCTTACATATCTTGCAAAAGCGGGCGTTTTGGAATGAGGGATAAGAAAGGGACGCATCGATTCTGGGGTGTGCTGTTTTATCTGGCACTTATGGTCACGATTGTGTCTGCCTCTTATGCAGGCGTGAGGTTCTGCAGCAATCTGGTGACAGAACAGTCGTATGAAAGACTGCGGGATGCGGCGGAAGCGTTCGCAGTGGGGACAAAAAACGGGCAGCAGGGAAAAGAAAAAAATAAGGCAGCAAAGGGAATGGAACGTGAGTCCGAAGCCGGGGATGACAGGCCGGAAGGCATCGATTTTGCAGAGCTTTCGAGCATCAATCCGGATATTTATGCCTGGATTCGGATACCGGATACGCAGATTGATTA
>ERZ827363.96-NODE-96-length-86215-cov-4.301834_pt1 | contig 86215 bp, 65 predicted proteins | sample MGYA00519776_ERZ827363 | MGnify/ENA primary metagenome ERZ827363 (study PRJEB31778, sample SAMEA3449288) | human gut metagenome | biome: human gut; feature: human-associated habitat; material: faeces | place: United Kingdom | collected 2010/2012 ... | reverse complement strand
GGTTGTGCCGCGGATAATGTCATGATACCTGCATTAGGATCACTGTCATCAAATTCAATGTAGTCTTCAACGTGTTCATCACCAAATACAATATATACATATTCTTTATCTAATGAACCATAGGAAATATCCCTGCTGAAAGAATCTTCTTTAACATCAGTTGAATCTTCTATCTCTAATCCATTTCCATCCATAACATAAGTTCGGATTCGTTTTGGACCGTTAGACTTTGCATTCACAGTTACATACGTCATAAATTCTTTTGAAAGCTTTTTCTTTTCACCGCTCTTTACAGCATATTCTTTATTATCTTGGCTACTTTTCAGCGTAACATTTCCGTCACCTATTACTTTATAAATGACATCCCTGTTTATATCAGCCTCCCCTGACGTTTCGGAAGACTGATTACTTTGCTCAATATCTGATTCCTCTGCTCTTGCACTAACTGGAAGTATTGAAACAATAAGTGCCATTACGACAGCAAGTGATAGAAACGATTTTTTTATTTTGTTCTTCATAATCCTTTCCTTTCTTCTATTTTTATTATTTTCTCCAGGAAACGGAACCAGGTTCCCTTTCCACCTTTCTATTCATCTACATTCATAAGCAATACCTCCATTGAATTATTATGTTTAATTACGGTATTAATATGGAATACTGAGTACATACAAAAAAAATACACAGCAGAAAACTACTGTGCATTTTTTGAAAAAATTATATTTTTTTGTTTTTCTTAATCGCAAAGATACCGGCTATAAGACTGATACAAGCTAATACTGTTAAGATCATCGCCACATGTGTACCTGTTTCCGGAAGCTTCTGTAGTGTATTGTTCTGGATCAGGATATTTACTTCCCTATCAGCTACTGTTCCTGTGATGCTTGATTCCGGCTGTTCTTTCTCATCGATAAAGAAGTGGAATTCCTGTTTCAGTGGATTTGATGTCGTATACATCTCATATACGACCGGCTTGTTATCTTTTGTTACTGGGATGTGGTATCCGGCAGGCGCTTTTGTTTCTTTGAAGTAATATTTCTTATTAACTTCCAGATCGCTGAAAGAAAGTTTTCCTTTCTCGCCTGTTACTGCTTTTCCAACTTTCTGTGTACAATTTTTATCACTATACAGTGTGAATTCTGCACCCGGAAGTTTTTTATCTTTTTCGTTTGTTTTTACGATGATAGCTTTATACATCGCAAGGTCATTCGAAGCTTCCATGGAAAGCTGTTTTGTAACTGGATCCTGTGTAAGATTCATCTTGCCGTTTGTAGTATTACTGATAACAGTCATATCCTGATTTTCGTCAATATTAAAGGTAATCTCCCCATCAGCAATTTTATAGCCATCCACAGTTTTTACTTCCTTTATTGTGTGCTGTCCGATAACCTGATTCTGAATATAGACTTTGCCAGCTCTGCCTGTACTCATCTCCTCTGTTTTTCCGTCAGGTCTAGTATGCTGAAATACTACATTAGGAATTGCACGATCAGTCCCAGTTTCTTTTTTTTCTATAGCAATTCGGATAGCTTCTTCTTTCCATGTTACTGCATTGTACGTGTTTACATTCTGATTGCCTTCAGCAGCAATTCCTTTAATCTGTGAAACATATAACTGGTCATTCAGTTCATATCCGTCCGGGGCCTTTGTTTCCTGAATAGTGATCGTTCCAAGTGGAAGGCATTTTGTTCCATCATTTCTGTGATATAATTCATCACCGCTCACTTTATGATCGTCATCATACTGGATCTCACCATTTTCATCGGTTTCGAACACCCATGTACGTTTTGGGCTGTTATTCGTTCCTGGATCTGTATCCGAATATGTGTCATAATATTTTACAGTGTACTGCGCACCTTTCAGAGTGGCAATTCCCTGCCCCTTATTCTTTCCAGTTTCAGAATCCTGTTTCTGCAGAAGTAATCCCATATTATTTGCTTTTGGTGGATCAGATACTATAACTGTTGCCTCCTGACCAGCCGGAAGTGTTAATTTGTATACATCATCGTTCATCGCCATTCCTTCCGGGGCTGAAATTTCTTTGATGTAGTAAGTTCCGGCATTTAGTTCTGCTTCATTGGATACTCCATCGGTGCCTGTTGTAAATTCCGTCACCTTATTCTTGCATGCTTCGTCACTGTATGCACCATAGACAGCTTTTTCCATGGAATAGATTCTGTTATCATTTGTAATGTCAGTGTTACTTGATACTTTTTTAATCTTCGCTTTTCCGGTTTGGATGATATTTGTTAATTCTGCATGCCAACCACCGTTTTCCAAATATCCACCGGTCCAAACAATATCGGAATGTTTGTAATTTTCTACATCATGTTCCTGAATATTATATCCGTATACCGTTTTATTTTTCTTAAATGGAAGGTCTGTCCATTCTTTTTTCCAATTATTTTCTTCGCTTAACGTTGCAGTTTCAATGACTTTTTTTGTATTAATTTTATCAGATTCATCCCATTGCACCAAATCGACTTTAATTTTTTCCGGTCTGGAATGCAAAAGATTATCATTGTCATCCCAGTTTTTGTGGACAGAAAGTGATGTAGTTACATTTTCAACGGAATTTGTGATACTTCCAGACCATCCATTAGCATAATCGCCTGACCACTGAATTATACCATTTTGGTAATAACCGCTCACAGAACGTTCTTCCGCGGTATATCCATATACTTTATTTCCTTCTTGTCGTTCAAGATTTGTCCATTTATAATGCCAGTTATTAGCAGCATTTAAAACAGCTGTTTTGTATAGATTTTTGGTGTTTGGGTCTTTTTCATCATACCAGTAAAGATCGACTGTGACTTCTCCAGGTCTTTGTCCTGTTGCGTTATCATAATCATCCCAAGTCTTTTGGACCTCCAAACTTGTATATGTTGTTTTCTTTTCCCTGCTGAAAATCGCTAACGGTTGATGGTTCCCATTAATATACACAGTTCCACTTGCTGTATAAGAAGTATCGATTGGATCATTAAAAAAATGTATTAAAATCTGTTGTTGCCTGTTAATATCCAAATCTGTCGGGTTTATATGTGTATTTGCTCTATTCCACCCATAATATCCATCCAATAATCTCCATATACACACCTGTTTCAATGCGTATTTTTGCTTGGAACTCAACCCAAGTGCATTTCCATATGTTTCCACACAGCTATCGGCATAAGCAAGGCGGTCAATGTATAATTGTGAAATTCCATAATCCAAAGCATTTTTTGATGTACATGCCCCAGTTCGGAATCCCTTTCCAACATCGATGCAAAACGCCTGTTTACCATCTACTGTAAGCATACCTTCGTTGAATGTTTTTACTAATTTATTATTGTTATCGGCTACAACAATAGGCGTAGAATTTCCTGCAATTCTTCCCATAGTGTGAGTTGTCGATCTCGCAGCTCTTTGCATAGATTTGGCTTTTATTTTTGCCTGATCGGAAGATGAACTTTTTTCACAAGCGGAAGGAGAAATTGTTGCATCACATTCTGGCACTGAAAGTTCATATACAGACTTGTCAGTACCATAGATATCCACAAAATCATTAGTTGTCAGAATACTGTCATAATCATCTGTTTTAAACATGCTCAATCCGTCAAAATCATAGCCATCATGAGGTGTTACCTTAACCTTAACTGTATCACTGCTTGAAAAATCTTTCTGTTTTTCATCAGACCCTACGAATGAAATATCGCAGTCCCTTACATCTTGTAAAGATATAGTGTAAGTTCTTTTGGATACTTCAGCAGCTATTGATTTTGTCTTGCACACCCCTAAAGTTCCGATTAATACACCAGTAAGTATTAATGTATTAATAAAAAATTTTCCTCCACATTTTCCCTTCCTTTTAAAAAGGTCCATTATTTTTGTTCCCATAAGCGCTCCTCTCCTTTATATATATTCAATATAATATGAAAGAATTGTGGGATTCTTCAAAGCTTAGTGTGAAAATATAAAATATCACTTATATGCGATAATTATCTAATTATTCATGTTAATCATGTATAGATGATATTTTTTAAGTCGCAATTATCATCCTCCCTACAGCTGTTTATCATTTATATATGATAAGTCGTCTTATAGCTCTATTGATAAAGCAAGGGGTTTTATGGCGACATTTGGTAAAGATATGACAATCATTTTTGCTTAATTTCACATAAAAAAAACTCCCACCTAGATTTCTCCAGGTAGGGAGTTGAACACTATTTGTGTTTTTTTCGTACAAAGGATGCTAACGCTGTTCCAAGCCCCGTAATTGTTCCTACACCATAAAGAGCGATCATGGAAGCATCACCTGTTTTTACCACGTTGTTACCTGCACTTTTAGCAGACATCACTTTATTGTTGCTGTTATACATTTCGGTATTAGTAGTCGTTTGCTCGGTACGTAACCTCTCAGCCTCATACTTATCGTACTCACTTTTTGCGATTGCAAGCTGCGCCATAGCTTCGGAATGCTGACTTTTTGCTACATCATAAGCCTGTGATTTTTCCGCAAGGTGTTCCTTCGCTTCATTCAAAGCAATATTTGCTTTAACAACGGCTTCAGCTGTTGACTTAATCTTTCCAGTATAATCATTCAAGTAGGCAAAGTCCTCATCTTCTATCGCATGATTCATTGCATCTTCCAGGTCAAGCTTACATGCACGATCTAATTTATCAGTAGCCTGCATTAATTTTGATACCAGTTCATCTGATTTTTTCTGCAATTCATCTACTCTTTCCTGTGCTTTTGCATAAGCTAATGTAACGGCTTCTTTTTCCTTTGAAGCTTCTTCATATGCTGTCTTCGCATTTCTGAGCGGAGTGATCGCTTCAACGACTTTATCATATTCCTTTTGCGCCTGCTCTTTTACAGATGTTGCATTTGCAAGTGCTGTCTTCTTTTCGGATAGATCTACTTTAGCGGCTGCAAGTTTTACTTCCAGAGATGTTTTAGCAGCTTTCGCATCTGATTTTGAGTTCAGTGCTTCTTTTTCTGCCTGCTCTTTTTCGGCGGCAACAGCTTTCGCCTGTTTCACGGCTGCTTCTCTTGCTGATACATTTTCCCGCTTCTTTGCAAGGTCTGCACTTACTTCCGCCTCGATCTTATCGCGTGATGCTTTTGCATTTGCAAGTGTTGTCTCTTTCGCACTTACCTTTGTATCTGCATCCGCTTTTGCTGTTTTCGCATCTGCCAGGGCTGTTTCTGTCATTTTTGCGTCTGCATCTGCGTCTGTTTTGGCTGCTTTTGCATTTTTTAATGCCTGTTCTGCCTGTTTCTGATGTGCTTTTGCGCTTTCTGATGTTGCTTTTGTATCACCCTTTAAAGCACTTACTTCTTTTAATGCCGCATCATAATTATTCTGCTTTTCAGAATGTTCTTTCTGTACCTTATTCAGTGTTGACTGTGCGGATTTCAACGCCTCAGATTTCGATGCAAGTGTTTTTGCCGCCTGGTCTGCCTCTGATTTGGCGTCTGCAGACTTCTGGTTTGCTTTATTCAAAGCCGCCTGTGCATCTGCTTTTGCTGTGTTTTTGGAAATAAGTGTTTTTTTTGCATTATCCAGAGCGTTCTGCTTTGCTGATGCATCCGATTCTGCAGCTTTCTTCTCTGCCTCAAGCTGTTTTACCTTATCCTTTGCATCCTCGGCTTTTTTCTGTGCATCAGTGATTGCTTTATTCGCACTTTCAAGTTCTGCCTTTGCTGCATTTAATGCATCCAATGCATCTTTTGCCTGTTCCGGGGCTGACATCAGATCATTGTAATAGTTCATGAAACGATTATAATAATCTTCGAATGACATCGTATTATCATAATAATCTTTTCCTGTAATTAGATCGCGATTTTCATCAAGAATTAAACTACTTGTTCTATTTGTCTGATGAATAGCATTGTATCGACTGTACCCAAATCCAGCAATAGTATTATTTTTATTAATCATTGCATAATAATGGCCGGTTTCGCCTTTACCCGCTTCTGCATTTGCTTTTTCTTTGTAATACCATCCATCATACGGATCTGAATATCCCCACGCAAGGCATTCTTGTGTATTAAAAACTCCTGGATGATTGTTGTATTGTGTAGCCCAGTTCGCGTCTACTTGTCCCATCGCCATCAGCTCATCGCTTACATTTACTGGCTGAACGCCTTCCTGTTTTCTAAGTTCATTGCACTCTTTAATCAATTCCAATGCTATTTTCATGTTTTCCAAAGAGGTTGCGTCCTTTGCGTCCCCTTTATGCGTATATGATGAGATTGCCTGCCCTGTCGTATCACCATAAGCGACATCTTTAGTATCGGTAAGGATTTTTAATGCTTTTTGTGCACTGGAATCTCCATTCGCTGCCATTGTTTCAAAAAATGCAAAAGCACCATCTTTGATTTTCTGTTCTGCCGTATCTGCTTTTGCCTTTGCTGCATCATACGCTTTCTGCGCTGCGTCAACTTTACTCTGCGCACTTGATTTAGCTGTCTGTGCTCTGGAAAGTGCTGCATTAGCCTGTGTCAATACATCCTGGGCGTTAGAAAGCTGTGCAGTCACATTTGACAGGTTCGTCTGCGCTGCTGACAGATCATTGGTAGCCTGTGAAATCACGGCTTCCTGTTTTGATACTTCCGCACTGGCATTGTTTAATGTGGTCTGTGCCTGTTCTACCTGAATCTTGGCTGTTGTGACTGCCTGATCTTTTGCATCCTTATCAGCTTTAGCAGTATTATAGGTTGTCTGCGCTGAATCGACAGCGTCCTGTTTTGATGATACTTCTGCTGACGCATTGTCCAATGCCTCTTTTGCACTGGCGAGTGTAGCTTCTGCATTCGCCACTTCCACGTCTTTTTCTGCCTGTGTGATGCCGTTTTCAGCATCGACTACTTTATTCTGTGCTGCAGTAAGTGCTGCCTGAGCAGCTTCCACTGCATTCTGCTTTTCTGTCTGTACTGCCTGTGCTGCAGTAAGTGCTGCCTTTGCATCTTCCACAGCCTGCAGTGCTGCTTTATATTCCGGAGATCCCGCTTCTGCCTGTGCCTGAGCCTGTGCCAAAGCTGTTTTTGCACTTGCGAGGTCAGCTTCTGCTTTTTTAGCCTGTGCCTGAGCCTGCTCTTTTGCAGATGTGGCATTTGCAAGCGTTGCCTGGGTCTCTGCAAGTTTATTCTGCGCTTCTGTTACCTGTCCGGTTAAAGTATCTACATTTGCCTGGGCATTAGACATGGTTGCATATTTTTCTCCATAATCTTTGTTAGCTGAATCAAGAATCACTTTATTTGCATTCACATCTTCTTCGGTTACTGTAACCTCTTTTTTTGCCACTTCTAGCTCTTTATAAGCTTTTTCTGTTTTTCTTGTTGCTTCCTGCACTCTTTTTACTGATGCAACATAGTCAATTTCTGCTTCTTTTTTTGCTGTATTATTTGCTTCAATTGCATTATTGGTTGCAATCACCTTATCATTTGCATCTGCGACTGCTTTTTCAAATGCTTCCTGTGCCTCTTTTTTTGCTTTTTCTGCTCTGTTGATTGCTTCTTGAGCCTGTGACTGAGCCCGTAATTCTTCCTTCTTTGCTGCTTCATATTCCTCTTTTGCCTGATTTTCCCTCTTATTTGCTTCGTTATTGACTTTTTTTGCTTCTGCATAATTTTCTTTTGCAGTTTTCTGATTTACAAGGCCATTATCCAGAGTTTTCTGCACTTGTGTTTTTGCAATTTCAGTTTTTCCATTTGACGTCTGCGCCATCGCAGGTGTAATTCCTGATGCTGCCGCAATTGTAACTGTAGCAATTGATGTAGAAAGTTTTTTCAAATTTTTTTTACTCATGTTATTTCCTCCTAAATGCATTTTAAAGTTTTTTAAAAAACAAATGATAAAAATAAGCTCTCATCTGTCATGCACTTAGTATAACATTTTCTTCTTTTATATTTTTTTTTGCAAAAAAGCAAATTACTCGAATTCAATAGCGCAAATTCAAAGTCAAAAAAGGAGAGGTATGTGGAATGTTTCCAAATACCTCTCCTTATTGTTTGACAAAATATTATTTTTTAATTTTCCGACGTTTCTTCTCTTCAAGTGATGCCGCAACTGCAATGCCGGCCATACCCATTGCTGTAGCTAAACCAGCAACATTCGCTGAATCTCCAGTTTTTACAGAATCAGCATGATCATTCGCAGAATTCTTCACAACTGATGTAGGAATTATATCGTTATAATTATCTACCGATGATTTCTGTTTCAGTACCCGGCGAATCATCTCATTTGCTTTTTTTGATTCTTCATCTGCTTTCGCTTTATCAATTGCATCCTGAGCTCTCTTTTCTGCGAGATATTTGTCATAAGTTGTCTGAGCAACAGCTAATTCTGCAGAAGCTTTTGCATTTGCTGTTTTTGCATCTTCGTAAGTCTGTTTTGTTTCTGTGACCTTCTTAACAGCATCTTCATATGCAGCCTGTAATAATGAGATTCTTGCATCTGCATCTTTTACATTTTTAATTTCATCATTCAGATATGCAAAATCAGAATCTGTAATTTCATTTACAAGAGCGTCTTCATATGAAAGATGTTTTGCTCTCTCCATTCTGTCTTCAGCATTTTTCTGCGATTCCACCGCATCAACTAATGCAACAGAAAGCTTATCTACAGTATCCTGAGCTTCTTGATATTCAGCCTTAGCAGTATCCTCTGCTGTTTTTTTCAACTTATAATCATTCTGAGCATTCCTGAGCGGAGTGATCGCTTCAACAACTTCATCATATTCCTTTTGCGCCTGTTCTTTTACAGATGTTGCATTTGCAAGTGCTGTCTTCTTTTCGGATAGATCTACTTTAGCGGCTGCAAGTTTTACTTCCAGAGATGTTTTAGCAGCTTTCGCATCTGATTTTGAGTTCAGTGCTTCTTTTTCTGCCTGCTCTTTTTCGGCGGCAACAGCTTTCGCCTGTTTCACGGCTGCTTCTCTTGCTGATACATTTTCCCGCTTCTTTGCAAGGTCTGCACTTACTTCCGCCTCGATCTTATCGCGTGATGCTTTTGCATTTGCAAGTGTTGTCTCTTTCGCACTTACCTTTGTATCTGCATCCGCTTTTGCTGTTTTCGCATCTGCCAGGGCTGTTTCTGTCATTTTTGCGTCTGCATCTGCGTCTGTTTTGGCTGCTTTTGCATTTTTTAATGCCTGTTCTGCCTGTTTCTGATGTGCTTTTGCGCTTTCTGATGTTGCTTTTGTATCACCCTTTAAAGCACTTACTTCTTTTAATGCCGCATCATAATTATTCTGCTTTTCAGAATGTTCTTTCTGTACCTTATTCAGTGTTGACTGTGCGGATTTCAACGCCTCAGATTTCGATGCAAGTGTTTTTGCCGCCTGGTCTGCCTCTGATTTGGCGTCTGCAGACTTCTGGTTTGCTTTATTCAAAGCCGCCTGTGCATCTGCTTTTGCTGTGTTTTTGGAAATAAGTGTTTTTTTTGCATTATCCAGAGCGTTCTGCTTTGCTGATGCATCCGATTCTGCAGCTTTCTTCTCTGCCTCAAGCTGTTTTACCTTATCCTTTGCATCCTCGGCTTTTTTCTGTGCATCAGTGATTGCTTTATTCGCACTTTCAAGTTCTGCCTTTGCTGCATTTAATGCATCCAATGCATCTTTTGCCTGTTCCGGGGCTGACATCAGATCATTGTAATAGTTCATGAAACGATTATAATAATCTTCGAATGACATCGTATTATCATAATAATCTTTTCCTGTAATTAGATCGCGATTTTCATCAAGAATTAAACTACTTGTTCTATTTGTCTGATGAATAGCATTGTATCGACTGTACCCAAATCCAGCAATAGTATTATTTTTATTAATCATTGCATAATAATGGCCGGTTTCGCCTTTACCCGCTTCTGCATTTGCTTTTTCTTTGTAATACCATCCATCATACGGATCTGAATATCCCCACGCAAGGCATTCTTGTGTATTAAAAACTCCTGGATGATTGTTGTATTGTGTAGCCCAGTTCGCGTCTACTTGTCCCATCGCCATCAGCTCATCGCTTACATTTACTGGCTGAACGCCTTCCTGTTTTCTAAGTTCATTGCACTCTTTAATCAATTCCAATGCTATTTTCATGTTTTCCAAAGAGGTTGCGTCCTTTGCGTCCCCTTTATGCGTATATGATGAGATTGCCTGCCCTGTCGTATCACCATAAGCGACATCTTTAGTATCGGTAAGGATTTTTAATGCTTTTTGTGCACTGGAATCTCCATTCGCTGCCATTGTTTCAAAAAATGCAAAAGCACCATCTTTGATTTTCTGTTCTGCCGTATCTGCTTTTGCCTTTGCTGCATCATACGCTTTCTGCGCTGCGTCAACTTTACTCTGCGCACTTGATTTAGCTGTCTGTGCTCTGGAAAGTGCTGCATTAGCCTGTGTCAATACATCCTGGGCGTTAGAAAGCTGTGCAGTCACATTTGACAGGTTCGTCTGCGCTGCTGACAGATCATTGGTAGCCTGTGAAATCACGGCTTCCTGTTTTGATACTTCCGCACTGGCATTGTTTAATGTGGTCTGTGCCTGTTCTACCTGAATCTTGGCTGTTGTGACTGCCTGATCTTTTGCATCCTTATCAGCTTTAGCAGTATTATAGGTTGTCTGCGCTGAATCGACAGCGTCCTGTTTTGATGATACTTCTGCTGACGCATTGTCCAATGCCTCTTTTGCACTGGCGAGTGTAGCTTCTGCATTCGCCACTTCCACGTCTTTTTCTGCCTGTGTGATGCCGTTTTCAGCATCGACTACTTTATTCTGTGCTGCAGTAAGTGCTGCCTGAGCAGCTTCCACTGCATTCTGCTTTTCTGTCTGTACTGCCTGTGCTGCAGTAAGTGCTGCCTTTGCATCTTCCACAGCCTGCAGTGCTGCTTTATATTCCGGAGATCCCGCTTCTGCCTGTGCCTGAGCCTGTGCCAAAGCTGTTTTTGCACTTGCGAGGTCAGCTTCTGCTTTTTTAGCCTGTGCCTGAGCCTGCTCTTTTGCAGATGTGGCATTTGCAAGTGTTGCCTGGGTTTCTGCAAGTTTATTCTGTGCTTCTGTTACCTGTCCGGTTAAAGTATCTATATTTGTCTGGGCATTTTTAACAGCGTTCTCTTTTTCAATGACAGTCTGTTTTGCATTATCAAGAGATGTTTTTTTGTTTGAAACATCATCCTCAGATACCTTTATTGATGCCTGTACCTGATCCAGGGTATCTTTTGCGAGCTTGGAAGCCTGCTCTGCAAGATTCAATGCAGCTTTCTTATTGTTTGCTGTTTTTTTAGCTGTTTCTTTTTCAGACTGTAAATTTCTTACCTTATCCGCAGCTTTTACAGCATCAGAAGATGCCTGCGTTTTTGCATCATCAAATGCTTTCTGTGCTGATAATTTTGCTTCTTCCGCATGCTTTACAGCATCCGCAGCATTGGCTTTTGCAGCATACTCTTCAGCTTTTGCCGCCTCATAATTTTCTTTTGCTTTTTTTTCAGCTTCAGAAGTTTTCTTGCTTGCAGCTTTTGCGGAATCCAGATCAGACTTTGCTTCTTTCAGATTCGATGCCTTAGCTTTTGAGCCGGCTTGCTTTTCTTCGGCCGGATCCTGTCCTTTCTCATCAGCATGTACTACTGTAGCCATAGGTGCAGCTACCGTTGATGCAATTACAGCCGATGTTGCTACCATTGTAGTTAATTTTTTTATTTTTTTCATAACAATTACTCCTTTAGATACGGTTTTGAGATATATCCGTACATATTGATATTATACGCTTATCTTCAGCAAGCGTCAACAAATGTTCATTTTAATTTGGAATATTTTTCTTTTTTAAGATAGCAAGCGGGAATTCTCGGTAATTCAATTATCGAGATGAGAGCGTTTTCGCGAAGCAAAAGTAAAATACCATATTATCTATATCGAAGAAGGACAGATTTTCAGGAAGGAGGCAGACTGATGGCAAAATCAAAGACACTTGGTTCCCGCAAAAACGAGAACGTAGACGTTCTCTGCTATCGCTTCGCGGCATTACCAACAAACGAACAGATCATTCAACTGAATAAGACCATCGGTTGCTGCCGGTATCTGTGGAACCGGATGCTTTGGGATCACAATACCCTGTATCAGGAAATCGAGGTTGTTCCAAATAATACACCTGCCGATTACAAGAGCCTGGAAGAATGTCTCTAGCTGAAGGAAGTAGACTCCCTGGCGCTTGCCAATGTGCAGCTAAATCTTAATCAGGCATTCCAGAAATTCTTCAATGGAGAAGCAGGCCATCCCCGGTTCAAAAAGAAGAAAGTCTGCAAGGATTCCTTTACCACCAATAATGTATCCGGAAACGTCCGGATGGAAGGAAAAGGGATCCGGCTTCCGAAACTGGGAATCTTAACTCTGATCCTACACCGGAAGGTTAAGGCCGGTGGAAAATTGAAGTCCGTGACGGTCTGTCATGAGAAAGATGGAAAGTGGTACTGTTCCATCTCCTTTGAGTACCCAAAAACAGAGCTGGTCTACCCGAAACCGTCTGAGGATATGAAGCATATCGGTCTGGATATGTCTGCCACGCATCTGTATGTGGATTCCAATGGAGAACTGGCGGACTTTGAGAAACCGTACAAGAAACTTCAGGAGAAGCTGGCGCGGGAACAGCGGAAGTTTTCCCATAGACAGAAAGACTCTAAGAACTATGAGAAGCAGCGTAAGGTAGTCGCAAAGCTGCATGCGAAAATCAAGCATCAGCGTCAGGATCGCCTGCATAAGCTTTCCGAACAGCTGACCAGGGAATATGACCTGATCAGTATCGAGGATCTGGATATGTCTGCTTTGAAACAGACACTCAATCTTGGGAAATCCTATAGTGATAATGGATGGGGAATGTTCGTGGCCATGCTCCTGTATAAAGGAAAACAGAACGGCTGTTACATCATCAAGATAGATAAATGGTTTCCATCCAGTAAGACCTGCAGTCAGTGCGGATATGTCCACAAAGAACTGCAGCTTTCTGACCGGACCTATGTTTGTCCTGTCTGTGGAAATCTCATCGATCGGGATGAACAGGCAGCTATCAACATTGATCTGGAAGGACTGCGGATCCTGTTGTCTGTATAAAATAGAAGATTTGATAGAAAAACCGGTAGGGACGCCGGGGTTAGCCTTCATCACTACGGGGTTGGATGGTCGCAGTCATCCCATAATATTTCACTCGCGTATGTAGGAATCAAAAGAAACCATGAAATTCCGTAAGGAGTTTTTTGGTGGAAGCTCGGTAATTCAATTACCGAGTAGTTCACAATTAACTCCAACGGAAATAGCAAAAAAGCTAGAAATCACCGAAGATAAAGTCAAAGAGCTGATTGCGTCTCTGTGACTCCACAAAAGGAAACATGCAAAAAGAGATCTCTTTTTTGTGTTGAACAAATCTTATATAATGGTATTTTCTTGCTCTTTTTCGTTATTTCCGGCAAGTAATAATGAATTAATCATTTCTGCTTGCTCAGGATCACTCTGTAATAGTCTTCTATATTGGGCTTCTATATATTCATATTTTTCAATTTTTCCTATGTTTTCTTGTACAAATGCTTGCTGCTTATAAAAATCATCGACTTGCATTTGAAGATCATGAACAGTTTTTTCAATTTGTGCTTTTTGTGAATGCAGAAGAGCAATCTCTTTTTCAGTATCATTCTTTTCTTTATAGAGTTTGTCTATATCTGTAGAAATTGAAGATTTCGCTGTAAGCAATTCCCTTTCCAAAATCTTACGTTGCTGAATCCGTTCTTCGTCTATTTTTCTCCTTGCTTCTCTATCTGCTTCATCTCTTCTTCGCATAGAATCGGCTTGTAATTCCTGAATCTGGTCTAATATTCGGTTATGATATTCTAGTGCAGATTCGTTTTCTTTTGGAGGGTCTACTTCTATCCCACGATTTAGACCAGCATAGTATTTTTTTATATCCTGGTGTCTGGCTTGACTGCCCTCCAATCCACGTTCCAAACCGAATTCTTCCATATCTTTGGCATAAGATGTCTGGAGGCCAGAAAGCTTTTTACTTCCGTCTAAAAAGCGGCTTGCATTTAGGTGCCCGTTTTCGTCAATCGGCACAATGATTGCGTGACAATGGACATTTCCAGGCTCATCAGCATGATACACGATGCTGGCAATATTAGATTTTTTATCTTTAGCAACATTGAATGTATTTTGCATCCATTCAACATTTTTCTTTTTCCAGGATTGAATATCTATGTCTTCACCTTTTGAGAAAGTAGTAATAACTTCTATAGCATGCACCGCATTTTTCCGTATTTTGTGGTTTTTATAGTAAGGCAAAGAATCTATCCGCTCCTTGAAAAAATCATTATAAGTTTTTGGAACTCCATTTTTATCATAACCAAGCTCTAACAATTCTTCATTCAAATGTAATAAAGAATTATCTGCATTTTCTACATTGATTTGCCTGTAATTATGGATGTACTTAGATGTTAGTTCACCTTGCGATTTGACCTTTTCTGTGCTAAAAAAGCAATAGCCCATTTTAATTCTCCTTTAGTTTCTTTTTCTGACAATTTTTATGTGAGACTTTGCATTTATTTTCGATAGATAGCTGTACATCGCTTAAACATATAATTACAGCTAGAAACACTCACTTCTCTTCCACTACTATCCCCCGGTCTGCCATCTTTGTTCGAATGTGCCCCCACGTCTTTCCCATTTCCAGCATATACCTCTGTATGATCTGTGCACCACAAGATATCTCCAACATGTAGATCATTTATGCTGGCTGGTCTAGGAAGACGAGCAAATCCACTTTTTTTTAAAGCACTATCCATTGTGTACGTTGAAAACGGACTTGCTCCAAGAAGATTTGTACCGTAGCCAGCGCCGTACCGCAACCCATAATATACAAAGCTGGAACAATCTACGTCTGGATTCATGCATCTGTTTGCCATACTGTATCCATGCGTATCATCAGCCGCAAAGTTAATCATCCATTGCACATATCCTGATCCACCAGTAATAGAGCCAGACCCTCCTATATTAACAGTAGAATATCTCTGCTTTACGGCAAGGGCAAATAATGAATCCGGAGCAACCCCTTTTGCGTCAAACGATGCTTTTTTTGCATTATAAAATGCCTGCGAATTTTCTTTTGTATATTTACTATTATTCTTACTGTAATCTGAGCCGAACATTACCCCCTGTACAACAGCCATCAAAGCATCGTCGCTTTTATAAATAGAAGCAAAATCACTTTGACCGGAATGCGCATCTTCGGCCGCAAAATAGCGGGCAACTAATTTCTCAATAGATTTCTCTTGAGTAATGCTATTCTTTACAGACGGATCAAAATACTGTCCTACATGAGCAGGATCTCTTTCGAAAGGTATTCCCTGGTATCCCTGCCCCCCTTGTGATAGCACCTCAATCATTGCAAGTGTTAATTCTGTATATTTCGAAGCAGCAAACATGCCGCCATCAACTTCTTTTAATATATCCTTAACTTTACTTTCCAAATTGCGTACAGATCTGCTTACATCCGCTTTCATTGATGTTGACGCCTGTCCTAATAGCAACTGATCTTGTACCGTTGCCCATTCAGTTGTTGTATAAACAGTCCACGCATCTTCTTTTGTATCTGAATTCCATCCTTCAAATGCATCATCATCTGCATATGTGGGCACAATACTTCCCATCAGGAATGTACAGGAAAGTAAAACAGCTATTGCTTTCTTCATTTTCGTTTTTTTAGGCGGAAACATAACTAACTCCTTTCCAGTTTTTTTTAAAAAACTCCCTCTTAATGCAATACATACAAGTCTCAGGTTTCCCGTTAATATGGTGTTTTTTGCAAAAAAAAATGTACGGATGCTATCTGATATAGTTCTTTTTTGTAAAAAAAATTAGCTAATTCGTTTTATTTTTGGCGAATTCTACCATTTTAATATGAGACTTATTTGCACTATAGCGAAAGGAGTTTAAAAACATGAGTAGTAAAAAAGAAGTAGTAAAAAACAATCCAAAAAGTCAAAGTAACAAATCAACCAATGATAATGCTCTTACAATCACAGTCACCGAAGAACAGATTGAATTTTGTAGGTATATGAATACTTATAAAGCATTAGAGCTACGTGACGATTTAACACCAGAACAAGTCAAATCATATCAAAACAAAATTGCACTTCATTTATGGGATGTTCTTGAAAAATTTGTCATAAAAACTATTAATGACATGACATCCAGCTATAAGATCAACAAATCGGATCGTTCTGATATTTTACAATCAGTCTTTGTAGAATATTATGTGAAGCTTCCTATGTATGATCCTCAAAAAGCCGCGCCAAGTACTTTCATTGTACGGTATATAAGAGAGCAGGTTTCTAAATTTCTGAGAGACGAAAAAACGCATTTGACACAATATGACTCAAACAACAAAAGGAAAATTGATAAGGCACGAACAGAATTCGAGAAGCGTAATGTCGAACCAACGATTGAAATGCTTAGTGCTGCAACCGGGTTAAGTGTAAAAGTAATCAAACAGACAGATCATTATTCCCAAAATGCAAAAATGGCTGATGTTGATAAAGAGTTTAAACTTCAAGCTCAATTGCCAACACCAGAAGAAAGCTTTGAAGAAAAAGAAAACAAGAAAATCTTATACAAAGCTATTTCAGACAATTGTACTGATTTAGAAATCACTGTTTTGCTTGCTAGAGTAAATCTCGACGAGGCAAAGCAAAAATCTTTTGAAAAAGTAGCACAAGACTTAAATATGCCAATACGTGATGTAAAAGCTGTATATAATAGCTGCGTATGTAAATTGAACCATGACAATTCCATCCTTGATATATTCGGGAATCATAACCGCTACAAGGATTTAAAACCGCTGGCAATGCAGGATAAGGCATCAAAAACTGTAGAAACACAAATGCAGGATTTCCTTACCCAGATCAAAAACTCTTCTGAAAAATAGAGTCTGTTTCATACAACGAAATACAAAAAAAAATCAAGCCCCTTTTTTAAGGGACTTGATTTTTTGATGGAAGAAAATTATAAAAAGTCCATTTTTGCAACATTTTCCAGAAAAAATTTTTTCGGAAATCCTGCTAATATCAACAATTTCGAAAAATTAACACAATTATCAAAATTTCTACAATTATAAATGTAGCTTTCTGTCACGGATTTCCGCCGTTCTTCCTTCTGACCACCATTGCGTTCCTATATATCCGCATGTTCTTCTTGCAACATACAGCAGATTTTTATCTCTGTTTCCACAATTTGGGCACTCCCAAATAAGTTTTCCAGAATCATCTGACACAATCTTGATCTCGCCATCATAACCGCATTTTTCACAGTAATCACTCTTTGTATTCAGCTCTGCATACATAATATTTTCGTATATATATTTCATAACAGATAATACAGCCGGAATGTTATTCTGAAGATTCGGTACTTCGACATAACTGATGGCACCACCTGGAGATAACTTTTGAAATTCGCTTTCGAATTTTAATTTTTCAAAAGCAGTAATCTCTTCTCTGACATTTACATGGTAGCTATTGGTAATGTAATCATGATCCGTTACATCTTTTATAATCCCAAAACGCTTCTGCAGGCATTTGGCAAATTTGTATGTAGTCGACTCCATTGGTGTTCCATATACGGAATAGCTGATATTCTCATTAGCCTTCCATTCTGCACATTTTTCGTTTAATCTTTGCATTACCTTTAATGCAAATGGCTTTGCTTCAGGGTCTGTATGTGATTTTCCTACCATACGGACGCACATTTCATAAAGACCGGCATAACCAAGAGAAATCGTTGAATACCCATTATATAACAGCCTGTCAATTTTTTCTCCCTTTTCCAGTCTGGCTAATGCTCCATTCTGCCATAAGATTGGCGCAACATCTGACACAGTACCCAACAGGCGTTCATGTCTGCATCTAAGTGCCTTATGGCATAATTCCAGGCGTTCATCCAAGATCTTCCAAAATCTAACCATATCTCCATCGGATGAGCAAGCAACATCAACGAGATTAATTGTCACAACCCCCTGATTGAAACGTCCGTAGAACTTATGGCTTCCATCCGGATTTTTCTGGCTGTCTTCCACTGTCAAAAAAGAGCGACAACCCATGCAAGGATAAACCTCTCCATTTTTTAATTCTCTCATGATCTTCGCTGAGATGTAGTCCGGCACCATACGCTTTGCTGTGCATTTCGCTGCAAGCTCAGTCAGATACCAATATTGAGAATCTTCAGTAATATTATCCTCGTCCAGTACATAGATTAATTTTGGAAATGCTGGTGTGACCCATACACCAGATTTGTTTTTTACTCCCTGTATCCGCTGTCTAAGGACCTCTTCAATGACTAATGCGAGGTCTTTTCTCAAGCGGCCATCCGGAACTTCATCTAAGTACATAAACATGGTTACAAATGGCGCCTGCCCATTACAAGTCATCAATGTGATCAACTGATACTGAATCGTCTGGATTCCATTTTTAATTTCTTCCAGCAACCGCCTATGTACTATTTTTTCAATAAGTGCAGGGAATTTTGGCTCTCCACATTCTTCTCTTTCAGCCAATACGTTTCGGCGTATTTTCTGGCGACTGATATCTACGAACGGGGCCAAATGTGCCAAAGTAAATGACTGTCCTCCGTATTGATTACTTGCTACCTGTGCAATTATTTGCGTTGTGATATTACATGCTGTATAAAAGCTATGTGGTTTTTCAATCAATGTTCCGCTAATTACGGTGCCGTGCTGCAGCATATCCTCCAGGTTAATCAGGTCGCAGTTATGTTCCTTCTGAGAATAGTAATCCGAATCATGGAAATGAATGATGCCTTCCTCATGTGCTTTCACAATATCCGGTGGCAGAAGAATACGTTTTGTCAGGTCTTTGCTGACTTCTCCAGCCATATAATCTCTCTGTGTAGAATTAATTACCGGATTCTTGTTTGAATTTTCCTGTTTTACTTCTTCATTGGATAATTCAAGAAGCGACAGGATACTTTCATCTGTTGTATTTGATTTTCTTGCCAGCTCACGTTTATAACGATATCTGACATATTTTTGCGCTACTTCATAGCCACGCATTTCCATAATGCCCTTTTCGACCATATCCTGTATGTTTTCTACATTCACTGCATGGGTAATCGCACTCACCTCTTTTTCAATCTTGATGGCAATTGCTTCAATCTGATAATCCGAGAGCTGATGTAATGGAGATTCCTCTGCATTTGCTTTCCCGATAGCAGCTACTATCTTGTTTCTGTCAAAATCGACCTCTGTTCCATTTCTTTTTATAACTTTCATGTTTTTTCCTCCTTTTTATGATTTATGTTTTCGTCATAAATATGAAGCAAAACAGCACAAAAAAAATCCAGGAAGCAAATACTTCCCGGATCTTTTCCTTATTTTTTTTGATAGACAAATGAAACGGTCTTGTCATTTCTTAATTCTAATCCTGCTGAAAAAGGTTCGCCTGATTTATTTCGGAAGCCGGACATTTCGGGGAGTACTCTTTTATCCAGCAACTCTTTTACCTGTTTTTCTGTCAATTTCTTCCCATTCTTACCGCCAATAGGATTAAATATTTTTAATCCGCAATCGCAAAAATAGCCGCCTCTGTTAGATGTAACTTCCTTGCCACAAAACGGACACCGAATTCCAGAATTAAAATCAAATATCAGATTGTTATCCTTATATGCAAGACCTGCATAAATATCTTTCCCTGCTTTTGTCCTGAAATGATATTTTTGCGTTTTCTCTCCGTTAAATATAGCTTGCATCAAACCTGGAGGTATCTGCTTGTTGCAGACGCATTTGTTTATCTTAAAATCACATTTATTGCACAAATAATAATAACCACTTTCCCTCATTGAATTTGCACATATTGGACATGTCAAACCGATGTCCTTGGCTTTCACAGTTAAATTTTCCACTTGATTGCATACAGTTCTCAAATTGTCTATAACTTGCTTATACACCTGTTGGAAATCCTCTTCTCCTCTCTGCACCTTCTTAATCTTCATATCCATGACAGCTGCAAAAGACGGATATATGATATCCAATTCTTTCATGGAAGTAATGTAATCTTTGCCTTTTTGCGTAATGAATAATCCCTGTTTTTTGCTTTCTGCATATCCGGCATTTAAAATTTCAGTAATGATAGCTGCTCTGGTCGCTGATGTACCGATTCCTTTGGATTCTGCCAGTGTTTTCCTAAGTTCTGGATCTTCTATCTGTTTGGCAATGTTAGTCATCGCAGTAAGCAGAGTCGCCTGGTTCAGTCTTTTGGGTGGTGTCGTTATCTTTTCTACTTTCAAAAAGTTTTTAACCGTAACAGTCTGCCCCTGTACAAGCGGTGGAAGCAAGCTATCTGTCAATTTCCCGTATAATCCTCTCCACCCCAAATCTTTTACCATCTTTCCATTCACATAAAATTTGTATTTCCCATTATCATGGGAAGTAATAACCTGTGTTTGTTCTTCTTTAAGTTTTGGCAAAAATTGTGCAAGAAATCTTTTGTATACCAGCAAACATATCTGATATTCTTTCTGGTTTAATTTTTTCAGGTCTGGCATATTAGACGTTGGTAGAAGAGCATCGTGTGATTCTTTCTGTACTTCTTTGTCGTTTACCACCGATTTATCCTGATATAACATACGAATATCATTTTCTGATATGCTTTCAGCGAACGGTTTTAGCTCAGGAAAAGCACTTATCTTTTTTAACATATCTCGGAAATCTTTAGCTCTTTCAGTAGATACATAACGGCACTGTGTTCTTGGATAAGACAATATTTTATGTGTCTCATAAAGGGATTGCGCTATCTCAAGTGTTTCTGATGGACTCATATTGAAAAATTGACCAGCATCCCCCTGCAACGCAGATAAATCATATAATTTAGGCGCATGCGTTTCTTTTATTTTTTTATGTAATTCCTGAACCACTCCATCGCAGGATACACAAGGGATTTCATCTTCTGAATGAAATTTAGCAGGTTTATTCGCATCATTCAATAGTATAGCTTTAAAGTCTTCATTATAATGAGCCTGAAGCTGAAAATATTTTTCCGGCTTAAAATCTTCAATTGCCATCGAATTGTCGTATATCAATTTTATCGTTGGTGATTTTACTCTGCCTACATTTTGCACTTCGCCCGTTTTATTTGACATTTCTCTCGTTACATTCATTCCAAATAGCCAATCTGCCCTCGAACGAAGTAAAAATGATTGTGTATAGTGAATATGGACAGGATCCGTATGAAAATCCGTCATTTTCATCAACTGCTCAAGAATTTCTTTATCAGTCAGAGAATGTTCTACAAAACGCAATGCCTTTTTGTTTTGTATTTGAAGATATTGCTCAACAAGATAATATATTCCATATCCCTCCTGATCTGAATCTGTCCCAACGATAACGCCGTCATAATGATCAATGCTATTTTTTAATTGTAGGATTTTTTTCTGCATCCGTTCAATCGGCTTCACTCTCCACATTGTAGGTACGATAGGATATTCAATCTCATCCCACCGTTTTCCACTCCATTCATCATAATCATCAGGCGTATAAAAACAGCAAGCATGTCCGGAAAGTGCAATAAAGTCAATGATTCCTATTTTGGCAAAGATTTCCTCTTTGTGTTTGTTATAGCATTGTTTAACATCTCTCATCAGCGATGGTTTCTCTGCTATAAAAATATATTTCTTTTGCATTATCATTTCTTTCCTTTCTGTTCCATCAGTTCCTGCAACATCTTGTCACAATATATATCATCATCTACAAATTCAAGATTTGTATCTATGAATTTCTGCAGAAGCTTTTTGCTGTATTTTTCCTCTTTATTTTTTGGCGTGTCATTACATTCGTATAAAAAACATACAAACTGGATATATAGATCCGGGTTATTTTCCATAACTTCTATTTCATTTGGATTTGGCCAATAATTAGATTTTGACATTGTTTTAAATAATTCCATCCAATTATCGTATTCTTCATAACCAATTTTCATCATTTTATCCTCCTATTTTTCACATAAATCTTTCTAATTCCGCCAATTGGTTCATCTGCTATAAAATCGTAATGCTTGAAATGATATAACTTATTTGATTCCAAATTCATTTTATCTATTTCAGCAGCAGCACTTGGCGAAATCCGGTTCCGGCACGGTTTTTCTTCATCTGAAAGACATTCTCCTTCATATTTCCTACAAGCATAATAGATAGAATATTTTCCAGACCTTGCAACCATCCGTTCACCATCAAATCCGCAATAAAATACATTCATATTTTTCCCTCATCGAAAGCGCTTGGCGCCCCGCAACTTTAGTCTTTAGTTATAAAATTGTGGCGAAAAACCCACAGGCTTGCCTGTGGGATGAAAGCCACTAAATTGCTAGTTTCCATCCATTTGTATGAACGGATTTTTTAATTTTTGATATAGGAATAGGCAAATGATTTTGTAATGCTATTCTCTTTCCTTTATCCTGAACACCTTTTACTGCATATTTAACATTTTCATACCAAACAAAGTCATACGGTCTGTACTGATAATGCTGTTTTCGTACAACAGTTTTTCCTTTAGATATTTTTTTTCCTCTGTAAACACGTTCGTTTTTGTTGGAACTGCGCAGCTCTCTACGATTTACTCTGTTACAGCTTAACTGTTTGCCTGATTTAACAGTACCATCTCTTAAATCTATATATTTAGCATCATAGAATTTACTTAAAATACGATTATTGCGTCTTAACTTCTGATGACATTTAAAATCTGTTCTGTGCTTTGGATGAAAATTTCCCATGCAATATGCATCATTACTATGTGATTTCTTAATACCATAATTCTTACGTTTTAATTTAGTTAACGCTCCATATGTCATATTAAATTTGACATCTAGTGCTGATTTTTTTAATTTGGAAAACATATTATAGCGGACTATTGCCATAAACGTAGCACCTTTAAACGTTTTAAGCTTTGGCTTTAAGTCATAAAGCTTACCGCCTTTTTGATGATTTTTGCTTGTATGGCAATTATTGCAGACGGTCGCTAAATTACTCATTCTGTTAGACCTGTCTCCAACACGATATCCCAAATGATGTATCTTAAGGATTAATCCACTTTTTATAGCTGATTTTCCGCAGCAGACACATTTATAATTGTCCCTTGCAAATACAGCTTCTCTCAAAGTTGAATAACCATATCGTTCTCCATGCTGATAATCTGTACCTTGTGGAACATTATCACCATTTTCAATAGCTTTAAGCAATTGTGTATCAAATTGCCCCATTTCAAATATTGCTGATGTAATAGGGCAGACTTCATAATACATTTTAAAGAGACTGATATGTACATCTCTTTTATTGCGGATGCTCGGAGCGAATCCATCTTTACATATGAGATTATCATGTCTGTTGTTCCATCGAGCCTTGCGATAACGAAGTTTATTTCGTCTGGCTCGCCTGTATTTGCGACAATCATTGTGGCGCTCTGTTTCGTTTTTTAGTAATATACGTTCTTCATTCACATATTCGTGCTTCTGTGATTTGATGCTAATGCCTATATGCTGATATCCAGTATCACAACAGTATTCGACAGATTGTGTATATCCATCTTTTCGTTCTGCTAATATGATAGTAAAAGGATGATGCTTATATACAGCCGCTTTGCTGCTTTTAAGCAGTTTTCTGGCTCGGTATTCATTTGTAGGCATTAGTTTTTTATTAGTACTTGATAATACGAATACCATAAGTATCCACCTTTCTTGAAATATGGCTTACGCCTCTAACCATGTAGATGTTAGGTTCTTCCCTAAAAGGGAGTGGTTCACATCGCCAATGTTAATGGTTGGTTTTAACGGTTTTGACTTCTCCTATACCTTTAGAGATGTTTACTCGACCTCGTAGAGCAGTGAACTTGTGAAGCATTCACTGGTACCTATATATTCAACCTTAACGTAGTTTGGTTAAATAACCGCACTTAAGCTACTCACTATGGGTTGTTACACAACCCCACAGGCTTGCCTGTGGGTATTAGTGAGTGACCAAGTTTTTCCTTTGTTTTTGATCTTTCTACCTCCCCGCAGCACAAAAAAAGTGCAAAATTATCAGCCATAACTTTCCTGTCTTCCTGATTAAGTAGGTGCTGGAATCGGTTGTACACTTCACAAATATCCATTTCTGGGTACTTTAAGCATTTTTCTATAAATTTATCAATCAACTCGTCCAAATTTTTTCCTCCTATGACTGTATTCCTGTTTGTACTGTTAGTTATATTTTACAAAAATATTCCATTTATGATTTTTTTGCAAAAAAAGATGCCATCGCAGGCATCTTTTCGGAGAAATATGACGGCGCAGAAAGTTCGGTTCGGATAAGGAAAAACCAGCGGCTTCTCACTCATCACATTCAAATAAAACATCTACGCCAACAAACATGAAAAAATAAGTAGTAAAACTTTCCGCTAATAATATGGAAGAGTTATTTCTTTTCAATTTGACAGCTAATTAATTCATCATCTGAAGGGATTTCATACATCAAATCCATTAAAATATTTTCAATGATACTCCTGATGCCTCTTGCACCAGTATTTTTTTTGTATGCATTATCAGCAATGACCTTTAAAGCATCCGAACTAAAATCCAGATGTACACCATCAACTTCAAATAATTTCTGATACTGTGAGATAATTGAGTTTTTTGGCTCTGTCAGAACTTTAAGAATATCTTCAACAGTTAACTTCTCCAGGTGGATTACAACAGGAAGTCTGCCCAGGAACTCCCTTATCATGCCATAATCTTTTGGATCCTCCGTATCATTGCATGCAGGGATTTCTTCTTTTTTTGTCTGTGCTGAAAAACCGCATATTTTATGTGCTTTACTATCCTGATCGATCCGCATTCCTTCAAAAGAGCCACCACAGATAAATAATATATTGGATGTATCAATTTCCACCTGGCTTTCACCTCTGCTGCCAGCTCGACCATTTTCCCCACCATTTCCTCCAGTAATTCCAGAGCCCATAGCCTTATTTGAGATAGAAACGCGAGTACCTTCAATGATTTTAAGGAGGTCCTGCTGCACACCTTCTTTCGAAGCCTGGCTGGTTGAATTAGCATTGTCTCTGCCGATCTTATCAATTTCATCGATATAAACAATACCGCGTTCAGCTGCTCCGATGTCGCCGTCTGCATTCAGCAATAATTTTTCAAGGACGGATTCAACATCATCGCCGACGAATCCAGTTTCTGTCAGTGAGGTGGCATCACAGATAGCGATTGGAACATTGAGCTTTTTTGCCAGGGTTTTTACGAGTAAAGTTTTGCCGGACCCGGTAGGCCCCACCATGAGGATATTGCTTTTTTCTACATCAGAGTTTTCCATGTTGATTCTTTTGTAGTGGTTGTCAACAGCGACAGCAAGAGCAAGTTTAGCATCAGACTGTCCGATTACATAGTCGTCTAAGTAATCCTTCATTTCTTTAGGTTTTGTACGAACAAATCCATGGTGTGTAGCGTGGGCGTGTCCGGAATAGTTCATCTTATATGGGGATGGATTTTCCTGATAGAAAAGTTCAATTTGCTGTGAGAGTCCTTCGTGTCCTTTTGTTTTTGAAAATACTTCAAAACGGTTAGCAATCATCAATGCACAATTCAGGCAAATGCCTTTCCCATTATTAAATCCCATAGCGGTTTCCATTTCAGAGCGTCCGCAAAATTCACATTTTTTTATTTCTGTCATGATATATTTCCTTTCTGTATATAACTGGTTTTTCAAGCCCCGCTTCAAGATCTATAGATCTAAGCGGTGGGTAGTTGACTATTGGTATGATAGCAATTTTGTGTTTTTAGAAGAATCATCCTGCTGCCACTATATTTTGATATTCCAGACGGTTGAAACTGTTGGATTCGGTTTAGATGTGCTTATTCACACGCAGCCTCTTCAAGAGGCTGGGCTGTATTTCTGCAGTTATTGCCATCAGATTGTATTCATAGAATTATTATACAAAAAAGAAATGCAGGATTTCTTTTTGCAAAAAAAAAGAAAAGAAACGGAACCAGATTCCGTTTCCCTCTTTTCTTTGTTATCTCTTTTTTTGGGCAGCGTTCCAAATCCTCCTGGCCTGATCCAAAATGCAGTCATGCTTTACAGCTTCTTCCTTTGCATTTTCATCAGAAGACTGGCTTTGGTGTGCGCTTGTATCACAGTGCTCATCATCGTTATAGGAGAATAGGCTTCTCTGTCCTCCAAGATGCAGGTATAACCGGTGGTCAGCATAAGTGATCCCGATCGTCCAAAATAGCAGCAGGATGCTTTTGCACATAATGATAGCGAACACGTCATTTCCTGTTTCAAATAGACTGAATGCTGCCGGGATCCCTATTAGCGGGATCAGAAATCGAAGCGCATCCAATGCCATTAATACCGTCTTGGAAATAGCTTCCTTAATGGCACTCTTTTTTAGAACAGATGACATGTAAGAGATTATCGAATGGAATTCGTGCATACTGTTTCCTCCTTTTGTGATTTCTGATTTCAAAAGAAATATGGGACAGCAAAGAAAAAAAAGAAAGCACCATCAGGCACTTTCTTCTTTTTTGTTTTCCTTTTTTTCTTTCCATTCTTTTAAAAGCATTGCTGTTTCCTGCATGGTATGACAATGATATTTCCATAGGATCATGGACTCAAGTTCCGTGAGGTCCAATTTTGCAAATAAGGAAACAGCATCGTGCGTATTCTTACAATCCCACCGTTTATGTATAACATCCCAGTAGACATCTCCATATCTGCCTTCGCTTAACCCGACTTTCAAACGGATCTGCCCTTTTGCGTGTTCATTCACGTCATAATAGACATATTCTACATGCGGGACATATTCTTTGTCACAGAAGTTTAAGACTATATTCTCTCTCTTTACATCACTGAAATCATACAGCAGCCTTACTGTTACCATGGCAGCAGCTTTTACATCAGCCAATGCATCATGAAATTCCACTTCCTTTGATGGATACAGGTAAGAAAATACGTTCTCAAGCTGGTACGGCCGGTAATCTCCAAGTGCGGAATCCTCTATCATATTTCTTGGCAATTCAATCAGATCCAGTACTGGTCTGTCCGGCATGCGGTATCCTGTCCTTGCCGCCATATGGGAAAGCATACGATGATCAAACGAACTGTTATAAGCTCCCCATACATCGCAAGACGCAAGAAGTTTAAATATATTGCCGGCTGCCTGTTTTTCTGTAAGACCACCTGCCAGCTTTTCATCTGTAAGTCCTGTAATCTCTATGATCTTTTTTGTCAATGGCTCTTCCGGGTTTATATAGACACTGCTCCATCCATCACTGACTAATTTCCCATTCTTCACGCAGTACCTGATAGCAGAAAACTGAATGATCTTCGCATCATCTGTGAGTCCTGTAGTCTCTGTATCAAGGATGAGTAATTTAACCCCTTCTTCAAAAAATCTCATAAACTTTTTATAGACAGCATATTTTGTCTTCAATTGCGGCATGTTCTCGCGGAATTTATTACCATACTTCTTCAACATCCAATGGAATATGGCCATATAACTCTCGGCCCATTGCACTTCTTCAAAAGTGTTTATTTCCAGATGCTGATTCCTGTATACAGTGCGTATTACATCATTGATCTGGTAATCTTCCGGAAAGAATTTATGAAAGTATCCGGCATTCTTTTTCAGATCCAGAACCGGGACTTCCACCCCGATCATTTTCAAGATTTTCTTTTCCAAAGTACAGTCCCATCCAAGCAGGACATCATACCCTGAAAGCGTATGGGTTATTTTTTCTATATCCTCGAAATACGAACCCTCATTGACTGTTTTTGTATAAATGCCTTCTTTTTTTAATCCGTTTTCCGTAAGCCGGCATACAAAAGCCGTGATATGGAACGGATGACATATTCTTGCTTTGACAGATGCTTTCAAAGCTTCCATAGTGTCATCGGACACAATGCGGAAGGATGCAAGAACAGTCCCCTCTTTTACAAAAGGCTGGAATTTACTCCAGCCCCCATATGTTTTTGCCATGTTTTCCTCCATTTTCATTACTACACTTATTTGCTGATGCATTTTAAGCAACGGATCATATAGCTGCTCTTGCGGATGCTACACTCTTCCCTGCATCACCGCTGGCAGACAGTTCGTTTTCTTCGTCGGCAACAGCCCATTCAATCGCTGGCGCAGCCGGTATATTTTTCTCACCGGCGGCAGCAGTGGATTTTTCTGATGCATGTGTATCTTCCGTCACTTTTCCAGAATAGTTATCCAGAAGGTCTTTATATGCTTTTTTTAACATCATAGCCTGTTTATCTGGCAATGAGCGGTATGTGGATGATACCATTCCAAGATACTGATCCAGGGCATTGCAGCTGTTCAAAGAACACATCCAATGGATTGCTGCTTCTGCTTCTTTGGTACGTTTCTTTCCTATGATCTTATTGATACTACCGAGGAAAGAGTTATATTCCATGATTCCGCCGCAACACTGCAGTCGATGCAGGTTCTGATAAGCATGCAGGATACTTGACCCGATTCCTGATACAAGTTTGTATATACCGCCTTTATAATATTTTGACGTATGTTTCATGGTGTTATTCTCCAACATGACTTCTGCTTCTTCATACCTGAATAACGACTGTACAACCAATGCTTTTCCAGACATATCTCCCGTCTGGATCCGGATCATATACTCTACCGGTTCGTTTCTAAGATACAGCTGTTTTTTTCTGTTTTTCCTTGCACTCTGGATCACAGGTTCAATCATAGACCTGCATTCTTTTTCACACCGGTCCAGAGCATCCAGATCTATTGACAGGACTCTCAAAAGTATTTCTGAATCTTCTGACCGGATTTTCCATTTATCAATTTCAAAAATCATGAAATTTTTCAGGTAGTCCATCACGGAATCAAAAAATTCAGCCTGCTCAATCCTTTGATAAGATGCACCAAAGGCACTATAGACTGGGCAAAATCCTTTTGTACGTTCCCGGCACAGAATCCGCAGATTGTCTGTTTCTGACAGCTTTTCTGCAATCATAATCGCATTCCCAAGTTGATGTTCATCCTGCTGTCTGAATGCTGCACTGCAATCCAATAATGTTCCAAGCACCTGTACTGCAGACGGCAGAACCGGATACAGCGTATCATCCGCAAAAAATGCTAATTTTGTCTTCAAAATGATCTGTAAAGCTTCTTTATTCACTCTCCTTTTCATGATAACAAACTCTGGCTGTCCATTTTTATTGATCCAATATGGCAGTGCCGGATCTACTGCTATCCAGTTCGTATCATAATAGTAACTGTCTACTTTCTCGTAATCCCGCAGGCACATGACATAAAACACTGCCAGTTCTTCATTCTGATCAATCGAATTTAATGATGACCGGAATTTTTTCAGGTTCATGCCTTTGTAGAGAACCTTATTAAGGTCCAGTTCTTCTTTTTCTTTGTCTACTTTCCAAGACTCAAGTGTTCCATGGTCAAATTTACAAGTTAATGTAAATGGATCTTTTTTTCGGATCGTCTGTATTCCTGTTACAGAGTCCAAGCGTTCAAGAGCTTCCTGGAACGTTTCCATTGTTTTTCCTTCCAGCATATTTTATCCTCCTTTTTGTACTAAGGGTTTTTCAGGTTATCCTGTATTTTTCCCTAAACAAAATCAGAGGGGAAAACAATATCTTATTTTCTCCTCTAATCTATGATTTCATTTACAATATGGAAGAAGACGCTTTGTGCGATTTTTCCGCAATATTAATATCCAGGAAGCTGGCACTGGAAAGAACGCAGTTCGGTGGCTTTCAGGATTTTTCAGTCTTCTCCAAAAATATCATTCTTCGCTTGGTTTAGCATCAGACGTTCCTGAATGCTCTCCTCTCTTGCTATCTCTTCATCTGTCTTATAATTGTTCAAATACTCTATACTATATGGAACAAATTCCGTTGCCTGGTCTTGAAAATTATAATCAATTCCGCATCTCTCGCATGTGATCGTCGTCTCAACAGGCCGGTATTGCATAAATGCATCCACAAGGATTAAAGCTCCTTTTTGCAGATGCCGGTAATCCATTTCCGCTTGCTGTCCATATGAATATACCCACGGGTAATCAGCTGAAATATCCCCCTGTGTTTTGATATAATACTTACGATCAACTCCAAGCCGGTATCTGCAGCACGGATTCTTCTCTGTTCCAAGAAGTTCCGGGTCACTCACAACGGTACCAATGATCAGTACTTGGTTCGAAACTTCCATATAATGGGTTTCAAGAATCCGCTCCGGAAGATCTATAGAATGTTCATATGCCTCCCTGACAGCATTAATTTTGACTAGGCTTGTTGGGTAGACGAATGTTGCTGTTCCATTGTATTTCACATTCATTGTTCCACATGCTGGACAATGCGATTTCTTATTCAATGTTAGAATATTAAATACACCTTTGATATCAACAAGATCAAACTGCACAAGCTTTTTCATCCTTTCGATCATCGCCGTACCATCATAGAATACCATCAGATCTTGGAAACGTTTCCCATGGAAATTATCCACATCCCTATGAATGGTTCTGATCGTAAACATTACCTTTTCTGCCCCGGATTCCCCTGCATTCATAATGATTGGATCTTCCCGCAAAAAGCCGACCGCCCTTACCTGATTATGTGTAGCCATACATACAGCCTCCTTTCTATTTTGGCTACTGTAAATATGGGATTTTCTTTCGTTTGCTGAGTTCTTCTTTTCCCTGTATTTTGGTGAACTACCGCAAGCGACACTTTCAGCAAAATGCGGGCTTTTCTGGTTATGGTAGGTATCAGAGGTCTGCTGACACACTTATAATCGTTCAATCGCATCCATAGCTAGGTCTGATCGCTCGCATTCTTCTGTTGATAATGTGAGCTGCCAGCAGAGCGGGCTCCCTTGCATCCGCATAGCCGCGTAACTGAGTCCATTCGTTTTTTTATCCAAGAATGGTTTATCGATCTGATTTGGATCTCCAATTAGTACGATTTTCGTTCCCTTTCCAGCTCTTGTTATGATCCCTTTTGCCTGGTTCGGTGTCATGTTCTGGGCTTCATCGATGATCAGATAAGTCTTAGCAATGGAACGACCACGAATGAAGTTGAGTGCTTCCGTCTGTATGATACCTCTTTCGAAAATCTCCTGAATCTTTCCAGAAAGTACCTGCTCATCTGCGTACCGTTCTTTTTCATCAGAATCCAAAAGCTGCTCCAGATTGTCAATGATCGGACGCATTAATGGAGCGATCTTTTCCCTTTCATCTCCCGGAAGGAATCCTATGTCATCATCGAATTGCGCATTTGGCCGGCATACAATGATTCGCCTATATTCTCCACTCGGATTGTTATAAACTTTTTCCAGTCCAACAGCCAGAGAATAAAATGTTTTGGCAGTCCCGGCCATTCCTTTCACAATTACAAGAGGAGCTTCAGAGGCTGGAGCCATCAATGCCTCCTGCATAAAATACTGACCCACGTTTCTTGGTATCACCCCATATGGCTGTGCCTTCTGATATCTCAATGGAACAACCTTTTCTTTCGATTTTCTTCCCAGCAATGTATTATTGGAAGACTGATCAGGAATGAGGACAACAAATTCGTTCTCTTCCAGGGATATTCCAAAGTTACTTCCGTTTTCGTCAGTCGTATAAAGAATGTCAGCAGGAACTCCATCTTTTTTGAAATCTTTGACGGATTCCTGTGGAATATAAGCTTCTGTCCTGCCCAAATACATAGCAGCACTTTCAGATATTTGCTCAGTAGTATAATCTTCCGCACGGATTCCCAACACCTGCGCTTTTAATCGCAGCACGATATCTTTAGAAACCAGGACTACTTCGTTGCCTGATTCGGCCATTTTCTCCAAGCCTTTACAGACTTGTAAAATTCGATTGTCCAACTTTTTTTCCGTTAACTCTTTTGAAAGTGCAAAATCTTCAAATCTCTTTTCAACCTTGAGATTTCCGCCATTTGGAAGCGGAATACCATCCAAAAGATTTCCTTCTGATCTATATTCTTCCAGCTTCCGAACCACATCTCTCGCATTTGCCCCTAGGTCTCCATCTCGCTTTTTCAGCCCATCTAGTTCTTCCAATACTGCAAATGGAATTATAACATTGTTTTCCTCAAAGGATAGTAATGCGTTCGGGGATTGTACGAGGATATTTGTATCCAATACATATGTTTTTTTCATACATTTGCGCAGGATACCCCGTTTAAAGTTCACGATTTGCCTGGGAATGCGCCTCTTTTTTTACTTAAGAGATACGCTTATCCTGCTTCCTCCTTTCCGTTACTAGAATATGTTAGATTTCCATTTCTTCATCTTTACTTTCTTCACAAAGAATTTCTTCATCCTCTTTACATATGTCTTCCGTTTTATCTTTTTGCCCTTCGGAATTTTTCATTTTTAAATATTCATTGTATTCCTCCTCATCTGCGAGCAATATAGAATCCCCTTCTCTGATTATATGGGCTGTTTCTCTTTCATCGTTCTGTGCATTTGTGTATATAATTTCATTTGGCAGTTCAATGTTTGGCTTTTGAGCATACAATCTTTCTTTTTCTTCTTCGGATAAGAATTTTTCCGGTTCTTTTCCTTCCAGAAAATCACTTACATCACGTTCTTTCTTTAATGCAGCCGCAATCTCATCATTTCCTGCAGTTGGAAACATAAGATACCTGTCGTTTCCATGCCCCCTAAGCTCTCCGTAACGATTGTACTCTTTATCAACATTCTTATTTGGTTCCAATATATGTTGTTTTGCATATTCCATTCCCTCATATATTGCCTGTAAATTCTTCGGCGTCAAATTAATATTGTCATGAAATCCGAACCCGGTTTGTACTTGTTCGGATGTTCCATCTGGCTTTGGAATCATCATATACATGTTTACTCCATAAGGAGTTGGTTGTGTATAAATATGTGCATTTCCTTTCTGTTCAGGTTCTCCTGTAAACAAGTTCAGTGATCTTCCTTTTTCGTCTTCAATTGCCATCAAGTCTGGGTTTGTTATTAGACCAAGTGAATATGCAAAGACTTGATAATCAGGTTTATCCCCTGTATAGCAGCACATGATCTGATTTTCTTCCAACGCCTTAGATAATGCCCATGTGTCTATTGTATTGTTAAAATTATATGTTCCGAGATCAATGCTTTCGCTGATGCCATCACCTTCTTTGTCTAAAGCATATGCTTTATTTGCCGTAACATGAAATCCGTCTTCCGTTTTTTCTACATTGACTTTATCTTTAGTTGGGAAAACACGGTCGGCTGCATGTTCATTGATGGCGTGGATATTTGCATATATTTCTGGCAAAATGTTTTCATGGCTCTTTAAATCCTCCAGCTTCATTGATTGTATCTTAACATTGTTATAGAGGATATCTATATCTTTTTCTGGTTCTAAGGAAGATACCATCTCTAATTTAAACGCTCCACATGGACCTATTACATTCATCTGAGAAAGTGGCATTTCAATACCATCATGTTTCGCATCTTCCATGTCCTGCATATTCGAGTAAGCTCTTGCACCTCCTACAGAAAGAACAGCTTCTATCGTAGTCTCATATTTTACTCTTTCTAATTCTTTATCACGTTTCTCTGCATCTTTTGGATATAAGACATATAAATCATTTGATCTATATTGGTTTAGAATACTTCCGAACGATGTGGCATTCCCATTTAAAAGATCTTCCTTTGGCATAAGGTAGCTGGTATTATCAGACTTTCCGTTTTGCAATCTTGAGATATACAAGTTCTCACTATTTGGGTCTGCTTCAAGAATACAACCGGCCGCATTGAACATCCGTCTTACATTTTCATCGTTTGCCATGATTTGCGCACATTCATCTCTGGATACTTCATCATGTTGTGTAAGCCACTCTTCCGGTATAGATTCCGGACGTTGGTCCACTTGATATGATTCCAGTTGTTCATCAATCGCTCGCTGATATTCCGTTCTGTTATCTATATCATGATTTGTTGCACGATCTTTGTCATGAATTGCCTCTTCTTTTTCTTCTGTCTTTGCATCCTCTTTTCCATTTTGTCTCTTCCGTTCTTGTTTTAGATCTTTTGCTCCGAGTGAATCATCAAATGCTTTTTTAATTTCTAATTGTTCCCGTCCATTAAACAGGAGATTGCGTACTGCAGTTCCTATAACATGTGTTACAACTGCCACAATGCCTGCCATTATACCACCTATTTTTCCAAACGGAGATTCTTCCACCCGGCTTTTCCAATACTCAAAAGCATTATCATAATCTGCGATTTCTTCGTCTAACATTTCTTCATCTAATTCGTCTTCCAGAGCTTCTTCTGTTAAATTTTCCTCTTCCATCTCTTCTTGTGGTTCTTCCATATTTGGCTCTTTTTCTTCACCTTTTGGTATATCCTGTTGTTCAAACGGGACTTCGCCCTCGTTGAAATATTTGTTTTTTTCTTCCATACAAAACACCTCTTTTTGTTAATATTACTCTCTGATTATTTTTTAAAAAAAGAAAGACAGAATATATACTGTCTTTCTTATAAAATAATATGGCTTTTTTAGAATTTTCCCATTTTATGTCCAATATAAATACCACCAAAACTGACAACTGCCATAATCAACAGCGGAATAATCTTAACCGGCGATGATTTTGTTTTTGTAGTTTCTTTTTTTTCAATTTTTTGCTCCTGTTTTGCTCGCTTTGGCTGCTTCTGAACTGTTTGTTTCTTTTCTTTTACAGGTTGTTTTGTCGTGTCTTCTTCGCCGGCATTATTCGTTGAGTTACCTGTATCATTTTCTGTTGCTTTATTTGCATTTTCGCCCGGTTTTTCAAGCGTATCTACCTTTGTGAAGTTCTGTTTTAATATATAACTTTCATATTGCGATTCCAGATTCTTTGTCTGCTTATACCCAATTGATATTATAAACTCATCAAATGCATTTTCGCCAGATTCTACAACAAAAGATGAAGTCACTCCATATCCACTCTTCTCAATGTCAGTATTGTATCCATCGTATGTAATATCGTTAATTTGGTATTTCCCGGTTGGAAGTTCCAATTTTCCGGTATTAGATTCTAACTTTGATGCATCAATGGTAATCTCTTTCTCTTCCTGCGTGTCCATATTTGTATAATGTATAACGAAATTATCCCCTTGTTGTGCTTTTAAATTGTTGGAATACCAAACATCTATATAAATATAAGATGGTTCATCCGCTTGTACTATCACCACACTTCCAAGAAGCAATATCAAAATACATATCAGCACATTTAATGAAAAGCGAGCTTTTTTCTTATCATGATCAGTTCTCATCCGCGTCCTCCCTCACTCTAACTCCTGATATTTCTTCGACAGAACGAATATTTTTGCCTGTGTATTCATCATCCATAGCATTATCTTCTTTTGTTGCACTGAAAGTTTCTTTAACAGCGCGGCTATACGGATTATTTTCTTTTGCGGCATTTTCAATTTCTTTTGCCTGTGCGATGCTTTCGTTCATAGCATCCTCTTCCGCCTTGATTTCATCTTCAATTTCTGCAATAATACGCCTAAAATCTATTGTATTGTTAAAAACATGCCTACTCTGTTCATTATCAAATGCAAATGTCAAGCGATAGCCGTTTTCGTATTGATACCCGTCAAAAAAAACTAATTGGTGATACTGAAATGTAAGGTTTCCTTCCAATAGCAATGGTGTAATCACTAATGATAAAAGCCAGTTATCATGTTCCGGATTATCAATATCACTAAACCAGCCTATGCAAATTCCAGAGGCTTGTTTGAACTCATAGCCACCAGAAGCCGGAAGATCTGCGGTAATGACTGCACAACCTCCCGAACAATGAATATTGATCACTGCTTCGCGCAATAATACATTAGAAATTGTATTTAATTGTTCGCTGCTGATAATCTCGTCAACAGTCAACATTGCTGATGCTAGGGGCATACCAGCAGCGTCTGTCCCATTGGTGACATAAGTTCTTCCCAGTTTATGTCCTGAATTGCATCTTGTGCTTCTTTTGATATATTTTTAAATTCTGTTATTTCTTGCATACATTTCTCCTCTGGCTTTCTATATTTTCTTTTTTAATATGGTGTTTTTGCAAAAAAGAAAGCCTGTGTATTCACACAGGCCTTCAAAATCAAGATTCATCTGGTTTGGTTGACATTATCTTATACAATTTCGTATCTTGCGGGAATGAATCATCCATTGGAATTATATCGTCCTTTATACGGATCAATCCCATACCAGGTTTCGCAGCACTGATATATTTCTGCTCATCTTTCGAAATATTGAACATTTTCGATAGCTCAATCTGGTTCATCGGTGACTGTCCCAACAGAATCATGAATGAACAGTTGTTGAGGATGGTTCTTGCATCTTCACTCTTGAGCAGATCTTCTATATTTTGTGTGATTGCTGTCGGTACTCCGTTCCATTTACGAGCACGTTTCCAAATCTGTGCAATATAGGATGCTGATGATGGTTTCTGCATCAGCAGGTAGAATTCATCAATGTAGATCCAGGTTCGTTTCCCTTTGGCTCGGTTTTCAATCATTTTATTCCAAATGTTGTCCAAGCAGATCTGCAGACCCAGTTCTTTTAGTCCTTCACCGATGTCTTTGATATTATATACTGTAAAACGGTTGTTGATTTCAACATTTGTATGTTTAGAAAATATATCCAGTGAACCATTTACATATCGTTCAAGAGAAAGAGCTAGTTGAGCCGCTTCTCTTTCTGGATATACATTCAGTTGGTTCCAGAAGTCAACCATTGTTGGAGCATGATCTACATCAAACGTTTTTCCTGTATCTTTCAGATACTGGATATAATCATCATAAATGGATTCCACACATCTATCTATAATTGATTTTTCATTTGGTGAGAGCCCATATCTTCCTCCAATCGCTATTTCACAGATTGTTGTTATGAAGTCTGTTTTTACTTTAACAGGATTGCCATCTGTTCCGGCATTTTCTGTATTCAGATCGAATGGATTGATATAAACATTTGAACCGTTTGCAATCTTAATTGCACTTCCGCCCAAAGCATCAGCAAGAGGAGTGTAGTCAATCCCCTCTGGATCAATTACATATACCTCATCATTTGTATTCAGCAATACATTGACAATCTCTCTTTTTGAAGTAAATGATTTTCCGGCACCTGGCATACCTAAGATTGCGCCATTTGGGTTTAGATCTGTTGTCCTGTCATACAGTATCATATCCCTTGTTGTAGCATTGATGCCGTAGTACATCCCTGTTTTCTGCTTAATGTTTTTCATGTCGAACGGTGTGATCACCGACACACTATCAGAGCTCATTAACCTCTGGATTTCCAACTGATTATTTCCTAATGGTAAAGCGGTATTAAATCCTGCTTCTTGCTGTAAATAAAGTTGTTTTACCGTAACCATATGTTTCGTTTGGATTGCTTTTAACTGTTTTTCATAATTTTCTAATTCTTCTTTGCTTGAAGCAAATAGCGTGATAACTATGTTTGCCACAAAAAGTTTCCGGTTTTCTTTTGTAATATCATTTGCCATTTCCCCAACTTCCCTTTGACTGTCCTGTACATCTGGATTAATCAAAGACGCATCATATCCGCTTCTTGCTGCCCTCTTTTGAATATTTACAATTTCTGAACGAATATTCGTTCCCTGTCTTCTAACCAGCTTAATAGCTTCTTCCTGTGCAATTGTATTAAAATATACACTTACCAGCATATTAGTCGGAATGGATGCAAAATCAGTAAGAATGGTATCTTTTAGCCATGTTGGATAATTTGAAATATAATATGATTTTGCGATAACGCCATCCATATTGATCTGGTCATTTGTAATTTCCATTCCTCCTGGTGCAATCACATCTTTGGTTGTAATTCCCTGGGCTTCACAATTTTCTAAAGAAAAACTCTCCACTTCTTTTCCATCAATCATGCGTTTCTCATATAAATGTGCATCTGAATTTTGGTTATAAATTGAATTCAACATATCCAGGCGTTCTATCAATGACATCTCTTTCATATCTTTTTTTGTAAGATCTGTCAGATATTCTGCCATAGTTGATTCCACCTGCTGAAACCGCTCATTTGCGCTCTCAATATCAGTTGCATAAAAAGAAATAGTTATTATTTTTTGTGATTCCAGATTATTCTTCGCTCCAACCATTTTATCGATCAGCATATTATTATATTCGATCCTGTATTTATCAAGCCCATCCCGGTTCGGCTTTAGCAAAACACTTTCCTGGAATTCCATAATATCAATTGTCTTATTATATATTGTAATCTCTACCGTAATATCCGGATCGAAAGATCCTATCATTTCCGCATATAATTCTGCCATAGAACCTTGGACTCTGCTTCCCCGTGTTTTATAGTTTACAGACGGCAATATATATGATTTGGAAAACACGCATGACTGAATTTCAATCACTCCATTTTTATAAACCCTTTCGTATGGAATAGAATCCGACAGTGTTTTTGGAATTTTGGGTGCAGTTTCTTTTTTCTGTTTTTTTCTTTTTGATTTAAACATAGGTTCTCCTTCCATTTCCTTTACAGGTAGCCTTTCATTTCTCGGCTATGTTTTTCGATACTTTGACGTTTTTTATCCATCTTCCTTTTTTCTTTGGCTGTGATCTTTTTTCCTTTATCTTGTACGAATTTCTGAATCGGTTTTCTGTTTTTTGGCGTTATGAACAGATTTACTATGATTTTCCTTAAATACTTTTCCAAAGGCATATTCATAGGCTCTATCCATCCGAAAGCAGCAATCGGAAGGTCCAGAAACATAAATATATACACAAGTAAATCAATATTTATGTGCAATGGCTTTATGATATAAGAATATATAGCAAAATCCATAATTCCAATAATAAAGATGCATAAAAACTGGCGTAATGTAAGAGGACCGATCATTTTTGTTTTATAACTTCGTATATCCTTTGGGACTTTTGCTTCAATCATGTAATCAACCTCCAATTATGTCATTTGCGAGCTGTCCGGATCTCATAATAGCACCAGCTGATGCAAGGTTTATTGCGGTAAGCCATATCATAAGCTTGGTACCATCTACAACATCTTTCAAATTATCTCCGCTAAGTATACCATTTCGCATAGTATCACCTGATATCGACAAAACAATTGAATTCTGTAACTTTGCAGATGCAAACAATACTCCTACTATAACTGCAAAAGTAAGTGCCTCAGCTAGAAATTTTTTTAGATACCGAATGCCAGCACTTCTTTGTCCTTCGTCAAATAGCTGTACAATTCCTATTGGTGCGAAAATAACCCGTACAATGATCATAACGGCATTTGATACAATTGTAAAAAAGATCGCTAATCTAGCTGTCCAACTTACAAGGTATGGAATGATCAATGTAAAAAAGATGCTGATGTTTTGCATCAAAACCTTTGATGAATTTTTCCATGTACCTGTGAATACATCTTTTATAGCCGAGTATTTCGGCCAGTCCATCTTTTCTTTCGCTTGGGAAAAATTTAAGTGCTCCAGTTGATGTTGTATTCAATGCCCCTCCTGATTGCGACGCATTTGATAATACATTATAAACACCCGTTCCAAACTTGAATAAATATATTACAATATCCTCCAAGTAAATCAATACAACCATTGCAGTGAAATACTTGATAAAAATAAGGATTAATCTTTCCAATGTGATCATATCTTTTTGAACGTTGCTTACAATATCCATAAACAAAAAGACAGTCATCAATGATGCAGCCACACCCAAAAAGATATTCAAAATGGCATGGACAGAATTTTGGCTTAATGCTTCACTAAGGGCATTTAGTACAGTATTCATACCTTCTGTAACGTCTGAAATGGTTCCGCCGCCGAATACCATGGTTAATGCTGTGTAAACAAATTTTGCAATCAAATTTTAGCCTCCTTTAGTTAAGAAAGCGTTATGAATGATCACAACGCTTTCATTTTTTTTACTGTGTAATTACAGCTGTAAGGTTAAGTCCATTGATGATGGATGGTAACGCAATCAATACAATGGCAACTACAAGCATGGTAGAAGCTCTTGATTTGCTGTCTGCATCTTCGTTTTTGAAAGCTAAGATTAACTGTCCCACACTGTACACAGCGAGAATTACACCAACACATCTAAAAATCAGACCGATAATGGATACCATTTTGTCAACGATTTCTTTGATCTGTGCAGCTCCCTCTACTCCTGCGGCAAAAGTAGGGCATACGGTTGCAACAAGTGTCATAACGCAGAGCAAGGCAGACATCATAAGGATCTGTTTTTTTACCTTTTCCTTATCAATTGTTGCTTTTTTTGTACAAACTGTACTGTTTGTGTTTAATGCTAAGACCATTTTACACACACTCCTTTCAAATATTTGTCTTTTTGAATATGGAAGATTTATAAAAAAAAGAAGCGGAACCTAATTCCGCTTCTAAGCCTAATTCTGCTTTTCTCTTCTTACTGCTATTTTTTCAGTAATGCATATGCTTCATTGATCTTCTTAGCATAAGTATCATCCCCATTGTAATTATCAGGATGATATTTTTTTAATAACCCACGATACTTTTTCTTCAATTCTTCCTGTGAATAATTTCCAGTCAATCCGAACAGCTTCATTGCATTACTATATTCGTTAACCGGAGGCGTTGAAGATTTCTGTTGATATTGATTCTGGTGGTTTTGCTGGTTAGAATTATATGTATTGCTATTACCGTAACCGTTGCTATTACCATAGCCATTGCCATTACCATTACCGTTGCTATTACCATAACCATTGCCATAACCATTGCTATTACTATTACTGTAACCTGATGTATGCGAGCTATTACTATTTTTATTATTTGCAGCTCTTTTATATCGTTCATAAGCCTGCCATGCGCTTGAGTATTTTTCATTTGCATCGGCTGTCTTCCCGTTATCTTGCTTCCGTTTATCTGTAGCTTTATGGAAGCATTTATCTGCGTGAACCTTACATTTTTGAAAAATACTTTCTGGAATGGACATAATAAATTCGGCCACTTCGCATGCCCATGCCCACATTCCATAATTCACTCCTATCCCGATAAACCAAAATAGCCAGAAGAAAAATCCAGGATGATTTCCTCTTGTATATACAAATGGTAGGCCGAACACCCAAAGCATGGTCATCCATGCAGCAAAATCAATTTCTACTAATTTTTCAATGATTATATATAATAAATGCAGTGGACTTAATATTATACTTACAACCAAACATAGATAATTTTTAATCACTTTCTCACCCCTCTTATCCGATATTAACACAAATAAGAAAATTTTACAAAATATTGTTTTATTAAGATATTTTAACATTTTCCTTATTTCAAATATAATTTGCAAAAGAAAACATCGAAGAAACTCCTCGATGTTCTCTCACTATTTTCGATATTTTACTGTAGCAACTTCTTGTGTATTGATTTGCAACATGATTGCACATATTATTTCCTCTGTTAGCCACAAGAAGCACATAGACAGGACTGCCCCATTAGTAAGCCAATGATTTGCTAACAATAATGCCAGTGCTTTTACAACATATGCTGCGTAATAATATGTTCCATTTCTGCCGATAGAAACAATGAGGCAAATAACCATACAGACAATAACCGATAGTACTAGCATTGACACTGAACTGCCTTGCACATCCCCTATAATTGGAATTTTCCTTATATGTTTCAACGTTTCAAATAAATGTTTATACAGCTCCTCCGGCTCCGTTTTCAAAAGTCCACTATAATCTTTTGTATAATATAAATATTTTGAAATTTGAGCGTTAGATTTTGGAATTAGTCCGGTTGTTTCTTTGAAGGAGCTCATATATTCATTTGAACTTAAAATAATTCCCGACACAGTGCTTAATGCAGTGTGAAGACGTACATGTATTTTCGGTAGCATACTAACCATGTAATTCACTCCGTAAATAAATAAGATGTCTGTAAGGCATAAGGAATGATAAAATCCAACGTATACAAATCGTATTATAATAACAAGCATTAAAAATAATGCAGAGGCGGCTATTATTGCAAATGCCACATTGTCTGTCAGTGGCTTGAGAATTTTAAAAATTACTTTCCAAAATTCCAAAATAATGTCATTTAGTACTCCCATAAATCTTCTCCATAGATCATTTTTGAAACTTTATCAAAATAAACAGCTTCTGTTTTTAGGCGGATAAAGTCATCATCCTTTAACCCGACTTTAAATATGGGTTCTGAAATATTCCAATTTTGGTTGAATTCATCTGCATTGTTCGTTTTTTCTAAAAGAATGGAAAACCGGAACGACTGCTCTTCCTGTAAGTCTAAATTTGTATATAATTTAATATGTCCTTCCAGTCTTTTCATTAATTCTGAAAAAAGAGTTGCTTTTGCATTCTGCAAAGGTGTATAAAAATCCTCATCCTCAGTCTTCCCGCCAGTGATATTTGTCCCAAAAATCTCATCCTCAAGCATATGGATATTATATTCTTCATTTTCCTGTTTTTGTTCTGCTTTGATGTTAGGTTTCCGGCTAGAAGGATCACCAGGATTTACATTTTCCTTGCTTTTAGGTCTTGCATAATCTGTTCTCGCTCCATCTGTCTTTCTTTTTTTTGATGACTGCGAATTTATGTGTCCGTTTTCGTTCACCTTATTATGTTCAACAGACTGATACTCTGGCATTGCATCAGTTAAACTATCGGCTTTCTTTTCAGCTCCTGTGTTTACGGTTTTCGAAATTGAATTTTCAGAAGTCATGTCAGTTTTCGACGCTTGCATTTTTTTTGCTATGTTAGGATCACTTAATGCCTCAAAGAATTCTTGCTGCATATTTAATCCATTTTTCATTTCTGCATTATAAAAATCAACATTCTGAGCACTTAAAGAGTCTGGGGAATATCCGATCCCATACACCATGTCAATAAGACTGTTTTTTTTCAAGGACTCATATGTATCCTTTAAAGTAGCCCCAACGAACAGAATCCCTGTTGATTTATCCGCATGTTTTACCGCTATCGACTTAAATTCTTCCACATCATCTGGCTTGATGTCCTTTTTTTGTGCATATTCTTCAAACAGATTTTTCTTAGCGTCTGATAGTTCTATAGAACCATCCGTGATCAGATAAACAATATATTTTATTCTTTTTTTAGGTCCAAGACAATCTGTATACATATTTGATGTGACATCTTCAGCCGCAACAAATGCTACCATTTTTTTACCTTTAAATTTTGCCATGATCTTCCACCTCAGCATCTTCCCCATCAGCGAAAAGCCTTGAAACTACATCCGTATCTATTTCTACTGCCTCTCTCTTCGGCACTGCACAAAATCCATTAGATATTAATATATGTTTTTCAATCTGGTCATCTGTCAATCGAATATCATGTACTTTTGCACTGTACATAATATTTTTATATTTTGTTCCGTTTTTATCATTTTGCAAAGCAACTGATAGGAACATCGGTATTCTGTTTATCTGGCATAATTCCAAAAGCTCCTTTATCTTTTCTTCAATTTCTTTTTTTTGCTCCTTATCAGCTTCATATTCTGTTATTTTTCTTTCCAAAAAAAATTCCTCCCTGTCATGAAAATTTAGTAGGCATTTGCAAATACTTACAAGCCTAAAAGATTTGCAAAAAGATCTGTCATTTCATCCTGATCAGCTGTATCATTTTCTGCATCACCTGATATATCATTTTCTGTGTTATAAATATCATTCTCCACAGCAGCATTTTTCTCGTCATTCTTATCCTCTATAGGAGAAGATGGAACCGGCTCAATGCGCTGTTCGTATGTAGGGTTCATTTTAAATATGTTATTTTTGTCTTCTGTATCCCTACTGACAGCTCTGCCACTTGTTTCATGTTCCGGGTTAACTGGAGATTTGATATCATCATTTGACTCAATAATATTTTGTTTATCATCCTTCAGATTATTAGAAATTTGAGGCCTTGCAGCCGCTCTTGCTTTTTTATTCCTACCAAAAGAAGCTGCATCCGCAATACGCCGATTTTGGGAAAACACGCTTGCCTGATCTTCAAATTCTAAAAAGTCAGCTGCATTATTAAAATAATCAACAGATACAGGAGCACAAAGATATAATCTTAAGATATTTTTCAAAAAATTACTACGATATCCTTTGGCAATTTTTTCCATCATTTCAATTGCCTTTTTATCTTTTACTTCATCAAGTATTAATATTTTTAGGTAACTTTTCCGTATTTCTTTTACTTCATTCATTCGTTCTGGTGGAAGCTTGATTCGAAATATATCTCCATTACAAAAGGCTGTCAATGAACAGTAAACAGCCTTTGTAATGTTAAATTCGCGGGTTGACATCAAGGAGATTAGTTCCAGATCATGCCGTCCATACAATCGGAATGGATATTTCTTTTTTCCCATACACCGTCAACCTCCGATCTTATTTTTTTGTTCTGTTTTCACTGACCAAACGGAAGAAATAATAGCCTCTGACATTAGAATACAGCATAGGTAAACCATCATTCGCATTACTCTTAATCAGCTGAACATTCTTCAATCCTGACAAATAGTTCTGTATATTGTCGAACCATGCTTCCCCTGTTCCTCCTGCGATTATAATGTAATCATAATCACGGAATGAATTGGTGCTGTTTTTTACTTTTGACATTGCTTCTTTAAATACTTCGTTGCTTGCCTCTTCAAGTAAGTTTTCAAATGGTTTTGCTTCCGAACATGGCATTCCATCTTCGTTTTCTGTCATACAGATGACTTCTCCCGTTTCCAGGTTCTTCTGTAATGCCTGGATTCTGATATCTTCTCCCATTGTTTTGAAAATTTTCTCCGATGTTTTCTTTAATACCTGCTTCATTCCAAGCTGGTCATCAGATTCCTTGCAGCTCAACATACGGTTCTGTGTTGAAAAAAGATCAAAAGTTCCAAACCCAATGTCAATGACCAGTACATTTTTAAACCAGAAATTTTTTGCAGTTGGGATATATTTTCCGTTCTTATCCAAAAGTACAGAATAAAAGGATCCAGCAGGCTGTGGCATAACTGAAATTTGTTCCTGCTTGAGATTTAGGTTTATTTCTCTCCAGTTCCCGTTTCCACGTTTGATTGCGAAATGTGCTGGTTTCGATAATGCTTTGATTAGATCCCCTTTATCAGCAGAATCTACATACGCTGAAGGGAGTCCCGTAGATACAAATACCTCTTTCTGGTCTTTGTTTTCAAGCAGCGCAAGCCCAAGTGCTGCATTACATGCAATTTTAAATTTCGGGTTTCCGAATCTTTTTCTTGAGAAAGATTCGCCGTCCATATCATTGGTATCTGTACTACTGATCATTTCCTGAGCAGATGTACCAAGCATGTAAATTTCGTTAGTTGTCAAATCTTTATACATGATATCTTTATCATTTGCGACACCAAGCATACCGCCCTCAATTTTTTTTACATAATACGGGAAGCAAAAGTATCCATTTTCATAAAATACCTTCACGGATGAATAGCCAGCATCCAACCCAATGATAAAGTCTTTTCCCTTCGGATGCGTATGGTCCTTAAAAAATTCCTGTCTTGTTCTAAATTCTTTTGTTTTCATTGAATTATCCTCCTAATCATTAAAAATATGGTAGTTTCTTATATCAGTTATACATGATTCGAGCGTTTTTATTTTTTTTGCAAAAAAGGAGGCTCAGAAAGAGCCACCTTTTGAATGCATGCTACCCTGTAGGTCCATTTGGATTAGAGAAGAAACTTCCGCCATTCACAATCTTCACTACTTTCTGGCCTAGTTGTGGCCACCAGTCACCATGTCCTGGATTTCCTGTTGCGGAGCTTACAGCTCTTGCATGTTGCGTTTCCATTTCAAGTACAGAAATTGCATTTCCAGTTTTATGCCCCCATTGTGTGATATTTGCATCACCATTACTTTTTGCGTCTGCAATAATGCATGGTAGCACGCTGCCATTGGCAAAATAAACATCTACATAATCTCCAACCGTACCAAAAGTGCTCGCTACAGCAATCAAATACCGTTTTTGACCACCGCATTCCAGATAGGCAATACCATCATCAAATTTTTTGCCCTGCGGAATCCAATTGTTGTAATACAATATTCCTTGTCCAGTAGCCCTGTTCCACTTAATCCTGTCATAATCTGTTCTTGTCACACATTGTGCAAAATCCTGTGGAATATCTATTGAGGTTCCGGCTGCAATCGTACCTGTTTGAAGAAAACCAGCAGATGATGTTAATTTACAATTGAATAACGAATTAAAGTAATAGGTAGTCAAGGTTATGTCGGCATCCACATATGTTATTTTAGTTCCATCATCAAGTTCTTCTTCGTGAGGGTGTTCAACGACCGACAATAAATGGGAACCATTGTATAATTTTGTGATATAGTCATTTACTTTCTCTTTTCCTGCATCTTCAAGATCGAAATCAAAATATACGGTTGCCATTGAAAGAAGTTCTGCTGAATTTGTTGTTTCCGTAAACTGAGATTCCGGTTTGTTTTCTTCGGAATTGTACACATCTTGGTCTTTCACATCCGTATATTGAATATTTACATTTCTGTAAGAAGCCGACGATGTCATAATTTGCGAATTTTGTGCTTCATAGCACTGTTTGATCGTATTCATTGCAGAATTTATGATTTCTTCATCATTTGATGTAAAGTCAAATAAACTAATAATAGTTGTAAATATAGTTAAAATCATAAGCACTGCAATCATCGCAAGCAACAATATACCAATCATCAACAAAATTACTGACAAAATGACAGAAATTAATGACATGACCATTGAAAGGATTTTATTTAAAGCATTGTGTACCACACGGAATGGACTAAACATACGCCCAACTTTTGATGAAAAGAATTTGTTTGTGAGATTTTTCGCCACTTCATTTCTCCTGGCTCTTAAATGAAATGGATCAGCACGAAAATCTGATACTTTTCTAAAGAAGTTCCCGGTTCTTCCTTTAAAACGTTTTGCCCTTTCACTGAATTTCTTTCTTTTCTTTTTTCTCACTGTTTTTTTCTTTGGATCACCGGCAGGAAGTCTGCTTTTGGCAGTTTTTGTGGTTTTTTCCAAAACTTTTGCTGCTTTTTTTCCTGCTTTTGTTTGAGCAGCCTTCGCTGAGGCCCAAGCTGCTGTTTTTGCAACAGATAGAGTCATAAGCTTTGTTAATGAAGCAGTCTTACGCGCAAGCGACCATCCGGCACGCAACGTGCTTTTCGTTTTTCCTACTGTGTTCAAAATCAAGAGCGTACCGGCTCCTGCATCATTCTGTCTTGCATACCGCATAATATGATTATAGAACAGACTTACGGCCGGATTCGGAAGTCGTCTTTTTAAAGTTTCTGCATACATGGAAAATCCGCCAAGACTGGCAAAATCTGTCAATAGCTTCCGCATCTCACCACTGAGAGCTTTTCTATTTTTGCAAATGTATCTAAATACCTGAATCTGTACAGTTCCTTTATTTAGTTCAAGTGGTGCAAGACCATTTTTTACAAGTATAAAATTAATCCCATTCAGAAGTTTGTGCATATCATGGACTGAACTGATATTTGTAATCCCAAATCTTTCCAAAATTACCTCTGCCTGTGCCTTGTTTTGCATACCGCTTACCACATTCTCCAGGCTTTCGATAAATGTGACCAGGTTTTCTTCCATTCTGTTTTTATAATATTTTGCCTGTGAATTCAGCACTTTCCCGGCGACTAAAATCCCTATCGTACCGTATATATCTTTTGCAATATCATATCCGATCCTGGTGTCCGTACCGAGTGTACCTGCGTCAAAAATGAAGCGTGCTGATAAATTAACGAATGACTTTTCAAGACTTGCACAAGTGTTTGGAATCTGATTAACTTCTCTTGACCCGTTAATATCAACCTTCTTGGCTCGGAACCGCCTAGCATCTATAAGATTTCCAATCTTGTATGACTTTGGTAAAACAGCACTATCGCCTGCTTCTTTTATCGCTGGTTCTCTTCCATCAATCACATCATATTGTGTCATTAAATTATTGGCATATTCCGCTTCTCTTAAATTTCCCATGCCTGTTGAAGGAGGTGTTCCAAAAACACTTCCTGCTGCCCTGGCCGGCCTGACATTATCTTCAAAAGCATTTCTTCTGCTGCCCGTACCAAATGACTGAGGGCATCCTGTTTTGAATACACTTCCTGCTGCCCCGGCCGGCCTGACATTATCTTCAAAAACACTTCTTCTGCTGCCAGCACCAAATGACTTAGAATATCCATTTGCTTTCTTCTCACGATTCTTCTCGCCGACTACTCTGGAATTATTTTTTCTCCCGATATTGTGGGGATCCCATGATTGTTCGAAAGAAGCGGCCGCACCTGCCGTGTGAGTTGTAAACCTGGATGGATTGTGAGATGTTCCGCTGCCTGCTGCCGGCTGTCCAGAATGACGGTCCATCTTTTCTTGGAATGCCCGCTCTGCTTCCAATGTATTCTGGTTAAAGTAAGTAGACCGTGCACCGTCTGCTCTTCTGATAGACTGCTCATGCCTTGCACCAGAACTACGCAGTGTGCTTCTTGTTTCTCCTGTCTTTCCAGAATTACTATGTACTCTTTCAATATTTTTTTGCTCAAACGCTCTTTGCGGATGCGGTCCATTTGTTTTTTGATGCATAGTATCACCAAATGCATCTGCAGTTTCAAAATAATCCCTTTGTCCGAACGGATTTCTTTCCGTCCTGTTCCCAGAAGCATTGTGGTTTTTCTGCCCTGGTCTTTCTGACATTTTGGACTGATATTCTTTCTGTTCATCTAAGACTGTTGAACTGAAGTACCCTTCGTTTTCCGGCTCAATATCTAATGTGTCTGGTCTGATTTCCCTGATTGATGGATCGTGATAATAGGTTCCATCCGACTGCTTTTTTGTATTCCGGCCGGCTGTATCACTATAAGGCTGTTCTCCATATATATCCGGTATATGTTCCGTTTGTCTATAAGAGGAATCCGGTCTTGTTTTAATACCTTCTTTGCTTCCGGTTACTGTCTTTGTTTCTTCGTAGTTTTCATATCCTACCGGTTTGCCATATGTTTCAGGAATATACCCCGGCCTTGCTTCCATACGCTCCTGATAGGCCCGTTCCTCGTCCTGCGTATTTTGATTAAAGTATCCGGATTCCTGCGATTCCAGTACATCTTCCATTGTATAACTTTTGGCAGCAGTCCCGGCATAGCCGATGTCACTTCCATTGTAAGTATTATCTCTGTAATCATCCTTATGCCACACATCATCGGTGGTCGTACCTGATACACTGGATACAGGAATGCCACCATGCACATTATCGTTGTAATAGTTGCTGCTATCATGTCTATAGCCATCATGACCGGGTTCTAATTTGTCCCTTTTTCCGATTACTTCTTCTCTTTCATAATAAGAAGTGGGTTCTGGTTTGTATGTCTGTGGCTGACTATAGTCCGGCCTTGCTTCCATACGTTCCTGATAAGCCCGTTCCTCGTCTTGTGTATTTTGGTTAAAGTATCCATTGTCCTCGGTGTATGATCTATTAGCTCCGGAACTATCAGGTTCCATCTTATAAGTCTGGCTGCTTTCCTGATATGTATGTGAATGTTCCTTGAATTCAGATACTGCATCTTGCGTATAGGCTTGTCCAGCCTGTGGAGTGTTCGATACATTATGCTTATCTGCTGCTTCCGGATAAGAGACCTGCTTATATTCTTCAGCAGTTTTTCTATCCTTTTGATCTGGTTTTTCAAATGTATCTGACATGTTTTCACGAAATCTATCATCATATCGTGCTTCATAAGAAGCAATATAATCATCTATTGAATAGTCGTCTTTCTTTTTGTTAAACTCTTCCTGCCTATGTCTTTCTTTTAACAGATTCTGCTCATGGAAATACCGTTCTTCGTCAGCTATATTTTGTCTCAATAGTACAGAATCCTCGTTTTTTATCTCCTTATGCCCCGGATTCGCTGTTGAACCTTTAGGAGCTTTTGAATCTATCCCATTATGTTCTTCTCTGCTCAATTTTTCTGCCTCCTTTCTCATGCCTTTCTTAATATGGGAGAAAGCATTAAAAAGAGACTGCGGATTTCAGGATGAACAGTGAGGTCCTTGGGTAAATGTATACAAGAAAGAGACTGCAAAATCGCAGTCTCTTTCTAAGCAACATATATGCACATTGAAAATATAAGATTGTTTTCTGGATTGGACTTTTTTATTTTTCGGATTCCATCTCCTGTGCTTTTCTCAGCACTTCGTTTTTATACCGTTCCAGGTTTGCTCTTTCTATTCCAACCATCACAAAGCCGTCTTCTCTTGTCTTATATTCTTTCAACAAATCTGATTTCATAATCTCAGCAAGATTTTTCTTCTCTTTTTCGTATCCAAGCCCGTACAGCATTGTTTTGGATAATCCTGGTGCACTTAAATCATTGAACAGTATCATCCGGTCTTTTCCTAAGCTGGCAGCAGTCATGGATAATACTTCAGCCATCTGTTTTGGATGTATGCTCTTCATCAGGATGATCGGTATCTGGTCGCTATACACCTTCATTACCTGTTCGGTCGCTTTATTAAAGGCGCACATGATCATTTCTCTTCTCTGCTTTTTTTCCAACATTTCCTGTCCGTAAGCTTCAAAAACTGATCCTTCCAAATGAAATTCAGATGCTTTTTCCGGTGATGAGATCATCTGGTTTTTTCGGATTCTTGCCGATTCCGCTTTCGCTTTTAACAAAGAGTTGATATTCACCGGCCTTTCGTTATTATAAACTGCCATCTGGCGGTATAGGAATGCTTTCGATTTGTCATAATCTGCCGTTTCTTTATAATGCGGATGATTTTCATATTTATATTTTTTATCAAATACCGGGCGTAGGTTCATTGTATACACAATTTCCATAGACCCGTTCGGATCCATTCTTCCAAGTTCATCCGGCGTCATAACTTCACGTCCTGTTTGCTGGAAGTTCCGGCTTCCTCCTGCTTTTCCACCTTTACTAACTCCTCGGCTCCTTGTTGTAACCGTTCCCTTTCCAAGCATTTTAGAAAAATACTCCAAAGTGTTTGGTTCTGATGAACCCAGGAATATGATAGATGAACAGTTACCTACCAACGTCTTCCAGTCATCTTTATACATTGCTTCAATCTGTGCAATATCCTGTAATACTACTGTGGCACTAATATTATATTTTCTCATAGTTGATAATTTCGATGGAAACTCTGGAACTTCACCGATGTTCGCAAATTCATCCATCAGGCAGCGAACCGGAATTTTCATTTCCTCTGAATGTCCAGCTGCTTTCTGTTCTTCACCTTTAAAATACAGAGTCTCAAACATTTGAGAATACAACATACTCGGTAGAAACGAATAGGTCTTGTCTGCTTGTGGTGTAATAATGAAAAGTGCTGTTTTTTCATCGCCAAGTTTTGCAAGCTCCATTTCATCCCTCCGTGTGAGGTTTACAACCTGTGGTGTCATAAATGGTCTCAATCTGGTTACACAAGAGATGATAATAGATTTTAAAGTTTTCCCGGCCGCTTGCTTGAATGCCTTATAGTTTTTCCATGCCAGAGAATCTTTTGGCAGTCCCTCAAACAATAAGTCAAGAGGTGATTTCACACTTGTGTTATTTTCATCAACTGCTGATGCATTGATCAAGTTTAATACACTTGAAAAATTTTTTTTGCTCTTATCGTTACAAAAATCCACCAGATAAAAAATACATGCAGAATATAACAATTTTTCTGCCTTGACCCAGAAATCCTCATCGCTTTTTCCGTTTGTCGTGTTATTAATCAGACAGTCGATTACCATATTAACACCGGCCTCATCCCTGATATATTCAAGCGGATTATAACAATTTGAGTGTACCATATCTGTAGTATTGAATATCTTAATCCGATAACCATGTTCAGAAAGTGTCTGCCCGATTGCGGAAATGATCTCTCCGGAAGGGTCCGTGATGACATAAGATGCATTCATCTGTAGTACATTTGGCTTGATGAAAAACCTTGATTTTCCTGTACCAGCTCCACCAACGACTAATACATTATTATTTCCGATGATCTTCCTAGAATTCATTGGTCTACGGAACTTGTCGCTCATAATCATATTTGGAGATGGTTCATTCGGGTCTTCCGGTTCTGGATCAATATATTTTTCATTATATTCTTCCAGTTCCTTTTTCGACATAAAACCACCGGAACCAGCAACCTTTGTAAGATCATATGTATAGTTTCTTTCTGAATCCACGCTCATCAGAAAATATATGACGATCCCCATCAATAGTCCAAGAATTGTGCCGGCAATAAAGCCTTTGTTTATGACTGGTAAAATTTGCCCTTGAACCATATATACGAATATTTTTCCTGCTGCACTCATTACCGGGATACCCTCATCTTCAGCGACAGATCCCGCATATGAAAACAGATAAGCACATATAAGTGCACAGACAACACTCATATAAAGCGTCATCGTTTTTATATTTTGTTTCCGATCTTCTTCTGTAACAGCCATTATTTTACCCCGCAATTTGTGATATCCGGATACAGAATAGTAGTAACCGTAACATTATATTCCTGCAATTCTACCATCTTTTTCATCCACACATCTAACTCAAGATTGCATCCTGTCATGCCATCTATGATCAATTCTACCGGTATCTCCTCTGCTGCCCTTTCATTATCATCTGCTTCCCGCTGTCTACAGAGTACATCTGCTGCCTGCGTATATACAAGTGATGTAAGTGTTGCAGAAGCTGCATCACTTGTATCCGGGATGATAAACAACACCGTCTTTTCTTTTCCAATCTTTTCAAGATCCAGTTCATCTTTTTTGGTAAAGTCTAATACTTTTCCAAGATAGCTGGTAATCCGTTCCTCGCATGATACTGCAATTTCTTTCTTCGTCTTGCCTGCTGCCTGCGTAAATGCTTTATATAATTTTGCTGCCATACAGTCTTTCGGAAGTTCCTGATATAAAAGATCTGTCACCATCGGCCCATCAGCTGTTTTGTTATAGACATCTTTTACCAGTTCCAGTACACCACTCATATTTTTTTTGTTTTCTTCTTTACAGTTTTCCAGCAGGTACATGATACATGCTGAATACAGGAGTTTTTCTGCTTTCAGGAAGAATTCATCTTTTTCTTCCCCGGATGTTGCATGGAGCATGCAGTCAATCATAGATGATGCGCTTTTCACATCTTTAATGTATGATAGTGGATTATATCCGCACGAATGTTCCATGTTTTTCAGATCCATCACTTTTACTTTATATCCGTTTTCCAGTAATTTTTCCTTTGTATCACGAAGCACTTCCCCGCTAGGATCTGTAACCACAAAGGAAGATTCCATTTTTAAAACTGCTAAAGCTACTGATTTTTTTATGTCTATATTCCCCGGTGTTCCGATTACCAGTGCATTTTTTTTATTCATTTCTTTTTTTTCGAATACTCTATTACTCATCTTTTTATACCTCCATATTGTCATCATGATCTTCAAACTCATCCCAAATATAATTGGCATTTTCATCGTGATAAAGATCTGACCACTTATCATCTTTTTCAAATTCGTCCATCAATTCGTCTATATCTCTGTCATCCATGATGGCATCCCCTAATTCTTCTATCTTTGGATCCAATTCTTCTTTTTCTTCATGGAACCCGCGGAAAAGTGACCTTGCATCGTCATAAATGACAGGAACCTCCTGTTCCATTGATTCAGTCTTATCATGTACAAATTCTGCATTGATTTTTTCATATTCGACAAATTCTGCCATTTTCATCTCATTGTTCAAATATGAATAGCTATACAATTCCAAATCCGGATTATCCATTGCCAGCTTCGCTTCGTATAGCTCCCTTGCATCCTGCATCTTACGCATGGCTTCGATTTCTTCATTCGTAAGATCTGGACGTCCGCTTTCTTTATCCCGTCCGATGACTGCATTCACTTTTGACTGCGGTGTCAGGTTGTTGTACCATTCCATCTCTTCCTGCCGGAATTTTGCCGGATTATTCATTGTTCCTATCATGGACCGAACAGTTTCATTTCGGTCAAGATCATCACTGTTGATAACAATCTGTTGGCCTCCTGGCTCCCAAAATGTTACTTTTTCCTCTTTGATACATGCAATATTGCCATCAAGATCAATCAGGTAATAGGGCTTATTGCTTTGATATTTTTCTGCTTCATCCATTAATCCAAGCATCTTCTTTTCTTCAAAATCAAGCTGTTTACGGATACCACTATAAACAAGTGGATCTGCTTCCTGGATTGCTATCGTCATTTTCATGTTATTGATCTTATTCTGATCTTCCATCCGGTAAACAAGGTTATAGGTGCCTGTATCTGGATTTTCCAGTGCTACGTTTATGCCATTTTCTTTTGCCATGTCGCAGAACATCGTTGCCTCATACTTGTTCAGCCCTGTTATCTTTTTGAGGCTTCCTTCAGACAAGTCATTCATCATCTGCTTATCTAAAAGCCCTCCTTTTCCGTGTTCCGACCTCATTTCTGATAAAATCTGCTCCACCGCTTTTGCATCTTTTTCCGCAAACATAAAAATCTTATTCCCACCTAATGTAGCAGTGGACGACTTAAAATGAATAATCCCTTCCTGCTTCATTCGCCTGTCGAGTTCCTGTTCATATTCAGGCTGGCATACAGAAAAGCTTAAATTTCCGCCTTTATCAATATGTTTTTTCAAAATCTTTGCATCTGGATCACGGTTCATATATTCCAGTGTATGATAAGCAACAGCTTCTAGGGATGTCACTGATTTCAATCCCAAAAAGGCTACCTTAAAAAGCATATTGACATTACGGTCTACATCACTTGCCATTTCTTTTCACTCCTTTCTAATTTGGCTACTGTAATATGGAATTTTAACTGCAAAGAAGCGCAGATTTCCGGATCTGCGCTTCTTATTGTGATTTGTATATGATTTTTCCTACGAAAAATGTTCTGCCACTTCCTCGCAAGCTTTAATTACTTCCCATTCTTCATCTGTTGGATCTTCTACTGTTTTTATCTTTTCACACCAATCAATGATCATCTGTAAATTGTCTTCATAATTGTCTTCATAATCTGCTTCCCAGCTTTCTACTTCTTCAGGCTGCATACTGTCTGAAGCTTTCACAGCATTTTCTACGTTTGAGTTAGCTGCTGTTGCACCGGACATGTCGCTTCCTTTCATCGCATCCAGTTCCTCCAGTGGAACTGATAAGTTGTCAAGATCATCTTTTTTGATATTGATCTTCCCTTTTTTCTTTATTTCTGCTTTCTTTTTATCAATGACTTCCTGCGCCGGCATCCCTTCCTCAATCTGTTCGATTACTTCCATCCTATCTTCCGGGTTGTCCATTTTTGTAATCTGGGCTGCCTCCCTGATTTTAACCTGTCCGTCTTCTGCTAATTTCTGAATCTTATCTGCATGTTCTTTCTCATCCATAAACACCAGCCGCCAATACCTTGCATATCTGGTCGATGTCTTGAAATACTCAGACGCTTTCATTGCGATCTTTCTTTCGCTCAGTGCACCTGATTCTACTTTCCGCTTCAACAGCCTCATGACATTTGCCATATGCTTTGTCCTGTCTTCATTCATTTCTCGGCTTTCAAGGTTTGCTATCTCGATCAAAAGTTTCTGATCATCTTCCGGCATATCCGCCAAACCGATCACATGGCAAGGTATATTGACCGGCCATTTACGCTCTTCATCTTCCGTCGATTCTTCTTCATTTAATTTTTTAAGTGCTTCCAGCCTTCGTTCTCCAGATATTAGTATATAACATTCCTCTTCGTCAGGCCCGATTACTGCCAGTGGCTCGATCAATCCATATGTTCGCAATGTTGTTACCATATCATCTATATTTTTTGCCGGATATGTATTGAGCGGATTCTTTTTGATCCGGTCATGTGTTAATAATACTGTTTTCCCTTCGTTTGTACTCATGTTGGAATCTCCTTTTCTTTTTTAGAAATCATACTACTTTTCCCTTTTTTCTTTTTTTTTGCAAAAAGCTGAATGGTATTTTATGCAATATGGTATATTTTTTTTGCTTTGAAAAGGAAATTTCGGAATCTGGTTCCGAATGTTGGCGTTTTCACAGCGCTTTTTTGCTGGTTTTGCATCCAAAAACCCCCGAGCCATGTAAAAACGACCCCCGAGCCATGTAAAAACGACCCCCGAGCCATGTAAAAACGACCCCCGCGTGACCTCTTTTGAAATGCGGGTTCATCCAGTATTTGCAAGGCTTTCTGGGATTCTGCTATTTTTGGTGTAAGTTACTGTAAGTTACTGATACAAGAATTATTCACACTATCGTGTTCATAATTCTTTTTTTGTTTCCCACCACTTCTTTATTCATCCTATTCTTTTTTAGTTCAGTATTATAAAAAATCAGTTATATTTTTTATGAACCTACGGTTCCCACCTTAAAAAAGCTCTCGCTTTACAGTAACCACAACGTAAAGCATCTTCCAATGCAACACCTAGAAAAAGACCAGATGCTCACAATAGGATCAAGTGGTCTTAATCTTCGCGCATAATCTTTCTTTCAGCTTCGACAATCTTTTATGTTCTGCATGATTTCCAACTGCATAACGGAAGGAGCCTCTTACGCTATAAATGCAGACCGTTTTCTTTGCCCTTGTAACTGCAGTATAAAAAATCCTACGTGTCAGCATGTTTTTCTTCTCATCTGGCAGCACAATATGCACCGTGTCAAATTCCGACCCTTGGCTTTTATGTACTGTGATTGCATAAGCCAATGCCATGAAAAAATAATCAGACTTAGTAAGAAAAATCTTTTTTTGAGGAAATTCTACCTCCAGCGTTTCTTTTCCTTCTCTTTCATGAATAATATTACAGATTATCCCGATATCACCATTGAAATATCCAATATCGTAATTGGTCTGCAGCATGATGATCCGATCCCCTATACAGTAATCAATCCCGCCATATGTCAGACATTCTCCTCCTGTTTTTTTATGTACACTCTGGTTTATATGCGTAGTTCCAAGCATTCCTCCTTTTACAGGTGATAGGACCTGTGAGTCGTATGTGAAGTTTTTCAGCAACGCCTGGAATGCCTCTTCTGTAGACTGAAAATCCCATAATTTGAAGTTTAAATCTGGCTTCAGGTCAAATATTCCTTTGTTGATCCTCGCAGCGTTCTCGCAGATGCTTCCTTCCTGACGCATGATTTCAGTCAAACGGTATACTTCAAAAAGTCCGCATTGAATCAGGTCATCCAGTACATTTCCATACTCAACACTTTGCAACTGGTCCTTGTCCCCAACCAGCAATACAATAGTGCCGGATTTTACCGCCTGTACCAGAAATGAAAACAGTTCTACCCCTATCATCGAAATCTCGTCCACGATCAGTAACTCTGCATTCAACGGGTTATTCAGGTTTTTCGATGCGTAATGCTCCCCATATGGGCGGATATCCAACATCTTATTTACCGTCTGTGCCGGATATCCACATGCATCTGACATGACCTGTGATGCCCTTCCGGTTGTAGCTGACAGCTTAAATGCTTTTTTGCCATGCTCCCGGAATGCATACAGGATTCCTTTTATCAAGGCTGTTTTTCCACTGCCAGGAGGCCCGGTCAATATCTTAACACCACTGGTCCTAAGAAGCTTAAAAGCCTGGCGCTGTCCCATGTTATAATGGATTCCGAGGTGTTTTTCTATCTCATCTACTTTGACATTTTCGATCATTGCGGATTTGCTTTTATTAAGACGTGTTAAATGGTGTATGATCAGGTTTTCGTATTCAATTATCTTTTTTTCATAAATATATATTTTCCCGTTAACTGTTTCCGTGACCAATACCCCGTCCAATTCCATCAAAATGCAGCTGAGGATCGTTGCATTGATCCTTGTCGTTTGAAATACAGATTTTTTTAATCTCCAGTTTACAAAATCCAGGATAAACTGTGATGTTGTACATGTGTTCCCGCTATTTCTCGATACCATGACAGCATCCATGATATATCCTGCAAGTCGTTTAAAAGAATATTCCTTTATCCCGCACTCCTGTACAGCAAATACGTCCGCCAGGTGAACATCCACATTTGCATATAAAAAATATTTGTATGGACTTTCCTTCAGCTGTTCCAGCGTGATATCCTGATTTAACAGTGTATCAATCCGGTCTATCGGCACCTTATATTTCACCAGTATATTGAACATCTTTTCTTTTTCTGTTATCTTTTTCAGCCGGTGTAAAAGAGCCATTGCTTCTTTTTGGGTCATCCCTGCGCCTATCATAATCTCCAAAGCATCTTCTCTTTTAGCAAATGCGCACATGTCCCTGTATTGACACAACACCTTGCATTCCGCAGCTTTTATATCCGGTTTGAAGTATTTTAGGAGCTTTTCAGCATCCTCTTCTGTCGTGCACGGCAGGTATTCTTCTGTAACCCAAAAATATTCTCCATCATACCGTCCATTGATGATCAACGGCATTTTTTCTTCATAAAAGCCTATAATTCCTTTGCATTTCACTAATCCTTTATGTGCAAAACTGCATTTTTCTTCCGGGGAGAAAAGAAATTCCGTTTCCCCTGTGTTTTCATCCCTATGGATTGTTTTATAATAATTTCCTATCATACATATCACCTGCTACTATTTTAGTCCAAACAATATGGATGATTTTTTTTGCAAAAAGCGTCATTTCGAAAATATAAAAAAATCCATATTATAATCAAAATCACTGGATAAAGAAATGAGGTTTTTTATGGATACATTATTTTATGATTATGAAAATTCCCTGATCGGGGAATCGAAAGATATTGGTATGTATAACTTTTTTGGCTCTGCTGCCGGCGGTGCAAACCAGCAGCGTGCGGTTGCCTGCATCCGTTATGCCCTGGAAGAAGTGCTTGGATGGGATGTTGAAGAATCCATCCAGAAATTTGATGATTATATGATAAAAGCAATGAAGCTGACACGGGTTGTTGATTTCATCAACTATCCGGATGAGGTCCCTGACCGCGATCCACGTTATATCCTGTCTTTATTATATCCAGACCGGGTCAAAATGAACTTTCTTTCCATGGTGACTGATCTCTATCAAAAAGTCATCGAACATACAGAACAGTTTCCAAGGGAGTATTTTTCAGGTACAAACGGATTCTACCGTTATTGTATTTGTCTGCAGTATTTGCTATCCAATTACCATCCGGTATCATCTGTAGAAGAATTATATCCGTTCATTCTTTCACCGGAAGGAACCAGGTTTTTAACAGAATACCGTTTGAAGATTCCTGCAGACATGTTGAATATAGATATCCTCCAATGTCTGTACGAGATTACGAAAGATGAACCAAACGCAAAACTCTTTTATCATTTTTACAGATTCAATGCCGAAAAGAAGCAGAAAAGCCTCAATACATGATTGAGGCTTTTCTTATATTTGTGTCATTTTTTTTGCATTCAATTGTTTGATTAGTTGATATTTCATATAATACCGTTTTACTACAAAATACTGTAGTTTTTGTCCATTTTTTCCATATCGGAACTGCACTAAAACAGGAAAAGTCCCGTTCTTTCTTTCCTGCAAGATTTCCATATCTATATTATCTTCCCGGCAGTACTCCAAAATTATTTTTTTTACTTCTTCTGTACGTTCCTGTGTATCACAATCCAGATAATACTGCTGTTCATACGAAGATAAATACCTGATCGTATCTGCGAAGACGCATGTCGTTTTGCTCGTTCCAGTCACTTTTACGACTTTATTTTCATATTTCTGAATATTTTCTGCATAGTTTTCGTATGCAGAATGAAAAAGCATGACTGCAAGGGTGCCTGCTTTTCCAGTCAGCATTAGCTTTAAATACTGTTTTCCTTTTTTATTTACTTTCTTTTCTACAGATGCGACAAACCCCATAACCGAAACATGTTCATCTTCCTGCAGCTGATCATACGGGATGCATCCGTAGGAAAAATCTGATTTGTATTTCTTTAATGGGTCATCACTGACCACCGTTCCAAGATACTCCATCTCATATTTCCAGTTATAAGCCTCATCTTTTTCAGATTCCACAAAATCCATCATGCCGTTAAGGTATGCATCCCGCACCTGTACCGTTTCAAATTTTTGGTCATTATATTTCATATATCTTTCAAAAAGCTCTTCCCTGTTTTTGCACAGGCTATCAAATACCCCGCTTTTTATAAATGCTTCCATAGCTTTTTTCTGCGTGATCTCGCTTTTTAATTCCATCCGTTTCAGAAAGTCTGTATAACTGGTATATGGCTTGATTTCATCTGATTCTCTTGCATCTATGACCACTTGAATAGAATCCGCATTTGACACTCCCTTGATACCATGCAAACCATACCGGATCTTTCCATCCTCGATTGTAAAATCATAATAAGACCGGTTGATATCCGGCTGCAGAATCTGGATATTTAGCTTTCTGCAGTCTTCCAGGATAGGGGCGTATTCCGTATTCTCTTTATTATTGAACATTGAACATTCAAATTCTACTGCATAATGGTATTTCAGCCATGCTGTCTGATAAGACAATACCGCATATGCAGCTGCATGGCTCTTGTTAAATGCATACTTTGCAAAGTCTATCATATCATCAAAGATTTCTACTGCGCATCTTTCTGTGATGCCATTTGCTACACATCCTTTAATTCCACGGCTTTCATCACCATATATAAATGCCGGTTTTTCGATTTTTAATTTTTCTTCTTTCTTCTTCGACATTGCCCTTCTGACCAGATCTGCACCACCAAGGGAATATCCGGCAAGCTTCTGGAAAATCTGCATTACCTGTTCCTGATAAATCGTTGCTCCATATGTTGGGGCAAGAATCTCTTCCATCATAGGAGTCTTATATGTCAATGGACACCTCTTGTGTTTTACATCAATGATATTTTCCAGATATTTTTTTGGACCCGGCCTGTATGCAGCCACTAAAAGAATCAGGTCTTCAAAACATGTTGGCCTGAATTTTAACAGCATGTCTTTCATACCTGCAGATTCAAACTGGAATACGGAATTAGTAAACCCGTTTGCATAAATTGCCTCAAATACTTCTGGTTCAAATGGAATGTGGTCAAGGTCAATCACTATGCCGTGATGTTTTTCAATCAGCTGCAGGCAGTCAGATATGCAGTCCAGGGTTGCCAATCCTAACAGATCCATCTTAAGCATCCCTTTTTGCTCAATATGATTCATATCGCACTGCGCTGCCCATACCCAGCCTTTTTTATCATCTTCATTTAATGAAAGAGGAACGTAATCATTGATGTCATGATTATCGCTGATCACTACTCCACCGGCATGTACAGATGTAGAAGACAGTTTTCCTTCCAGCAGTTTCGCATGTTCCCAGATGGTTACTCGTTCCCTGTTTTCATTTGTGAGCTGGTCCGTGTCTTTTGTTATCTGGAAAGCGGTTCGAAATTTTTCCTCATTCTCGCTGATACATGCACCAGGCTCCGCAGGGATGATATCGGAAACTGGTAGTGTGTACGTATGCATGTAATCACGTATTTTGCCCTCCTGGAGCTTTTTTGGAAGGCAGCCATATAATTCACTGGCCCGGTCCCTTCCAGCCATCTGAATGGCTCCTTTTGCCGCATACGTTGTTTCTGTCATGATAGAACATATTGCGTTTTCTCCGTATTTCCATTTCAGGTAACGAATGATGTAAGGCCTGAGTGATGTTTTAACGTCTGTATCAATATCCGGTAACGTAACCCTTTCCACATTTAAGTATCGGTCAAATAACAGATTATATTTGATTGGGTCAATGTTGGTAATCCCGAGCATATAGCAGACAAGAGAACCCGCCGCGGAACCGCGTCCTGGTCCAACGCCAATACCGGATTTAAAATTTTTTTCTTCCAGCCATCGGTCAAGTTCGGTAAAGTCTTCCGGGATATTTTTTAATTCTGATTTTGGTATGCATCCCATCTTCCGCATCATGTTGCAGTAATCCCTTACGACCATATGATAATCCCTATATCCCATCTCCAGTATGGTATCAACTTCTTTTTTTAACCTTTCTTCATATCTGTTATCCCAGACTCCAAGCTTGATCCTCTTTTCCCGTTCTTTCTTTAGCAGTTCCTCAAAGGACTCCGTACTTTTAACTTTAGGATAATGTTCTTCTTTTGGAAATACCACTTTGCATTCTTCAAGGATTTTTGTGTTTTCGAGTGCTTCTTTCACTACTTTCTCCGGAAGGATTTTCAGCAAAGCATCCGATAGTTCTTCATCGCTTTTCACATATAATGTCCTGTCGCTTTCCTCAACTTCCTGATGCTTATCAAAATAATTGTACCTGACAATCTGTCTTGCTTTTATATTTTCCTCGGTTCCAGCTGACATATGGGCATCATTCGCTGCAATGACGGGGATTCCTGTTTCCTCAGAGATCTTCACAAGTTCTGGCATTACAATTCGTTCCATCTCAAGACCATGATATTGTAACTCCAGGAAGAAATATGGAAAGATGGATGCCAGCTCTCTTGCTTTTTTTAAAGCCTCACGATAAAGAATGTCTTCCGGGACCAGCTGTATGTTTTGAATTTTCTCCAATATTTCCAAATATTTTGCAGCTTTTGTCTTTTTTTTGTCTACAATAGATTTGTATTCTTTTCTGAGCTTTTTATATTCATTTATTTTATGATCACTTTCTATACAAATGGGTGTATATTTCTGATACAATTCTGTTTCATAATCGATCTCTTCTTTTATCTTTGCTGCATTTGCAGCATTTTTATTTTCTTCATATTTTTTTCTCTTTCTTTGGATCCGCTCATAAAAATCCTGTTTTGTGTATTTTCGGATTTTCTTCACCTTTCCCTGCTCTTCCTTTATTAGAAGGACATATTTTTCATAATCCAGCCGGCTTTTTGTCCATTCATCATATTCTTCCTTAAGCGATTCCAATTTTGCATTAAGTTTATCTTTTTTCTGATCAAGGTAATAATTTTTTAGCAATATCCTCGCTATCGGGCCCTGGATGCATGCAGAAGTTGCGATTACATGAGGATTACCAGAAAGATATTTTTTTACGGTTTCCATTTCCATGATTGGAAACTTCATCCTTTTACCAATTTTTATCTGCTTTTTGTTTGCTTCTTTATCTGCATGGGAAATAGCCCGGAATCCTTCTAAATCACGCGAAATCAAGATCAAATGTTCTCTATTTTCACCAAGATAAGCCTCTAGGCCTGGAATGGCATTAATCCCATATTTAATGCCAGCTTCCATAAAACTGTCCACTCCCAACAATGTTCCATGGTCTGTAAGCGTAATATTCCGGCATCCAAGTTCCCTGGCTCGTTTCATCAATTCGTCCGGTGTCTGTGTAGAGTCATTCAGGGAATACATTGTATGTACGTGCAGTATCCCATGTTTCACCATATTGATTGCTCCTTCCTGTTTCTCAGACTTCTAACACTATCGTATCATATATATTTAGAAAAAATTTTTTTTGAAAAAAGGGCACGGATTCTTATATATCCGTCCCCTTTTTTAGAAATATATGCAGATCTTACTCTGCGTTATCCGAATCTTCTTCAATTACAACATCAGAATAAGGTGTTATATCTTCCGGCTGTTTCCCATTTACAGTAATGTTCAGGTTATCTTCTGCTGTATTTGCCAGCACATCCAGCATCTTGGAGTTTCCCTGAAGATCCAGTGTCGTAGCTGTTACGGCATCCCCAAGGAAACCGCTGTATTCTTTCGGGTTTGCATCAATCCAAAGCATTCCTTCCAGTTTTGTACAGCCATTAAAACATGAAGATGCTTTCTCAACATTTTGCGGGATATTTGTAACCTTTTTTAATCTGGTATTTCCATAAAATGCACTGTCCATGTTTTTCACTGTTTCCGGTATTTCCGGCATTTCTTTCAGGTTGATACAATTTCTACAAATATTTTCAATATCTTCCACATTCGGAGCTAATGATAATTTGGCAATCTTCTTGCATCCGGAAAACATAGCTTTTGCGCTTATCAGACCGGTGGCTTTTGACATATCCGGTGCAATCTGTATTTCTGTACAGTTTTCGAAACAGCTGTCCGCATTTCTTACAGATTCCGGGATTGCTACTGCTTTTTCAATCCCGCTCTCCTGGTATGTCTTGGACATATCCAATAAGTTTTTACAGTTCGATACATCTGGTGTTTCTTTTAATGCTGTATCTCCGATGAATGTTCCGCACAGACTTTGTACAGATGACGGGATCGCATCAACATATGTGATATTTGTCATATTTGCAAAAGTATAATCCAGGCTTTCCGGTTTTACGCCTTTTCCAAATGATACAGACTGGATTACTGTATCCCCACTGTATTGCTGCCAAGGGTAAGATCCGCTTTCATACTGTACAATATCGCCTTTCCCTTCAAAACATAATTCTCCATTTGAATACAGGACTGCTTTTACCGAGTCCATTTTGGGATTTCCGCAGGCAAATGTTTCCACTTTTTTTCTTTCATTTTTTACATTTACTTTGCACGAAATTGTCTTATCTGTTTTTAGTGACAATGTGACCGTTGTAAATTTTCCAATCTTGGCCGGTGCAGTTTTTGACACTTCAAAATCTTTTGGTCGCAATGACGTCTTTTTCCCGTCTTTGTGGATTCCTTTTACTTCAAAATCCGATGCTGTAATTTTAGCCCCATTTTTATATGTTTTATCATTTTTAGCTTCTATCTTTACAATTGGCGTTTTAGCGGCGTTTTTTTCATTCACAGCCGGAATAATCCCTTTTACAATAATAAAAAATACTCCAAGGATCAAAAGGATAATCAATGGTTTTTTTAACGGTGTGATTGCATTTTTAATCTTCTGCATGCTAATACCTTCTTTCTTGATTTTCTATAATATGGTGGATTTTTTTATAGTAGAAAATTCCCCACTCTTATGAAGCGGGGAATTTGATCATGATTTCTTTGCAGATGTTGTTAGCAAATTTCGGAACTGGATCCGTTCACGCTCAATATACTCTTTATGCATCCGTCTTATCTTGTTTGATTCAAAATACCCGTCACAGATACAATCTAATGCTCCTTTGTAATCCCTTGCAATTGAATGTTCCAGGTAATACAAAGCATCATCTATTGCCAGGTACTCTTTTGATCGTGGTTTATAATGTGTAATCAATTCTTCAAGTGTTTTTTTGATATTCTGTGTCTTATCATAGGACTGCGTAAATAACTGCATATATTTTTTTACTTTTTTCCGGAATAATGCACTATCAATGACCGCAGCGATCAGATACAGGAACACAATCAGGCATCCGATGCCGATCGTTATCATATAAACAGGCAAAGCCTGTATTTCCTTTTGCCAATAAATTACCTGCTGCATATTTGTTTCGCCTTTCTCAACTATCTTAATCTGCTAAGTTTTTCTGTGATACGTCTGACGTCTTCTACCGGATTCTGAAGGATCTTTCTACAGATCACTTCATTTGTGCTACATGAATAAGATTCCGTAATGTCCTCATTATTCCATTCGGCAACCTCTTTCCAGTGCTTTTTCTTTACAGTCTTTTTCACGCATAAGACACCGGCTTCCCCGTTGATATAGAATATACAGTCATTTTTCTTTCCTGAAAGCAAGTACTTGCTTTCTCCTGGCTCTACATCAACTGAATACCCTGCTTTTTCCATCAGTTCTTTCATGGCTGCTGGATCATAGGTTCTGTTTCCATTATCTTCATTATCCTGCAGCTTCTTTTCCAGAATCTCCTTTTCAGACTCCAATATTTTAACAGTTTCTTTTAATTTACCGATCTGCTTTTCCAAAGATTTCTTTTCCTTCGTCCACTCATCAGAAATTGAAGGCTCTGCCTCACGCATATTTTCCATTTCTTTTTCAAGGTCTATGATCTGTTCATCTCTGATCTTTATTGCGTTACGAGAGGCAACGATCTCTGATTTCATCTGTTCGGTTTCATTGTTCTTCTGAGCCAAAGTCCCATTCAGTCCTTTGTAAGCCAGTATCAGTTTTTTGTGTTTCTCTTGAATGTCAGCCAATACTGTTCCAAGTTCTTTTGCATCATGGACCGCTGACTCCAAATCTCTTTTCAGATTTTCTTTTTCTTCCTTAGATTTTTCTGATTCTTCCTGGTTAAAAACTACAGAGTCTGCCATTTTTTCAAGTTCATGCAGATTTTTTTCTTTCTTTGCGATCACATCTTTTTTCTGTTCCAGCTGGTCTTCCATTAATTTCTGTCTCTTTTCATTAATCTCCAGCTCACGTTTCTTATTATGCAGCTTTGCTTCTTCCTCAGACAGCTTTGCTTCGCGTTCCTCTAAAGACTGTTCTTTTTCTGACAATCGCTTTTCATTCTCTTCATTCTGTTTTTTCTGTTTGGTAAGCAGTTCGTTTTTATTTTTGTAGGACCGTTCCCTGTCATTTAATGACTGTTCCTTTTTCTTGCATTCAATTTCTTTATCTGCAATTGCAAGCTCCCTTTCATCCAGCTGCTTTTCTGTTTCAACCTGGTCCTTTTTCCTTTCATCAATCCGTAACCATTCTGCTTTTGTGGATTCTTCTTTTTGTTCCGCTATTTTTTTCTTATTTTCAGCATCTAAGAGAGCCTTCTCACATTCTTCTTTCTCTTTTTTTATCTGCTCACTCTTTTTATCAAGCAGCGCTTCTCTTAAGTCCAGCTGCTTCTTGCGTTCTTCATTTGTTTTTTCAAAATCTTCGAATAAGGCTTCCAGTTGATTGTCAGACGATTTTGTTTTTCTGGTATTCTGAAGATCTGCATTTTCAATTCCTGGTTTTCCGGATAAACCCAGTGATTCTTTCTTGTCTTCCGGCTCATGATCCTTTGTCTGTCCTTTACTGTATCCTTTCCAGTAGAGTGAGTTTTTCTCTTTTTTGTCTTTTGGATCATCTTTTTGTGATGTCCACTTAGACAAACTGTCTGGAATTTCTACCTCAAATTCAGATAATTCCTCATTCAGTGTTCTTTCAGCTTCTATCTTCTGCTCATTCTTCACATTTCCGCTTGTTTCAATTGAATGGTTTGAAGAAACAGCTTCTTTTTCCACTGCCACCCCATTATCAAAATTTTCCTTTGCTTCCTCAAACAGCTGCACAGGGACGGTTGGCATACGCCTTGCCGGAGTCATTCTGGACGGGTCATCTGATCCCATACTTTGTTTATCCCGGACTGCATTCTGCGGATTACCGAATCGCTGATTATTTTCAATAACCGATGCATCTGAATTTGTTTTTGTATCATTCTGCTGACTTGCTCCCTTTCCGAATCGCTGGTTGATTGGCCTGGATTCCATCGCCTCTGCTTTTTCTTTTTTCAGTCCTTCTAATACTTCATTCGGTTTTCTTTCCGGCATATGCTCCACCGGTTCTGTTTCTTCTGTATCTCTGTCTGGGGCTTTATACTCCTTGAAATCTTTCCTGACATCCGTCTGTGATTTCAGAAAATTCACAAATACTTCCACAACTGCGCTGATCTTATCCTTTGCAGCAAGATCGCTCATGCCAACAAGTGGTAGTTTCTGCATATAGATCAACTGATGATCCCATTCACTGTGCAATAGTCCCTGAATTTTTGCTGCCTCACATGCTCCAATCTCCTCAATTTCTTCATCCGTTTTTTCAGGAAAATAAGTAATGCCACGCACTTCAAATAACTCTGTTTCCATTTTCAGGCTGAACAGAACCTTGAATTCACCTATTGTAAATGTAAAATCAAGATTTTCTTTTTCCTTTGGATAGGTTAGATTTTTTACATCCGGATCTCCCTTGAAGCGGGCATACATTTCTTTGTAGCAAGTAATCTTTGCGTTTTTGTCCATAATTATCTCCTCGCTTAATTGTTTTTTCTGCAATCCTTGTATTACTTCTGCAATATGGGATATTTTTAGAAAAACAGGAAAAAGCCTCTGTTAACACAGAGACTTTTTTACTTAATTAACCAAATAAACATAACTGACCGTTTGCTTCTTCTTCATAAGAAATTTCAGCTGGCGGTGTACTGATCATGATTTTGTCCAAAACAACCGGCTCCAGGAATTCATCTTTTTCAGGTTCATGCAGAAGACCGTCTTTTTTTAGACGTTTGAATAAAGCATCAAATCTTTGATTGATCGCTTTGCGCTCGTCACCGCATGGGAACGCATACTGCAGTTCTCCATTTGAAATCACGATGTAAGCTTCTGCATGTGCGACCAGGTAATCATCACACACACCGATACGATCCATTACGTAGCAGGCAAATGCCCTCGCCAACATTTCACATGTACTTGTCCAATACCCAAAAGCATCCTTCGAATAGCATGCTCCGAAAGCTGCAGAGCCTTCGTAATAATCCGAATTTTTATATGGATCATCAAGTGATCGTTTCATCTGTGTGATCAAGTCATTAAATTCTTCCGGTAATTTGTTTTTGCGGTTTGTTTCGCTTCCAAGCATTTCATCTGTAATGCCGTAAAAACATGCGATCTCCCTGTCCAGTGCATGCATCCATTCATGTGCAAGGCTTCCTGCCCCATGCATTTTAGATAAATTGATCACTTTCCGTAAAGGTTCGTAATGGGCGCATGCATTGCTGCGTCCGCCAAATGCGAGAGAAAGTTCCCCGTTAAATGCAATGTCTTTCAGCGAAATTCCAATCGCTTCTGCCATATCACACAAGGAATCATAACAGTAATTCATGGAATACTGTCTATCTTGTTGCGATGTCCAGTTACCAAATTCAACCCCTGCAAAAGAAAACTTCTTCTGCCACTCTTCCGGAGTGACATTGCTCACACCACGGTACTTTTTTCCGGTGTATCGGACAAATTCCAACTGTTCCGGTGTAAAATTCTTTTTTCTTGGTTTCCCTGCATTCGCCGTTTTTTTTGTATTATAAGGGAATCCTGTCTTTGTAACATAGTATTGATATCTGGATAACCGATACTGTGTGATACGCATTTTCCGGCTGTCTGCATACATACGGAATTTAGCACTGCCATATCCAAAATAATCTTTACGCATTGATTCATAGAACTTGTTAATCTTTTCCATTGAATCGATTTCCATTACTTTGTCCCTTATTGTCTGCACAAATATCAGGTATGATTTTAAGACATCTTCCGGTTCATAATTTGAAAAGACAATTGCTTCTTTCCGGATTGTTTTTCTGATTTCCCGCTGCCAGAAAACGATCCATGGAGTTTTGCCTTCTTCTACCAGTTTTTTTGCATCCGGCGTTGGCCAGATGTAATCCCGTTTGATATAGGTCTTTTGTTCAGCCTCATTGAGGTTTTGGATGTCATCCAGTGACAGTCCGTATGTTTTCCATAAATCTTTTCTTGCTCCACCTATCTTTTTTCCAAAATCTTTGATTTCAGCCATGTATTCATCCTCCTATTTTCATTTATGATTTCATTTGCAATATGAAGATTTCCACATAAAAAAGTACAAAAAAAGAAAGCCATACAATTGTGACTTTCTTTTTTGCAGCGGACTTATGCTGCTGGTGTTGATGCTCCTGCAGGAATTGTAGTTGCCTGCTGTTGCATTTCTGTCTGTGGCCTGCTTTGCGCAGTTTCACCGACTATGTTTTGGAAGACCTCATTAAACCCGAGATTTCCGACCGTGCATACCCCTGCATCATTTTGGAATTCATATCCATTCCATAGATTTCCGTTTGCCAGTGCCCACCCATGTTCTGTAAGTTCTGTGTTTTTCAGCAAATAGGCACATTGGTATAGCTGGTGCTGTGCCAGCACAATTGTGACAAACTGATCAATCCCTTGGTCAAATAATGTACTTAAAAATACCGGCATCTTATCTCTTGCGTTATCTTCCAATTTTGCCTGTTCTGTTTGATAATCTTCTGGTGATAGCGCATAATAGGCACGAAAGACGCTTGCAATATACTGCACAGCTCCCTGTGCTATTGACACCATGAGTGCCGTCATTTTTTTTGAAAAATTGATATACTTTTCATCAATGGACAGCATGTGGATGTTAATATGTCCTGCATTGAATAACACTTCCGCTTCGAAGTGCATTCCATTCTTGTTAGCCTGATATTTTTTGTATGTTTCTTTCCAGGCATAAAAATCGAAATTCAAATCTACCATTTTTTTTCTCCTTTTGCATATATTACGATAATCCCAGCATGGAAAGAAATGAACCATAATCATGAACCATTTCCCCGTGGCAGCCGTGATAAGATCGGTTCCATGGTTTTTCAAAGATTATCGGGCTTTTTGCCTTTGACATAATGATGTTTTCTATCCTGTCATCCAGCATATAGTCGCATAGCAACAGATCTTTTCTTCCTGCAATCATGATGTTTTCTTCCTTAATTGCTGGAAAATTCCGTTTAATGCTCTCAACTCTCGCTTCTGCACAGGAGAAGCTGACACTGCTGCATAAAAATACTTCATGCCCTTGTTTTAAAAGGGTATTCACAAAAGATTCTGCATCCGGATATAATGGAACAGAACCGATGAAGGATGCATCTGAGAAATATTCCAATCGTCTATCGATCATGCTCCCTATTTCTCCCCATTTATAGATATCCTCCATAGAAAAATCCGTTCCATACTCGCGGTTCATTTTATCGAGCGCTGTTTCGTTTGTCATATACAGCACATCATCACAATCCAGCACAATCCGCATTTTTGATTCCTCCTTCTTTTCATTGCATAATTTCTATGATCTCGTTAATAATATGAAATGTAACATCAATTTACATTTTTACAGCTTACCAGACACACCATTTTACTTTTTTATCCTGTTGGTACAGATATAATTCCATATTTTTGTGCTATACAAAATACGGCAGGTAAAATTCTAAAGACACAAATTATCATATCTTGTGCTTTTTGCGTTCTGTCTTTCTTTGTGCGTTCTACCATATTTTTATAGAAGCTTTAACACGCTCTGAACAAGAAAGCCACCACTTCTTTAAGTGGTAGGATGAATTGCAAACAAGAAAATGAACGGCAGTGGCGGGCGGAGAGAAATCGGTATCCCCCACTGACATGAGGCAAATCGCAGTCAGCGTGTTGCTGACATGTCAGACTCTGTGAAATTACCGACTGTGAGTTGAAACAAACAACCCAAATTTTTGAAAAGAGAGGGACCAATATGACAACAATAGAAGAACAGAATATTCAGAGACTTTTTTCATCCGTGATGGATTTAAAACAGCATACAACAGAAACCCGTATTCCAACACCCATCGGTAATTATATCGTCCGAAGCAATACAAAAGATCAGTCTATTGCGATCGATTTTGAGTACGCAACCGGGGAAGTGATTAATCTTTTTCTTAGTGATATCAATGACGATGGAAGCTTATGTGCATTCATGCCGTCAGGCGAGATGAATGTTGAAGAAAAGCGAGAAGCTATGAAAAGATCTGATTAATCTGTACACCTTGCAGTGAGAATTAATTTTGTGGATAAATCGACTATGGTAGAAACGCTTTGCTTTTTTACCATATCGATATCTTTGTACAAAAAAAAAGACCTTATGTACCAATCTCATTGAAACAATGTAGATGGAATCAGGTCTTTTTTTGCGCTCTTGCATAGCATTATGCGCATTCTTCAAAACGTTTTAAAATGGAAATGCACAGCTTGCCTTTTTCATTGCATGCCTGAAGAAGCATATCATTCATACTGAAACGGCCTACGCATTCTTGGATATTCAGAAGAAATGACCGGATAGACAATGTATTCAGCAATGCTTCCGTGACTTTTCCTCGCACCATTATTTTGTAGTCTTGGTAGCTCCAGAAATCTGTATACTGAAGATTGCAAACTTTACATTTCAGATAGGTATCTGCATTTTGTGGACGATATTCATAACCTCTCGGCAGTTCTTCTTTCCATTCCGTTTCATTGGCCGGAGCAAGCACATGTCCTGGAAAATGAAACCCTATCATCTCTGCTTCCTCTCTTGTGATACGAAACTCCGGCTTATCTGGTTTTTTCTTCTGCTTCCAGTCTTCGTAATACCAGTCTGGCCTTCCCTCTATTTCCCATAACAGATCAGCTGCTGCCCCATACTCTAATCCGGTGACATACATGATCAAGTCGATTGCATTAATCGCTTTCCCGCATGTGTTGCAATAGAGATTATTCCATCCTCTTTTGAAATAACAGTTTGTGGGATGATGATCATCATGTCCCGGAAGTGGGCAAAGTACAAAATACGCACTTCCTTTTTGCCAGACCTGCATTCCAAGCCGGTCCACAACAGTCTGGATATCCGCTTCTTCTTTTAGTCTTCTATAGTCATTTGCCATTTTGTTCCTCCTCTTATGATTATGATTTCATTCACAATATGAAAGAAAGAAAAAAAAGAAAAATACCATGACACTTTTATGTGCCATGGTATTTTTTTACATTAGAAAAAGAGATAACTGTCCTACTATTTCTTTTTCCTGTTCCTGCTTTTCCTGTGGTTTTTCTTCCTGTTTAATAATAATATTTTTTCTGTTTTCGCCTCCAATTTTATCTGCATAATCTGACAGGATTTTCATATCTCCCGTCTTCATATACTTTATTGATATCTCTGTTGTTGGATACACCCTTTTTTCTGGAACGACCGGATCTGGAAAACCCAGGATAGAAAGAACCAAAGCGGACTCCCCTATTTCTGTACCAATGGTTACATTGACAGCTGTTCTTTTTCTTTTTTTTGCCATGATATTTTCCTCCTTTTATGATTTATGATTCATCGCAAATATGGATGATTTTCTCAAAAAAGAAAGCCGAATGAATGTCTGCAGGGAATCTTACAGTGTTCTGTGTGGCAGCCTGTGAAATGTGCAGTGGCAGCAGTTTTTTAGTATCCATAATCAGCCGGATTAATTTTTTCGGCTTCTCTTACATCGTTGCGAAACGCTGGAGCGTGTTCTTCGTGACCGACTTTTAAGAAACGCTCGCCAGTATTGGATTGATATATTTTTCCGTTGTATTCTGATTCTCCAAGTCTTGCAACCAGAACTACGATATCTCCTTTTTCTAATCTCTCATCTACATTTTCGGCAATCCAAAAACTATTATTGTTTGATGTACAACTGGATGAAAAATATGTTACGTTCATCCACCTTGCATCCTGGTTATTTGCGGATATCGATCCATATGGATTCCCATCTGAATCAATAAGATTCAAAAAAGATAACGTCAACAAAGAATGTTTCTGATTCCACTTTTTTTGTTTCACCTCGCCAACAATCACTGCTTTTTTATTTCCTTTTTCTGTTGTTGAAAAAATACATTCATTTTTTCTTATCACTTCTTCAGCTGTCCCGGTGCATGGATCCTTTCTTGATGCAAGATATGTGAAAACTATGAGTTCTCCGGTCTTGAACTCACGGTTCTGTTCCGGCACATCCTCACCTATCCGTATATTTAACACCTCTTCATATTTCGTTCGTGTTTTACTGTCATATTCTTCCCCTTTAACCTGATAATATCCGTTTTGCTTTCCTATTACTTCACCAACATATACTGATCTTCCATTATTTCCACTCATCAATCTAAACATCGTTGTACCTCCTCCTTGTTTTGTACTTCCTTATATTTCTAGTATATATGATATATTATTTCCCTTTTCTGCTTATTTTTGCAAAAAAAGAGCGGAACCTGGTTCCGCTACTTTCTGCTATTCTTTTGGTTTTGTTAGCTTTCTTTTGATTTTTAGTAAAATAGTCGCAACAACACATGTTCCGAGAAAAACAGTAAGGATCATTGATATATTATTTCTCTTTGATTTTTCTTCTGCTTTTTCATTGATGAGCTGGGTAGTAACTTTCTGTTTGTTTTTATTTTTTTTCTTATGCTCTTTACTTTTTGTATTGTCATTTACCTGATCATCATCTTCATTCAGTACGTCTACTGCCGGCCGCTTTTTTAATTCTGACTGCTTTTCTGATTTATGTTTTGCACTAGCAACTTTTTTTTCATCTGTCTTTGTAAGTACTTCTACTGCCGGCGATGCGGATGTTATATCTGCAGACGCACCATATGTTTTTTTACTGTTCCAGCGGTCCCAGTTTTCTTTCCCGTAATTCGAATTACCCTGAACTGCCACTACTGTTTCCCATCCAGCCGGAGTGTTTGTAGTAGTATTTGATGGAACTACGCTAGATGTTGTATTGTTTTTGATTTCCACAACAGGATTTTTTTTGGGTTCGGTTGATGGTTTTGAGTTTCCCTGGTTATTCTGAGTACCATTGCCACCATTATCGGTAGTTGGTCCTGATGGTTTTTCCGGTTCTGGTGTAATAGGTATGACTGGCTTGTCGGTAATGGATGATCCAGCTTTTACTGCAACCGTAACCGGTATGTTTTTGATCACATTATAATGTTCTTTATCATGTGGAACAAATTCGCAATAATATGTACCAGTGGACGTGACTATCTGTGACTTTTCCCAATAAAAGATACCATTTACTGCACCCGGCAGTAAGCTGTTAGAAAGATATTGGCCTTTTGTAACGGTTATCTTTCCCGGTGCTGCGTAACTTGGGTTAATTTTCAATAGTTCAATATAAATATTCCGTTCCAAGGCCTGCCCCTGGTAATCATAGTGCGCTTCATCCGCACTGTCATACACAACTGTATACGTTCCTGTTTTAACCTCTGGTTCTGTTTTAAACTTCCAGTGTTCCGGAAGTTCTATTGAATCAGATACTTTCATGCCAGGCTTGTAAGTGATTTTATAATTTGAATTTGGTATGATAAGGCTGATCCGTTTCTTTTTGACATTAATAGGGATAGAAATTTCTTTTGCTTCATACTTATAATCATTAGCTGAAAGATACAATGCGCCAAAGAAAGTGTTTCCTACATTTTTTGCGGTCTCTGTCGGAGTTGCCCACCGGTAGTTTTTAGGAAGTGCAACTGTTGAGAGTTTATCCCCATATTCCATCATAAGTCCAGATGGAATATCTGGATCTTCATCTGATTTTATTTTTTCATAGCTGTAAAATTTTGCTCCAGATCCTGTGAAACTGTAGTCTACTTCTTCGTACTTATTTGTTGCTGTAAGGTTATATGCTTTCTCTTCGGAAATATAGGCATATACATTTCTTTTTCCTGATCTATTTGTCATCACAATTAAATCGCCAGGTTCCATCTCGTCTTCGCTGATACGTTTTACTTCTTTGTATCGGTTTTCTTTTATGGATTCATCTGATGACGGATCAATATCATGAATCAATTCACGTATTTTTTCTGTTCTTGTCATTTCAGTATATTCATCATTGACTTTCCATACTTCTTTTGCAGATCCGTCCTGTTCTGCTGCGTATATGGTGATTGGAACAACTGTTTGTACAATTGGTTGAGCAGCCAGACCAGCTGTCATCAATGTTGTTATGATTTTGTATTTTTTCATAATCTTTTTTTACCTCCTTTCCACTATTTTTAATATGGGAGTTTGCACAAAAAGAATGAGACAGCTCACAACTGTCTCATTTACTGGTTCCTCCCATATCATGCGTAAAATCTTATTTAAGCACTTCCGGTAAAAATTTTAGGCGCAAAAATGCTTTTGCCTTAATCGCATCTTTTTTTACAAAATGGTTATTCCAAAACCTGCTGTCTATAGAATTCGGCCGGTTATCGCCCATCATAAAATAGCTGTTTTTGGGGACAACATAAGTTCCTGAGTCATATGATCTATTTTTTACGAAATCATCCCTCAATTTTTTCCCATTTGCATATACGGTACCATTTTTGATTTCTATTTTATCTCCTGGCAGGCCGATCACACGTTTTATGAACAACTCGGAAGGATCATCCGGATATTGGAATACGACAATATCATATCTGTTAATTTTGTGTGTTGAAACGCGGCTACTTAACAGCAGTTCCTGCCTGTGTATTGTTGGATACATGGATCCTGATGGGACATAATTGATCATGAAAACAACTTTTGTAAGGAAGACGCATATAATGATCGTAGATATGTAAATGCCCAATTCTTTCTTATTAATCATCACAAGTTCCTGCTTTCGTCCAGATTCCATCAACTGATATTTCATCCTGAATCGGAATCAGCAGGTATTTTCGTCCATTTTTTTTCACTACATCGTAAGACTCGCCGGATTCTGTTATGATTTCGCAAGATCCCGTTTTGATCTTTGTCTTTTTTTCTACAAGATTAGAAAGATTAACAGTTCCATCAAAATCCTGGTCAATTATAACACCAGCTCCGTAATAGATGCCTTTAATTTCTGTGCACCCGATCTCAGCATTTCCGGTATCATATGCCTCTTTTAACTCGGCGAATACATGTTTTATATCCATCATTTGCCCAAAATCCATTGGTTTCTCTGTTAATTCTGAAATGATATTTTTTTCTTCTTCGTATGTCCGTGGAATTTCTGTTCCTAAAACATTTGTTATGAAATCCGGCTGGATGTCTTCCGTTTTTTTTGTATAATAAAGAATTTCATGTATATTTGATGTCCGATCAGAAAATGCTGGAAATAAAAATCCGTTTGCCGGTGTTTCGACCATCCAGTCTCTGGTCTTATTTTTCATTTCATTTAATTTTTCATTATACGACAGACCAGGTTTATCAAGAGAAACCGGACAGATCGTACAATAAATAAAATCATAAACTTCTTCTGAGGCATCTTCTAATGCCTGCTCATCTGTAGTTTTTTTAGGAATATCATAAATACCATGAGCAATTACGATATAATAATTCCCCGTGTTTTGATAGTTTTCAATCACCTGCTCATAGAATTCCTGCAAAATATCGTCATCACTTAGTTTTGAATCCCTTAAAGCAAGGAGCTTTTCCTGCTGTTGTAAATGTACTTTTGTTTTATACCTTAAATTCAGGAGATTTTTTCCTATGGATCCTGAAAGTCCCTTTTTAAATAATTCGAAATATTTAAAAGCATCTTCTTCATCCAGAGACAGGAATGCTTTTCTGAATTGTGATATAACATTACAATCACTGTCCACATAACATCCTGCGATGCGTGTAATCACGCAGTTTTCCGGTCTCATTGTTTTTCTGATTTCAAGTACTTCTTTTTTTGTCATAATATTCTCCTTCCGTTCCATTGCATTTTCATGGATTTCTCTTCCAATATGGAATATATTTTGGAATGCTGCCGTAAGAAAAAAAGAGCTGTTGTAAACAACAACTCTTTTTCCGGCCGCCAGAGATTATGCTCTCGATAGTAATACAGGAAGCAGCAGTTCTTCGTAACCAGCTCCGGTTATATAAATCGGTGACTTCGTATTTGTATCAAGTGTTATCAATATCTCTTCATCTTTTATGGACTTCAGGGCTTCCAAAAGATATTTCCCATTGAATCCATATAGTAGATTTTTATGAACCTGAGTACCAGCTTCATATTTTACAGGTATTGTCGTCTGCACCGTTCCTGTGGTCTTTTTACTTGAAACAGTAAGAACTTCCGCTTCTTTGAAAAGCTGCAATACAACAGGCTTTTTTGGGCCCTGTTCTTCTTTTAACAGAAGAGCCACTTCCAAAGCATTTATAAGTGCACTTCTGGAAATTTTCAATCGGATATCACCACTCGGATTTTTGTATCCTTCTGTATTAAATACAATTCCTGACGATTTTACCCCAAACAGAAGCACACGTTCGCCTTTTACCATGATTGTATGTTCATCTGTGATAAATTCAATATTTCCACTCCTTATTTTTAATACATCCATAAGGAATGTTTTTCCAATCATCGTATGAACGACAGGCTGTCCTTTCATTTCACCCCTATACGAGATCCTGTGCCCGTCCAGTGCATATGTTTCAACACCTTCTGTGCCGACATTGAGGCAAAGGCTGTTTAAAGTTACGTTATGGGCATCCTCTTCCGCGATCGCATGCATACACTCTGATATCTGTTCAGAGCCCACCGTAAATGCGACTGCATTTTCTTTGATTGGCGGCAGTTCCGGCCATTCAATATTCCGGTTTGGAATAGAAAGTTTTACATTTCCGCCTCTGATAGCAAGCGTAAATCCGTTCAATTCCATATCAATAAATTCGGAACTGATTTTGCTCACAACCTGTGAAAACAGGCCCGCTTCAACAACGAAATCAAGTTTCATTTCATCATTGCTTTTAATTTCATCCCATGTAACTATTGCGCCTGAATTATTTCCCGAAACACTTTTAAGCATGATCTGTTCTGAATTAGCCTCCACTTTGATGCATGCTGAATATTGGTTTGCTGTTGGATGAATCCCTGTCATCACTGTTTTTACAAGCGCCTGTAATTTCTTTGTTTCTACTCTTAGCATATTGATCCTCCTATTATAATTTTTTGATTTCATAAGAATATGGAAAATAAAATGTAAAAAAAAATAAGAAAAGATGCAAAAACATCTTTTCTTATTGGAATGGGAGTTCCTGACATAAAGCCCTGATAGAGTTTGCGTCCAGATATGGAGTGTCCGCTTCTTCATTATTCATCTCCACCTGTGGATCCGGCTCTGGTTTTTGAATGAGTGGCTGCATCGTGTTGTTCTTTTTATCATGGATTTCTATTATGTCTTCTTTGTTCAAAGAATTTAATGGTGTCCAGGTAAAAGAATCAATATTTAGGAATGTAACATAATACTGCTTACCGTTCATTTCATATTTTTCATTCCTGAAATCGCCTGTAACGTTTATCGCATCTCCTGGCTTTAATTTTCTTGCCAGGTTCATCCTGCCTTCCGACCCATTTAGCCTTGCTTGAAAGAAATCAGACTCATAATGTCCTTCTTTATTTTTGTAGCTTCTTTGTACTTTGAGAACAAATCTTGCCTGAAATTCTTTGCCATATTTGTCAGAAACAAATCTCACATCTGAGGCTAACCATCCTGTCATGATTGTTACGCTTCTTGGATTAGCCATGTTATCTTCCTCCTGTTATCATTAATGATTTCACAGGAATATGAATGGTTCCACGAAAAAAAATAAAAAAAGACTGGAGCCCAGTCTTTTTTTTGTGTACTGAATTTTTGTCCCGAAGCGGAACTTGATTCCTTTTTTTCGCAGGATTTGCAGCTAGAATTCCTCCGGTATAATTTCCTCCGCACTGACGTTTGAATACGAATCATCACTTTTGGCAATCTCTGTTACAGCTTTTGTAAGTCCGGCAATTCCCTGAATATCAGAAGGGATGATGATCTTTGTAGCCCTGCCGTCTGCAGCTTTTGCAAAGGCTTCCAGGCTCTTCATTGTAAGGACTGCTTCATCTGCTTCAGCTTTTTTTAAGAAACGGATACCGTCTGCGTTCGCTTTCTGTACTTTCATGATTGCTTCTGCCTGACCTTCCGCTTCCCGGATTGTAGCTTCTTTCTGTGCTTCTGCTTTCAGGATTGCTGCCTGCTTCTCTGCCTCTGCATCCAGGATTGCAGATTCCTTCTTTCCTTCAGCAACAAGGACTGCAGATTTCTTTTCTCCTTCAGCCCGGAGGATTACCTCACGGCGTTCCCGTTCTGCTTTCATCTGTTTCTCCATTGCTTCTCGGATCGCCTGCGGTGGAATGATGTTCTTCAGCTCCACACGGTTTACTTTAATTCCCCAAGGATCTGTTGCTTCGTCCAGTGATGCCCGCATTTTTGTATTGATTGTTTCTCTTGAAGTCAGTGTCTGGTCCAGTTCCAGATCTCCGATGATATTACGCAATGTTGTTGCTGTAAGGTTTTCGATTGCCATAATCGGATTTGTTACACCATAGCAGAACATCTTTGGATCTGTGATCTGGTAAAAAACAACGGTATCAATCTGCATCGTTACATTATCTTTCGTGATCACCGGCTGTGGAGCAAAATCAACCGCTTGTTCTTTTAAGTCTACTTTTTTTGCAACCCTGTCGATAAAAGGCGTTTTAAAGTGGACGCCTGTTTCCCACGTTTCCTGGTATGCACCAAGCCGTTCAACCACATCTGCACGCGCCTGTGGTACAATCCTAATACAGGAATTAATCACAACAATGACCATTGCAATAATAAAAATCAAAAATACAAATGTTCCCATAAGTTTTTCCTCTCTTTCTAAATATACAACTACATTTTTAGTTTTCGTCGAAAATGGACTCGACAATAAGCTTTGCTCCTTCTATTTTTTTTACAGTTACTTTTGTCCCAACTAAGATTGATTTTGCTGGGTTTTTAGATCTTGCCATCCAGTCACTTCCATTGACCATTGCACGTCCTGTATTTTTCATCCCATTGATTTCTTCCGTTACAATTCCAGTCTGTCCGATCAAGGAGTCTGCATTTGTTCTCTTCCGTGTTCTTTTTATTTTTTTTCGCACAGCCGGCATGATAAATAACATTGCAAGAAAAGAAATTGTTAAGAACAAAATCAACTGTATGATAAAATTCAGATGGCAAAGACTGGCTATTTCTGCAAAAGCAGCACCTACGCAAAACCAAATGGACACTAAACTGACCGTGCATATTTCGACAATAAGAAATATTAGGATTGTTAAGATCCAAAGAATCTGTGTGTTCATTTCCTCCCTCCTTTCCGTGGTATTATACCTAATCTATTAGAATATGGTATTTTTGCAAAAGGAATACTGGCAGCCTGCTGCCCATAAACTTTTCTTCTGCTGCCATACAGTCCTTTATCTGCTACCATACAGCCATTCATCTGCTGCCACAAATCTTGCACTCCGGTGCACAATGCTGTACGGAGCGCACAGCCTGCTGCCGAAAACCTCTAACGGATCTGTATACCTTCTGGTGATGGATTTCCAAGGCATCATTTTTGCAAAAAAAGAACCTCTGCAATATATTGCAAAGGTTCCTCTTAAGTTTGTCAGAAAACAGGGTAGCATGATGTCACATGGAATCTTTCACCATCATGATTCTTTTGGATCGCAATGATAAACCTGGAACAGGTTAACGGGCCTTCTTTCCAATCATGGCTACGATCTCTTAGAAATGCCCTTCCGGTTACATTGTTGGATAAATTTCCCATTAATATCCATGGTTCATCGTCCTCTTCATCAGCCATATATTCTGCAAGCTCTTCTGCAGAATCAACTAAAAGATCCTGTGTCATCTTTAAGATTTCTTCCTTCTGGCCATAAAAAGAAGATGCCATTTTCAATTTTTTTTCTTTGTCCTTTTTAACAAGTCGTTCTTTTAACTTATAACTGGACATGTTGATGTGGAATTCATCCATGTGTCCAAAGTCACCCAAAGATGCAAAGAAGATTTTCATGTATGTCTTATCGTACAGTTTCTGATAATACTCAAGTTTTTTTTCGTATTCCCTATAACCCATATTCGAGTTCTCCTTTCTTTACTTACGCAACAATTCCTTCTGCAAATATACTGTTTTCACATCTTCCCATATCACGGTTTAGGATATGGAATCCATTTCTTTTGTTCATCCGCATAAGACGGTTCAATTTTTCTTTGTTCTGAAGTGTCCGCAGTGAATACACTGGTATATTTGAGCAGCTTTCTTCTTTCTGGATCTCACAAAAAGCGTCTTCTAACGCCTCTGTGAATCCTGCCTTTGAAAGTTCAGTCCTGCACATAAATCCATTCTCATACGGAATGAATTCGTATGCTATCTCGTCACGTATAAAGACCGCTTCGATATATGGTTTCATAAAGCACGAAACCTTTCTGTCTGTTTTTCTGCGCATTTTGTTTCCTCCTTTTTTCTTATGATTTCAAACAAAATATGACAGAGATGCGGAATTAAAATTTTTGTACGCCAGACTGGGCAGTAAATGTGTCGTGATCAGAATGTGTCGTGGCGGCTGGACTGTCCCTTGGAAAGATTCCTGACTGGCAGCAGTACAACCTCTTCTTTTTCAACTACTCCTGCAATTTCAGAAGCATCCTGTTGTATTTTTAAGTGGAACTTGGCTGAGGCAGGCTGAAACGAGCTGGCCGGCAGCAGGACAGGCTGAAACGGGCTGACCGGCAGCAAGAGATACAGATCCTGCCCCTCAAATACCATATTCTTTGTGCAAAAAAATCTGTTCACTCTCAATGTGATACGATATACAAAAGGAGGAAAAAATATGGAAGTGGAACTCACTGGGGTTGTAGTACAGATCCGGTTTTTAAATGAAAAAACCGGGTTTACTGTATTCGTGCTTGAAACAGAAGAAAAAGAACAGATCGTAGTAACCGGAACTTTTTATAAGATCCGCCTCAAAGAGAGAATCCGTGTGGCCGGACAGATGATACAGGACCGTAAATATGGCCGTCAGCTTAAGATGGACCATTACGAAAACATCATTCCATCCGATGTGCTTCAGCTGGAAGAATATCTGTCCAGCGGGCTGATCCGCAGAATCGGTAAAAAAACCGCAAAGCTCATTATTGAAAAATTTGGGAAAGATACCTTTTCTGTTTTGAAGGAAAATCCAACCAGACTGTGTGAAATCCGTGGAATTGGAAGGCGGAAAGCAGAAATCATTGGAGAATCCATTAAAGAAGAAACAGAAGAAAAGGATGTTGTCCTGTTTCTTAATAAATTTGGGATCACACCTATACTCGGTAGAAAAATATACAAAACTTTTGAAGGGAAAACCTACCGCATCCTGCAAAAAAATCCATATAAGCTCACTATGATCGATGGTGTAGGCTTTAAGATCGCGGATTCTATTGCCTTAAAAAATAAAATCCCGGCAGATTCAGAATTCCGTATTGAAAGCGGACTTCATTATATCCTGGAATCGCGTGCCAGGTTCGGTGATACATGCTTTCCAAAAGCAAAGATTGAAAAGATGGCTTCAAAAGAACTTGCGCTTGATCAGTCTGTCATAGTACCGGTACTTGAGAATATGATACAAAACGGAAAACTCGTCCAGACTGAACGAAATGGGAAAATAGTTCTGTATGAACCATTCGTGTATGAAAATGAGATCAAGGTTTCTAAAAAACTGCTTGATCTGTATGCACATGAATATGAGATAGAGGATGTCTCACTCAGTTCAAACAGACTGGATGAGACACAAATGAGCGCTGTATCGATGGCAGCCAGATATGGCTTCATGGTTTTAACCGGAGGACCGGGATGTGGAAAGACATTTACAACAAAAATGATCATTGAATATTTTGAAAAATGCAAGAAAACAGTATTGCTTGCCGCACCGACCGGGCGTGCTGCTAAAAGAATGGAGGAATCAACAGGAAGATCGTCCCAGACGATCCACCGATTACTTGAGATACAGGAAGGAAAATTTACGAAATGTGCAGAAGATCCACTGGATTGTGATGCCCTGATCATTGATGAAGTTTCCATGCTTGATTTTTCCCTGTTCGTTTCTCTTTTGGATGCCGTACCGGAAAACTGTCATCTTGTGTTTGTAGGTGACAAAAATCAGCTTCCGAGTGTCGGTGCCGGAAATGTATTGGGTGACATCATTCGGTCCGGTATTTTTCCAGTCTGCGAATTGAAAAAGATTTACCGCCAGTCTGAAAATAGTGATATTGTGGCCAATGCACATCATATCTTAAACATGGAAGATATGGAATTCCATAACAAAGATTTCTTTTATATTTCTTCGGACACACCGGAAAATATTATCAACCGCATCATCCATTACGCTGCTGAATCACTACCGGCATTTACCGGAGAAAAGGATATACAGGTACTGTGCCCTTTGCGTGTCAGGAACTGTGGTACAGAAAACTTAAATATCCAGATGCAGGCTGCCATGAATCCACAGCCCGAACTGATCAAAGGATTCCGGAAAGATGATAAGGTCATTCAGATGAAAAACAATTATGACATCACGCGGCATTATTCTAAAAACGGTCACAAATATCAGGCGAGCGGTGTATTTAATGGGGATACGGGGAAAGTCGACGGAATCGACAGAGAAAATGAATACCTGATCGTATTAATGGATGATGGCGGAAAGGTAAAGTATAAATTTAATGAGCTGGACCAGCTGGAGCTCGCTTATGCTCTGACCATTCACAAAAGCCAGGGATCGGAATATCCTGTTGTTATCATCCCGATATATGATTACATTCCGACAATCACCACAATGAATCTTTTGTATACAGGTATCACCCGTGCAAAGAAATGCATTCTATTGATCGGCCGGAAAGAAACGCTGATCCATATGCTAAAAAACAGAAACATCGCTTCCAGATGTACTGGACTAAGCCATGTGGTGAAAGAATTAGGCAAAAACAAGAAGCAGCTGTGATCCTGCTGCCAGCCCTGGATCTCCACTTTCTCCACTTAACTTTCTGTCCATTTTCCACTGCTTATGCCGCTCCACCACTGCTGCCTCCTCCGGTGTTTTGTTTCCACCGGATGAGGTATTCTTTTTTTATATATTTTTTTGCAAAAATTGTTCCGTCTTCGAAAGTATGATAAAATAAACATATGTTCAGTGGAGGTGAGTGTACTTTGAAGCTTATATGTTGTATTGATAATCACGGGGGAATGATGTTCAACCACAGGCGCCAGTCTCAAGACCGTGAGGTAAGGCGGGATATCCTTTCTTATGTTGGATCTGGCGTTTTGTGGATGAACGCTTATAGCTTCAAACAATTTTGTTCGGAGCATTCGGATACGCAATACTACCAGATACATGTTGCAGAAAACTTTATTTCAAAAGCAGGTCCGGATGATTACTGTTTTGTAGAAAATGCTATTTATCTGATCAATGAACTCGACCTGTCCGAGATTGTTCTATACCACTGGAACCGGGATTATCCATCGGATGTGTCTTTTGATCTTAATCTTTGTAATTGGCATATCATCCACTCAAAAGACTTCTGTGGATTTTCGCATGAAAAAATAACAAGGGAGGTTTTTAAAAAAAATGAAATTTAAAAGAGATAAGAAACTACTTTTTTGCAGCTTGATTCTTGCTGCATCTTTATTATTTTCCGGATGTCAGAATGTTGACTTAGATTCCGGTGCATCCTCTAGTTACTCAAAAACCAATGAGCAGGCTGATCAGAGTACTGACGCTGGAAACGTATCTGAAAAGAATGGGAATGCCGCAGCCAAGGAAGATGCTGACCGGCAACAGGCGTTTGATCAGACTACGATACCAGCCTATTCTGGACAGCCTTATGTGGAAGTTAATAGCAATACTCCATTCTTTGCTGATTCCGAACTGACTACAAAAGTTTTTGAACATTACTCCAATCTGGACAGTCTTGGAAGATGCGGTGTCGCTTATGCAAATATATGCAAAGACATTATGCCTTCTGAAAAGAGAGGCCCTATTGGAATGGTGAAACCATCCGGCTGGAAAACAGCCAAATACGATAATGTAGATGGTAAATATCTATACAATCGTTGCCATCTCATCGGCTTTCAGCTTGCCGGCGAAAACGCAAACGAGCGCAATCTTATCACTGGTACAAGGTATTTGAATGTGGATGGGATGCTGCCATTTGAAAACATGGTTGCTGATTATGTGAAAGAAACAGAACATCATGTGCTCTACCGTGTTACTCCTATCTTCACTGAAAGTAATTTAGTTGCAAGCGGAGTCCTGATGGAAGCGCGGTCCGTTGAAGATGACGGGATTGAATTTTGTGTTTACTGCTATAATGTACAGCCTGGAATTGAGATCAATTATGCAACCGGTGACAGCCAGCTGTCTTCTGATCCTGATACAACCACGGAAAATATAACTTCAGATACAGATAATCCTTCTGGCGAATTGGATAATACTTATGTAATAAACGAAAACACTCACAAGTTCCATAAGCCGGAATGCAGCAGCGTTCAGCAGATGAATTCCTCCAACAGAAAAGAGTATACTGGCAGCAGGCAAGATCTGATAAACAAAGGATACGAACCTTGTCAGAGCTGCAAACCATAAGAAATGAAAAGCCAGGAAATCCTGGCTTTTTTTTTACCATTCCTACAAGTTAACACTACTCTCAAACAATGCGGAAGGAGATTGCGGAGAAGTTATGCTTTGCTCCCATACAAAATTACACTACTCTCAAACAACGTTCGAAGACTTGAATATGTTTTTTCGCTTTGCACCCTTACAAAATTACACTACTCTCAAACGATCCAAAATTCAGTGGCTTGTATGTGTTGGCTTTGCTCCCTTACAAAATTACACTACTCTCAAACTAGGCAATATGATTTCCCTGATCCCGTCTGACTTTGCTCCCATACAAAATTACACTACTCTCAAACATCGCCATATGTGCATACTTTACAGTTCTTTACTTTGTACCCATACAAAATTACACTACTCCCAAA
>ERZ827363.90-NODE-90-length-87599-cov-5.017922_pt1 | contig 87599 bp, 75 predicted proteins | sample MGYA00519776_ERZ827363 | MGnify/ENA primary metagenome ERZ827363 (study PRJEB31778, sample SAMEA3449288) | human gut metagenome | biome: human gut; feature: human-associated habitat; material: faeces | place: United Kingdom | collected 2010/2012 ... | reverse complement strand
TTCTGAAAAATCCGGTATACTGCGGGAAAATCGCCTATGGCAGACGTCGGACGGAGAAGGTGCATGGCACAAGAAATGATTACCGGCTTGTGGAACAGGATGACTATCTGCTGGTTGACGGACTGCATGAGGGAATTGTCTCCGAAGAACTATGGCACGAGGCGCAGGTCAAGCTGCTGGCACAAGCGGAGAAATACGAACACGTCAACAGGGGCAAGGACACCAAAATTCATCTGCTGTCCGGTATTGTAAAATGTCCGGTCTGCGGCGTGGGAATGTACGGAAACAAAAGCATCAAGCATAAGGCGGATGGCTCAAAATACAAGGATTTTTATTACTATGGCTGTAAGCACCGTGCGATGACGCGCGGGCATAAGTGCAACTTCAAGAAGCAGATCAATGAAGAACTGCTGGACAGCGCCGTTGCTGAGGTTATCGTAAAGCTGGTAAGCAATCCGAAGTTCGCCGCCATGATGCAGGAAAAGATCAGCATGAAGGTGGATACCTCTGCCATTGAGCAGGAGATCGCGGTGCATGAAAAGCAGCTTCGCCAGAACTACTCCGTAAAGGCTCGGCTGATGGATGAGATTGATTCCCTCGACCCGGACGATAAGCATTACATCAAACGCAAAGTAGACCTTGATGACCGGCTCTACAAGATGTATGATAAAATCGAGGATACAGAAAACCAGCTCGTTGCCGCCAGAGCCAAGAAGATGGCGATTGAGGCGGAAAAGCTGACGGGCGACAACATCTACAAGGTGCTGATTTATTTTGATAAGCTCTATTCCGTCATGGACGATCAGGAAAAGCGGCAGCTTATGGAATCGCTGCTTTCCGAAATCCAGATCTATGAGGAACGGCAGCCTAACGGCCAGTGGCTCAAGTCCATCAAATTCAAGCTTCCTATCATTGCGGAAGATATGAGTTTGAGTTTGGACAATGATGCACATATCGAGACGGTAGTCTTGATGTCAAGAGCGGCTGAAAAAGGCTTAGAATGAGTGCTTTTTTGAATTTGGAACGTCCAATCTGAATGCTCAACGCATACATTTTTGCTCGAATGGGATTTATCTAAGAATTTCAGGTTATAACCTCGGATTAGATGCCAAGATTTCAGATAGCGGAAAAGATGTTAAGAATCGGAGGTATACTTATGTTTGATCCCGGATTAAAAATAGGACAGATCGTAAAGAACATAGATATTGTTGAAATATTTAAATGTGGAAATATGGGAGGTATGCGCCGATCAAGAACAACGAACACACTTGTTATCGTATCGGATTATACAAAAGGTCTTTATCACGATAAGTGGATTGGCGGAGTTCTACATTACACGGGCATGGGCAAATCAGGTGACCAAGACATTCATTGGGCGCAGAATGCCACATTGGCTGAGTCTGATTATAATGGAGTGGATGTCCATCTATTTGAAGTTATTGATGCTGGGGAATATATCTACTGCGGAAGAGTAGAGCTTGTGAGTAAGCCGTACACAGATATGCAGTCAGGTGAAGATGGCAATGATCGAAAAGTATGGATGTTCCCAATAAGGCCTATACCAGATAACGATGTAAAGAAGCCACAAATGTTCGTGTTTAAGGATATGGATGACTACGAAAATCGTGGTAAGAGCGTTGATGCTGAGTATACAAAAATGATGGCTGCTGCCAAGAAAAAAGGAACAAAGAAGCCTATAGTTATTGCTTCGATTGTTCCGAAACCAGAGCCAAAACCGCAGATAGAAATACCAGCCGATATTGTTGGAAAGCTGGTGAAACATAAGGCGTTTGGATTTGGTGAGATTACATCCATTGAAGGTGCTTCAATAGTTGTTCGGTTTGACAAGGCTGGAATAAAGAAGATGGGATATGAATTCTGCATGGAGAAGAATTTGTTGGAGTTCCTATGAGAAAGGTAGGAGCTGATTGGGAAAATTTGCTGTGTGGGATAGAGGCTTTGTTAGGAGGAATAAAATTGGCTATCCATAGTCCATCTGCAACCAAAATCGATAATTCTGTAGCAGTGGAACAACCTGCCATTGTCTCAACAGATAGGATAATGACAGGCGCCGGCAATGTAGAAGATCTCACCTTATTATATATAAATGGAAGGAAATGATTTTTACTATTTGAGGTTTCCGAATGAAAAACGGACGCAGACGGTCCCGGCTGGCGGGCACGAAGCTGGCAATTGAAAAACAAAAGAATTTTTTTGACAAACGAAAGGACAGATTGAATTTATGTGGTTTAGTTTGGCGTTGATTACCCTCTTATGCTGGAGCGGTTCGGATGTATTTTCCAAGATCGGCTGCCGGGGCGACGATAAGAACGCCCATCTAAAGATGCTGGTGGCGGTGGGCACCGTCATGGGCCTGCACGCAGCATACAGCCTCCTTTTCGGCGGTGTGACCGTCAGCTGGCACGTTGCGCTGACCTACCTGCCGGTGTCTTTGCTTTACATCGTTTCCATGACTTTAGGCTATGTGGGGCTTCGGTACATCGAGCTCTCCATTTCCTCCCCCATCTGCAACTCTTCCGGCGCATTGGTGGCGGTGCTTTGCTTCCTGACCGGGACACTGGACGACAGCATCCAGGGCGGGATGAAGCTGGCGGTCATGGGCGCCGTGGCGCTGGTCTGCATCGGCGTTATCGGTCTGGGTGTCGTGGAATCCCGGGAGGACGACGAGCTGCGTCAGGCCCGTCAGGCGGCTTCCAACTACAAGTATGCGAAGTCGTGGCTTGCCATCTGCCTGCCGGTGGCTTACTGCCTGCTGGATGCGGCGGGGACCTTCGGGGATACGCTGGTGCTGGATCGGTTGGCATCGGAGGCAGAGATGGCGGGGCTTTTCGCCACGGCGGATGAGTGCGCCTCCTACGCTGCTTCTTCTGCCAACACTGCCTATGAGCTGACCTTCTTTCTTGTGGCGATCTTAAGCTTCTTCTATGTAAAATTCGTCAAACGGGACAAGTTCCTACCCAAGCAGGAGGGCCCGAAATATCTGGGTGCTGTCTGCGAGACGGCGGGACAGTTTGCGTACATCTTCGCTCTCTCCGATACGGCTCATGCAGCCATTTCCGCTCCCATCATCTCCGCTTACTGCGTCGCTTCCGTGCTTTGGAGCCGCATTTTCTTGAAAGAAAAGCTCTCCTGGAAGCACTATGTCATGATCCTTCTGGTGGTAATCGGTATTGTAATGCTGGGCGTTTTTGACATCTGACGGAGCGTGTTATGAAGCGTTCTTTTGATTTGAGCACGGCGGCTCTGCACATTCTTGCCATGGTTTTTATGTTGTCGGATCACCTTTGGGCGACTCTCTTCCTTTCTCAGGAGTGGATGACTGCAGTCGGAAGGCTCGCCTTCCCCATTTTCGCCTTTCTGGCGGTAGAAGGATATTTCCACACCCACAGCTTCCGGCGGTACGCTTTGCGAATGCTGCTGTTTGCCGTCCTTTCGGAGGTTCCCTTCGATTTGATGTACAGCGGCACGCCTTTCTATCCCGTCCACCAGAACGTGATCTGGACGCTGCTTCTGGGGCTTCTGGGGATCCGGGCCATGGAGGCCGTCCGGGCCAGGGGAAAACGGTGGCTTTTCCTCCTGACCTGCGTTGGAGTTACAGCACTGGGCGGCGTTTTAGGTACCCTCTGCATGGTGGACTATTACGGCGCCGGAGTGCTGACCGTATTTGTCTTTTACTTTTTCCGGAGACGGAAGTGGTGGAATCTGCTGGGGCAGATCGCTGCCCTCTACTGGATCAATGTGCAGCTTTTGGGCGGGCAGGTGTTCCCATTTTCCCTTTTCGGGCACAGCTTCGAGCTGTGCGAGCAGGGGCTTGCCCTTCTGGCGCTGATCCCGATCTGGCTCTACAAAGGGCGGCAGGGGTTCCATAACCGGGCGTTTCAGTATTTCTGCTACGCTTTTTATCCGGTTCACATGCTGATTTTAGGGCTGATCGCCTGAAAAGGAGCGGAGCTCTCCTTTTTCGTCAGCTTTTTTGGATCCGGGGCCTTTTAAGGAAACGAAAAACAGCCCGCTGTACCGATTTCGGACAGCGGGCTGTTTTTCGTTTCCCGGGAAAATCAAACGTCATCGGGAAGAGACGGATACGTCCGGTTCAGCCGTCGGATCACGACCGTCCAGAGGGAGAGGAGCAGAATATCCGCCGCCACCCACGCAGCGGGGTTTGCGAAGCAAACCGCCGGGAAGCCGTACTTCCCGACCAGGCAGAAAGCGACTGCACTGCGGCCGACCAGCTCGAAGATGCCGGCGGTCATGGCGGGAAGGCTGCTGCCCAGCCCCTGCAGGGAGTTGCGGAAAATGAAGATCAGCACGAGGAAGGGATAGAAAAGGCCGTTAACCAGAAGGAAGAATTTCACCTGCTCTAAGATGCCGCCGATGTTGTCTCCGTTTAAGAACAGTCTTGAAATGGCGCCGCCGGCAAAAATGGCGGCAAGACAGGCGAGAACCGCATAAGCCATGGTGATGAGAAGGCTTGCCCGGATCCCTTTGTGGATCCGTTTGATCTTCCCTGCTCCCAGATTCTGCCCGCAGTAGGTGGCCATGGTCAGACCGATGGATTCCATGGGCTGGGTCAGGATAAGGCTCACCTTTCCGCCGGCGGTCATGGCCGCCACGGTGGCGGAACCCAAGCCGTTGACGGCGGTCTGGAGAACGATGGAACCGACGGCAGTCAGGGAGAATTGCAGCCCCATGGGAAGGCCGATGATCAGGAGCCGCCGGATCAGTGTACCACCCGGCCGCCAGTCTTCCTTTTTCATGTGCAGGATGGGAAACCGCTTCCAGATATAGGGCAGGCAGAGAAGCCCGGAGACCGCCTGAGCGATGATGGTGGCATAGGCTGCTCCGGCGGTGCCCATTTTGAGAGGCACCACGAAAACGATGTCCAGAATGATGTTCAGCACCGCCGCAATGATTAAGAAGTAAAGGGGCGTTTTGCTGTCTCCCAGAGCCCTCAGGATGCCGGACAGGAGGTTATAGAGCATCAGCGCCCCGGTCCCTGCGAAGACGACGATGATGTAGCTGTAGGCGTCTTCCAGAATGTTTGCGGGGGTCTGCATCAGAAGGAGGATCTGCCGGGTAAAGAGCATGGTTCCCGCCGTGATGAAAACGGTAATAGCGGCGGAAATGTAGACGGCGTTTGTGACGTAGCGCCGCATGGTCTTCATGTCCCCTGCTCCGAAGGCTTGTGCAATGGGGATGCACAGGCCGCTGCAGGAACCGGTGGCAAAACCTAAGATCATAAAGTTGATGGAACCGGTGGAGCCTACAGCCGCAAGGGCGTTGACCCCTAAGAACTGGCCGACCACGATGCTGTCTGCCATATTATAAAATTGCTGGAACAGGTTTCCTACGATCATGGGAAGAGAAAAAAAGAGGATCAGTTTCAGCGGATTTCCTTTGGTAAGGTCTTTGACCAAATGGCGTCACCCTGCCTTTCAAAACGGATTTTTTCATATGTATTAGAATAGCGGTTTGCGTGTTTTCTGTCAACGGACAGAATATCCAAAGAACAAAAAAGAAATCCGCCTGAAAACAGACGGATCTCCAAGGGGTCAGATACAGATGATCCGGTTTTTCCCTTCGGCTTTTGCACGGTACAAGGCCTTATCGGCAACGCCGATGGCTTCGGTTTCCGTGGGGAGTGCGCCGGCTTTTAAGCAGACGCCGATGCTGACGGTGACGATCCCGTTCTTGGGGGTGCGGGGAATCCGCCGGCTTTCTACGTCTTTGCGAATCATTTCTGCGATCGTCTTCGTTTCCGAAGGGCTGCGGTCGAAAAGCACCGCCAGAAATTCCTCGCCGCCGTAGCGGAGAAGACAGTCCTTTTCCGGATCGGTACAGCGCCGGAGACTGTCTGAGATCTTCCGGATGCAATCATCGCCGGCCTGATGGCCGCAGGTGTCGTTATACTGCTTGAAATCGTCGATGTCCAGCATCAGGAGCCCGACGGGCTTCTCCGTTTCCCGGGCAGCCTTCCACCGCCTGGGGAGAAGCTCTTCCAGATAGCGTCGATTCTGCAGCTGGGACAGCTCGTCTAAAAAGATCTGCACCGAAAGGCTCCGGTTGATCCGCAGGATCTCGTTTGCCTGCCGTTTAATGGTTACGGTGTTTTGATAATCTCTTGCCTTGCCCAGATAGCGGGAAATGGAGATAGCAGCAGCCATGATCGCTAAAGCGCTGGTGTTCACATAGTTCCCGAAGTGGTTGGTGGGCGTTTCCCGGAAGGTGTTGATGAAGATCATCAGGAGAATCTGACATCCGCCGAAGATGGCGATTGCCTGATACGGCTTTAGGTAGAGCAATACGGCGATGGAAATGATAATGCTGACATAAACCGTGACGTTTTCGGTGGCCCGCTGGTCATAAAGGGTAACGCAAAGCCCCCAGATGCAGATAAAGGCCGCATAGATCACCGATAGGCGGACGATGTGTTTGTTTGCATTTGCCCCGCCCTTGCGGCGCAGAGGCAGAAGATTCAAGGCAACACCTACCGTAATGAACAGCAGGATCAGGTAAAGGGCAAAATAAACTTTTCGGGGCGTTGTTCCAAGGCCTTTGTTCTCCCCGATAAATAGCCGCAGGACATTTCCCAACTGAAACAGGATGATGGCAGGGGCAAAGATCCGCCCGATCCGCCATACATTCTGTGCAAGAAGGGAAGTGAACCCCTCCTCCATATCCGGAGGAACGGGACATTCCAAGAATTTTCTCCATTTTTTCATTCGGGAAATCCTCCAGTGAGGGCTTTTAATTGCGGGAACATTTTTCCGCATCGATGGCAAGGACAATCATGAGACAGAGCAGAGCATCCCTTGGATCGGCTATGTCCATCTGATAGGTGTCTGTCCAATGGAAAAGCTCCTTGCTGACTGTCATGACGATCCGGCTGCCTTCCGTGACCCGGTAGTCCCATTCCCAAAAGTTCCCTTCTATCTCCCATCCATTGCAGTCCAGAGTAAAGACGGGTTTAAAAAGGGCGAATTCCTTCCGGAGCTGCCCTACGCAGTTTTCCCCGATGAAAAGGGAAAACCTGGGGCGAAAGGTCAGCACCTCCTGCCGCACCTGTCCTAAATAATTGCCGGCGGCATCGGAGATCTCCAGCCTGTGCCCCCAGGCAAGGCGGCCCTGCACGGTATAGACCGTGTTCCCCGCCTCGTCAAAGATGTCATAGCTGTCAAACCAGGTGAAGGCTCGCTGTTTGAAAAGGAGCTTCATTTTGTTTCCTCCGGAAAATCAGAGAAGGGTCTTCCGCAGCTCCTCCCCGCTTTTTGCGGAAAGATAAGCAGGCGGAATGTCAAAAAGGGTCTTGCAGCCGGTCTGGCCCTCCTTGTTCATCCGGAAGGCGGCGCGGGCGCAGGCCACCAGCACGCAGGAGGTGAACTCCGGATTGGAGTCCAGCTTCAGCCGGTATTCCACGACGTGGGAGTTTTCCTTGTTAAGACCGGTCTTGCCGGTGGTGATGACAAAGCCGCCGTGGGGGATCCCTGCGTGATCCCGCTTTAGCTCCTCTTCGGAGATGAAGTGGACGGTGGTGTCGTATTCGTCAAAGTAGTTGGGCATGGTCTTGATCTCCCGCTTGATCCGGGCAAGATCGGCGCCTTCTTCTGCAACGACGAAGCATTCCCGGGTGTGCTTTTCCCGGGTGGTCAGCTCCGGATTTTTTCCGGAACGGACAGCCTCCAGGGCGCTTTCCACGGGGATGGTGTACTGCCGGGCATCCTTGACCCCTTCGATCCGGCGGATGGCGTCGGAGTGGCCCTGGCTGACCCCTTTGCCCCAGAAGGTGTAGCTCTTCCCTTCCGGAAGGATGGCTCCGGCATAGAGCCGGTTTAACGAAAACATCCCGGGATCCCAGCCGGCAGAAATGACTGCGGTGGTGCCGGCAGCCTTTGCGGCGGCGTCTACATCGGAAAAATGCTCCGGGATCTTTGCGTGGGTGTCAAAGCTGTCTACTACGTTGAAAAGAATCGCCAGTTTCGGGGTCTGGACGGGCAGGTCGGTGGCGCTTCCTCCGCAGAGGATCAGAACGTCGATCTTATCCTTTAACTCGGCGGCTTTCTCCATGGCGTAGACCGGTACGCCTTCCGTGCGGATCGAAACGCCTTCCGGACCCCGGCGGGTCAGTACGGCGGCCAGCTCCATATCCGGGTTCTGCCGGATGGCGGCTTCGACGCCTTTTCCAAGATTTCCATAGCCTGCGATGCCAATGCGGATCATTTGAAACACTCCTTAGGGATGGGAGAAGTAGATGGGTACGCCTTCTTTCGGAGAAGGCGGATAAAAATTTTACTAAAATCCATTATACCACGCAGAAAAAGTTGCCGTCAAGGCAAGGAGCCGCCTTTCTTGAAAAAGTTTTTCTTCCTATGAGGCGGATGTCGGGCAAAGCGTCCGAACCCGGTTGACAGCTGGGCAAGAAAGGAGTATCCTGAAACCAAAACGGCAAGGAGGACGCCTATGAAGCCCTTTTTGGATGAAGAGTTCCTTCTGGAGACGGAAACCGCCCGGAAGCTCTATCACGAGTACGCGGAAGATATGCCCATTATCGACTACCACTGCCACCTGACGGCGAAGGAGATCTGCGAAAACAAGCCTGCTGTCAACCTCTCCGAGCTGTGGCTCAACGCCGATCACTATAAATGGCGGCTGATGCGGGCAAACGGCGAACCGGAGCGGGTCATCACCGGCAACGCTTCCGGCTATGAGAAATTTTTGGCTTTTGCCCGGACGCTGACCTATGCCATCGGAAACCCCCTTTATCACTGGTCCCATCTGGAGCTGCAGCGGTATTTCGGGATCACGGAGCCTTTAAACGAGGAAAGCGCTCCCCGGATCTGGGAGCAGGTTCAGGCGCAGATGGATGCCGGAAAGAACACGCCCCGGCATTTCATTGAGCAGTCGAACGTCTACGCCCTCTGCACCACCGAGGATCCCATCGATGACCTTTCCTACCATCGTCTTCTCCGGGAGGAGGGGTATCCGGTAAAGGTACTGCCGGCCATGCGGCCAGATGCGGTGACGGGGATCGGCTTCCCTCACTGGGCAGATTACCTTTCCCGGTTGGCGGAGGTCTCCGGCCAGCCCATCGCATCTCTGAAAGATCTGAAAAAAGCCCTTTCCATCCGGATGGACGCTTTTGAGGAGCTGGGCTGCATCGCCGCCGACCACGGCTTTGAGCGGGTGCCTGCCAATTGTCTGGACGAGGAAGAGGCGGCCCTGCTGGTTTCCCGCCGCTTAAAAGGCGAAATCCCCACGTTGGAGGAGGAAGACGGCTTCCGTGCCCATATGCTGGTGTGGCTGGGAAAAGAGTATCACCGCCGGGGCTGGGCCATGGAGTTTCACATGGGCGGCTCCGGACGGGTCAATACCCGGAAGGTTCGGGAGATCGGCGGCCTCTGCGGCTTCGATTCCATCGGCGACCTTTCCATGTCCCGGCAGGCGGCACGGCTTTTGGATCGGATGGAGGAAACGGACGAGCTTCCGAAAACCATCCTTTTCTCCCTGAACGAAAAGGACAACCGTCCTCTTGCTACCGTAGCGGCGGCGTTCCAGACCGATGAGATCCCCTCCAAGGTGCAGCTGGGCACCGCGTGGTGGTTCCAGGATCACAAAGACGGCATGGAGCGGCAGATGAAGGATCTGGCAAACGAAGGGCTGCTGGGCCGGTTCATCGGGATGCTCACCGACAGCCGCAGCTTCCTTTCCTATACCCGCCATGAGTATTTCCGCCGGATCCTCTGCAACCTGCTGGGCGATCTGGTGGAAAGCGGCCAGTACCCCGCCGATTGGAAGGCGCTGGAAGCCATCGTGAAGGGCATCTGCTTTGAAAACGCAAAGCATTATTTTAACGTTTGAGCCACTTGCAGTAAAAACCGCTCCGGAAAATCGAACGATCCTTCCGAAGCGGTTTTTTGTGCGGTTTGTGCGGAAAAATTAGTTCCGGGTGATGCTTGCGAGGATGGTATCGCAAACCTCATCGGAGAAGAAGCTGTCGCCGTCGGTGTAGATCAGAGCAATGACGTACTGCTCGCCGGCTTCGTCGTTGAAGAGATAGACGTTCCGGATGATCCGAACCTTGCCGCTGGAGTTGGTGCCTTGCAGGTCAAAGCAGACGGCAGGGTCGCCGTTGATGTCCACGTTCCCTTCAAAAGAGAGGAGGGAAATGTCGGTGTAGGCAGCGCCGTACATAATGTCCAGGTTGTCTTCCAGAAGCTCCTGGGTCCAATCCTCCGGGCCAATGTCGGCAGGGGTGGCTTCTGATACGGTCACGGAAGAGCCGGGGCCGGCGCAGGTGTAAACGCCGTTGGACTGATTTACGTCCTGAAATTCTCCGGGAAGGGAGATGGTGATGTCGCCGAAGGTCTTATCCACCCACTCCGTATCGTTGGACTCTTCGCCGCAGCCGGTCAGGGCAATAGCGAGGATGGCGGTCAGTGCAAGGATCAGTGCGAGAATTTTGTTCCGTTTCATGATGTAGTTCCTCCTGAATTTTCTTATGAACATACCGACGGGATCAAAGCCCCATCAGCTGTTTTTTCTTTGCCGCAAATTCTTCTTCGGTAATGACGCCCTCTTCCAAAAGGGCTTTGTACTTCTTGATTTCGGTAACCGTGTCTACCGCAGGGGCGGCAGTCTGAACGGCTGTCGGTTCGCCGACCCCGGAGACCTTCTTTTCGGGGGCGTTCGGGAAGGCGACCCGGCGCAGGGCCAGAGCCAGCTGCTCCATGATCTGGGAGGCTTCCTTATAGCTCATCAGGTAGTCGTTGACGTTGGGCTCGAAGTCGTTGAAGGTCGGCCCTTTCTTGTCGCAGTGGATGGTGCTCCAGTAGGGGTGATCCAGACAGAGATCCACGTTGAAGGAGGTGAAGGGCTCGGGAATGTCGAAGGTGTTCAGACGATCCGAACGATTGTTGTCACCGTTTTTCTCGGTCAAGCGGTCCAACGTCTCCTGCAGCTGCTGTCGGGCAAGGAACTGGGTGACCTGAGGGGTGATGTCTGCGATCCGGTCGGGAACGGAGCTGGTATAGCGGACAAAGCCCTCGGGACTGCCTTCATAAAGGTCGGACATATCCTCCCGGATGGTGAAGGAATGCAGCTCGCTGCCTTTGAAGATGGTCTTGTTGAGGCTCTGATCCATGCAGAAGAGGTTATGCTCAAAGTCAAAGACGATCTTCGTGTCAAAGGCGCCGAAATTGATTTTCTGGGAAACCTTGAAAATCTCCTTCAGCTTTTGGTTTTCCTCCCGGAAAGCCCGGTAGGCAAGGAACTGCTCCATGCTCATATCGTTTCCGCCGCCGGGAACGTCAATGACGCCGTGGCAGTCGTCGCAGACATACTGTCCGTCGATCTTCCACGCAAACAGCCCTTTGACTTTCCCTCCGCAGATGGCGCAGGGATCTTTTTTTGTAAACAGACCCATATTTTTCCTCCGATCTTTGTCGTCGCTGCAAATAGTAATGGAAGCGGTCAAGGCAGGGGCCGAAATCCCATAAGATACCCGGGAATGCGGCACAGCGGACGCCGAAGCGCCTGATTGTAGCCATCCCGGATCTGCTGGAAGATCTCCCGGCTCACCGAAAGAACCCGGCGGGCGGTGAGTTCCTGGGGACTGCCCTTTACCTGCCGGAAGCCGTCGGTGTGGAGCTTTACCTGCTCAGCTGCCGAAAGGGCGCTTTTCCGCTTTTCGGACAGGATCCGGTAGACGCTGAGAAACCAGACTGTGCTCAATGCAAGCAGACTTCCGCCTGCGATCAGAAAGGCAACGATCTCCCGCATCCGACTCGCCTCCTCCGTGGTTCCGGTGCTTTAAGTAAAGAATAGCAGAAAAAAGAAAAAAAGGGGGATTTTGGCGTGAAATGTCGCAGGAATGCCCCGAAATGTTTTTGGGCACTTGAAGAGCCGCCTTCCTTTTGCTATAATAAAAAGGAAAAACAATAAAAAGGAGGGGGCGGGATGCTTCGGATCGCAGCTTGCGACGACGACGAGAAGGAACGGCTCCGGATCGCAGAGCTTTTGGGACGGTATCGGGAGGAAAAGAACGCCCCCCTTCATTTTGACGTGTACCGGAGCGGGATGGGGCTTTTGGAGGCAAGGGAGCAGATCCCTTACGACCTGCTGCTTTTGGATATTTTAATGCCGGGACTCAGCGGGATGGATGCAGCCAAGGAGATCCGGCTCACCGACGGGGAAACGAAGCTCATTTTCCTCACCTCTTCCCCGGAATTTGCCGTGGAAAGCTATTCAGTGGAGGCTTACTCCTACCTTTTGAAGCCCGTTACGTCGGAGAAGCTCTTTCCCCTGCTGGACCGGCTTTTCAGCGAACAAAGGCAGTCCGAGCAGGTGCTGACCCTGATGCGGCCGGCGGGCGTGATGCGGATCCCTTTTTCGAAGCTTTCGGTGCTGGAGGTGTCCAATAAAAAGCTCCGGTTCCATCTGCAGGACGGATCGGTCAAAGAGGTGAACGGCGCCCTTTCGGAACTGGAGGAGACACTGCTTTCCAGAGAGGAATTCGTCAAAGTCCATCGGTCGTATCTGGTGAATATGAGCCAGATCCAGAGCCTTTCCGCCGGGGAACTGACTACCTATGCGGGTCAGCGGGTGCCGGTGTCCCGGCTTTTGCAGACACAGGTCCGGGACCGGTACATGAATTACCTTTTTGCGGAAAAGGAGGAAACGCCGTGACCCTTACGGAGCTTTTGAGCTTTGCCAATTACGGGCTGGTGCTGCTTTACGGGGTGTTTTTGTCCGTTTGGTTTTCCGGCGGGTTTCATAGTAAGCGGGATCGGGCGGTGCTTTTTATCCTCTACGGCTTTGTTTTGCTCCTGCAGGCGATCTGCTGGGAGGTTTTGGGTCTGGAGGAAACCAAGAAGCTCTATCCCTTTCTTTCTCATCTTCCCCTCTGGCTGACGCTGACGTGGGCGATGAAGAGACCGGCAGGGATCTCGTTGGTCAGCGTCTTGACGGCGTATTTCTGCTGTCAGCTGCCCCGTTGGGTGGGGACGCTGTTTCTGGCGATTTTCCGGAAGGAGCTGGCCTTTGAGCTGGGATACATGGTTTTCCTTATCCTTTTTTATTTTCTTCTCCGGAAGTATTTTGCCGCAGCTGCCTATTCGGCCATGTCCTATTCCAAGCAGTCGCTGTGGCTGTTCGGGGGGCTGCCGCTGGGATACTATCTCTTCGATTATGCGGCTACCGTTTACACCAATGCCCTTTATCAGGGGATTCGGATGGTCAATGAGTTCCTTCCGGCAGCCATGGCGCTTTTCTATCTGGGCTTTATCACCCTTTATCACTATCAGGTGCAGAAGCGCAGCCAGGCGGAGCTTCAGAATTCCGTCCTTGCGATGCAGCTTTCCGCAGCCGGGAAGCAGGCGGAGGAGCTTTTGAAGACCCGGGAGCAGACGGCGGTGTATCGTCACGATATGCGCCACCATCTTTCCGCCATCAACAGCTACCTTTCCGCCGGAGAGGTGAAACAGGCGCAGGACTACATTTCAAAAGTTCAGGCAGACGTGGAAGCGATCACGCCGGTCCATTACTGTGAAAACGAGCTGGTGAGCCTTCTCTGCTCTTCCTTTGCGGAAAAGGCAAGGCGGACGGGCATTTCCTTTTCGATAAAAGCAGGCGTTCCGAAAGAATTGCCCTTTTCGGATACGGAGCTTTGCTCCCTTTTATCAAACGGCCTGGAGAACGCCTTCCACGCTTCGGAAAAGCTGCCGGAAGGCCGGCGCTGGGTGGATTTTTCCTGCACCCTCCGACGGCAGAACCTTCTCATTGAGATCCAGAACGCCTATGTCGGAGAGGTGAATCTGCAGGATGGGATCCCGGTGTCCCATCGGTCGGGGCACGGCTACGGCTGCCGCAGTATTTCGGCTCTGGTGCGGCAGCACGGGGGGCTTTGCAAGTTTCAGGCGGAGGACGGGATCTTTTGCCTGCAGGCGGCCATGCCGATGAACGGATAATTTTTCGGGCGGTGGCTTTCTTTTTAATGAAGTGTAAAGTGTGCAAAAAGATCCGGGAAGAAGGCTCCCGGAAAAGGAGGATACCCATGGCTTATTCAGCGGAACAGGTGAAAGCATACCTTGCACGGATCGGTCTTTCGGGGGAGCTTCCCCTCACGGCGGAGACCTTGACCCGGATCGTATCCGCACATTACCAAACCGTTCCCTACGAAAACCTTTTTATCCTTTCCGGAACCCCTCTTGACCTGTCTCCGGAAGCACTTTTTCAGAAGATTGTTCTGGAGCATCGGGGAGGTTTCTGCTTTGAGCTGAATGCGGCTCTGGGGGAGCTTCTGGAGGGGCTGGGCTTTTCAGTCACCCATCTGGCTGCCCGGTTCCTGCGGGGAGAACCGGAAGGGATCCCCATGCGGCGGCACCACATCCTGCTGGTTCATCTGCCGGAGGGGGATTACCTCTGCGACGCCGGCATCATGCGGGAGGCGTCCCGGAGGGCCTTGCCCCTTGTCTATGACCGGACGTTCAGCGACGGCATGGGGGAGTATCGGTTTCAAAAGGATCCCTTTTACGGGACGGTTTTGCTCCAGAGGCTTTCTGAGCCGGAGTTTGTCCCCTTTTTCGGCTTCACCATGGAGCCGCAGATCCCGGCGGATTACGTCATGCCCTGTTTTTACTGTGAAAAGCACCCGGATTCCCCGTTTATCAAGGACTATATGATCGGGATCTATACGGAAAAGGGCAGCTGGAACTTAGTGGGTCACTCCCTGCGGCGGCTGGAAAACGGCCGGATCGCCGAACAATGGGAGCTTACAGAAAAGGAGCTCTCCGGCGTCCTTGAAGCGAGATTCGGGATCCCGGAAGGAAAGTAAAGGAGCGTTTTCAGAATGAAAAATGCATCGGATATGGGATTTGTAAAGGTGGCGGCTCTGTCCCCCACGGTAACGGTGGCAAACCCTGAGAAGAATGCGGAAACGGCACTGGCTGCGATCAAAAAAGCTGCGGCGGAGGGCGTACAGGTCATGGTGCTGCCGGAGCTGCACCTTTCCGGTTATACCTGCGGGGATCTGTTCCAGCAGGATCGGCTCATTGCCCGTTGCGAAGAGGCGCTGAATAAGATCCGGAAAGAAACAGCGTCGATTCAGGCACTGATCGCGGTCGGTTTGCCGATGCGGTTATGCGACTCTTTGTATAACTGCGCAGCTGTTTTACAATCCGGAAAAATTTTAGGCGTAGTTCCGAAGCAGTATCTGCCCAATTATCAGGAGTTTTACGAGAAACGGTGGTTTGCTCCCGGAAACCGCCTTCTCAGCCGGCAGGTTACCCTCTGTGGGGAAACGGTCTTTTTCGGGTCACAGCTTTTCCGGCTGGGGAATGCTGTGATCGGAGTGGAGATCTGCGAGGATCTGTGGGTTCCCCTCCCCCCCAGCTCCCATCTGGTGTTGACCGGGGCAAATTTGATCTTAAACCTTTCCGCCAGCAATGAGCTGGTCGCTAAAAACGCCTATCGCCGGGAGCTGATTGCCGGTCAGAGCGGGCGGTGTATCTGTGGATATGTGTATGCTTCCGCCGGAGTAGGCGAATCCACCACCGATTTGGTCTTTTCCGGAGCCTGCACCGTGGCGGAAAACGGATCGATCTTAGCGGAGAGCGAACGGTTCTCCCGGACGGGGAGCCGGGCGGTGGCTTGCATCGACGTTGCGAAGCTGTCCGCCGAACGCCGGAAAAACGGCAGCTTCCACGATAACGCCGTGGACTTCTCCGAAGGGATCCCCACGGTAACAGGCGTTTTGCCGCATCTGGAGCTGTGCCGCATGGATCGCTCCTATGACCCCACTCCCTTTATCCCCGGGGATCAGCGGACCCGGGAGGAGCGCTGCAAGGAGATCTTTGCCATTCAGGCGGCGGGGCTTGCCAAGCGGCTGTCCCATACCGGTTTAAAACGGGCGGTGATCGGCATTTCCGGCGGGCTTGACTCGACCCTTGCCCTGCTGGTGGCATCGGAAACGATGAAGCTGCTTCAGTATCCTTCCGAGAACATCCTCTGCATCACCATGCCCGGCTTCGGCACCACCGACCGGACGTATCAGAATGCGCTGGAGCTCATTGCCTCTCTGGGCGCCGAGCTGCGGGAGATCGATATCCGCCCCGCCTGCATCCAGCACATGAAGGACATCGGTCACGATCCCTCCATCCACGACATCACTTATGAAAACACCCAGGCCCGGGAGCGGACGCAGATCCTGATGGATCTTGCCAACAAGTCCGGTGGGCTTTTAGTAGGAACCGGCGACCTTTCGGAGCTGGCCATGGGCTGGTGCACCTATAACGGCGACCATATGAGCATGTACGGCGTCAATGCCTCGGTGCCGAAGACGCTGGTGCGGTATCTGGTGGATTATGTGGCATCCCGTTCCGACGAGCGGACGGCGGCGGTGCTCCGGGAGGTTCTGGACACCCCAGTGAGTCCCGAGCTGCTCCCGCCGGACGAAAACGGGCAGATCGCCCAGAAGACCGAGGAAAATATCGGGCCTTACGAGCTCCACGACTTCTTTCTTTATCACTTCCTACGGTTCGGCTTTGACCGGGAGAAGCTGGCGTTCTTGGCAGAGCGGGCCTTTGACGGCCGGTATTCGCCGGAAGAGGTGGAAAAATGGCTGGAGCTTTTCTTAAAACGATTCTTTTCAAGTCAGTTCAAGCGTTCCTGCCTCCCCGACGGGCCGAAGGTAGGCTCGGTGAGTCTGTCGCCCCGGGGCGACTGGCGGATGCCCTCCGATGCAGATCGCAGCATTTTTCTGGAGTTTTGACAGAAAACGGCGGCTGTGATCCGGTTGTGGGCGGCAATCTGTCAAATTTTAAAAAGCTATGAAGGATCCGACACAAAAAGGTTGCATTTTTGTGTCGGATTTGTTATAATATTTCCGATCAAATACCGGAGAATGTGGGCATATGCGTGTTGGGTTCCAATCGCCGTGCCCCTTTTTTTGGGAAAAATCCGCCAAAGGAAATTGAAGGAGGTTCCCCTATGCAGAAACAAAAGAAATCGGTGAAGGATCTGATCCCACCGGAGGGCCTTTTTGACGCCCGCAAGCTCGGCATCCCCCGTATGCTGATCCTCGGTCTGCAGCATATGTTCGCCATGTTCGGCGCAACGGTGCTTGTTCCCCTGATCCTCGTGAACCAGTACGGACTTCCCATGAGTATTCAGACCACCCTTTTCTGTGCCGGCATCGGAACGCTTCTGTTCCACCTGCTGACGAAATTCAAGGTTCCTGCATTCTTAGGCTCCAGCTTCGCTTTCCTCGGCGGCTTTTCCGCAGTTTCCCAGCTGGATGAAGGCATCTTCGTCGGCATGACCGGCGAGCAGAAGCTCCCCTACGCTTTAGGCGGCGTAGTCGTAGCCGGCCTTCTCTATCTGGTCTTTGCTCTGATTATTAAGCTGGTGGGCGTCAAGCGGGTCATGCGCTTCCTGCCTCCCGTGGTCACCGGCCCCATCATCATTTCTATTGGCTTGATCCTTGCAAGCAGCGCCGTGAGCAACGCTTCCGGCTGCTGGTGGCTGGCGGCTCTGTCCCTGCTGGTCATCATCGGCTGCAACATCTGGGGCAAGGGCATGATCAAGATTATCCCCATCCTCATGGGCGTGGTCGTTCCCTATGCACTGGTGCTGATCCTTTCCCTCTGCGGCGTCATCAGCCCCGACAGCGGCGCTTATGTGAACCTTGAAGCTGTGAAGGCCGCTCAGGTCGTAGGCCTGCAGCAGTTCATGCTTCCCAAGTTCAACCTCACCGCCATCCTGGTCATGGCGCCCATCGCCATTGCAACCATGATGGAGCACGTCGGTGACATTTCCGCTATCAGTGCGACCACCAAGAAAAACTTCGTTCAGGATCCCGGCCTGCACCGCACCCTGCTGGGCGACGGCCTTGCAACCAGCCTTTCCGCTATGATCGGCGGCCCTGCCAATACCACTTACGGCGAAAACACCGGCGTGCTTGCCCTCTCCAAGGTGTATGATCCCCGTGTGGTCCGGATCGCAGCCGGCTTCGCCATTATCCTCTCCTTCAGCCCCATGTTTGCGCAGATCATTCACTCCATCCCCTCCGCTATCATCGGCGGCGTTTCCTTCATCCTTTACGGCATGATCTCCGCCATCGGCGTCCGCAACGTGGTGGAAAACCAGGTCGACCTTTCCAAGAGCCGCAACGTCATCATTGCGGCAGTGATCCTGGTCAGCGCCCTTGGCTTCTCCGGCGGCCTGACCTTCACCATCGGTACCACTACCGTTACCCTGACCAGCTTAGCCATTGCTGCGATTTTGGGCATCGCCCTGAATGCGATCCTTCCCGGCAAGGACTATCAGTTCAACGATGAGGAGCCGAACCCCTCCAAGCCCTCTAAGCCCCTGACCGTTACCGGCGGCGACGAGAACGAATAAGAGAAAATTTGCCGCGCAGAGCGTTTGAAGCCTCTGTGCGGCATTTTGCTAAACGAGGGTGACTTATGTCGTCATGCAAATGCGTTATATCTGTATTTGCAAAAAGTCATATAATAAAATTATAATTGCATGACGGAGATGACAGCATGCGCAAGTTCAAAATACCGGCGGTTCCGCCGACTACCAATAAATCCATTCGCTTTCCCAACGATGTGATCGAACAGGTGGAGGCGGCGATCCAGGGCAAGGACTGCACGTTTTCGGCTTTTGTGGTCGAAGCGGTTCGGGTCGCCTTGGAAAGTCTGGAAGAGGAATGAAGCCCGCCCGTCCTTTTTTACGACCGCTGGCTTTGATCGGCGGGGCATTTTCCGCCGGGCTTCTGGCGGCGTCTTTCCTGAGTTTTGAACAGCTCCTCTGGTTTTGCGGTGCAATGGGGATCCTTTGCGCCGTGAGCGGAGCTTTGACCTTTTTCCGGAAGGAATTTTCCCGCAGGGTGGCGGTGCTTCTTCTGAGCATCGGGGCTGCTGCGGGATTTTCGCTTTTGGGGCGCAGCGCCTACTTGAGCACCGCTCGGTTTGCCGGACAGGAGGCAGAGTTTTCCGGGATGATCCAAGCGGTTTCCGGTGGAGACGCTGCTTCTTACTTGCTGAAAACGGAAGGTGGGGATCTGCCGGTTGGAACGAAAGTGCTGCTTTACAGCCGGAACGCCCCGGAATTTTCCGAAGGGGAACGGGTCACGGTGAAATTGACCCTGAACGAGGATCCGCCTACCCGCAGCCAGATGGGAAAAGGGGCGGATCTGACGGGTTTTCTTTCGCCCGGTTCCATGCAGCTTTTAAGGGAAGCCTCCGGGCCGATCCGCTGGCGGACGGCGTTGAAAGAAGCGCTTCGCCAAAGGCTTTCTCTCTCCCTCAGCCGGGACGCCGCCGCTTTTTATGAGGCGGTGCTCTTAGGGGACGGAGACGCCTTATCCGATGGGCTGCGGGAGAGCTTTTCGGCGGCCGGGGTCTCCCATGTGCTCTGCATTTCCGGGCTGCACATTTCCCTGCTGGCGGCAGCGATCCAGTGGCTGTTCCGCCGGCTGTTCGGCTGGGGGAAGACTTCTTATCTGCTGACCATCGGGGTCACGGGACTTTTCGTCTTTTTCACCGGAGGTGCGCTTTCCTCCCTTCGGGCGTGGATCATGGCAGCCTTTGCCCTTTCGGCGGACGCTTTCTATCGGGACTATTCTCCGGAAAATGCCTTGGGCGGGGCGGTGACCCTGCTTTGTCTTCTGGATCAGCGGGCGGTGTTTCAGGCGGGATTCTGGATGTCCGTGCTGGCGACTATGGCGCTTTTCACTCTCTCGCCTGCCATGAACGAAGGCCTTCTCCGGCGGCTTCCGGAGAAGGTGCGGAAGCTTCCGCCGGTTCATGGCGGGCTCCGCATTCTTTGCAGCAGCCTTGCGGTGGAGCTTTGCTGTCTTCCGGTCTTCTTTTTCCGGAACGGCAGCGTCCCGCTTCTGTCGCCGTTTGTGAACCTGCTGATCCTGCCGCTCTTTCCTCTTCTGATGGCAGGCGGCGGGATCTGCCTGCTGGGCGGATGGACGGCGCCCTTCGGGAAGCTCCTGAGCCGGATCCTTTCTCTTTTCTTCACCCTTCTGAAGGTGCTGCCCGGAGCGGCAGTCCCGCTGGGGCTTCCCGGATTCTGGATCTGTTTGGGCACGGCGGCGGTGTTAGTGGGAGTTTCCCGTCTTGGAAGGCCGAAACGGACGGGACTGGCGCTCCTTCTTTCCGTGATCCTGTTTCTTGCGGGAGGAATCAGCGGCTTTGTCGGCGGATGGGGATGCCTGATGGTGGCGGAGATCTCCGCCGGGGAGGGCGGTAGTTTGGTGCTCACTTCCGGCGGTCGGGCGGTTGTTCTTGGCTGTGGCGGGAGTAATTCAATTGGTCGGAAGACCGGCGCTTATCTTCGGAGCATCGGTGCTTCCCGGATCGAGCTTCTCATCGTTCCGGAGGAGAACCGGCGGCTGATGAGCGGCGTTTCCGATCTGGCCCGGCGGGTGCCGGTGGAACAGCTTTCTTCGGACAGCGAGAGCAACTGGTACCAGACAGCTTCGGAAAATCCCGGCGTCCGGAAGCTTTTGCCCCTGACTTCGGAAAAAGGCGTGCTCCTTGGGCGTTTCCCCTTCCGCATTGCGAGAGTGGAGGGCTTCACGCGGATCGGCGTTCTTGCGAACGGGAAGCGGCTTCTTTTCCTTTCCCGGAAGGATCCGCTGGCGGAGAGCCTTTCCAAAGAAGCGGACTGCACCGTTTTCTACGATGAAATTTCCCAAAAGGATGGAATTTCCTCCGGGGAGTATGCTATAATAAGAAAAGACCCGGCTTGGACGGACGGGTTTTCTGAAATCGGAGAAAACTACATGCCGCAATGGGCCTGGAAGGCGCTTCCCGACGGGCAGATCAGCGGCTGAGGGAGCTTATATGCCAATTGTTACCGACGCCGAGCTGGGCCGTGCCCTGAGGCAGAACGAGCTGAGCCCGGTGTATTTCCTTTATGGGAAAGAGGTCTATCTTTCCCAGATCTGCCTCCAGCGGATCGTGGAAAAGGTGGTGCAGAAGGGAACGGAAGCTTTCAACCTCCAGCGCTTCGACGGAGCGGAGCTGGACATGACTTCCCTGCAGATCGCAGAGGAAGGGATGCCCATGATGGCGGAGAAAAAGTGCATCGTCCTTATGAACCCCAATCTGGAGAAGATGCGGAAGGAAGACTTTGACTCGCTTCTTGCCATTGTCAAGGATCCGAACCCCGCCTGCATTTTTATCGTTTATGTCAGTGTGTTTGAGATCAACTTAAAGAAAATGGCCCGTGCCCGCCGCCTTGCGGAAGCAGTGGGAAAGGTGGGGACGGCCGCCGAATTTGCGCCCCGGACCCAGGGGGATCTGGTCAAGTTCCTGAAAGCCCGCTTCCAGAAAGCGGGGATCACGCTGGAGACCCCGGTGGCGAACGCTCTGATCCAGCGGTGCGGCACCTCTCTGGAGATCCTGTCCAGCGAATCGGACAAGCTCATCGCCTATAAAGGAGAAGGGACGGTCACCCGGGAAGACGTGGAGCTGGTCACCCGGAAAAGCCTGGAAGCATCGGTCTTCGATTTAAGCAAGCGGATGCTTCAGAACAACTATACCGGCGCCTTTACCCTTCTGGAGGAGCTTTATGCCCTCCGGGAGGAGCCCATCGCCATTTTGGGGGCATTGAACGGTGCTTTTTTGGATCTGTACCGGGCGAAGACCGCCATGCTGGCGTCTAAAACAGCCGAGGATGTGGCGGCGCTTTTCCCCTCTTACCGGGGGAAGGAGTTCCGGATCCGGAATGCGTTCCGGGATGTCTCCAAATATTCCGTCACCGCCCTGCGGGGGTGCCTGAAGATCCTTTCGGATACCGACGTGGAGCTGAAATCCACCCGCTGCGACGACAAGGCGGCGGTGGAGCAGGCCGTGGCGGCGATCCTTGATCTTTCTCATTCCGAAGGAGGTCGGAGGATCCTATGATCAAATGCAGAATGCCCGTGATCGTGGAGGGCAAATACGATCGGATCACCCTGTCCGCCCTGCTGGATGGGACGATTCTTGAAACGGGGGGCTTCGGCATCTATCGGAACAAGGAGCTGATGGAGATGCTCCGGGTCATGGCGAGGAAGACCGGCATCGTGGTGCTGACCGATTCCGATGCCGCTGGGTTCCAGATCCGAAACCACATCCGTTCCGCCATCCACGAAGGGACGATTGTAGATGTGTACATCCCCGACGTTTACGGAAAAGAGCGGCGGAAGGCTGCCCCTTCCAAGGAAGGAAAACTGGGGGTAGAGGGGCTTTCCCCTGCCCTGCTGGAGGAAGCCTTCCGGAAAGCGGGGGTGGGAACGGAACAGGTGGAGCGCCGGGGCGAGCCGGTGACCAAAACGGATCTGTACCTATGGGGTTTCAACGGCACGGACGGTGCGGCGGAGCACCGGCGGGAGCTGCTTTCAAAGCTGGGGTTCCCGGCACGGATGTCTACCAATGCCCTGCTAGGTGCAATCAACGTGTTGTATAATAGAGAAGAATTCGCCGAATGGTTAAACAATTGGTTCCCGGAGGAGGAAAATGAAGAAACAAAACGCTGAAGCTGCGCTGGAAGCGCTGAAAAAAGCGCTGAAGCGGGGCGATGAGGTAGGAGCCTATCTTTGCTGCGGGCAGCTTCTTGGGGAGCTGCTGGCACTCTGCTACCCTGCCGATGCTCCGCCTTTAGGGGAGCGTTTTGTCAGGCTCCCCGAAACGGAGCTGGGGCAGAAGCTCCGCCCGAATCTGGAAGCATATGCAAGGCTTTGCCGTCGGCTGGACGGCGTTTCCCCCGATCGGGATCCGGAAACCTATCCCCAGGTGGCTGACGCCTGCCGGCTTCTGAGCCGGATCGTTCAGGAATAAGGAGCAACGTACATGGTCTTTTCGAGTATCACCTTTCTTTTTGCCTTTCTTGCGGCGGTGCTGCTTCTTTATTTTGTCTGCCCGCTGAAGGGGAAAAACTGGCTGCTGGCTTTGTCCGGGCTGGTCTTTTACGCCTGGGGCGAGCCGGTCTATATCTTTCTCATGCTGTTTTCCACGCTGGTGGACTATACGGCCGGGCGGGTCATCGACCGGTATCGGGATCATCCCGGGATCCGGAAGGCGGCGCTGATTGTCTCCATCGTCATCGAGCTGTCGCTGCTGGGCGTATTCAAGTACAGCGCCCTTCTCATCAACACCATAAACGGGATCTTCGGGCTGCAGCTTTTTAACCCGAACCTTCCCCTGCCGGTGGGAATCTCCTTCTACACCTTCCAGAGTATGTCCTACGTTATCGATCTGTACCGTGGGGACACGAGGGTGCAGAAAAATTATGTTTATTATCTGGCTTATGTGAGTATGTTCCCCCAGCTGGTGGCGGGGCCTATCGTCCGGTACGAGGACATCGCCCGGGAAATGGAATCCCGCACGGTCACCCTTTCCAAAATCGGCGAGGGTGCGTTCCAGTTTGCCGTGGGGCTTGGGAAAAAGGCGCTGCTTGCCAACAACATCGGACAGCTCTGGACGCAGATCAAGGAGGTCTCCGGCGACCGTATGCCGGCGGCGACGGCGTGGCTCGGGATCTTAGCCTTTACCTTTCAGATCTATTTTGACTTTTCCGGCTATTCGGATATGGCCTGCGGCATGGGGCGGATGCTGGGCTTCACCTTCCCGGAAAACTTCCACTTCCCCTATATGGCGAAATCCATCACCGATTTCTGGCGGCGGTGGCACATCACCCTCAGCACCTGGTTCAAAAACTACGTCTACATTCCCCTGGGCGGCAATCGGAAGGGCCTGCCCTGCACCATCCGGAACCTGCTGATTGTCTGGCTGCTGACCGGGCTCTGGCACGGCGCCAGCTGGAACTTCGTTTTCTGGGGGCTTTATTTCGGCGTGCTCCTCATCATTGAGAAATTTTTCCTCGGAAAGTTTCTTGAGAAGCTCCCCGGCTGGGTGCAGCGGATCTATGCGTTCTTATTGGTGGTTTTCGGATGGGTCTTCTTTGAACTGGAGACGCCTGCTTCCATCTGGACGTATTTCCGGTGGCTCTTCGGGGCAGGCGGGCTCTGGGACGAGCATTCCGGCTACCTGCTGCTGACCTTCGGGCTGCTGCTGGTCCTCTGTTTCCTCGCTTCTAACGACTGGTTCTCCCGGCTCTGCAAAAAGGCGGAGGAGAAGTGGAGCGGGTTTTCCTATCTGCGGCTGGTGTGGATGGCGGTGCTTCTGATCGCATCTATGGCGTTTTTGGTGAACGCCACCTATAACCCGTTTTTGTATTACCGGTTCTGAGGAGGGCTGACCCATGAAACTGCTTCAAAAAACCCGGGTCGACCGGATCGCTGCGGTGCTGTTTTTGCTTTTGCTGTTCGGCGGCTCGATCGCAACCTATGCGATTCCGAAGCCTGCTTTTTCGGAAAATGAAAATAAGTATCTGGCGGAGTTTCCCCGCTTTACCGTTTCTTCCGTCCGGAACAAGACCTTTATGACCGGCTTTGAGGATTACTCCGCCGATCATGTTCCGGCCCGTTCCGGCTGGATCGGGCTGCAGACCCGGCTGCTTCTGCTATTAGGGCAGAAGGAGATCAACGGTGTTTATGTGGAGAAGGACCGGCTTCTGGAGCGGGTGGATCCCCCTTCCGGAAAGAACGTGGCAAACTCCGTTCTTGCGATGAACCAGTTTGCAGAGCGGTTTGGCGGCGCCACCTATCTGATGCTGGTGCCCACGGCAGCCGAGATCTATCGGGACACCCTTCCTGCCGGCGCCCCCACCCTTTCCCAGCGGACGACCATCGATGAGGTCTACAAAAAGGTGGAAAAGATCACCACGGTGGACGCCTACGCTTCCTTAAGCGCCAACCGGGAGCAGTACCTCTATTACCGTTCCGACCACCACTGGACGTCCCGGGGGGCTTATCTGGGCTACGGGGCGCTTTCGGCGAAGATGGGCTACACGCCGGTGCCGTTGGATCGGTTCAACGTGGAGCCATAGCTTCCGGGGGTCGCTTTACAGCAAGATCATTTACGACGGCGTGGAAGCGGATACCATCGATTTGTACTCCTATCCTTCCGGGGCGGAAGTCACCGGCGTTTCCGTTTACGACGGGACGAACTGGACGGAGCGGGACAGCCTTTACTGTCGGGAGTTTCTGGAGAAAAAGGATCAGTATTCGGTCTTTTTGGGGCAGAACCAGCCCATCATCACCGTTACGACCAATGCCCCTAACGACAACAGCCTCCTGATCTTCAAGGATTCGTATACCCATTCGCTGGTGCCTTTTCTGGCGCTTCATTACCGGAAGATCACGTTGGTGGATCTTCGGTATCTGGTGGTGCCGTTTGAGCGGCTGGTGGATCTTTCCGAGTACGATCAGGTGCTTTTTTGCTACAACGCAAAGACCTTTGTGGATGAGGATAACGTCCGGAAGGTGAATGTGACCCCGTAAAAACAAAAGAAAAAACCCGTCTGCCCCGAAAGGACAGACGGGTTTTTTAATCGATAGTTTAGCCGATGTGCTCGAAGAGGGAGGTGACCATCTTGGTGGCGAAATCGGTAGCAATCTTCACCTTGTCGTCGGTGAGCTTGCCTGCGCCGAAGAGGCCCTTCTTGATCTCAATACCCTGAATGCCGGCAACGGTCACGTTGTTGGCTTTGAAGATGTCAGCCAGCTCGCCGATGTCGTTGCTGCCGTCGTTGGACAGAGGGATGACGGCCACGTTGGAAGCACGCTCGGTGGACAGATCCTTGCAGAAGTCGATGAGCTGCTTTGCCTTCTTGCCGTAGTTGTCGAATACGATGATGACCAGCTTCTCGTTCTGGCAGGGATATGCAGGGGGGATCTGGTCGCATTTACATTTGAAGGTACGACCGACAGCAGTGGCTACCGCTTCGGCGTTTCCTTTTCCGTTCTTGGAGAAATAGAGTACTTGCATTTTCATGGTGAGATCGTCCTTTCATCTTCCGTTATCCCGGAGCAGCCTATCCCCTCGGAAGGTTGTTCTGGTGTATTTTTATACAATACTTTCAGTTTAACACGAAATATGTCGTTTGTCAAAAAGAATCTGTAAACATTCAGTGAAATCAAGCGAGGGTGGTAAAATTTTTTCAGAAAACTTAGACAGTTTGCTGAAAAAGCCCCCGATGGGTCAACGTTTCCATGCTAAGGGCGAAAAGAGCATCAGCATGGGGAACAGCTCCAGCCGTCCCGCCAGCATGTCAAAGATCAGAGCGATTTTTGAGAGAATGCTGAGATCGCCGAAGTTTCCGGCAGGGCCGACGATCCCCAGTCCAGGACCGACGTTGTTCAGGCAGGCCGCTACCGCCGTGAAGGAAGAAGTAAAGTCGAGAATGGGATCCAGAGCTAAAACGAGGAAGGAGAAGGCAAAGACGATGGTATAGACGATGAAGTAAGCGCCGACTCCGCTGAAGACCTCCTGATCCACGGTCTTTCCTTCAAATTTGATGGAGTTTACCGATCGAGGGGAGATCATGTGCTTTAGCTCTTTTTTTGCTACTTTTCCTAGGATCAGCAGCCGGGAGACCTTGATGCCGCCGCCGGTGGAGCCGGCGCAGGCACCGCAGAACATGAGGCAGACCAGAATGACCTGCGAAAAGAGCGGCCAGTGGTTGAAGTCCGCCGTGGCGAAGCCGGTGGTGGTGATGATGGAGGTGACCTGGAAGAAGGCGTACCGGAGGGAGCTGCCGACGGAGCCATAGATGTGGTAGATATCCGCTGCGATCAGGACAGTGGAAACGCCGATGATCCCCAGGTACCACCTAGCCTCCTGGCAGCGGAAGGCCTGTCCCACCGCACCGATGAGGATGAGATAAAAGACGTTGAAGTTGATGCCGAAGAGCACCATGAAAACGCTGATGACTACGTCCGCATAGGCGCTGTCATAGAAGGCAATGCTGGAGGATTTGATGCCGAAGCCGCCGGTGCCCGCCGTGGAGAAGGCATTCAGGACACTGTCAAAAATGGGCATCCCGCCTAAGGCAAGGAGGATGAACTCAATGAGAGTAAGTCCGAAGTAGATGCCGTAAAGGATCCGGGCGGTGAGCTTCATCTTGGAGACCAGCTTCCCGACCTGCGGGCCGGGGGATTCTGCCCGGAGGATGTACATGGACTGGGAATCGTTGTCCGAATTGGGGAGCAGCGCCATCAGAAAGACCAGCACTCCCATGCCGCCGACCCAGTGGGTGAAGCTCCGCCAGAAAAGCATCCCGTGGGACAGTTGTTCCACTTCAAAAAGAATGCTGGATCCGGTGGTGGTGAAACCGGAGACCGTTTCAAATAAAGCGTCCAGAAAGCTTGGAATCTCCCGACTGATCCAGAAAGGCAGCGCCCCGAAAAGGGAAACAACGATCCAGCTCAAAGCGACAATGAGGAAACCTTCCCGGGTGTAGATATGCCGGTTGCGGGGCTTTTTGAAAGAGAGGGCAAGACCACCGCCTGCCAGCAGGAGGATGGGGATCAAAAAGGCCAGAGCCGTGGGCTCCCGATAAAGAAAGACCACGAAAAGCGGAAAAAGCATCAGCCCGCTGCAAATGAGCATGACCCGCCCCAGCAGGTATAAAATCATGCGTCCGTTCATGGAAGCTCCTTTCTCAGAGCAGAATGTCGCTCAGATCCCGGAGGTACTGATTGGCGGTGACAACGATCACCGAGTCCTTTGCCTCCAGCCGGTCATCGCCCCGGGGAATGATGATCTTCCCGCCCCGGATGATGCAGGCGATGAGGACGTTGGGCTTGGTTTTCAGATCCTTTAAGGGGATGCCCGTAAATTTCGCTGTTTCACCCACGATGAACTCCAGAGCTTCCACCTGCCCGTCCACCAGCTTATAGAGGGTCTGGACGCTGCTGCCGGCGGAATTGTGCATGGCACGGACGTAGCGAATGATCCGGTTGGCTGCTACGGTTTTGGGGGAGACGATGGTGTCAAGGCCGATGTTTCCCAGCATTCCTAAGAAGGAGAGCCGGTTCACCTTGGTGACCACCTTGTCGGCATTCAGGGTCTGGGCATACATAGAAATGAGGATGTTTTCCTCATCCATGCCGGTAAGGGTCACCACGGCATCTACGTCGTTGATGCCTTCCTGGAGCAGCAGGGACTGTTCCGTGCCGTCACCGTTGATAATGGTGGCTTTGGGCAGCCACTCGCTGAGGGCGTGGCACCGCTGCCGGTCCCGTTCGATGATCTTTACCTGCATCCCGGCGTCCAGAAGCTGGGCCGCCAGATAGTGGGCGATCTTCCCTCCGCCGATGATGAGGACGCTGCGGGCCTTGGCTTTATAAATGCCGATGACCTTGAAGAAAGCCGCCAGCTCCGAATGGGAGGCGGTGACATGGATCTTGTCGCCGGCTTTGATGACGAAGTTCCCGTCAGGGATGATGATCTCGTCCCCCCGCTGTACGGCGCAGACCAAGATCTTCACCCGGATCCGATCCGGAAGGGAGTAAAGGTGCACGCCGTCCAGAATGCTTCCGGGCTTTACCTTGATCTCTGCCAGCTCCACCCTGCCCCGGGCGAAGGTTTCAATGTTGATGGCAGAGGGGAACCGCAGGGTGCGGCAGATCTCGGTGGCTGTTTCCATTTCCGGGTTCACCGCCATGCTGAGCCCCAATTCCTCCCGGAGGAAGGAAAGCTGCTGGGAGTATTCGGGGTTCCGGACCCGGGCAATGGTGTGGCGGGTGCCGATCTTTTTGCTGACCATGCAGCTTAAGATGTTCAGCTCATCGGAGGAGGTGGCAGCGATGAGCAGGTCGGCTTTATTAGCCCCGGCCTCCAGAAGGACGCTGCAGCTGGCTCCGTTTCCGCTGATGCCCATAACGTCGAAGCGGTTGACCATTTCCTCTACGACCTGAGAGTCCTGGTCGATGACGACCACATTGTGGCCTTCTTTTGAGAGATGCTCGGTCAGCGTTGCACCGACTTTTCCGTCTCCTACGATAATGATTTTCATTTTTAGTCTCCGTGTTTCCAAAACGTTTTGAAAAATCAGGCGGGCCCCGCACTTCAAATCGTACACAGACCCGCATTATCGTCATTATAGCATAGCTTTCTGAAAGCCGCAAGGGCTGGGGAAAAGTTTTTTGGGGAGCGGCGCTGTCAAAAATGGATCTTTCCGGGATTTTGCTTTAAAAGAAGTCTGCTTTTGCCGCTTTCCCGGGAAATTCGGCTTTTTTCCTCCGAAAAAATTCCCCGCCGTTTGCCGGCGGGGAAAAACGGCTATTATTTTTTCAGGGAGGCTGTTTCGATCAGCCGGAACTCGCCGGGCGCAAGTGTGACCGGTTCCTTTACCCCGAACTGATGCAGCCAGAAGGTCTTTTCCGATTCAAAGTCGATGTTCAGAAGGCAGATCTTTCCGGCATCGGGGAAATAGCTGAACGCCACATATTTGCAAACTTCGCCCGGATCGATCCCGTCATCGGTGAGATAGACGTATCCGCGGTTCTCTCTTGCAATGGAACGGTAGATGCAGCCGATCATTCCGGCGGAATCCATCTGGCTTCCGGGTCCTTCATCCAGGTCGCAGGCGCCGGGATAGGCCCAGGTGTTCAGGAAATAGCATTTTCCTTTTCCGTAACGATGGAGGGTCAGGACCGGACGGCCGATCTCATCGTCGGTGATAAGGACCTGAAGCTCCGGATCGGTCTGCTCCAGATCTCCCACCGGCACGCCGAGAATGCCGTACCGCCGGGGAAACTCGCTTTCCAGCTGATGGGAGTCCTGAGGGATCATGGCCCAGTAGATGTTGTCCCCTTTCCCCCGCACCTTTACGCCGCAGAGGTCGCTGAAATCGCCGCCGTTTATCAGATCCTCCGTGGTTAAGTCAAATCTCCGGGTATCCGTCACGGCTAGCTGGGGAAGGGAAATGAAAAGGGTTCCGCCGCCTTTCACATAATCTTTGAGGATGCTGTACTGCTTCTCCGAGCAGGTGTTCCAGCCGGTAAAGAGCAGCGCCTTATACTGCTTCAGCAGGTGGTTCGCCGTGACCTGATCGTAGGCGAAGGAAACCACGTCCACCTGCCCGTATGGCGTGCCGGAAAGGTGGATGTTCACATAGGGCTTCAGCACCGGGACTTCCGGGAAGAAGACCTGCCTTGCCAGTTTCCAGCCCCGTTCCGGGGCACCCTCGAACCAGCTTGGATCCTTCATGGCCAGTTCGTATGTCCCGCCGATGGCGTAGCTGTGGTTGTAGCGGGCGGAAGCAAGATCCAGATTGCCCTTGACCAGGGCGAGGGTTGTTTCCGGCTGCCCTTCCGGGGTGCCGTTTTCTTTGACAAAATTCCAGAAATCGGAGATCACTTCCCGGTACCTGCGGCAGATGGGCGAGTCGTAGTCTGCCTTCGGGAAGAAAGGCCGCGCTTTCTGAAGCTCCTCCCGCAGCCCTTCCGGGTCTTCCTGGGTCAGTTTTTTCGCCGTATTCCATCCGACGAGCCCCCAGCGGTCCCAGGCGGTGTGGGGCATGAGGATCCGGGGGGAGTCCGGGGAAAGGGTGTGCTCCACAAACCAGTTCCCGGATTCGTTGATAATCATCTTGCTGCCGGCCATATATTTGAGATAAAAGGCCGCACGGAGGGTGTCGTATCGATGGGGCGCACTGTTGGGCTGCCAGTCATAATGCTCGTGCGCTAAGTGGGAACCCCACATCGGCAAGTCGTGCTGACGGTAAAGCCCCCGGGACAGGGCGCTGGACAAATTCAGGCTCGGGAAGGCAAAATCCTCCACCACCGGCATATCGGCACCGCCTAAGACTTCATAATCCAGGTGGAAGTCGCTGGAAGTGGCCATGACGAATTTCCATCCCTGCTTTTTCCGTCCCAATGCGTGTTCCTGCACCGCATGAAGGATCCGGTCGGCCAGTTTCCGCAGGGTGATCGTCCCGCCGCAGGCCTCCTTTAGATCTTTCGTGCGGTCAAGCCCGGTGGAGAACCGTTCGCCGAAGTCGTACCCCAGATAGTGGTTGCCGCCCTCTTCCACCATCTGCGGGATCCATTGCGGATCTGAATCCGTGTAGATCAGGGTGGTGTAAAGTCCGAGCTCCTTTGCTTCCCGGATGAAGCGGAGGAACCCGGCACCTTTGCGGTCGGCATAGCGGTCAAAGATCTCTTGGAATTCATCGGTCGTGAGGTTTTTTAAGGCTTCCCAGTCGGGAGCGGGCAGGTTGATCCCGATACCGGGCAGGTCATAGATCCATTCTCCCAGGATCTGGGGGGAGAAGCCCCGCGGCACGCCCCAGAGCTGAACCAGGTTCCCCTGGTTATCCTGAATCACTTTTTGGAGTTGCTCTTGGATGGAGAAATGCTGGCACTGCCAGCTGTAGTGGCCGGTCATGGTGCAAAGCAGAGTGTCAGTCTCGGTGGGATAAATGCCGGAGCCGACAAAAATGCCTTCAGGGGGAAGATTGATCTTGTGCATGGAATCCCTCTCTTTCACTCGTTTAATTCTTTCGGACTGCAATGGTCGGACTGCAATGGGAAATCGCTCCTTTGAGCTGATTATAGAAGGACGTTCAGGGCAGTGTCAAGAAACGAATTTTTACGGAAACACACTTTTTGACGGAAAAATTCCTCGGAAAGAAACGGCGCCCGGTGAAAAAATTGTGCGTGTCGGAACAAATAGGAATTTACTTTTCTTTAGAGGTGTGATACACTTGATACAATAAATGACACAATAAACCATCCGGAAGACTCATCTTTTTTGTGCGAAATCAAATTTTTCAAGAAACTGCCGGAATGGTGGGAGGGAAACAATGGAGTGGGAACGGACGGAAAAAAGTGCGCAGCCCATTGTCGTTTACGGGGCGACCGCTTTGGGAACGGCTGCAGCGGTCCGCTTGGGCGAACGGGCAATCCTGCTGGAGAAAAGCGGGTGGGCCGCGTGGGAATTTTCTGCCTGCTTTGAGCCCGGGGAGGGGCCTTGGGAGGCAGAGACCCCGGAAGGAGAGGCGCTGAAAGAGGAGCTGACCCGCCGGGCGGTTCTGGCTTCCGGAAAGACCCACATCCAGGGGGCAGCGCCCGTCTTTTTCCGGATCCTGCGGGATCGGAACGTCCGTGCCCTATTCCGGACGGAGATCGTTTCGGTCTCAGAGCAGGACGGGGGTTATGCGGTCACCTTTGCCGACGATGAGGGATTCCACACTCTGCAGGCAGCAGCGGTTCTGGATACGACGTCTTCCGGGGAGACCCTTCCCTTCCTGGAGAAACCGCCTTTCCGGAAAAGTCTGAACGCTACACTGGTCCCGGAAAAAGTGGAGGAAGCGCCTCCATCGACGGAAGAGCCGCAGTTCCGGCTGATACCGGGAAGCTTCCCGGATGAATTCTACCTGCGTTTTTTCCCGGATCCGGGCGGTTCCCTTTATGAAGCGCGAAAGGCGCTTTTTTCCCTTTGGGAAAAAAGGAGCGAGGGGCTGAGGAACTGGCGGATTGGTGCGGTGTCGCCGGAATTCTCCCTTCGGTGTGAAGCGGAAACGCTCCGGATATCGGATCGCCGGGTCTGGGCGCCGTCCGCCGCCCGACGGAATCTGCTGGCGGCTTTTGAGGCAGGACTTACCCTGCCGCTTTTCTGACGGAATGGAGGTCTGAAAGAATGAGACTGCGGCAATATCGGGACGGCGTGCTTTGGGAGACGGAGGCAAGCGGAGCGGATATGCCGCATTACGACGTGATCGCAGCTGGCCTTGGAACAGCCGGATCGGTTGCGGCGATCACCGCCGCCCGGCAGGGACTTTCCGTCCTGGGGTTAGAGCAGCTGCCGGCTATGGGTGGGCAGGGAGCCTTAGGGTATGTGCTCCCCTACTATTTCGGCGGATCCGGCGGTCTTTACGAAGAATTGGATGAAACGATCCGCCGGCAGATGGAGCAGGGCTTTGCAGAGTGCGTCGGGTTCCACCCGGACTGCCGCCTGCAGGTTCTGGAAGAAGAAGCAAGGAAAGCCGGAGCGGAGATTTGTTGCAGCGCCCGGATGACCGGCGTTTATCTGGAGGGGAAAACCGTCAGGGGGCTTCAATGGCTGAAAGAAGGACGGCTTTTCAGCGCCCTGTCCGATGTGGTGATCGACTGCACCGGGGAGGCGCAGGTGTGCGTCCTCTGTGGCTGTGAAACGCAGAGAGGCCGGGAGTCCGATGGGCGGTGCCAGCCCTTTTCTCTTCCCATGACGACCTACTATGAGGGGAAGCTGCACGGGCAGTTTGTCGACAGCGGCTTTCTGGATGACCCCTCGCCGGAAGGATACAGCCGCGCCCTTTCTGGAACTATGACCGGCCCGATGTATCTGCGGGATCCTTTTGACCCCATCGATCGGGTGATCGCTTATTCGCCCCGGCTGGGGATCCGGGAGGGGCGTCGGATTGTCGGGGAGGAGAATCTGCGCCTTCGGGATTATCTGGAGGATGCGCTCCCCGGTGAAGCGCTTTTTTACGCCTGCGCCAATCTGGATAAGCACGGCTCCGATTACGGGGAAGAGAGCCTGGAACTACAGGAGTGGTGCTGCATCGGGAAGATGTGGGACGTTCGGCTGGCGATCCCGGTGCCGCTGGGCGCATTGATCCCGAAAGGATACGACGGGCTGTTGGCGGCGGGAAGGCATCTGGCCGTGGATCACGATCTGGCCTCTGCCGTCCGGATGAAACGGGATATGCAGAAATGCGGGGAAGCGGCGGCTCTGGCGGCGGCGGAAGCGATCCGTAGCGGCTGCCGGCTGAAGGAGATAGATGTTCAGGCGCTCCGTGCCGCGCTTTTGAAAAGCGGGTGTTTGGATCCCGCCCCCGTGCAGATGAAGCGAATCCGATCCCGGGAGGATTCCGAAAATCCGAGAATGGACTGGCTGACCGATCCGGGAGCAATCCAAGCGGGTCTCTTGTCCGAAGCTCCGGGTCTCGCCCTTTTCTCCCTCCGGCGGATGGGAAAGAAAGGAGCGGCTTTGCTGCAAGGCTGGAGCCGACAGGCGCCCCTGCGGGAGATCTGTGCGCTGGGGCTTGGCATGATGGGGCTGCCGGAAGCCCTTCCGCAGCTGAGGAAAATGGCTTTTTCCCGGGGGGATCTTTATACGGTTTCTTCCGCTCTCTGCCTGTTGCGGAGGCTGGGGGAAAGATCCGATCTGCCCGCTCTCCGGACGCTGGCGGAGCAGGGCGGCTCTTCCGCTTCCTATGCCGGAGCGGCGATCCGCTCCATAGAGAGCCGGGGATCATCTGAGAAAGGTGGGGATTTCTGATGAGATGGCTGCACAGCCGAGTGATCAGGAAGACGTTTGTGTCGTATATTGCGGTGCTTTATCTGTTTTTTCTCTGCTTTGCGCTGTTTTCCTTTCAGGAGATAAAAAAACGCACCCAGGAAGACATTGAGGTCGAATGCGTCCGGTCGGCGAAAGCCATGGCCTTCACCATTGACCAGAACTTTTCCCGGATCCAGTCTTCCACGCTGAAGCTGTCCCAGCTCCCCTGGATCTGGAGCTTCAGCGTAACGGATCTGACCTTTTCGAATCAGTTTCTTCCATCCGACCGGCGGGATATCGTAAGTGACCTGCAGGTTCTTGCGGAAAATGACAATCTGATCCAGAACCTGACGGTCTTTTTCCCTCAGAAGAATGTGGCGGTCTCCTCAAAAGGCTGGTTTTCCACCGACCGGTACCTGGACATGGTCCGGAGCAATCTGCCGCAGCTGCGGCAGGCGCTGGAACAGCGTCGGAACTTTGACGTGGTCTATCTGGATCGGGAGGCTATGGCGAAAAGCCCGGTGATCTGGATGCTGAACACCCTGGATCGCAGCGCCCCTCCCCGGATCCAGCTGGCCTTCAGCTTTGATAAGAACATTCTGGCCAATTGGGTGTCCGCCATTTCCTTCAGCCGGTTCCGTTCTTTTGCTCTTTACGATGCGGAGGGGAACGCATTGGCCCGAATCTCCGGCTCCGGGAGATCCGGGGGTTTTTCCGGCGGGCGCACGATCGAGATCCCGGCGGACAGCTTCGGCTGGAAGTATGAGATCACTTACGATCCGACACTGATGGAACTGCCGGTGGAGCGTTACTTCAAATGGATCTGGCTGTTCGCCGCCGCCCTGCTTCTGGGGCCGCTTGCAGCCTGGTTTCTGACCTATCTGAGCTACAAGCCGGTCCACAGCCTGATGGAAAAGATCGGGCAGGGCAGCACGGAAAGCGCTCACCCCAATGAATACCGGATCCTGGAAGACACCTTTATTCGGCTGACGGAAGACAATTCCGGCATGAAGCAGCGGGTAGACGAATATCAGGAATTCGTGCAGCACGATCTGTCAATGCGGCTGCTGAAGGGCTGCTTCGACCGGAGCCAGACCTCCCGGGAGCTGGCGTATTACGGCATCGATTATACGGAGGAGAACAGCTTCTGCGTGCTGCTTGTGGAGGTGGCTGATTTGGGCGTGGCGGAGGATTCCAAAAGCGGAATGGACAGCCGGATGATGACGACCTTGCTGGTACGGCAGATGCTGGAGGAGTGCCCCTATCAGAACCGGATGATCCAGGTATTGGACGAAGATGCTGTGGTGATCCTTTCCGATGAAAAGGCGCCGCTGGAAGAAGCATCGCTGGATTCCTACCTGAAACAGCTGAAGGCTTCGGCAGCCTTTACGCTGGATATCTGGCGCGGGGAAATCGAGCCGAAGATCATCGGGATCAGCAAGTCCTATCACGAAGCAAAGGAGCGGCGGTTTGCTTCGGAAGCGTCTGCGTCCGTCCCGTCCCGGAAACAGGCGGCGGGATCCGGCTTTTATTACCCCACGGATTGGGAGATCCAACTGATCAACGGCGTCAAAGCCGGGAACCAGGAGCTGATCCTTCGGATCCTGCGGGAGCTGAAGACCGAGAACCAGAACCGCCATCTGGATCCGCCGACCCGGGACGCTCTGTTCAATTCGCTGGAGGATACGGTAATCCGGCTGGCGTCCGAACTGAACGATCCGGAGATCGGCCCGACGTCCAGACCGACGGAAGGAGGAAGGTGGGAGGATCGCTGGAGCTGGGTAGAGGAATCCCTGAGCCGGCTGTGTCAGCGCACCCGGCTCAGAAAGGATAAGGATCAGGATATAGGTCGGCAGATCCTTTCTTATGTAGAGGAAAATTTTGAATCTTCGAACCTGTCCTTGAAAGAGATCTCCCAGAATCTCGGAATTGCTCTCTCCACTGCGTCCAAAGCCTTCAAAAACGTGACGCAGATGAATTTCTACGACTATACCTGCAGGCTCCGAATGGAAAGAGTCAAGCGTCTGATGGCGGAGGGGGAATCCTCCGTGCGGGTTCTCTGCGGGCAGGTGGGGTATGAAAACGAATACTCCCTCCGCCGTACCTTCCAGCGGTACGAGGGCATTTCCATCACGGAATACCGGGAAAAGATCCGGAAGAGCAAAGAAACGGAGAAAGAGTCGAAATGAAAAAGAATGCGTTTGCTCTGTCTAGCGCCATGTTCCCGTCGGCGGTTCCGTCGGATTGGGAAGAGTGTCGTTCCTTGGGATTTTCAGCAGCGGAGTTGTCTTTGGGTTCCCACGGGGACTGCCTTTCCCCGGCGGATTGCTTCCGTGTCGGGGATCGGATCGCAGGGGACATTCTGTCAGCAGGACTGGAACTGTGGACGGTTCACATTCCTTATGGGGAATTTTGGGATCCTTCTGCCGCTGATCCGGCGGAACAGAAGGAAAACTGCCGCCGGATCGTGGAGGTTTTGGAGCAGTCCGCCCGGTGGGGAGCCAAGGGTGCAGTGCTCCACGGCAGTGCCGAGCCGGTCCCGCTGGAGTCGGAGCCCCGGAAGCTTCGATTGGAACACGCTCGGGAATCCACCGCATTTCTTGACGAAAAAGCGGCGGAGTTTGGCCTTTTTCTTGCGATAGAGGATCTGCCCCGGTCCTGCTTGGGCAGCAACATCCGAGAGATGGAGGCGATTCTGGGAAACAGCGCCGCATCCGTTTGCTTTGATGTAAACCATCTGCTGCAGGACAGCCATCAGGCCTTTTTGGAAGTTCTGGGCAGCCGGATCAAAACACTGCACCTTTCAGATTACGATTTCATTGACGAATGCCACTGGTTGCCGGGGGACGGGAAAATCGATTGGCCCGGTTTGATGGCCGGGTTGGAGGCTGCCGGGTACGAAGGCCCCTTGCTGTTTGAGATTTCACGCCGCCGTCTCCCCAATGCAAAGACTGCGGAAATTTTGGCGCATTTCCGCCAAGCGGTTTCCCGGGAAAACTAAAGAAAACAGATGCGCACCGTTTCGGTTATAAGAAATTAAGCCGAAGCGGTGCTTTTTTATGGAAAATGCTGAGCGAAACCTGGTTTCGCTCTATTTTTTTCACCTGCACAGTTTTTTCTAGTAAAAATTCCGGTGTATTCGGGAAGAACGGTTCGTTGACAAAAAATGTGTTGCGTGCAAAAATGGATACAACGGATGCGGAATCAACAAAAAGATGGGTTTCGTATGTAGAAAATCGTGCAATCAAACAAATGAGTCTTAAACAAAGGAGGGGGAGTGCGCATTCTGTTCTGCGACCGCACGAAAACGGACACCAAAAGGAGGCATACTTAGTGAAAAAGCGAAGATTCCAGCGATGCTTGTCGCTGCTGCTGGCAGCAAGCATGGCCATCCCCACAATCGGTAATTCTACCGTCTTTGCAGGGGAAGTTCCTTCCGGCGAGGACTGGACGGGCTGTACCGCCTGTTCGGAAGAATCGCCCCACATGATCTCCACCAAAGCGGATTTGGATCACATCCGGACCCATTTGGGTGGGGACGGACACGTCAACGGCTACTTCAAACTGGCCAATGACATCGTATTTGACAAGGCCGACTTTAAAAAAGGCGGCGACTTTTATCGGGACGGCTACGGCTGGCTGCCCATCGGCCACGACGGCACCGGCGGCGAGCAATATGCGCCGGCTCCGGCGGATATCTGGCTGGACGGCGACGGACACACCATTTCCGGTCTGGAAATGCATTCCTACCCCGGCGATGTGATTCCAGATCCGAGACCCGCTGGACGGAGTTTGGCTTTTGTTACCAACTTTGGTAACGGAACGATTCAAAATCTGACCTTTGACAACATGACGGTGACAAGCTACAACAACGGTGCGCTGGTTTACGCTACCGCCACCGCTGACTCTGTAGTGCGGAACGTTAACCTCACCAACTCCACGCTGTTTTCGAAGGGATGGAGACGGAAAGGCGTGTTCGCCGGAACCGTCAGCGGCCTGGTGGAGAACGTTACGGTCAAGAACTGCCGTACTACGGATTTCGAGCCGATTGAAGGCAAGCGCGGCAATTCCTGGGGCTATTCCTTCTTTTCTGGCTGTGTAGACGAAAATGCGACTCTGCGGAACATCACCGTGGAGGGCGGCCAATTTGATTGCTACGCCTATGGAACGCTTTTCTGCGGAAAACTGTGCAAAGGTGCAACCGTTGAAAACATCACCATTCGCAATCTGAAAACCAATTGGTCTCATAACGCAGTATACCATTTTGCCGGAGAGATTTGGGACAACGCGTTAAAGAATCCCAATGCCGATTTGAGTGACATCACCATTTCCAACGTGTATTTGGATACGACGGCGTCTTATGACGGCATTTGGTCGAACAAGCTGTATGAAGTGATTCCGGAAGTTCCCGGAATTGTGATGAAGGACTCGATTCTGATCTATCGTCAGAAAGTGAAATCCATCCAACTGTCCGTTTCGGAACGGGAAGCAAACCCGGGCGAATTTGAGAACGTCTATCTGGTAACCATTCCGGAGGCCGGAGGATACACCATTCTCTACTGCGCAGAGGGCGATGGACAGTCTACCGTGAACATTCCCTCCGCTGTGGAACTGAACGCCGGCGAAACCTACACCATTCCGGCGCTTCCCGGAACTGTCAGCTACAAGAGCAGCAATGCTGCGGTATCTGTCAGCGACAGCGGCGTTATCACCGCTGAGGCAAATGGCAGTGCCATTGTCACCGTGATGGTGAAAATGACGGATTCTGCTAAGCCGGTTCCTTTGGCGGAGATCGCCGTCGGCGCAAAGAATGTGGCGCCCGATAAGAGCGCTCTTCAGGCTCTTTACGATGCGAACAAGGACAAAGAAAACATCGGCTACACCGATGAAAGCTGGAGCACTTTCCAGAGCGCCCTGGCTGCGGCTTTGGCGGTTCTGGAAGACGAGACTGTGGATCAGGCTGCTGTGGACAGCGCGAAGGCGGATTTGGAAACGGCCGTTTCCGGTCTGATCGCGGCTGTAGAGGACCTGACCCATCTGACCATCGATGGCAAAGCCAACGCCAAAATCTACCTGCCCGCTTCCGGGGAAACGCTTTTGAAGTTTGCCGCCAAGGAGCTGCAGGACATCACCAAGCAGATCAGCGGCGCAGAGCTCCCCATCGTTTCGGAGCATCCCGGCAAGGGTCTGGAAATCGTTTTGGCGACTCCGGACACCGTTCCCGAGATCAAGGAACTGTTTGCGGAAGATCTGAAAGCCATTGGCGAGCTGGACGGCTTTGCGATCCGGAAAAAGGACAATCGGATTTACATCTTCAGCACCAATGAGCGCGGCGTGCAGAACGGCGTCTACGACTTCCTGTCTGAAAACGCAGGCATCATCTGGACCCGTGCCAACGAGGATCTGGGCACCCTGTATAACCCCCAGGCAACCATCGCCGTCACCAAGACGGATTATCTGGAGATTCCGGACTTTTCCGTTCGCGGCTGCGGCCCCAACGGCCAGAGCGACGGGGCGACCTTCAACAAGATGCTGGCGAGAAACAAGCAGAACAGCGTCACCGCCACCACTTATGAATCGGCCCTGACCGACGGCACCTACGCCGCCTTCAAGAACGTGGGTCTTCAGCCGCTGCTGCTGGGCCACGTCATGTCCAACTGGCTGCCCAATGACAAGTATTTTGACGAGCATCCGGAATACTATCTGAGCAATCCCGACGGCACCCCCAAGAAGGGCAGCAATGGCTTCACCCAGCTGAACTTCTACAACCGCGGCACAGCGGATGCGGTGGCCTACGAAATCTGCGAGTTCCTCAAGAAGAGCAATGAGCCTACCGTGGGCCTTGCTTTGGGCGACAGCAACTATTTCGTGGTTTACGAAAACGGTGTGGAGCTGACCCGGCAGCCCTTTACGGCAGACAACGGCGTCACCGTGAACCCTGAGGACGAAAACTACAAGTCCACCGTGTTCTATAACTTCCTGAACCGGGTGGCCAAGATCGTCGGCGAGCAGTATCCCGACGTGAAGATCAACACCCTGGCCTACATTTTCGCTGAGGTTCCTCCCGCAGTGGACATTGCAGAGAACATCAACATCGTCTTTGCGCCGCTGAACGGTGATGACCATCTGCCCATCGAGACTTCTCCCGGAAACGTGCGGGTGAAGAAGTACATCGAGGAGTGGAGCAAGAAGACCCAGAACCTGTACATCTACAGCTACTGGAACTGCCTGCTCTACAAGGATTACCCCCGTCCTCTGGCCAAGAAGGTCCAGGAAGACCTGCACTACCTGAAGGAAAAGGGCTTTGTGGGCATCGGCCCGGAAAGCGTGGGCGACACTGCCGGCGAAACCGATTCCAAGCACTGCTGGGACATCAACGGCATGTACTTCTGGATGATGCAGCAGCTGTTCTGGGATATGGACGCTGATCTTGATGCGTTGAAGACCCAGTACTGCGACCTGGCCTATGGCCCCGCTTCCGCCAAGATGCAGGAATTCTACAACCTCATTGAGGAAGGCTGGAATTCCACCGACGATTTCGTCTGGTACATCACCGGCGGCGACACCTATTACAAGAAGTTCATCATCGATGCCGGCATTGCCGATCAGGTCCTGGCGGCCATCCGGGAAGCCTATGACGCGGCAAAAACCGATGCGCAGCGGGCGCGGATCCTCCCTCTGAAGACCGTCATGGAAAAGGAAATCCCCTTCTATGAGCAGTTCCCGGAGGAAGACGGCAAGGCGTACTATTCTGACGCCGGCGAAGAAGCCATCACCTCTTTTGAAAATCTCAGCAACCTCAATGAAGGCCCCTGGGCCGACGCGGTTCCTCTTACGGAGTTCCGGACGGACAAAATGGCGGTTCCGGCACGTCCGGTGGAAGTCCGGCTGCTGTGGGACGAGAAGAATCTTTACGTTGCTTATGTGAATTATGATGCCCGTGTGGGGACGGAAAATGATCCCAACGTTCCGGAGAAGATCGATGCCCTTCTTCCGACGGAAAACTGGTTCAAGAACAGCCCCGCCTTTATGGAAACCTACCTTTGCGGCGACGCAAATCAGCTGTTCAACTACCGGGCCTATTACAGCGACGCCAAGGGCAACGCCTTCTGCTACCTCCCAGGCATCGAGTTTGACGCCAACGGTCCCAGATGGAACGCTTATTACGGTGCTCATACCTCCGATGTGGAGGAGGAGCGCTACTGGGTCAACCTCCAGGTGGTTCCCTTTGCCGATATGGGCGTGACTGCGAAGACAGCCCGGCTGTACGGAACCTTTGTCAGCAACTCGGTCCACGGGGAAGATGCCGGAAAGGCCACTTATTATGGCTGGTGCGGCGCAAATGTCTGGAGCACCGCTTCCTTCCGGCCCATTGAACTGGTCAGCAAGTCCGCTCCTGCAGACCTGACCAAACTCACCATCGACGGCGCAGCCAACGCGGAAATCTACGTGGCGGAATCTGCCAACTCCCTGGTGCAGCTGGCTCAGACAGAACTGCAGAAATTCGTGAAGCAGATCAGCGGCGCAGAGCTGCCCGCCATTTCCAAGCACAGCAGCAAGGGTCTGGAAATCGTTTTGGCGACTCCGGATACCGTTCCCGAGATTAAAGAGCTGTTCGCCGACGATCTGGAATGGATCGGCGACACCGACGGCTTTGCGGTCCGGACGCTGGACAACAAGATTTACATTATGGCCAATGAGGGCCGCGGCGTTCTCAACGGCGTCTACGACTTCCTGGAAGAAAACGCCGGAATCCTCTGGACCCGTGGCGTTGATGAGCTGGGCACCCTTTACACGGAAACCCCCACCATCAATATCGTCAAGGCTGACTACCGGGAAAAATCTCCCTTCTACATCCGGGGCTGGAACGCCTGCGGACAGGGAGCCACCGGCCAGCACCATATCGATGTGGCCACCCGTTGGTTCGAGGGCCGCAACAAGCTGAACGCTCGGGTGGGCACCATGGGCACGGAGATCGGCAACATCGAGCTGGACGGAAAGAAGTACACCACCAACGGCCACATCCTGCTGGCCGGCGGCGCGACTCTTCCCATCGACAAGTACTTTGAGGAGCACCCCGAGTACTTCATGACCAACGCCGACGGCACGCCCAAGAAGTCCCAGTACGGCTCTAACCTGAACTTCTACAATCTGGAAGCCGCTGACGCCGTGGCCCAGGAACTTTACGACACCGCGGTAAAGAACAAGCTGACCTACGTTTCTCACAGCATCCAGGATAACCAGTACTTCTGCATGGTGGTCCCGGACGGCAACGGCGGCCTGGTGGACCTGGCCTCTCAGCCCTTCACCGCCGACAACGGCGTCACTGTGACCCCGGACATGGACAATTACAAGTCCACCGTCTTCTTCAACTTCCTGAACCGTGCGGCCCGGAAGCTCAAGGAGATGGATCCGGAGCTGAAGATCGTTTCTCTGGCTTACATCTACTGTGAATATCCCCCGGCGGTGGACATTGAGGACAACATTGTCGTTCAGTTCGCCCCCATCTACAGCGACGACCATCTGCCCATCGAAACGGCGTCCTCCAACGCCACGGTGAAGAAAAATCTTACCGGCTGGGCGGAAAAGACCAAGAACATTGTGGTCTACAACTACTACGCCAGCCTGCCCTGCGCCATTTACTCCCGGCCCATCGCCGAGAAGGTGCAGAAGGACTTCCAGTTCTACGCAGATCTGGGGCTCCTGGGCCTGACCCCCGAGGGCGGCGTGGACAGTGCGCCGGGCTATGTGAATTACAGTGCTTGGAGCATGAACCACCTCTACTACTGGCTCATGGACCGGCTGATGTGGGACCCCTATGCGGATCTGGATGCCCTCACCGTGGAATTCTGCGACAAGGCCTACGGCGAAGGCTCGGCGGCCATGCAGGAATACTACCGGCTGATCCAGAGCGGCTGGGATATGTTTGACGATTACGTCTGGTACACCAGCGGCGGCGACACCTACATCAAGAAGTTCATCATCGACGCAGGCATCGCAGATGCCGCTTCCAAGGCTTTGGCGGATGCCTACAATGCAGCCACCAATGACCTGGCCAAGCAGCGGATCAAGCTGATCCAGGACATCTTTGAGGAGCAACTGGCCAAATACGCCAAGTTCGTTCCCGAGGACGGCTTCGCGTACCGCACCAATTTGGGTAAGGATGCATTGATTTCTCAGGAGAACATGAACGTTGCCACCGGTCCCTGGTCGAAAATCAAGCCTTTGACCGTCTTCAAGAACCCCGACCTCATCGATTGCCCCCGGGGCATTGAGGTGCGGCTCATGTGGGACGACGACAACGTCTATGTGGCCTACAAGGTGCCCAACGAGAAGATCGGCACCGACGAAAATCCCTACGACAACGTGCCTCCTCTGACGGCGGACGGCAGTTGGTGGAACGGCGGTCCGGAATTCATGGAGACCTACCTCTGCGGCAACATGACCAACATGTCCGAGTACTCCGCTTTCTACACCGACGCCATCGACCAGCAGATCCAGTACAACGTCGGCCCCGCCTTTGCCAAGGGCCCCTACGCCTGGGAGAGCCATTCGGCCATCCACGCCGAGGGAGAACCGGAGGATCGCTATTGGATGAACGTCCTGGTGATCCCCTTCGAGACCCTGGGCGTTACCTCCAAGACCGCCACCCTGGGCGGAACCTTTGTGGCCAACGTCTACGGCGATCCCGGCCCGTACTACGGCTGGTGCGGCGCAAACGTCTGGAGCAGCGCCTCCTTCCGGCTGCTGAAGATGGTTGACGGTCCGGAAATGGATGCCGACAAGTCCGAACTGAACGCAGTTTACGATCAGTACAAGGATTTGGAAAACAACGATTACACCGAAGACAGCTGGAACGAGTTCCAGGGCGCTCTGGAAAATGCCAAGAACGTTTTGGATAACGAAACGGCTGATCAGGATGCGGTAAACGAAGCCAAGGCGAAGCTGGAAGCTGCAGTTGCCGGCCTGACCAAGCAGGAAGAACCCCCCGTTATCGACGGTTCCGGCTCCTATGTCCCCACCAGCGGCTGGATCCAACTGCGGAACGGTAACTGGAAGTACCGGGGCGAAAACGGCCGGTTTGTCACTGGCTGGCAGAAAGTTAAGAACATCTGGTACTACATGGATGACCATGGCATCATGCTCACCGGTTGGCAGAAAATCAACGGCGTTTGGTACTATCTGAAAGACTGGGGCGGCATGGCTACCGGCTGGCAGAAGATCAACGGCACGTGGTACTATCTGAAGAGCTGGGGCGGTATGGCTACCGGCTGGCTGCAGATAGACGGAACCTGGTACTATCTGAAAGACTGGGGCGGCATGGCTACCGGTTGGCAGCAGATAGACGGGATCTGGTACTATCTGAAGAGCTGGGGCGGCATGGCCGCCGGGACCACGACTCCGGATGGATATCAGGTGGACTGGAACGGCGCGTGGATCAGAACATAAACGCATTCTGAAAAAAGGACCGGCATCCGTTTTGAATGCCGGTCCTTCTTTTACAGGAGCGAAAAAAGAGGAAAAGGGGATGCACCTTTTTTTCGGGATAACCCAGGCGAAAAAAGTGTGCGGGAAAAATCGGATTTATTCAAATGGGCCAAAAAATGTGCGCACATAAAAAGGTGTTTCTTGACACTTGCACAAATCTTTCGTATAATCGATGACAGAGATACAACCCCGCTAACGGATGGATCCGAAGCATCATTCCAAAAGGAGGCCCCATATGGAAAAGGCAATTCCGATGACCAGCAGCGACGTTTTAAAAAAGCAGAAGCGAATGCGGCGCATTCGCGACAATGTGGAGCTATACAGCTTGATCCTTCCGGTTCTGATCCACATCTTCATCTTCAGCTACATACCAATGTATGGGATTCTGATTGCTTTTCAGAACTATACGCCGGGCTCGCCGATCCTTGCGTTTGACGGTTCGGTGAAGTGGGTGGGGCTGAAGCACTTTGTGAGCTTCGTCACCTCGCCGATGTTCCCCAGACTTTTCTACAACACCTTTCATCTGAGCTTTTTAAACCTGGCATTCGGCTTTTTGTGCCCGATCCTGTTTGCCCTGCTGGTCAATGAGCTGAAGGACAATTTCTTCAAAAAATTCCTGCAGACGACCAGCTATATGCCCTATTTCATCTCCAGCGTAGTTGTGGCCGGCATGGTTCTTTCGTTTCTGAATGCCGACGGCATACTGAACCAGTTTCTGGCCCTTTTCAATGTACCGCCCAAAGCCTATAACACCCTGCCGAAAGCGTTTCCTATCTTTTATACGGTCACCTGCATCTGGAAGAGCTTCGGTTGGGGAAGCATCCTTTACCTGTCTACCATTTCCTCCATCGACCCGGGGCTTTACGAAAGCGCCAAGATTGACGGAGCCAACCGGCTGCAGCGCTGCTGGTATGTGACGCTGCCCCACCTGTCCAACCTGATCATCATCCAGCTGATCTTCTCCATCGGAGGGCTGTTGGGATCCAATACAGAGCTGATTCTTCTGTTGTATGTTCCGGCTACTTATTCCACCGCCGATGTTATCGGGACGTATGTTTACCGGGACGGTCTCATGGGTGGGCGGTTCAGTTACGGCACCGCCGTTGGGATCTTCACTTCCGTCATCAACTTCACCCTGTTGTATATCACCAATAAGATCAGCAGCAAGGTGGCGGATTACGGAATCTGGTAATAGGCAGAAAGGAGAGTGCAATACATGACAACTGCAGAAAGAACCAGGCGCAATGCCAATCAGATCAAGGACGGCTCCGCTGTCGCTACGGCAGTCCTTTATGTCTTTGCTGTGCTGATCTGCATCATTACGCTGTATCCGATGTATTATGTGGTGATCAAGTCAATCAGCGACCCGCAGATTGCTTTGACTCATCCGGTTCTTTTCTATCCGCAAGGGCTTTATTTCGGTTCCTACTCCCTGATCCTCCGGGATAAGGATATGTGGATCGCTTATGGGAATACCCTGATTTATGTAGCTTCCACCACCATCTTGATGATCCTGACATCTGTGACGGCAGCTTACCCTCTGGTCAACAATAAACTGGCTGGACGGAAATTTTTAGTCGCCTATCTGCTGATTCCCATGTATTTCGGTGGTGGCATGATCCCGTCCTTCCTGCTGATCAATCGGTTGGGGCTCTACAACACCCGTCTGGCTTTGATTATTCCGGGAGCCGTGGGCATCTGGAATATTATTCTGACCCGCACCTATTTTGCAAGCCTCCCCAGCGAGCTCAGCGAAGCCGCCTTTATCGACGGCGCCAATAACTATCAGGTTCTTTTTCGGATCTTCATTCCTCTTGCAAAGCCCATCATCGCCGTGATCGCCATCTATACCATCGTCGGCGTGTGGAACAGCTGGTTCGGCGCCAATATTTATCAGACCAACACCAAGCTCCATCCCCTTCAGATGTATCTCCAGCGGGTTCTGATCTCCCAGTCGGTGGATCTGAACAAGTTGAAGACCAAGGAGGAAATCGAAGAAGCCTACCAGGTTGCTTTGGGCGCTCAGCAGCTGAAGTACGCTATGATCGTATTTATTACACTTCCCATTCTTTTCATCTATCCCTTGTTCCAGAAGCAGTTCATGAAAGGCATCATGCTCGGCTCTCTGAAAGGCTGATCCCGTTTGAATCCGCTTAGAGCGGAAAAAATAAAAACGTACTGTTTTAAGGAGGTTTTCCCATGTACAGAAACATCGGTAAGTCTGCACGAACCCTCAGCGCAATCTTGGCATCCCTGCTGCTTCTCGCTTCCTGCGGCGGAAACGGGGACGCCGGCAGCGGCTCTTCCCAGGAGCCCGGCAGCACTCCCTCTGCGTCCGAATCCTCTGCTGAAGAAAGCAACAGCACAGAAATGAAGCCCGTAACGATCCGGATCATGGGGCCTGCAAACAGCCAGGCCTATTGGGACTGGAACGATCGGGAATCCTTCCCGAGTTATGTGAAATGGCAGGAGGAGCTTGCTAAACGGAATCTGACGCTGAACTATGAAATTGTTTCCAGCGAGCAGTATGGTACCGTCGTCCAGACCCGTATGGCTGCAGCCAGCGACTTGCCGGATCTGATCAATCTGACTCCTCTGGACGATGTGACCGCTTTGAACTTAGGTGCCAGCGGCCAGCTCCAGGACTGGATTGCCGCTATGGATGCGTACAGCCGTCCCGATCCGTTAGAACCCACGAATCGCAATGGGGATCCTACCCTTTCCCTGAAAGACAAATTCGACATGCAAGCCAACTTTGCGAAGAAGCTGGTAACGGCTCCCGACGGAAAGATGTATTGGTGCCCTGACGTCGTTCCCGGAGGCATGACGACGCTGCCGGACGGCTCCCAAGCCGAAAACCTGGAAGTGATCGGCGCAGCTATCCGTTCCGATTGGCTGGCGAAGGTCAATAAAGAGATGCCCACCACCGTGGATGAGTTCCTGGATGTCCTCCGCGCCTTCCAGGCCCAGGATGTGAACGGCAACGGACAGAAAGACGAACGCTACTGCTTCGATGCTTATTCTTACGGCTTTTTCACCGGCATCGCCCAGTGGTTCGGCCTGACTCCCGGTCTGACCGGAATTGACCCCAATACCGATTCGGCTACCTCCGCCTGGTACTCCGAGGGAGTGCGTCCGTATTTTGAGCTGCTGTCCACCATGGTGAAGGAAGACCTGTTTGATACCGCCATGCTGGGCGCCACCGATGAAATGTTCAATTCCCGCATCGCAGAAAACAAAGTAGCCGGTATGCGGTCTTATACCGATGCCACCTGGTTCAACCAGCTGGTTGAAGGCGTGGAAGAAGCGGAATACACGGTAATTGCTCCCATTCAGGCTGTGGAAGGCATTACTCCTTATCTGCTGACCGATGCAGTAAATCTGTGCTATAACAAGATGGGCATCACCAAAGCGGCCACGCCGGAAGTCGTCGAAGGCATCATCCGGCTTTATGATTTCTCCTTTACCGAGTCTGCCAGCACGTACAGTGGTTCCGGTATTGAGGGCACAGACTTTACTATTGAGCCTGATCCCAATAACGAAGGCCGTGTCCGCCTGACCCAGGCCGATGACTTCAAAGCCATGACCCCTGCCGAGCGTTACGAAGCCAGAAGAGGCGGCTGCGGCACCTTCTCCAACATCGGTATTGCTCGCATAGACGGTGGAGATCCCTCCATTGTGGTAAAGGGTATGTCCCCCGAGGAACGTCTGGCCAATCTGGGTACGGATAAACAGCGCCGGGCTTTGGAAAACCGCTGGTCTCAGATGACTTACCGTCCTTATGTGGTCAGCCCCTTCTCCAGCAGCACCTATGCGGTTGCTACGGAAGAGGAACAGGAGATCCTTACGGCTTATACTACTGCCCTGCAGTCCTACTCCGACGAGCTTTGCATGAACCTGATCCTCGGGAACGTCAGCCTGGATCAGCTGGATGCGGAGATTGAGAAGCTCAATGAGCTGGGCCTTGACAAGGTCGTTAAGGTTAACAATGACCGGTATGAGCGGTATAAAAACAACTAAACGTATTTTTAATCCAAAAAAATCCTTCGGGTTAAACCCGAAGGATTTTTTCTTATCCGTGAAAATATTTCCGATCCATGCTGCGGTACTGAAGGGCTTCCAGCAGATGGGGCGGCTGGATGTCCTTGCTGCCCTCTAAGTCTGCAATCGTACGGGCGACCTTTAAGATCCGGTGATAGCCCCGTGCGCTCATACCCATGCGTTCAAAAGCGCTGCTCAGGATCCGGCTGCCCTCCGGGGTGACGGCGCAGCAGTCGTTCATCATATCCGCCGGGATGTGGGCGTTGTCCCGGATGCCGGTTCCGGCAAAGCGGGCCTGCTGGATCTTTCGGGCGGCGTCCACCCGCTTTTTGATCTCGGCGGAGGATTCGGCTTTCTGGCCGGAGGAAAGGTGTGCAAACTCCACCGGCGCCACGTCGATGTGCAGATCCAGCCGGTCTAAGAGCGGTCCGCTGACCCGGTTCAGGTAGCGAGTGACCTGAGTGGGCTGGCAGCTGCAGGGATGGGTGGGATGGCCGTAGTAGCCGCAGGGGCAGGGATTCATGGCGGCGATGACGATCATGGAGCAGGGATAGGTAAGGGTGCCGCTGACCCGGGAAATGGTCACCGTGCCCTCCTCAATGGGCTGTCGGAGAATCTCCATAGCCGCTCGGGAGAATTCCGGGAGCTCGTCCAAAAAGAGGACACCGTTATGAGCCAGTGAAATTTCGCCGGGCCTTGGAATGCTGCCTCCTCCGGAAAGCCCCGCCGGGGAAACGGTGTGGTGCGGCGCCCGGAAAGGACGCTCAGTGAGGATGGGGTGGTCATTGGTCAGGTTTCCGGCGATGGAGTGGATCCGGGTGCTCTCGATGGCTTCTTCAAAAGTCAGATCCGGCAGGATGGAAGGCAACCGCTTTGCCAGCATACTCTTTCCGGAGCCAGGCGGTCCGATGAGCAGGGCGTTATGAAAGCCTGCCGCAGCGATCTCCAACGCCCTCTTTGCAAATTCCTGCCCCATGACATCGGCCATATCCGGCTGGTGAGGCGTGGAGCCTGGGACGAAAGCCAAGGGCTCTGCCGGCTTCAACTCCCTTACTCCCTCCAGAAAGTCCACAACTTCCGAAACGGTTTCGATCCCGTAAAGCTCGATGTCCTGAACGGCGCTGGCCTCCCGCAGATTTTCCGCCGGGACAAAGATCTTTGAAAAGCCCTGTTCCCGCGCCATCAGCGCCATGGGCAGGACGCCCTGCACCCGTCGCACACCGCCGTTCATGGTAAGCTCCCCTAAGAAGAGGCTGCCGGAGAAGTCGGCGTGGGTCTGGCCGGAGGCGGCAAGCAGCCCCAAAAAGATGGGAAGATCGTAAATGGGACCGGTCTTTTTTAAGTCGGCGGGGGCCAGGTTCACGGTGATCTTCTGCACCGGGAACTCAAAGCCGCAGTTTTGAAAGGCGGCCCGAACCCGATCCCGGCTCTCCTTGACGGCGGCGTCGGGAAGCCCTACGATTTCAAAGGACGGAAGCCCCCGGAAGGTGTCCACTTCCACCTCCACCGGATAGGCGTTCATGCCGAATACGCCGGCGCTCATGATTTTCGTGTACAAAACGATCCCTCTTTTCGGCTTAAAAAGAAAGGCGGGACGGAGCGTTTCCGCTCTGTCCCGCCGGTTTGGTAGGGTTATTTCGCATAGTCGATGGCGCGGCTCTCGCGGATCATATGCACTTTGATCTGGCCGGGATACTCCAGCTCGCTTTCGATGCGCTTTGCGATCTCCCGGGCAGCGATGACCATTTCGTCGTCCTTGACGACTTCGGGCTTCACTAAGATGCGGATCTCACGGCCGGCCTGAATGGCATAGCACTTCTCCACACCGTCGAAGGACTTGGCGATCTCCTCCAGTTTTTCCACCCGTTTGATGTAGTTCTCCAGATTCTCTCTCCGTGCGCCGGGGCGGGCGGCGGAGATGGCATCGGCCGCCTGGACCAAGGCTGCAATGACCGTCTTGGTCTCCACATCGCCATGGTGGGCCTCGATGGCGTGAAGGATCTGCGGGTTTTCCTTATATTTCCGGCAGATGTCCACGCCAATCTGGACGTGGGAGCCTTCGATCTCGTGGCTCAGCGCCTTGCCGATGTCATGCAGCAGGCCGGCACGCTTTGCCATGGTCACATCCACACCCAACTCTGCGGCCATGATGCCTGCCAGATGGGCTACTTCGATGGAGTGATCCAGTACGTTCTGTCCGTAAGAGGTGCGGTAGTGGAGCCGCCCTAACAGCTTCACCAGCTCGTGGTGCAGGCCGTGGACGTTGGTCTCCATCATGGCACGTTCGCCTTCGGCTTTGATCCGGGCTTCCACCTCCCGGGTGGCCTTTTCCACGGTCTCCTCGATGCGGGCAGGGTGAATGCGGCCATCGGTGATGAGCTTTTCCAGAGACAGACGGGCGATCTCCCGGCGGACGGGGTCGAAGCTGGAAAGGGTGATGGCTTCGGGGGTGTCATCGATGATGAGGTCAACGCCGGTCAGGGTCTCGAGAGCACGGATGTTCCGACCTTCCCGTCCGATGATCCGACCCTTCATTTCATCGTTGGGCAGGGTGACGACGGAAACGGTGGCTTCGCTGACGTGGTCGGCGGCACAGCGGGAAATGGCCATGGAGATGAGCTCTCTTGCCTTATCCTCGGCCTCATCCTTCAGCTGCTGCTCATAGCTTGCGATTTTGAGGGCTTTTTCGTGGACCAGCTCGCCTTCCAGACTTTCAAGGAGCTGATCCTTTGCCTGGCTGGCGGTCAGGCCGGAGATGCGCTCCAGCTGACCGATCTGGCTCTTTTTGATCTGCTCGGCTTCCTCCCGCTGGGCTTCCGCCTGACGGAGTTTTTCCTGAATGGCCTCTTCCTTCTTTTCGAGGTTTTCGATTTTCCGGTCGAGGGTCTCTTCCTTCTGCTGAATGCGACGCTCCTGACGGGAAACCTCACTGCGGCGCTCTTTCACGTCCCGATCTGCATCGCTGCGGATCTTGTGTGCTTCTTCCTTGGCCTCAATAAGCAGTTCCTTTTTCTTAGCTTCGGCGGAACGGTAGGCTTCGTTGATGATCTTTTTTGCCTGGTCTTCCGCACTTCCGATTTCCGCTTCCGCTACGCGTTTGCGGTGGGAAACGCCTAAGAAAAAGGCAACCACGCCGCCTATGAGCAAAGCGACCACGAAGGAAAGGACGCAAAAAAGAATAACAGTGCCTGTGGACATGATTTCAATACCTCCCTTTCTGTGAAATTTCAAAGTTCACGGTAATTATCAAACGGAATTTGCGTCAAAAACCGCAAAACTCCAAGGCCTGCTCTCTTTTTAAAAGAGGGCAGACTTAGAGCAGCATTTCTTCATAAGGCGGACGCCGGCGGCAAGCGTCTGCCACCAGGCCGTTCCGAATATTCAGGCTTCCAGCGTAATGTTCGTCAGACCGGGAACCGATCCTCCTTACTTTATGATGAAAATCGTTCTATAAGCAGCGGCAGGGCGGGACGTTCCGGCAAAAAAATCCTCTGCGTCCGGCGATGCCAATATTTCAGAAAGATGCTCTATCTTTTTCTATTTTATAACCTGGCGGCTTTAATGTCAAGGAATTTATAAAGGTTGCCGGAAATTCCGCAAAATTTGTTTGAATTTTTGCTTTTTGTAGGCAGAGAGAGGACTTCACACTTTCCACCGAGTTTTCAACACTCTGTAGAAACGAGGTGGGAAATTCCGGAAAAGCAGATTTTCCGCAAAACATTCCGGCTCGCATTTTGCCTTGACGGATCTTTAAAAAGCTCGTATAATAAGAGAAACTTTAGGAAGGGAGGCGGCTGCGGTGCTGGTCAGTGAAGCGATGGTGCAAAGCCTTTTGAACGAAGGGGTCGAGGTACTGTTCGGCTATCCGGGAGCGGCCATCTGTCCGTTTTACGATGCGCTGAAAAAAACGCCGATCCGGCACATCTTAGTCCGCACCGAGCAGAACGCCGGCCACGCCGCCGGGGGTTACGCCCGGATCAGCGGGAAATGCGGGGTCTGCATCGCCACTTCCGGCCCCGGCGCCACCAACTTGATCAGCGGCATCGCCTCCGCCTATATGGATTCCGTTCCGCTGGTCGTGATTACCGGCCAGGTGGATTCCCATCTGCTGGGGCGGGACGTGTTTCAGGAGGTGGACACCACCGGCATGGTGGAACCCTTCATCAAGCACAGCTACCTTTTGAAAAATCCGGCGGACACCTGTCGGGTCTTCAAGGAAGCCTTTTACATCGCCCGATCCGGGCGGCCGGGGCCGGTGCTCATTGACGTGCCGGTGGATGTGCAGCTGCAGGAGACGACTTTCTCCTATCCGGAAGAGGTCTCCATTCGCTCCTATAAGCCCAGCAGCTACGGCCACAAGGGTCAGATCCGCCGGGCAGCGGAGGCCATCCGCCATGCGGATCGCCCCCTTCTGGTGGCGGGCGGCGGCGTTTTTTCCTCCGGTGCCCAGGAAACGCTGGAGGAGCTTTTCTGGAAAGCACGGATCCCGGCGGTCCACACCATGATGGGGATCGGTGCGCTGCCCTCCGGATATGGGTTGCGGCTGGGGATGATCGGCATCCACGGGGGACAGGCGGCAAACCTTGCCCTTTCCCGGGCAGACCTTTTGGTTCTGGCAGGGACGCGGGTGGGCGACCGGGCGATCCCCTCTCCGGAGCTGCTGGCACGGGATAAAAAAGTGATCCACATGGACATTGACCCGGCGGAGATCGGGAAAAATATCCCGGCTGACATCCCGGTGGTAGGCGACCTGCGGCTGATCTTAGGGCAGCTCTGCGAGGAGCTGTCGGGGGAGAGCCTTGCTTACCCCGATTGGGAGCGGGAGGTCCTGTATTATAAAGACAGCGTCCGTGCGCTCCCTCACGAGAGGGAAAAGCTGGATCCCAGGGCGGTTCTGCGCACTTTATCGGATCGAATGGAGCCGGGGAGCATCCTTACGGCGGATGTGGGGCAGAACCAGATCTGGGCGGTGGGCTCCTTCAACGTGCTGGAGGGGCGGTTCCTCACCTCCGGGGGTATGGGCACCATGGGCTGCGCCATCCCTGCGGCGATGGGCGCAAAGATTGCCTGCCCGGAAAAGCAGGTCATTGCCGTCTGCGGCGATGGCTCTTTCCAGATGTCCATGATGGAGCTTGCCACCCTGCGGCAGCACCGGATCCCGGTGAAGATTCTGGTTTTTGCGAACCAGCGGCTGGGAATGGTGGCGGAATATCAGCGGGAGTACGAAAGCGGCGAAACTGCGGTCTCTCTGGATGGGAGCCCCGATTTTGTGAAGCTGGCGGAAGCCTACGGCATCCCCGGGCGGCGGATCGATCGGGAAGAAGAGATCGCCGGAGCGCTGGACGCTTTGCTGGAAGCGGAAGGTTCCTTCCTCCTGGAGGTCCGGGTGGATCCGGAGGAGCCGACGCTCCCCTCTTTTGATTAAAGGAGACGGTTATGAAGCATACTCTTTCCGTTTTGGTAGAGAACCATCCGGGTGTCCTTTCCCGGGTGGCAGGGCTTTTCGCCCGCCGGGGCTTCAACATCGAGAGCCTTGCCGTAGGGACGACGACCGACCCCGGCGTGTCCTGCATCACGATTGTGGCAGATGACCGTGAAAACGTCATGGAGCAGCTGGAAAAGCAGCTGAACAAGCTCATCGACGTGATCAAGGTCAAGGACTTTTCCCCGGAGGAGATCATCAGCCGGGAGCTGGCACTCATCAAGATCAGCGCCAACCCGAAAACCCGAAGCGAGATCTCGGAACTGGTGACGCTGGCAGGAGGAAAGATCTGCGATATTTCCCGGAATTCCCTGACGGCGGAGATCTGCGATACCACCGACCGAGTGGAGAATTTTCTGGAGCTTTGCCGACCCTACGGTTTAAAAAGTGCCGTGCGGACGGGGGCCATCGCCACGGAAAAAGGCAGCGGCAGCCTTTCTGTCGGCGAATGAGCGGGAGAATGCAAAAAAATTGCGAAAAAACGGTTGACAAGCCTGAATTCCAAGGCTATAATATATTTTGTGGCATTATGAGGTGTCGAGATGAAACTGAACCTGAGGCAGCTGTTTGAGATCGTCGGAGAAAAAAAGGAGTTTACCTGCTCCTTTGACTTTTCGGGCGAGGAGCTGTATGGCGGCTTCCCTTTTAAAACCCCCGTGGAATGTTCCGGAGAAATTGAAAACCGTGCCGGTGTGGTACGGCTGGTTTTCTGTGTGAAGTTTGTCTTGGATCTGGTCTGCGATCGGTGTTTGAAGCCGTTTCAGCGAGAGGAAAATCTGAAATTTGAACACATTCTGGTGCAGAAGCTGAATACCGACAACGACGACTACCTGGTCTGTGCGGACAGCGTTCTGGATCTGGAAGAACTGGCGCGGACGGACATCCTGCTGGAGCTTCCCACCAAGGTGCTCTGTTCGGAGGACTGCAAGGGGCTTTGCTCCCAGTGCGGAAAAAACCTGAACGAAGGCGAATGCAGCTGCGAAAAAAAGCAGATCGATCCCAGACTGGCCATTTTGAGTCAATTATTGGATCAGGATCAATGATCCCTGATCTTCATCGGATGAAGGAGGTGCGATCATGGCAGTACCGAAGAGAAAAGTTTCGAAGGCCCGGAGAGACAAACGGCGTTCCAACGTGTGGAAGCTCCCCATGCCTGCGTTTTCCAAATGCACCCAGTGCGGCGAGCTGAAGGCTCCTCACAAAGTGTGCCCTCATTGCGGATATTACAAAGGCGTCGAGGTTATCAAGAAAGAGGCATAAGCTTCTTTTTGACGTGATTTGTGCGGCCCGATAAGGCGTGAGCTTTATCGGGCGCTTTTTTTAAAAAGATCCCAAGAGATTTCATGAAAGGAAGGAATCCGCATGGCGGTGCGCATTTCGGGAGTGGAGCCGGGAAGCCCGGCCTCCCACATCCGGGTTCATCCCGGAGACCAGCTTCTGACCATCAACGGTCAGGAGATCGAAGATGTCTTGGATTATCGCTTTTATATGCTGGAGCCGAAGCTCCGCCTGACCATTCAGGATGAGGACGGGAAGATCCGCACGGCTCTGATCCGGAAGGATGAATACGAGGAGCCGGGGCTGTTGTTCGATACCTATCTGATGGACAAGCAACGGACCTGCCGGAACAAGTGCGTCTTCTGCTTCATCGACCAGATGCCCCCCGGGATGCGGGAATCCCTCTATTTTAAAGACGACGACGCCCGGATGAGCTTCCTTTACGGCAATTATATCACCCTGACCAACTTAAGCGAGCACGACATCCAGCGCACCATCCGGATGAAGATCTCCCCCATCAATGTCTCCGTCCATACGACGAACCCGGAACTGCGCTGCAAGATGATGAACAACCGCTTTGCCGGGGAGGCGCTAAAGATCATGGACCGTTTTGCCGAAGCGGGGATTGCCATGAACGCCCAGCTGGTCCTCTGCCCCGGATTGAATGACGGACCGGAGCTGGAGCGGAGCCTCCGGGATTTATCAAAGCTCATCCCGGCGCTGAAGACCGTTTCCTGCGTGCCGGTAGGGCTTACGAAATACCGGGACGGGCTCTACCCTCTCCGCTCCTATGAGCCGGAAGAGGCGGCGGCGGTCATCGATACCATCGACCGCTTCGCTGACGAGCAGTTTGAAAAGACCGGCTCCCGGGTCTTCTACGCTTCCGATGAATTTTATCTGGAAGCCCATCGGGAGCTGCCGGATAACGCCTTCTACGGCGATTACAGCCAGCTGGAAAACGGCGTCGGGATGCTGACCCTGCAAAGGGAACAGTTCCGGGACGCCTTTGCGTTTTTTGACGAAGACGACCGGGTTCGGAAGGTGACTCTGGCTACCGGGACGGCGGCGGCGCCTTTCCTGCAAAAACTGGTTGACGAAGCCTCAGAAAGATGGCATAATTTAAGTGGAACGGTCGTCGCCATTCAGAACGACTTTTTCGGTCGCAGTATCACGGTAGCCGGGCTGGTCACCGGGCAGGATCTGATCACCCAGCTGAAAAGCCGGGATCTGGGCGAAGAAGTGCTGATCCCCGATGTGATGCTCCGGTATCATGAAGACGTATTTTTAGACGATGTGACTCTCCCTCAGGCGGAGGAAGCTTTGGGCGTGCCCATCCAGGTGGTGCCTACGGCGGACGGATACGACCTGCTCCGCTGCCTGCTGGGTGAGGAAGCCTGAAACGATAGATAAGAAAGGAAACCAATATGTCCAAACCGATCGTTGCAGTGGTGGGACGCCCCAATGTGGGCAAGTCCACCCTGTTCAATAAACTGGTGGGGAAACGGATCTCCATCGTGGAGGACACCCCCGGCGTTACCCGGGACCGGATCTACGCCTCCTGTGAGTGGCTGGATCGGAGCTTTATGCTGGTGGATACCGGCGGCATCGAGCCTCACTCCGACGACCCCATTCTGGCCCAGATGCGCCGGCAGGCGGAAGTGGCCATCGAAAGTGCGGATGTGATCATTCTGGTCACTGACCTGCTTTCCGGTGTCACCGCCACCGATCAGGACGTGGCGGCCATGCTGCAGAAAAGCGGCAAGCCTATTCTCCTCTGCGTCAACAAGGCGGACAGCATCGGCGAAGTCCCGCCGGAATTTTATGAGTTCTATAATCTGGGCTTAGGCGATCCCATCGCCGTTTCCTCCGTTCACGGCCACGGTACCGGCGACCTTCTGGATGAGGTGCTGAAATACCTGCCTCCCGAGGAGGAAGAGGGAGAGGACGACGATACGGTCAAAGTTGCCGTGATCGGCAAGCCCAACGTAGGCAAATCCTCCCTCATCAACCGTCTGGCCGGGGAAGACCGGATGATTGTCTCGAACATCGCCGGAACCACCCGTGATGCTGTGGATACCCGCATCGAAAACGAGTACGGGAAGTTTATCTTCATCGATACCGCCGGCATCCGGAGAAAATCCAAGGTACTGGAAAATGTGGAGCGCTACAGCGTCCTCCGCTCTTACATGGCGGTGGATCGGGCGGATGTCTGCGTGATTCTCATCGACGCCACCGAAGGCTTTACCGAGCAGGATTCCAAGGTGGCGGGCTACGCTCATGAACAGGGCAAAGCCTGCATCGTCGCCGTGAACAAATGGGACGCCGTAACCGATAAGACGGATAAGACCATGAAGGAGTTCACCGACAAGCTGAAGATTGATTTCAGCTTCATGAGTTACGCGCCTTTCATTTTTATTTCTGCGCTGACCGGCCAGCGGATCCCCAAGCTCTACGAGATGATCCGCGACGTGGCGGAGAAGAACGCCGTCCGGATCCCCACCGGCGCTTTGAACGACCTGCTTGCCACGGCTACCGCCCGGGTGCAGCCCCCTTCCGACAAGGGACGGCGGCTGAAGATCTACTATATCACTCAGGCGTCTACCAAGCCGCCTACCTTTGTCGCCTTCGTGAACCGGAAAGAGCTGTTCCACTTCTCCTATCAGCGGTATCTGGAAAATCAGATCCGGGAGACCTTCGGGCTGGATGGGACTCCTGTCCGTTTCCTGGTTCGGGAGCGGGACCGCAACGACACCGATTGATCTTTTAAACGGAAAGGACGAGCGCAATGGAAATCTTCCTTCAAATTCTGGCGCTGCTGCTGGCAGGAGTGGTCGCTTACCTCATCGGCAGCATCAACTTCGCCATCATCGTCACCAAGCTGTTTGCGAAAAAAGACATCCGGGACTTTGGAAGCGGAAACGCCGGAATGACCAATGTCCTCCGGACCCTGGGAAAGGGGCCGGCGGTACTTGTAACGCTGGGCGACTTTTTGAAGGGCGTTCTTGCGGTGGTGATCGGGCGGCTGATCCTGCATCTGCTGGGAGGCGGCGCGCCCTTTTACGGGGATTACCTTCTGGGACTGATGGCCATGCTGGGGCACTGCTTCCCGATTTTTTACGGCTTTCGTGGAGGAAAGGGGATCCTTGTATCCGCCGGCGTGATCCTGATGCTCAACTGGCGGGTGCTCCTTATCATCCTTGCAGTCTTCCTGCTCGTCGTTGTCTTCACCAAAACGGTGTCCTTGGGCTCCATTTCTGCGGCGGCAGCCTACCCTGTTTCCACCCTGATCGTGGATCTTATCCGGAAGGCGCCTCATCCGTTTTTGAATGCCCTTTCCGCCCTTATCATTGGCGGCATCGTCATTTTCATGCACCGTTCCAACATCAAACGCCTGTTAAACGGGACGGAGAATAAGCTGGGGCAGAAAAAGAAGTCCTGATCCTCTTTTACAGAAAGGAATCCATATGCCTACGAAAATTGCCATTCTCGGGACCGGCGGCTTCGGAGTCGCCTTATCCGTTATGTGCCGCCGCTCCGGACAGGACGTGACCCTCTGGGGAAAATTCCCGGAGGAGATCGCCGAGATCCGCCGCTACGGGGAGCATAAGCGGCTTCTCCCCGGCGTGCCGGTAAGCCCGGAAATTACTTTGACCTCCGACCTTTCCGACATCCGGGAGGCGGAGCTTGTGATCCTCGCCGTCCCCTCCTTCGCCGTCCGGGAGACGGCAAGAGCCGCCGCCCCTTTTCTCTCCCCGAAAGCCGTTGTCGCAAACGTCGGCAAGGGCTTGGAAAAAGGAACGAAAAAGCGTCTCTCGGAAGTTATCTCCGAAGAGATCCCCGACCGCCCTATCGTTGTCCTTTCCGGTCCCTCCCATGCAGAGGAAATTGCCCGTGGCGTACCCACCACCATCGTCGCCGCCTCCAAAAACCGGGAAAGTGCCGAGTGGGTGCAGCAGACCTTGACCAACCCCACCCTCCGCCTTTACGTCAACGACGACGTGGTCGGCGTGGAGCTGGGCGGCGCCCTCAAGAACATCATCGCTGTCTGCGCCGGCATCTGCGATGGCCTGCAGTTGGGCGACAACACTCGTGCCGCCCTTATTACCAGAGGTCTTGCGGAGATCGCCCGTCTCGGCGTTTCCATGAAAGCCGACTCCGCCACCTTCTCCGGTCTGACCGGCGTAGGCGACCTGATTGTCACCTGCACCAGTATGCATTCCAGAAACCACCGTGCCGGCATCCTTATTGGCCAGGGCGTCCCTCCCGAGGAAGCCATCTCCCGGATTGGCATGACCGTCGAGGGCTGCATCGCCGCCCGTACGGCATGGGAGCTCGCCAAGGAACAGGGCGTCTCCATGCCCATCACGGAGCAGCTCTGCCTCGTTCTGGAGGGGAAATCCCCCCGCAGCGCTCTCCACGACCTGATGGGCCGCCCCAACCGCCACGAAAACGAGCGGGTCTGGCTTCAGGGACAGGAATAAAAGAAAGCCGCCCTTCCCTTCTAAGGGAGAGCGGCTTTCTTTATCGAAAAACGTGGGATTGTCCTGCAAAATAAAAACCGCCCGCTAAAAAGCAGGGCGGCTTCTTCTCTTCAGTTTACTTTCTCTTCCCGATCCAGCCAGATGGCCGCAATGTCCAGCGCATTGTAAAGCCCCTGCTTGTCGGCACGCTTTAAAATGAGCTTCTGGGGCGGCAGGGAAAGATCCGTCGCCATCAGCTGTACCGAAATGGCGTCGGAAAGGGTCAGATCCTTGAAATCCTTATGGGACTTCACCTGCAGCATCACCACATACGGATCCCCCATTCTTCCGTAATACATCGTGTCCTTGCAGCGCACGATGGGACGCCCTTTATACATAACCTCTTCTGCCATAAAAATTCCTCCTTCTATTTAAAAGCAAAAAGCAATGATACGATTCCAATAGTTTATCATAATTTATACAGGATGTAAAGGCAAAAAATATGAATTTTTCCTTTTTGGAAAAAAATTAAGAAAACCCGTTGACAAATCATGCCTGAATGTGTATAATAAATCATGTTGTTGCGCGGCAGTTTGAAACGTCCTCGAATGTTCGGTAACAGCAAACGGGGGTATAGCTCAGCTGGTTAGAGCACCTGCCTTACAAGCAGGGGGTCACAGGTTCGAGTCCTGTTGTCCCCACCAAATATAAGGCCTGCTAGCTCAGTTGGTTAGAGCGCTAGCCTGTCACGCTAGAGGTCGTGGGTTCGAGCCCCATGCAGGTCGCCAATTTATGCTTCTGTAGCTCAGTCGGTAGAGCAGAGGACTGAAAATCCTCGTGTCGTTGGTTCGATTCCGACCGGAAGCACCATTGTTCCTTATGCGGACTTAGCTCATCTGGTAGAGCGCCACCTTGCCATGGTGGAGGTAGCGAGTTCGAGCCTCGTAGTCCGCTCCATTATCCTATTCAAACGCCCAGAAATAGGTATCTTTTGCGGGGAAACGTCCTCCGGCCACAGGTTATGAGAATAGCCTGTGGTTCTTTTTTTATCCGATTTGATACCGGATTGTAACGAAAAAACACTTGCTTTTTTCAAAACGCCGAGTTATAATGGAAATCGGACAGATCCCCTGCAAAGGGGCGCTCCGCCGTGGCAGAAAAAGGGCTTTCTGTTGCAGAGAATTGTGAGGTTTGTGAAACTTCACCACAAAATCCGGCAAAACCTCCAAATCGGAAATTTTGCCTGAATTTTTCGAAAAATCTCTTTACAACCGGCTTGAAATTTGCTATAATCGGAGCATAGCTTAGTATTCTGAGGAAAAGTGACTGCTTTGTGCTACCCCAACAGCAGAAAACAGGAGCCGCTCGGAGGAAGAAAAGCCTGTCACAAATCTGTGGAAATTCGGACGCAATCGTCGGAAGATTCCATAGGGCGTTTGACAAATTTATATTTTGGAGGATGAAAAGACATGAAAAAGAGAATTCTTGCTCTGGCGCTGGCTGCGACCACAGCGTTCTCTATGTTCGGCGCTAGCCTGAGCGTATCTGCTGCTGAAGCAGAGAGCACCAAGGTTACTGCGCTGATCAACACCGCTGACTATTCTGAAGTCGTCGGCAGCACCACCTACGCTGTCTATGACGAGTTCATCGAAGACATGGAAGCGGTTCGGGCTCTGATCGTTGAGGACGAGAGCGAGGCTGTTGATGCTACCAAGTACATCTATGCCTACGATTACACCTCTGCTTCTTGGACCAATTTCCAGAATGCTCTGGACGCTGCTCTGGAAGCTGGCGTTGACACCTCTGCTGCTTACGTCACTGTGTACACCACTCTGGCTGAGGCTGTGAAGACTGCTGCTGCCAATCTGGCTCTTGACAAGAACAATGGCTACACCGCCAGTGCTCTGAGAAACAGCCTGCTGAGATCTTATGACTCCGCTAAAGCTGCTGTCAACAAGCTGAACGAGGCTGACTACGATGAAGCTACCAAGGCTGCTCTGACCAAGGTGAAGGCTCTGTTCGCCGCAGAATCCACCACTAAGGCCAACTCTGAGCTGGTTTACGCTGTCGCTGAGTACGAGAGCTTCGTTGAGAACGCCGGCCTGGCCGACATCGACGATGTTCTGTACGATGCCATCGATGCTTTGATCGAGAAGGCTGAGAGAGTTCTCGAGTACCGTGACGAGTACAAGACCACCACTGCTGCCAACAAGGCTTTTGAGACCCTGGAGAAGAAGCTGGACGCTGCTTATGCTGTTTCCGGCGACTACAGTGTCACCAACAGCAAGCTGACCACCGTGAAGACCGAGCTCGAAGCCGCTCTGAATGCTGTCGCTCGCTTTGGCACCGCTGCTTCCAAGGCTACCAAGGACGCTTTGACTGCTGCTATTAAGAAGGCTGACGCTTGCAAGGCTGATGTTGGCTACACCACTACCGGCACCTCCGATTCTGTCAAGGCTTTCGACGCTGCTTATGCTGCTGCTAAGGCTATCACCGTTGCTGACACCGAGCACGTCGTTGCTGATGCTACCGACGCTCTGCTGGATGCCATTGATGGCCTGAAGGTCACCCCTGCTAAGGGCTCTGAGGCTCTGGCTGCTCAGGAAGATCTCGAGGCCGCTGGCGTGTTTGGCCTGGTTGAGTCCGACTACACCGCTGCTTCTTGGAAGAAATTCGACGCTGCTATGGCTGCCTATGATTCCGCTGTCACCTCTAAGGAACTGTCCGACGCTGTCGATGCTGTTAAGAAGGCTGCCGAGGATCTGAAGGCTGTCAGCGCCCGTACCGAGAAGAACGAGTTCAAGGCTCTGCTGAAAGAAGCTCAGGCTCTTGCTAAGGACACCAAGGCTCAGGCTACCAAGTCTCAGGCTGCTGTCGACTCCTTCAAGGCTGCTGTTGCTAAGGCTGAAAAAGCTACCCCCAAGACTGTTTCTCAGTATGAGGCTCAGATCTCTGCTCTGACTGCTGCTATCGACGCCTACAAGAACAACAAGGTTGTTGACGCTTATGAAGGCTGGGCTTACGACAACGGCACCTGGTACTTCTACGTCAAGGGCGAGAAGGCCACTGGCTGGGCCTGGGATGGCAAGAACTGGTACTACATGAACGACAAAGGTGTCATGCAGACCGGCTGGCAGAAGGTCGACGGCGCTTGGTACTACCTCAACACTTGGGGCGGCATGGCCAAGGGCTGGGCTAAGGTCAACAACACCTGGTACTACCTGAACCCCAACGGCGGCAAGATGGTTGCTAACGGCTGGAACTGGATCAACGGCAAGTGCTACTACTTCTACGCTTCCGGTGCTATGGCTGCTAACACCACCGTCAACGGCTACAAAGTCGGTGCCGACGGCGCTTGGATCAAGTAATTGATTCTCAAGTCACAACAAAGAGACCTGCTGAAAAGCAGGTCTCTTTTCTTATATTCAGGCGGTTGAAAAACCGGCAGGAGTGTGGTATAATCGTTTCACTAGGGCTTTGGAGGAACGTTTTATGAATCTCGACTATCTCCCGAATCGGATTACCAGCCCCGATATCCCGGAAGGCCACGTTCAAGGCATTGCCGTGGATACGGAAAGGGGCTTTGTCTATTATTCTTTCACTACCCTGCTGCTGAAAACGGATCTGACGGGTCGCCCACTGGGCAGCGTCGTCCGTCTGGCGGGGCATCTGGGTTGCATCACCTTCTGCCCCGAGGACGGAAACGTCTACGGCTCCCTGGAGCAGAAACACGACGCCATCGGTGCCGGCATCATCCGCCGCACCGGCTGGGATCCTTCCTGTGAGGATGCCTTCTATCTGGTTCGCTTTGATACGGATAAGATCACCCGTATGGGCATGGACGCCGAAAAAGACGGCGTGATGACGGCGGTTTATTTGCGGGATGTGGTGCGTGATTACCGGGAAACCGACGAGGCCAGCGGGAAACCTCACCGCTACGGCTGCAGCGGCATCGACGGTTTGGGTTACGGCCCCGCTTTCGGCGCTCCGGCGGATTCCTCCAAAAAATTCATGGTTTGTTACGGCGTTTACGGTGACACAAGCCGGGAGGACAACGACTGTCAGGTCATCTCCCAGTACGACCCTACCGTTTTTGCCGCATTTGCAAAACCCCTGAACCAGTCCTTGCCTCACCACTCTGGCCCGGATCACTACGAAGAACGGTACTTTTTTTACACCGGGAACACCGTCTATGGTGTGCAGAATCTGGAATATGAACCCTCTCGCCGGCAGTGGCTGGTGGCCGTGTATCGGGGGCAGAAGGAAACGTTCACCAACTTCCCAATGTTCGTAATCGACGGCGCAGCCGCCCCACAGCTCCGGGAGTTGGCCGGCCGGAAGGGCGAAATGGGACTGGTATTGCCGCAGGCAGCAGGCGGACTTCCCGGAAAAGCCGAGCTTTCCGGCTTGGAGTTCCGCTTTGGGCAGACCGGGATCGCCGCTTTGGGCGACGGAACTCTGTATTTTTCGCAGGATGGCTCCCATCCGGAAGAGAAAACGTTCTACACCACGCTGGTACACTATAAACGGCAGGACGATCCGAACACGCCGTTTCTTGAATTGGCATAAAAAGTCCCCGGCAGCTTGAATCGGCTGCCGGGGATTTGTGCTTCTTATTTTGAATCGTGCTACATTTTCCGAAATCGAAAGAAATAGGAAAGATTCATGAGAATGCTTGGCTCCTCCCCGACCGTGAGAGACAGCCGCACGCCGTCCATTTCAAGACTCCGGGGAATCACCAGCGCCGGCAGGACCATGAAAAGAATGGTGCGGCAGAAAGAATAAAGGAAGTTCGACCGTCGCTTAGGGTGTGAACCATCCGGAAGTAAACACATTGATCGCCATCATCAAAAAGCTGGTCGCAACGATTCGGAAACCATGAAGGGCGATTTTTGCCACAGCTATACTGCCCTTTGCAAAAATGAACGACAGCTCCACCAAGAAATAGCTGAGAGCTGTCACAACTGCGGCGGTCACGGTCAAGGTCACCACACTGATCCGGAACAGCCGGGAGAGTCGCCGCTTGTCGTCCCGCCCAAAATGGTAGCTGACCACCGGTGAAACGCCGTTGATATATCCCCGGAACAATCTGCCGAACAACCCCTGCGCATACCAGATGATGCTCAGGGAAGCCATGCCATCCGAGCACCCAATTCCAATGGAGAAGGCCAGTATGCTGCCATTTCCGAAGAGCCGTTGATGCAGCTGTCCAGAATGGTCCTCAGCCGCCATTTCGGTCGGACGATCCGCAAAACCTGCTTGCGGTTCACGTAGAACCAGACGATCCAGACCAACTGGGGTACCGCATAGCCGATTCCGGTAGCAATGGCCACCCCGGATAGCCCCAAAAAGGCCCATGAAAAGCTAGCCAGCACGATGTTCACCGTCCTGCCGAGTACCGAAAAAAAGGCTCCCAGCCCGGTCTTTCCTACGGTGATGAAGCTCAACTGGAACACCATGCCGAAGATGGCGAAAGGAGATTTTAAATGCGAAGGGATCTGAAGCCAGCTTGTATTTTTCCGCTCCGTCGCAGCAGACCGGAATGCCGAACAAAACAAAAAAACCGGCAGATCATAAAAGATCTGCCGGTCTTTGGAGGCGTCACCCAGAATCGAACTGGGGGTGAAGGAGTTGCAGTCCTCTGCCTTACCGCTTGGCTATGACGCCGAAAAATGGAGCGGACTACGAGGCTCGAACTCGCTACCTCCACCATGGCAAGGTGGCGCTCTACCAGATGAGCTAAGTCCGCATAAGGAACAATGGTGCTTCCGGTCGGAATCGAACCAACGACACGAGGATTTTCAGTCCTCTGCTCTACCGACTGAGCTACAGAAGCATAAATTGGCGACCTGCATGGGGCTCGAACCCACGACCTCTAGCGTGACAGGCTAGCGCTCTAACCAACTGAGCTAGCAGGCCATTTCAATTCAGTGAACGAATATTATTATACACATTCCAAACGGGTTTGTCAACAGTTTTTTTGAAAAAAGCGGTTTTTTTGCTCGACAAAATCCCTTGATTTTCGTCGAAGGCTATTATATAATAAAAGTGATCTTCTATTCGCATTTCTGAAAGGGTGAAACCATGAATTCTGCAAAAACCGGCCGGATTATCCGGATCATCGTTACCGTCCTGCTGATCCTGCTGATCCTTGTAAGCCTGACGGGGATCGTTCTGTTTGGCACGGGTGTGCGCAACACGAAACAGACGGGGACCTTTAATCTTTTTGGTCGGAGCTATCATCTCAATAAAAGCACTGCCATGGAACCGGATCTGGAAAAAAATGATCTGGTCGTAGTAAGACACCTGTCCTTCTCTCAGCTGAAGGAGGGCGATCTGATGGCCTTTTACATGGAAGAGGATGGAAAAGAGCACCTGCTCATCCGGCGGATCCAGTCCATCCGGGGTATCACCTACACGGTGGAGGACAACAGCGGCGAGGGCTTTGAGGTCTCGGCGGATACCTGCCGGATCCTGGGGAAAGCTACTTCTAAGAGTACCACACTGGGAAAGGCCGTACTGTTTTTGCAGACCTCCGAGGGTCGGACGATCTTCTACGGCTGGACGGCGGGAGTAACGGCTTTCCTGCTGGGGCTTACGATTTTGGTCCATGTGCTGGGAAAGCTTCTTTTTGGAAAACCGGTGGAAAGCGACGGGCCGGTGGACGCCCTTACGGGGCAGCCGCTGTCGTTTGACGAACCTATCACCATTGAAACAGGGGCAAAGCGGAGGTAAAACGTCGGAAGAAACGGGCGGACGCTTTGGCACTTGCTGACAGCGTTCGCCGCTTTTTGTGTAAGGGGGACATTATGAGGAGAAATTTGCTGGTTGCCCAGTCCGGAGGCCCCAGTGCGGCCATCAACGCAACGCTGGCAGGCGTGATCGCCGCCGCAAGGAAATCGGATAAGGTGGGCCGGGTCTACGGTGCAAAGCACGGCATCGAAGGGGTCATCAAGGGACTTTTGGTGGATCTCAGCGGCTTTACGGATTATGAGAAGCTGAAGGCAACCCCTGCTATGGCACTGGGTTCCTGTCGCTATAAGTTGCCGTCGGTGGACGATCCGGCAGCAGACGACTACCTGAAGATCCGGGAGACCTTCCGGAAATACGAAATCGGCACCTTCCTCTACATCGGCGGGAACGACAGCATGGACACCGTCCGGAAGCTGTCGGAACTGTTTGCTGGGGAGGCGGACGCACCGGTGGTGGTCGGCGTCCCCAAGACCATCGACAACGACCTGCCCCTGACGGATCACACTCCCGGGTATGGGAGTGCTGCCAAATATCTGGCGGTAACTATGGGGGAGATCATCCGGGACACCTCCATTTATGCCGTTCCGGCAGTGACCATCGTGGAGATCATGGGCCGGAATGCCGGGTGGCTGACTTTGGCGGCGGCCCTGCCCCGATTCGTAGGCGGCAGCAAGCCGGACATTGTGGCGATCCCGGAAGTCCCCTTCAATGAAGAAGACTTCATCCAACGGGTGCGGGACGCCCATCGCCGCTCCCCCAATGTGGTGGCAGTGGTCAGCGAAGGTCTCCGGACGAAAGACGGCAATTACGTCGGAAGCCAGACCAAGAGCGGAGTCGTGGACATCTTCGGCCACACCTATTTAAGCGGCGTGGGCAAATATCTGGAATGTCTGGTTAGCGAGAAGATCGGCTGCAAGGTCCGTTCCATTGAGCTGAACCTGATGCAGCGCTGCTCCTCCCATCTGGCTTCCTTCCAGGATCTGGAAGAAGGCTTTGCCATCGGCAAGGAAGGCGTAGCGGCAGCGCTCCGGGGAGAAAGCGGAAAGATGGTGGCCGTGAAGCGGCTGTCCAATAGTCCCTATGCCATCGGGCTGGAAACGGTAGAGGTCACGGGTGTGGCCAATAAAGAGCAGCTGGTTCCGGAAAAATGGTGGGATCTGGAGGATCCTCGGGTGCAGGCAGAGATCTGCAGTTACATCCTCCCGCTGATTAAGGGCGAAGTCCCCCAGTTCAAGAATGAATTCGGCTTAAACGACTATGTGATTTTTGAATAAAAGTGGCAGAGGCTTGCCGATGGGCGGCCTCTGCTTTTTATTACTATTTGTATTCTTTTCGATAATTTACCCATTTTGTACAAAATGAGCGAACGTCGTTTTTCGCTGGCGGGGATTGCCTTTGATATTCCGGCGGCTTCCTTCACATAGTAAAGGTGCGCAATGCGCAGAGGGAGAGATGGTATGCGAAAGGCGATCCGAACCCTGTCGCTGTTTGTCACGGTCGTTGTGATGACAGTGATGGGATATGTTGGTTATTTGAATCTGGAGCTTCCGGACCGGTTTTATGTGACCGGGACAGAAGAATTTTCCATGGAGCAGCTCCCGACGGTCACGGCTGCGGAGAAGCTTCCGAAAGAAAGCCAGGCTGGGGTCAGCACTTCCCGGGTGTTGGAAACGAAGCTGCGGCTCTGCGGGCTGATCCCCATTAAAACAGTGAACCTCCAGAAGGTGGAAACGCCCTATGTGGTTCCTTGCGGCACGCCCTTCGGGCTGAAAATGCTGACGGAGGGCGTGGTGGTGGTCGGGCTTAACCCGGTGGAAACGGAAGCGGGTACGATCTGCCCTGCAAAAGAAGCAGGTGTCCGGAAAGGCGACGTGATCTTAAGGGCCGGGGGAAAGGCGGTATCCGGCAACCGGGAGCTGGCCGAGATCGTCCGGGCGTCCGAAGGGAAGTCGGTTTCCCTGCTTTTAAAGCGGGACGGCGTGGAACTGACTTTGCAGGTAGTCCCGGTAAAAGCTGCTTCCGATGAGGTTTACCGCTGCGGCATCTGGGTGCGGGACTCCTCGGCGGGGATCGGGACGGTGACGTTTTATGACCCGTCCACCGGGGTATTCGGCGGGCTGGGCCACGCCGTCTGCGACGTAGACACCGGCGGGGTCATGCCGTTGGCAGAAGGACAGGTGGTTCCGGTGAGCATCCATGGGGTTCAAAAAGGGGAAGCCGGAACCCCGGGGGAGCTTCAGGGAAGTTTTCTGACGACCCTTTCCTGCGGGGAACTGCGGAAAAACACCGAAACCGGGGTCTACGGCGTCCTGAACCGGAATCCGGCAGCCGGACGGGAGGCCATCCCCATTTGCCTGCGGCAGGAGGTGAAGGAAGGACCGGTGCAGATCTTGACCACGATTTCGGGGACAGAACCGGCGCTTTACGATGCGGTGATCGAAAAGGTGAGTTTGGGGGATCATACACCGACCAAAAACCTGATCCTGCGGATCACCGATCCGGAGCTGCTTTCAAAAACCGGCGGCATCGTTCAGGGGATGAGCGGATCACCCATTCTGCAGGACGGAAAGCTGGCGGGAGCGGTAACTCATGTGTTCGTCAACGATCCCACCCGAGGCTATGGAATTTTTGCGGAAAATATGCTGGATGCCGCCCGGTGAGAAGACGGTTTGACAGAGATCTTACTGGAAACAAAGGCATCCTTTACGAGAGAAACGAAGGAGCATTTGTTTCGCTATTATCGGCAATATTCCGATTATTTTCGGTTTTTCCCGTTAGAAAATCTTACAGAATTTACAAAAACATTTTGTGCAGAAAAAGCGTTGAAAAATTGAAAAACTTGTGCTAAAATATGAATAAACCAAGAACGCTGCAGCAGATTGATAAGAATGGAGGAATTCGGTTTGGATTTGCGTAAAAAGGTCCTGATCGGCGATGACAGTGCCGATTTTGGAGCAATTTGTCAGAATGCTTTAAGGGAAAAGGGCTACGAAGTGTTGCTCCGCAAGAAGGATGGTTTCGAGATCCTTTCTGCGATTTCTTCCGAAAAACCGGATCTGGTAGTCATGAGCGCTCTGATGATCCATGTGGACGCACTGGGGATCATTCGGAGCTTCAAAGGCCGGACAGACACGCCACGGTTCATCGTCACGTCCGCTTTTGATAATCCGCTGATCTCCCGGGAAGTGATGCAGTCTCCCAACTGTTCGTATATGCTGGAGCCCTTTGAGCTTCCGGAGCTTTACGACCGGATCGATATGCTCTTCGGCTTCGATATGCCCAAAGCCAAGGCACTGTCCCGGAAGAGCTATACCGATCACGATCTGGAAGTGATGATCACCGAGATCATCCATCAGATCGGCGTCCCCGCCCATATCAAGGGATACCACTATCTGCGGGAAGGGATCCTTCTTTCCGTGAAGGACATGGGCATGATCAATTCGGTGACGAAGCTTTTGTATCCCACGGTGGCAAAGAAGTTCGGAACCACGGCTTCCCGGGTGGAGCGGGCAGTGCGCCATGCCATCGAGGTCGCATGGGACCGGGGCGATGTGGATACGCTGGATTCCTATTTCGGCTACACCGTTCAGAACAGCCGGGGTAAGCCCACCAATTCGGAGTTCATCGCTATGATCGCCGACAAGATCCGGATGAAGATCCGCAGCGACGGGGCGGACCGTCTGGTTCAGTAGCTTTTTCTTCTGCAGGTGCTTCCTTCCTTTTTTCGGGAGGGGCGCCTGCTTTTTGTTTTGAACGGCGGTAAGAATCGGAGCGAAAGGGCAAGAATTGTGAATAAAAAATTGAACAAAAATCATTTTTCGCATTTTAATTCTAAAAATCTTCAAACTTTAGGCTGAAAATTTTGACGCTGATTTTCAAAAAAGGCTTTTCTTTCTGAAGAAAATGTGCTAAAATAAAACAATACACTCTTGCCGGTACATTTTACCGGAGAGACGGAAGGGAGGATCCGGAATGGAAACGAAGCGGAAGATCTACCTGATCACCGGCCACTACGGCAGCGGGAAAACCAATTTTGCCGTCAATCTGGCACTTTCTGAGCGGAAGCTGGGAAGAACGGTGACCTTGGTGGATCTGGACATTGTGAACCCCTACTTCCGCAGCGCAGACTTTGCTTCCCTGCTGCAGGAGGAGGGGATCGGGCTGGTTTCGCCGGTTTATGCCAATACCAATCTGGACATCCCGGCTTTGAGTGGGGCGGTGGATGCGGTTTTTGACAACGGCGGAGAACGTGTTATAATAGACGTAGGCGGAGACGACGCCGGAGCCATCGCTCTGGGACGGTATGCGCCTGCTATCGCACGGCATGACTACGAGCTTTTGTATGTGGTCAACCGCTGCCGTTATCTGACCCAGACGCCGGAGGAAGCCCTTTCGGTGCTGCGGGACATTGAAGCGGTGTCCCGGCTCCGCCCCACCGGTGTGGTAAACTGCACCAACCTAGGGGAGGAAACGACCCGGGAGCTGGTGGAGCAGTCGGCGGATTTTGCCGCACAGGTGGCGGAGCTTGCCGGCGTCCCCCTGACCTGCACGGCCTTCGACCGGCAGCTTGGGGAAATAAAAGCGCCGAAGCCGTATCCGGTGACGGTCTATGTGAAAAAGCCGTGGGAGGATCCCGCGTAGAGAGAAAGAAGGAATCAGTATGGCAAAGGTTACCATCAATCAGGACCGCTGCAAGGGCTGCGGACTCTGTGTGTCGGTATGTCCGAAGAAGGTTCTCGCCCTGGATACCGGCAAGCTGAACCGCAAGGGTTACAATCCCGCCGCACCGGTCCATCCGGAGGACTGCATCGGCTGCGCCATGTGCGCCATGATGTGCCCGGACTGCGTTATCACGGTGGAGAAATAAGGGAGGAAGAGAAGCATCATGGGAGAAAAATATCTGATGAAGGGGAACGAAGCCCTGGCAGAAGCTGCGATCCGCAACGGCTGCAAGTACTTTTTCGGCTACCCCATCACCCCTCAGACGGAGGTCGCCGCTTATATGGCCAAGCGTCTTCCCAAGATCGGGGGCACCTATCTGCAGGCGGAAAGCGAAGTCGCCGCCATCAATATGGTTTTAGGCTGCGCTTCCACGGGGACCCGCTGCCTGACTTCCTCCTCTTCCCCCGGAATCAGCCTGAAAGGCGAGGGAATCTCCTATCTGATCGGTTCGGATCTTCCCTGCGTCATCATCAACGTCATGCGGGGCGGCCCCGGACTGGGCGGTATCCAGCCTTCCCAGGCGGACTACTGGCAGGCCACGAAGGCTCCCGGCCACGGCGACGGGCAGGTGCTGGTTTTTGCGCCTTCCTCCGTGCAGGAGATCGTCAACCTGATTGGACAGGCCTTTGATCTGGCGGAGACCTACCGGATGCCGGCTATGATCTTAGCCGACGGCATGCTGGGTCAGATGATGGAGCCGGTGGTGTTCCCGGAGACCGCTCCGGCGGAGCACGACAAATCCTGGGCGCTGACCGGCACGAAAAATGAGCGGAAGCCCAACATCATCAACTCCCTTTACTTACAGCCTCAGCAGCTGGAAGACACCGTCATTGCCCGGCAGAAGCGCTATGACGTCATCAAGGAGAAGGAAGTCCAGCTGGAGACCCAGTTCATGGACGACGCTGAGTTTGCGGTAGTCGCTTACGGCGCTACCTCCCGTGTGGTGAAATCGGCGGTTGCCAAGGCCCGGGAAAAAGGCATCAAGGTCGGCCTGATCCGGCCGATCACCCTGTGGCCCTTCCCCATGAAGGAGATCGGGGAAGCCGCAAAGAAGGTCAAAGCCATGCTGACCGTGGAAATGAGCATGGGCCAGATGGTGGAGGACGTCCGCCTTGCCGCCAACGGAGCCTGCCCGGTGGGCTTCTACGGACGCACCGGCGGCATTGTGCCGACCCCTGCCGAAGTTCTGGCGGAGATCGAAAAAATGGCAGGAGGTGCCCGATAATCATGGCCATCGTGTTTCAAAAAACCAAGGGTCTGACCGATAAGGAGACCCATTACTGCCCCGGCTGCACCCACGGCATCATCCACCGTCTGGTGGCGGAGTGTCTGGAGGAGCTGGGCGTGCTGGGCGACGCCATCGGCGTTGCGCCGGTAGGCTGTGCCGTTATGGCATACGATTACTTCAACTGTGATATGGTGGAGGCCCCCCATGGGCGTGCTCCCGCCGTCGCCACCGGCATCAAGCGTGCCAAGCCCGATAATGTGGTCTTCACCTATCAGGGCGATGGCGATCTGGCCGCCATCGGCACCGCCGAGACCGTCCATTCCGCCACCCGGGGCGAGAACATCACCGTCATCTTCGTGAACAACGCCATTTACGGCATGACCGGCGGCCAGATGGCCCCCACCACCCTTCCCGGACAGGTGACCCAGACCACCCCCTATGGCCGTGACGTCAACTATTCCGGCTATCCCGTCCGGATCTGCGAGATGCTGTCCACTCTGAGCGGCGTCGCCTACGCCGAGCGGGTGGCCGTGAACAACGTCCCAAATATCCGTAAGGCAAAAGCCGCCATCAAAAAGGCTTTGACGGCTCAGATCGGGAAGAAGGGCTTCTCCATCGTGGAAGTCCTTTCCGGCTGCCCCACCAACTGGGGCATGACGCCGCAGGAGGCGCTGCAGTGGATTGACGACAAGATGATCCCCTACTACCCTCTGGGTGTGTATAAAGACGAAACGGAGAAAGGGGTGCACGCACAATGATCCTCAATATGCTGATCGCCGGCTTCGGCGGACAGGGCGTTCTGTTTATGGGGAAGGTGGCGGCTTATACTGCGATGGTGGATGACCGCTGCGTTTCGTGGCTTCCCTCTTACGGCCCGGAGATGCGGGGCGGCACGGCCAACTGCTCCGTCTGCATCGATAACGATCCTATCGGCTGCCCCATGGTGCTGGAGCCGGAGACGCTGGTGGTATTGAACACTCCCTCTTACGATAAGTTCGTGAATGCCGTCCAGCCCGGCGGGCAGATCTTCATCGACAGCGCCCTGATTGATGCCAAGTGCCCCCGGACCGACATCAAGGCCCACTACATCCCCTGCACCCAGATGTCCAAGGACGAAGGGCTTTCCGGCCTTGCCAACATCATCATGCTGGGAAAGGTCCTGCGGGAAACGCATTTTACCTCCTTCGAGTCCCTCTGCGAGGCCATGCGCAAGTGTATCCCTCCGAAAAAGGCGCATCTGACCGATGCGAACCTGAAGGCTCTGAAGTTGGGCTACGACTACGCCGACTGATAAAAACCGCACCGTTTTCTTCGGAGGACGGTGCGGTTTTTCTTGTCTCCCCCGGACGGAAAATTCCGCCTTGACAAAAAATAAGGGGTGTAGTAAAATAAATCTAATAGGGAATCGTGAAACGCCGCCGTTGTCTTGACAAAGCGGTGTTTCGTGGTATTTACAGGAAAAAGCCGCTGTGGCGGTCTTTTGTGAAGTTGATACAAAAAGGGGTAATTGAAGTGGCATTTTATTTTTCAGAACCGTCTCATACCTTCAGCGAGTACCTGCTCGTTCCGGGCTACTCCTCTGCGGAGTGCATTCCCGATAACGTCAGCCTGAAGACGCCGCTGGTGAAATTCAAAAAGGGCGAAGAGCCTGCGATCTCCATGAACATCCCCATGACCTCCGCCATCATGCAGGCCGTCTCCGACGACAACATGGCTGTGGCGCTGGCAAGAGAGGGCGGCATCTCCTTCATCTACGGCTCCCAGACCATTGAGAGCGAGGCGGAGATGGTGGCCAGAGCCAAGTCCTATAAGGCGGGCTTTGTGGTCAGTGACTCCAACATTACCCCCGACGGCACCATGGCCGATGTGATGGCCCTGAAAGAGCAGACCGGCCACTCCACCGTTGCCGTTACCGACGACGGCACCGCTCACGGCGTTCTGCTGGGCATCGTCACCAGCCGGGACTATCGTGTGAGCCGGATGGACCCCTCCACCAAGGTCCGGGACTTCATGACCCCCTTCGACAAGCTGATTTACGCCCCCAAGGGCACTACCTTAAAGGAAGCCAACGACATCATCTGGGAGCATAAGCTGAATTCCCTGCCCCTGGTGGATGAAAACGGCCATCTGGAGTACATGGTTTTCCGGAAAGACTATGCTTCCCACAAGGAGAACCCCAACGAGCTGCTGGACGCCAACAAGCGGTATGTGGTCGGCGCCGGCATCAACACCAGAGACTACGAGGAGCGGATCCCTGCTCTGCTGGCTGCAGGCGCTGACGTGCTCTGCATCGACTCCTCCGAAGGCTTTACCGAGTGGCAGAAACGGGTTCTGACCTTCGTTCGGGAAAAATACGGCGACACCGTGAAGATCGGCGCCGGCAACGTGGTGGATAAGGAAGGCTTCCTCTTCTTAGCCGAGTGCGGCGCTGACTTCATCAAGGTCGGCATCGGCGGCGGTTCCATCTGCATCACCCGGGAGCAGAAGGGCATCGGCCGTGGACAGGCTACCGCCCTGATTGAAGTGGCCGAGGCACGGAACGAGTATTATGAGAAGACCGGCATTTACATTCCGATCTGCTCTGACGGCGGCATGGTTTACGACCACCACATCACGCTGGCTCTGGCTATGGGTGCAGATTTCATGATGCTGGGACGGTACTTCGCCCGGTTCGATGAAAGCCCCACCCACAAGATCAACATCAACGGCAGCTATGTAAAGGAATATTGGGGCGAAGGCTCCGCCCGTGCCCGGAACTGGCAGCGCTACGACATGGGTGGCGCAAAGAAGCTGTCCTTCGAGGAAGGCGTTGATTCCTACGTTCCTTACGCCGGCAGTCTCCACGATAACGTGACCCTGTCCCTCAGCAAGGTGCGCTCCACCATGTGCAACTGCGGCGCTCTCACCATTCCCGAGCTGCAGCAGAAAGCAAAGCTGACCCTGGTTTCCGCAACCAGCATCATCGAGGGCGGCGCCCACGACGTTATGCTCAAAGAGAACGGGGCTTCCAAGGCAAAATAAAGAGTGCAAAAGACCGGCTGGACTTTCAGCCGGTCTTTTCTTGCCGATTTAGCTGACACGATGGTCGATTGAATACTGTAAGTATTTTACAGGCTCGCTCCAGGTTCCGCTGATCTCTTCAAGCCCATTCCAGTCGGTCCAAATTGGCGAACGGCGGTATAAGTGCCTTGATTTTCGTAAAATTTGATTCGATCTTCACGAGAGTTAGCAGTGGAATTAGCTTCGAGCGAAAACGTTGTGGTCGAAGACAATTGTATCGTTTGTCCTTTTGCCACAGAGATGATGAATTCGTTTTTAGTCATAACATTGTATTGAGTTGTAGTTTTGTTTGCTTTGCTGATTTTGTCAACATACTGTGGTGCAATTTCAGGGACAGTTGGCTCGGGAACTTCATAGTATCCGTATATTGTAATCTGCACTGCATCTGGATATTCGTTTTGAAGCTCTTCCAGAATGTTTTCAGGAATTTCAACGTCTGAGTCAATTGCAATATCAGGAAGTGTGTGATTGAATGTTGATTCGTGAGCAGATACAGGAGAAGCAAAGAAACAACAAGTAAGCACGAGAGAAATTGTCAAACTTAAAAACTTTTTCATAAAGAGCCTCCTTCATACAGACGATAGTGAATGTTAATTTTGTAAATGATCCTCCTTTCATCTGCATTGCAGCACAGTTTATTCGAAAATAAAATTAACAATTTGGACAAGATTTCAATTTTAATATTCTGTATAATATTTATACAATCAGTCTATCTGGAGGCGAAAAATATGTTGAAAAGAAAGGCAACAATCATTGCCTGCACACTTGCAACAACGTTAACCTGTTTGTTTTCTTCCTGCGGGCAGAAAGCGGAAGCGCCTTCGGTCTGCGGCTACAACGCCCGGATCCTCTCCGTCGACTCGGCGGCGGGGACCTGCACGCTTGCTTCGGAAGACAGCACGAAGCTGACGGCGGAGGTCTTTACGGCAGACTGCTCCGACGCCGTCCTGACGGAACTTTCGAAGCCGGAAGAACCGGATCCTTCCCAGCCGGACGACGTTCAGGTGGAAGAGATCCCGCTTTCCGATTTTGCACCGGGGGACAAGGTCGTGCTGACCTTCCCCATTCCGGAAGAAGGGAAAGACGAATGGGTCGACGTGGCCCAGATGCAGAAGACCTATCTTGCAGAGGAATAAGCATAAGGGGACAGAGCGGATCTGTCCCCTTTTTTTGAAAGGAGTCGTTTTTATGACGGACATTTCCCGGCTGATCACAGCCATGAGCGAGTATGAGGCGGGCTGCCCCCAGCGGATCCACCACTTTCTGAAGGTCTACGCCTTTGCCAAGGCCATCGGGGAGCAGGAAGGGCTGCCGCCGGAAACCCAGCGGATCTTAGAGGGGGCGGCGGTGGTCCACGATGCGGGGATCCGGCCGGCTCTGGAAAAATACGGTTCCCCGGCGGGGCCGTATCAGGAAAAGGAAGGCCCGGCAGTGGTGAGGGAGATGCTTACGAAGCTGGGAAACTGGATGCCGGAGGAGACGGAGCGGATCTGCACCCTGGTCGGGCGGCACCATACCTATGAAGGGATCGACGGCTTGGACTGCCAGATCCTGATCGAAGCGGATTTTCTCGTGAACCTCTACGAAGAAGGCGAGACTGCCCAGGCGGCGGAGCAGGTGAAGCAGAAGATCTTCCGGACGGCGGCAGGGATCCGTTTCCTGGAGGAGCTTTTCCTCGCCGATCCGGATTTCCTCAAAAACTGACATTTTTTATGGAAAAGGGTGACAAAACCCGAAAAGTATGGTACAATCAAAAAGACTTATCCAGAAAGGAAGCGAAACGATGAAACGATTCTTAAAAAGAGCGGCGGTGCTTGCGCTGTGCCTGACGATGATCTTGGGTCTGACCAGCTGCGGGAGCCTTTCAAACCTGATCAAGTCCGGCTTTGACGCCAGCGGATACGTAGAAGGCATCCTCGACTGCACCTATAAGGGCGAGTATGAGGAGTACCGGAAGCTGACCAATGCCACGGAAGAGGAAGCACAGTCTGCATATGACAACGGCATCGACGTGGAGGTGCAGACCTTTATGGACTGGTGCAGCATTGATGCGGATCTTGCCTCTGATGAGTTTGTGGAAGACCTGAAGGATTTCTACAAGCGGGTCTATCAGAAATCCAAATACGAGGTCAAGGACGCTGCCAAATCTGACAACGGCTATTATGTAGAAGTCATCATTGAGCCCATCGACATCTTTACGTTGGCAATGGACGATATGAAGGCGTTCGTGGACGATTTTGTGACACGGGCGGAAAACGGTGAGTTTGAGGATTACACCGAAGAGGAGTACGAAGCCGAATACGACAACGGCCTTCTGGACGTCTGCAAGAGCTATGAAAGTAAGATGGGCTATCTGGAGTCTGTCAACATCGTGGTGACTGTGGCGGCCGATGAGGACGGCGTTTACAACGTGAGCAACGAAGACTTCGCCCGCCTGGACGCAAAGATCATCCAGTATCCGTAAAACCATAGGACCGCTGCAGCTTTGACCGGCTGCGGCGGTTTTCTTTGGTTACGGAAGCCACTGCTCTGTCGGCGGAGGTATCCCGCAAAAATGCTGTTGTTTCAAGTATCGAGCGAAGCAAGCTGATAATCGGAAGCTTTTTCCACAACAGAAGGCTTTCGACAAGAGGACAACCGCCCATTTGCAGGCGGTGGGACAGGCAAAATAAATTCCCGCGCGTCTCGAGACGTTTTCCGGCAACAGGCTCTTATAGGGTCGGCAGTTATGACCTTAGGAGGGCAAATGGAATTCCGGGAGCTTTTTGATCGGACGCCGGAACAAATCCGGGAGCTGACCGAGGTGTGGGGGCGCTCCGTCCGGGCGACCCATGGCTTCTTGACGGAAGCGGAGATCCGGCGGATCCGGGGAGATGTGCCCCATGCGAAGTGCCCCATCTGGTTGCGGCGGAAGAAAAAGGGCGGTATCTGGTATTTTTAGGGGCGTCGGAAGGGACGCTCTTCTTAGCTTCGGAGGAGCGGGGAAAGGGGATCGGGCGGCAGCTTTTGGAGCTGGGGATCCGGAAATACGGCGTCCGGGAGCTGACGGTCAACGAACAGAACCCGAATGCGGTGGATTTTTATACCCGCATGGGCTTTGTCCCGTATAAGCGGACGGAGACCGATGAAGAAGGCGGGCCGTCCCCGTTTCGCTATATGCGGCTCTAAGAAAAGGCTGCCTCGGAGGGGTGAACCTCCGGGGCGGCTTTTTCTGTGGACTTCCTGCCGATTCGCTGTGGAAGGGCGGAAAAAGGAGGTTTCTTTGGGTGGGAAAAAGGGACGTTTCAGGGAACGAAAAGGTACTTTAAGGGAAAAGGAAAGGTTCTCAGCGGCGTTCAAAAATTGTTTTTGATTTTCATCAAACTTTCACTTTCGCTTCAAATGACTATCACAAGCGGGGGGTATTCTAGAAGCAAGGAAATCACCGGGCCTTGAAAAAGAGGTTCCCGGATCCGCTTTTTAAAAAGGAGCGATTGATATGATGAACGATTACAACCAGAACTTTAACAGGAACCCTCAGCCTCCGAAAAAGGAGCGTTCCCCTTACCTGACCAAAAAGATGGGTGCTATTCTTGCGGCCCTCTGCATCCTGGCTTCGGGCAGCGCCGGTTTTGCCGGCGGCGTGCTGATGAAGAGCAGCTCCGGCGTGCAGGCTGACAGCGCGTCTTCCTCCGCCAGCAGCGAAAGCGTTTCGTCTTCGGACAGCGCTTCTTCCAGCGGAACCGCCAGCACGGTGGGACATTCATCCCTGACGGTTTCTTCCGGGTCTTCCACGGACGGGGATCTGACCGTGAGCCAGATCGCTGCACAGACCGCCAACTCTGTGGTAGAGATCACCACCGAAAGCACGACTTATGATATGTACATGCGCCAGACCGTCAGCGAGGGCGCCGGCAGCGGCGTAATCCTGACCAGCGATGGCTACATCGTTACAAACAACCACGTCATCGAAGGTGCCGAAAAGATCACAGTGACCTTGAAAGACGGCACCAGTTATCCCGGCAAGCTGGTCGGCACGGATTCTCAGGGCGACATCGCCGTGGTGAAGATCGAAGCCACCGGGCTGCAGCCGGCAGTGATCGGCGACTCCTCCACCCTGCAGGTCGGCGACATGGCAGTCGCCATCGGAAACCCCTTAGGGCAGCTGGGCGGCACCGTCACCGATGGCATCATCAGCGCTCTGGATCGGCAGATCGACTTGGATGGCAAGACCATGACCCTGCTTCAGACCAACGCAGCCATCAATCCCGGTAACTCCGGCGGCGGCCTCTTCAATGGCAAGGGTGAGCTGATCGGTGTGGTCGTGGCAAAATCTTCCGGCAGTGGCATTGAGGGCTTGGGCTTCGCCATCCCCATCAACACCGCCAAGGATCTCATTGACCAGATCATGGAATACGGCTATGTAAAAGGCCGCATCGACTTGGGCTTTACCACCGTGGATGTGACCAATGCGCAGATCGCCATGATGTACCGCCTGCCCAGTACCGGCGTCTATATTGACGAAGTGACGGAAGGCTCCAATGCGGCTGCCGTCGGCTTCCATGCCGGCGACCGCATCCTCTCCTTCAACGGGGAGGAAATCGCAAGCGGCGACGACCTGACCAAGGCAATTCAGAACTGCAAGGTCGGCGACACCGTAGAGATCATCATCGTCCGCAACGGTCAGAAGTATTCGGGTGAGCTGACTCTGGAAGAATCCAAGCCTGCCGCCGCAAACTGAAACCTTGCAAATATCACCGGTTCCGGCTGCTCCAGAAGGGGCGGCCGGAGCGACCGGACAAACTTTGCCTTCTCCTCCCTCTTTTTTCTGATAGAGCAAAAGCCCTGACGGAGCTTCCGCCGGGGCTTTTGCGTTTTTTATTTTAAAGAAACAGGCGGAGAAAGACTCCGGCGGTGAGGATCACCGTCAGATCTCCGATCAGGGAGCAGAGCAGGGCGTGGCGGCTCTTCTTGAGCTTGGCGGCGGAGGTATAAAGGGCGATGGTGTAAAAGGTGGTCTCCGAAGCGCTTTGGATCACGCTGGCAACTTGGCCGGGAAAGCTGTCGGGGCCGGAGCTCTCCAAGATCCGACGGAAAACGGAGAGGGAGGCGCTGGCGGAGACGGGACGGAGCAGGGCGAGCGGGACCACCTCTTCCGGAAGTCCTACGGCTTTTGCCAGAGGGCGCAGGGCGTAAGAAAGCACCTCCAGTGCGCCGGAGGCCCGGAACATTCCGATGGCGGTCATGAAAAGGATCAGGGAGGGCAGGAGGGAGCGGGCGGATTCAAGTCCTCGGGCCGCCCCTTTTGCAAAGGCGGAGAGCAGATCCGTCCCCTTTAAAAGTCCTGCAAGCAAGATCCCGGCAGTCAGGAGAGGGATCGCCCAGACAGCGGCGCTCATTTCTTCTCCTTTCTACGGGATAGTCGGGAGAGGAGGGCGGAAAGGCTCAAAGCGGCGAACAGGGCGGCTCCGGAGGAAGCGAGGACGGGAAAAAGGATCGCCATGGGCGCCCCGCTTCCGGCGGCAAGGCGGAGGGAAGCGGCGGTGGAAGGAATCAACTGCAGAGAACAGCTGTTTAAAAGCATCAGGGTGACCATTTCATCGGTAGCCGTATTCGGGCATCCGCTGCGGGCGGAGAGGGCTTCCATGGCCTGCAGCCCCAAGGGAGTGGCGGCGTTTCCCAGCCCTAAGAGATTGGCGGTAAGGTTCAGACAGAGAATGCCGGACAGCTCCGGATCTCCGGCGGCATTTGGGAAAAGCAGGCGAATCACCGGCCGGAGGAGCTTTGTAATCCATCGGATGACGCCACCTTCCTTTGCGACTTCCATCAGGCCGCTCCAGAAGCAGAGGGAGGCCACCAGGGTCAGAATGAGCTCTACCGCCCGGACGCCTTCAGAAAGGGCGGCGGAGCTGACGGCATCCATTTTCCCCTGAAAGGCGGCGAACACCACTGAAAGGGCAGCCATGGCCGCAAGGATTCCGTTCATCGTCCCACCTCCGTTCCCTATCAGTGTATCCGCCGGGGAAAAGAGATAGAACCGGGAAGCGGGAGGGAATTTCGGGGAAAAGAAGTGCTTTTTCGGGAGAGGTATGGTATAATAACCTCAAAGCCTTTTGCTGGCGCAAAAGAGAAAGGTGCTTCGCACCTTTCCGAAGCCGATCGGCTTCACTTTCAGAACCTTGTACCGCATCCGGCTTTGCTCTGCAAAGCTCCGGCGGCATCCGCCGCCTCCTGAAGCCTTCGGTTTCAGCGGCTGGGGTATAATAACCTCAACGGCATTTGCTTTTATCAAAATGGTGCCGGGGACGCTTACAGAATAGAAAAGGTGGCTCTTGTTTATGCGATTCAAACGGGTCTACATCGAGATCAGCAACATCTGCAATCTGCACTGCTCCTTCTGCGTGCCGTGTACACGGCCCCGCTGTTCCATGGATGAGGTGCAGTTCCGGCACGTCATCCGGGAGGTGGCGCCGTATACACAGTTCGTTTACTTCCATGTGAAGGGAGAGCCGTTGATGCACCCGCTTCTGGGGACGTTTCTGGACATCTGCGAGGAAAACGGGCTGCAGGTGCATCTGACCACCAATGGGACGCTGCTTTATAAGCAGGAAGAGATGCTTCTGAACAAGAGCGCTCTGCGGCAGGTGAATTTTTCCCTGCACAGCATCCCCTTCCATGAAGGCGGGGACGAGCCGGAATTTTATAACGATCTGGATCTGACCGGGGCGGAGACCTATGTCCGCTCTATTGTCCGGTTCGCCAAACGGGCAGCACGGGAGAAGAAGAAATACTCGGTGCTGCGGCTGTGGAATCTGAACGGCCAGCGGGAGGTGGATTCCCAGTCCCAGGCGGTGATGCGGATCCTGGAAGAAGAGTTCCCCAATGTATCCGGGCTTGCGGAGACGATGAAGGATCACCGGAGCCTGATGCTGGAAAAAGGGATCTTTTTGAGCTGGGAGGAGGAGTTCGTCTGGCCTTCCATCAAGAACCCGTATGTGTCCGACGAGGGGATCTGTCAGGGCACCCGGGGGATGATCGGAATCTTAGCGGATGGGACAGTGGTGCCCTGCTGTCTGGACGCCAACGGGGAGGCGCCTTTGGGAAACATTTTCCGGGAGCCTTTAAAGGATATTCTGGAAAGCGATTATTTCATCCGGATCTCCCGGAATTTTGACCAGCGGCATGTGACGCTGCCGCTTTGCCGGCACTGTTCGTACCGCACCCGGTTTGACAAGGCGAAGCGGGAGGAATCGGAGGAAATTCCCGGGGAAACGGAGCAATTTTCGGAAAACCCTTGACAAAATCGTGCGATGCTGCTATGCTTTAAACCATAACGGTTTAAACTGTGAAAGTGGAGGCGGCGGTAATGAACATTCAGGTCGTGGGATTGGGGCTGATCGGCGGATCCCTTTGCAAGACCATCAAGCGAAAGACGGCGCACCGGGTCTTCGGCATGGACCGGGATCCGGAAACGGTGAAAAAAGCGCTGGCATCCGGAGCCATCGATGAGGAGGGGGATCTCGAAACGCTTCCAAAAGCGGATCTGACGATCGTTTGCCTCTATCCGGAGGGGACGGTGGATTTCCTTCTGGAGCAGCGGGAACGGTTCCGGAAGGGGTCGCTGGTCATCGACGTCTGCGGCGTCAAGGGGACGGTGGTCTCTGCAGCTGCGGCGCCTTTGAAGGAATGCGGCGTCCGGTTCGTAGGGTGCCATCCCATGGCGGGGCGGGAGTTTTCCGGTTTCGATTATGCAAAGGACGATCTTTTTGAAGGGGCGTCGTTTATCTTAACGCCGGTGGAGGAAACGGATCCTTCGGCGGTGGAGGAAGTCCGGGCGTTCGCTTTGAGCTTAGGCTTCGGAAAAGCGGTGGTATCCGATCCGGAGGAGCACGACCGGATCATCGCCGCCACTTCCCAGCTGGCGCATATCGTGTCCAACGCCTACATCAAAAGCCCTACTCTCCGGCATCAGGCTGGATTCAGCGCCGGGAGCTATCAGGATCTGACCCGGGTGGCAAAATTGAGCGAGGAAATGTGGACCTCCCTTTTCCTGCTGAACCGGGAGGCGCTGCTGTTTGAGGTGGAGACCATCATCGGGCACCTGTCCCAGTACCGGGACGCTTTAGCGGCAGGAAATGCACCGGAATTAAAGGAGCTGCTCCGGGAGGGACGAATCCTGAAAGAGGAAGACATCGAACGGACGGCAGTTCGGAATCAGAAATAAAGGAACGACCTCTGCAGCGAATACAGAGGTCGTTTTGCTTCAAGCACCGAGCAAAGAGAGCCGCTAATAGAAAGCTTCCGACAGAGGAGAGATCGCCCGTTTACGGGCTGCAGGGCAAGCGGACAAGCAAAATAAATTTCCGTGTGCCTTAAAACGCTTGCCTGGCCCTTATAGGGCTAGCTTAAACCACCGGCTGTCCGGCGGTTATGATTGAATTTGGGAGGTTAGAAGAGTTTTTTCGTAAAGCGGTGTTTTGAATGCAGGCGCTGAGCAGGTCCCTATGCAGGCGGCGGAGTATTTGTTGAAGAGGGAAGAGATGACAGTTTCTGGATGCCGGTCGGTTAAAGTCTTTTCGAGGAGGGAAGACTGCTGCTTCAGCGAGGGACTCTTATATAGCAAAAAGGGAAAGCGCCCCGGCGGTATTCCGGAGCGCTTGAGGGGGAGAAGAATGTGGCGTCAAAATCCGCCACGGTTTAAGAAGAATTCACGGGTAGCGAAGGCGGAACCTGCCAAAAACAGGTTCCCCTCCGTTATGGGGCAGGAGAAAAGGGGACAGTTTTCCGAGGAAAGCGCCGCTTGCAGACTGTTTTGCAGACCGGTGAACAGGGCGTCTGGGCCGGAAGGGCCTTCCATCAGGATCACAGCACCCGGATCGTAAAGGCGGACGGCATCTAAGACTGCCTGCTTGCGGTGAAGCAGGAAAAGCTCCAATGCAGACTGAACCGACAAATCCAGAGGGATCCCTTCGGAGCGGCGCAGCTCGGGGAGGATCCGGTCGGGGTTTCCGGCGGCGGAGATCCAAAGCTCCGGCGTCCGTTCTTCGGAAAAAAGACTGCGGCAGGCTCCATCCAAACAGCGTTCCTCCGTGTTTTCCGGCATGAGAGCGGCTTTTCCGTGGATGCCCCGGCGGATCTCCGCAGAGAGGATCGGGGTGCAGGAGAAGGTTTCTCCGCAGCGGAAAAGCAACAGATCATCGGGAACGCCTTCCGGATGCCAGTAGTCGCAGACCGCCAGAGCGGCTCCCTCCGTGACGGCGCCGAAGGCTATGGGAAGGGAGACAAATTCCTCCAGCATGGAGCGGAGCCCCGACCAGTCAGGGTGTCCGTCGGAAGCGGCGATATGCAAGGCCTCCCAGTATTCCGGGGCGATGCAAACGCCTAACCCGGTGATATGGGCGGGAGACAGATCGTTTTTATAAAGCAGATCCTTGTAGATCCGCTGGATCAGTTCCATTAGGGTCTCGGCGGATTCGCCGGCAGCGATGGGAACGGTGTGTTTTTCCACCGGATCGCCGTGAAGGGTGCAGATACCGAAGGAAAGGATCCCGCTGTCCAGAACCAGCCCCATGTCCATTTTGTGGGCGGGGTCGATGTCCAGAAGGATCTTTTTCCGTCCCCGGCTGAGTTTGGCGCCTTTGGGAGCCTGCTCTCCTTTTTCGTAGAGGATCCCATGCTGGATCATTTCGTTCGTGATGATGGTGACGGCGGCTTTGGTAATGCCTACTTCTCGGGCAATATCGATGCGGGAGGTGGGGCCGCTGCTGCGAAGCAGACGGATCACCTGCATTCGGTTTTGCCGTTTCAAGTCCAGCTTGCTGATACCGGCGACGGCCAATGGAATCCCTCCTTTCGGGAAAACAAAATCCTCTACTTATCATTATAGCAAAAATCCGCAAAAAATCAAGTAGATATTTGTTGTATTTATGTATGAGAAAAATGTTACTCTCTTCAATTTTTATGACGGACTTTGTGGCCAAAAACCTTCCCTGCCAGTCGGATACAGAGGAGGTGGGAGAAAGGTGAGATTTTCGTTAAAAATCGGTGGTGAAGCAGAGGTTCAGATCCACGTTTCCCTGGATCCCGTCCACGGAGCCGGAGCTGGTATATTGCCAGATCTGGAACTGATAGGGAAAGAAAGGGGTGCGGTAGTATTGCGCCAGCCACTTGCTGTAGCCGTCTAAGCGGGAGAAGTCCATCTGGGAGACGAACCAACGGGTGTTGGCGTAGATCATGGGATTGTAGCCGCCATCCTTCACGGCGTCGCAGAAGGCAACGGCAATGTCCGAGGCAGTGGAGGGATCTAAGTTGTCGGTGCGGGCGTCCGCTTCGTAGATCTCCTCCTGATCGAAGACCACGGGGAAGTCCAGCTCCCGCCCTTGCAGGGTGTCCAGTACCAGCTTTGCCTCCTCCAAGCCTTCTTCCACGGTGATGGCTTGGGAGAAGAAGTAAACGCCGACCTTTAGCCCGGCTGCTTTTGCACCGGTCAGGTTTTCCTCAAAGCGGTCGTCCAGCTTTAAGACACCGCTTTCCCCGTAGCCGCGGAACCCTAAGCGGATCATAGCGAAATCGATGCCGTCGGCGGCCACCTTTTCCCAGTCGATGGCTCCCTGATGGGTGGAAACGTCGATGCCGGTCAGGGCGCCGGGGCCGGTTTCCGGGTAGTAGTGGATCCTGCCGTTTTCCCGGGCGAGATTCTGCCAGTCGTAGGAATTTTTGGCGAGGGTATCGTCGATGGGCTGGTAGACGATGCCGTTGCTGTCCTTATAGACGATGACGTCGTCAAAAAAGCGCTGGATGAATTCGGAGCCGATGCCGTACTGCTGGGCGTAGCCCTTGAAGGTCTCGATGGGGATGGTAGTCGCCTCCAATTCGTCGATGTGGGACTGGGCTTCCTCCAGCTCTTTCTGGAGGTTGTCCGCTTGGGCCATGGCGGCGGCTGCCCGCTGGTCCTCCCGCCGCTCGGAGCGGAGGGTGAGAAAAACGGACGCTGCCAGCGCAAGGCAGAGGAGAAGGTTTGAGAAGATCAGCAGGGCGGTGAAGCCCCGGCTGCGTTTTTTCCGTTCGGGGAGCTCTGGTTTCATATCTGCCTCCTGTGGAGAGTGAACAATCCTATTCTGTCATTATACAAAAAAATCCGTCGGATTGCAACGAATATTGTCTGAACATTCCGCAAATTTCGGGCAACTTTTGAAAAACGGGCAAAGTTCCCAAAAAGAACCCCGGTTATTCATAAAAAATTCATGGCAAACTTTCTGTTAATTTTCTATCGAACTCTTGTTATTTTTCGAAAGATGGTATAAAATAGAGACAGAATCAAACAATTGGAGGTTTATCATTATGGCAGTTAAAGTTGCAATCAATGGTTTTGGCCGCATTGGCCGTCTTGCGTTCCGTCAGATGTTTGCTGCGGAAGGCTATGAAGTCGTTGCGATCAACGACCTGACCAGCCCCGAGATGCTGGCCCACCTGCTCAAGTATGACACCGCTCAGGGCCGTTACGAGGGCCACACCGTCGAAGCCGGCGAGAACTATATCGTCGTCGACGGCAAGAAGATCACCATCTATGCAATCAAAGACGCTTCCGAGTGCCCCTGGGGCGAGCTGGGCGTTGACGTCGTTCTGGAGTGCACCGGCTTCTACACCAGCAAAGAGAAGGCTTCTGCCCACATCAAGGCTGGCGCCAAGAAGGTCGTCATCTCCGCTCCCGCCGGCAACGACCTGAAGACCATCGTCTACAGCGTCAACGAGAAGACCCTGACCCCCGAGGATCAGATCATCTCCGCTGCTTCCTGCACCACCAACTGCCTGGCTCCTATGGCCAAGGCTCTGAACGATTACGCTCCCATCGAGAGCGGCATCATGACCACTGTTCATGCTTACACCGGCGACCAGATGATTCTGGACGGCCCTCACCGTAA